>OGCL01003124.1_pt1 | contig 10277 bp, 10 predicted proteins | sample 1570041 | NCBI WGS metagenome assembly OGCL01 (sample SAMN06266162, study PRJEB24511) | hot springs metagenome | isolation source: Hot spring water | place: South Africa: Limpopo | collected 2015-06-22 | reverse complement strand
TCACCGAGATTGATCTCGATCAGGCCGGCATCGTTGACCTGCATCAGGGCATGATACCCGTCGATGTAGCGCCCGAGCTCAAGGTTCGTGATTGTACCACCCGACCTGCGGACCAGTTCCAGTCCGGCAGCGGCCGTCGGCTGAAGGATCTGCTGCTCTTCGGCTGAAGTTGGTTGCCCGGCATCCACTTTGGCGCGGTAGTCCGGAAAAAGCTTCTGTCTGTCCTCGATGAAAGCGAAAGCTCGCTCGATCGTTTCGTCGGCATTGCCCTCGGCCTTCCAAGAGGCATAAGCCACCTTGAGTTCCTCCATGGCCTGATCGGACATCTGACGGCGAGCCGTCCTTTCTTCAGGGGTGGCGAATGATTCCGCCGGCATGGCCTGCGCGAGTTTCCCGCCTGCTGAAGCCAGTTTCTGCACGACCATCTGCTCGTTCAGTCGCTGGTATTTCTCGTAACTGTCGATAACGGACTGCACGCTCAACCACAGAAACGCCGCGAGCGGCGCAGCGGCGATCAGGTACAAAAGACCACGAATGGAAACCTTGCCCACGTAATTATCTCCTGCCTCACAAGTCGATACTTAACTTGTATAGGAACTAAGATAAAAACTGGTTAAGCGAGGTCTAAAAGACTTGAAAGATGACCAGAAACGCCAGTGTGGCGCACCCTGAAACCGCTCTTCCGCAATCCTTTCCCACCAGTTCAGGCGTAGGAACCCTCATCGACAGTGAGACGGGCTCGTGCCGTATCTTTCGCTGAACTTGCGGGAGAAATGCGCGAGGCTTTTAAACCCCCATTTATAGCAGACGTCGGACACACTTATGTTGAAGGTGCCACGCTGCAGGAGATCTCGCCGGGCGCCTTCGAGCCTTTTCTCCTGGATATGGGCGACGAGCGAGAGAGGCTCGCCCTGGAAAAGACGGTTCAGCTGGCGCAGACTGATGCCCATGTAACCCGCGATCGTGGCCGGGCTGAGCTCCGGATCTCCAAGGTTCTCGTCGATGTATTTGCGCGCCCGCAGCAACAACTGGGCATGATAGGAGGAGCGCGCGCCACCATTGACGAGGCTATAGGCCGTCTCCATGACGTCCCAGACCTTCCTTTCAAATGCCGCACCCGCCTTGTCCCCCGTTAGCCCGGAGGAATGTACCTCGCGCATCACCTCGTGCAGCGCGAGGGGGATCATTCGCGCGGGATTGGCAGTGCCCCCGAAGTGAACGACATCACGCAGGCTCCACTCGCCAAAGCGGCCGCGGAATTCTTCACCCGGAATCTCGAAGATCACCTGCCGCGCGAAAGCCGGAAAACCATGCATGTAGGGCTGGTTGGTATCGTAGAGAACAACATCGCCCGCCTCCGCCACCACGCATCGTCCGGCTCGGTTCACAAAGATCTTGCCATTAAGGATCACCGTCAGGAAGGCGCTGTCCTTTTCCCGCCTTCGCAGGAGATTCGGCGTACGCTCAATGAAATGCTCGTCACCGGCGATGTCGATCATCTTCATGCGGCCGAAATCGAAATAATGGTAACGCGCCTCAAGCCCCTTTTCCGAAAGGCAGGAACAGCGCAGCCCGACTACCTTCTCGGAGCAATGCTCCTCCCAGTAATCGATCCTCTCGTGGGGCGCGACCACGCGCGTGTCAAATGTCACCGCTCCCGAGACAACGCTCGGCTGGGCGACGAAGCCCGGCGTCATATTCAACTTTTCCTCCCTGCCCCGACCACGGCTCCATGGGAGACACGGAGGGCCTTGAGAGTGTGACAAAACGCAAGTCTTCCGTCAAATTCTTCGGCCTGCGGCACTGAGCAGAATCGCGGGCCGCAAGGACGCAACGAAGGGACCGGCAAGGCGCGCCAGGCACAGAAGCTCGACCCTGCGCGAGGAATGTGCTGCATACGTCAAACGGTAAGGTAGCCGCCGTCGACGGGAAGGACGATGCCGGTGATGTAGCCGGCAGCTGGACTGGCAAGATAGAGGATCGGATCAGCTATCTCGTTCGGCTGGCCCCAACGGTCGAAAGGAATGCGGGCCAGGATCGGTGCGGAAGCCTTCGGATCGGAGAGGAGCTTCTGCGACAGAGGCGTAACGATCCAACCCGGAGCGACAGCATTAACGCGGATGGCTGGCGCATATTCCTGCGCCAGCGACTTTGTCAGTTGCACGACGGCTCCCTTGGATGAGGCATAGGCCGGCCGGTCTGCCGCCCCGAAAGTTGAGTACATCGACGCGATGTTGATGATCGCACCACCGGTCGACATGCGCGGACGGGCGGCGCGGCAGGCTGTCATGACCGAAAACAGGTTGATCGCCATGACGTCAGAAAAGGACGCAGCCGTCCATTCGTCCCGGTCGCGGCTTACTCCGGCGCAATTGACCAGCACGTCGATGCGTTCGAAGTCAGAGATGTAGCTTTCCAGATGGGCTGGCGAACGCACATCAAGCTCCGTGGAGCTGATACTCTCAGGCAGATACTCCGCTCCCGCTGCAAGGCCGGCGACATGGGTGCTGGCACCAAGCGCAGCGAAAGCCTCTGCCGTCGCGGCACCGATGCCGGAGGTCCCGCCGACGATGACGACCGTCTTTCCGGCGAACAGCTGTGGTTCAAATGACATGGAGCTCCTCCAACCAGGTCATGGGTGACACTCAAGGGCTGGTCGTCTAGGGAACGACCAGCACCTTTACATCGTCGTTCTGCGCCGCCAGTTTTTCAAAACCATACGTGACCACCTCTCTGAGCGGCACCTCTCGGGTGACGATCAAGGACGGGTCGAACACCCCGCCGGCGATCATACCGATGAGGTCGGCATAGACATGCCGGTAGCCGCAAGAGGGGACAATCTCCACCTCCCGGTTCACAAGGTCGAAGGCGTCGATCCGGGCCGGAGCACCGAACAAGCCCACCAGGACAACCTTGCCGCCTTTACGGACCGATTGAATGGCATCGTCGAGCGCCGGCTGCACCCCGACAGCCTCAAAGGCCACATCAACGCCCCCGGCCATTGTCGGCAGGTGGCCTGTCATGCTGTTGACGGTTTCGGTTGCGCCGAGCGCCCGCGCCCGGACAAGTCGGGCATCCGACACGTCGCTGACAACAATTTTCCTCGCTCCGGCAACGGCCGCGAGTTGCACGAGCAGAAGCCCGATCGGTCCGGCACCGACAACGGCGACGCTTTGTCCCGCCATCAGCCCTGAACGTCGTAACGCATGCAGTGCGACCGCCGCGGGTTCGAGCACGGCTGCCTGACGATCGGTCACGGCATCCGGCAAGGCATGCAGCATGTAATGCGGTATGACCGCCTCTTCCGCCATCCCGCCGTGGCCCATGAGCCCCGCGAAACCCATTTTTTCACACAGATTGTAGTCGCCCCGCAGGCAGGCCGTGCACTCGCCGCAACGATATTCCGGCTCCACCGCCACCCGCTGCCCGATTTTGACGGATCCACAGTCCCCACCGGTCTCGATCACCTCGCCGGCGAACTCGTGGCCGAGCACGAGCGGTGCGACCACACCCGAAATCGGGTGCGGCGCATTTACGGGGATGGCATGTGGACCATTCAGATACTCGTGCATGTCGGAACCGCAGATCCCACAGCGCGTGACGCGCAGGCGTACCTCGCCCGGCGCGAGGGCGGGGCGAACCCGCCGCTCTATCCGGATATCTTTCGCTGCGTGCCAAACCGCGGACAGGATGCCCGTGTCATTCGGCCGATCCATCAGCGGAAGAGCCCGTCGACATAGGCAGCACCAATGCCCACCTTGTCGTAATGGGCACGGGCCAGCGCGATGTAATCATGGACATCGAAGGTTCCAGCCGAATTGCCATGCTCGTCGAGCCAGATCAGCGGCCCGGTGACCTTGAAGTGGACGCGCATCGGTTCATCGCTTTCATAGGCGACAAGCGTATGCCCCTCGCCGGGCGTCTCATAAACGAAATCGCCGGCCGTGGCGGTCCATTCATGCTCCAGATAGCCCCACTTGCCCGAGATCGTATAGGCGAAGACTTCGTGCGGATGATAATGGCGGTTCACCAGACCAGCCTTCTTGGCCATCAGGATGTCGCACCACATGTTGCGCTCCGGCGAGATCCACAACGGACGAGACGACACCGTTTCGGTAAACGGCACATAGTAGCGTTCGTCGTCAGTCGCAGCGTTGGGGAGATAGACTTCAGGTTTCGCGTCCGGTTTGAACACGTTTTCGATTGGCTTGATGTCGCGCCAGAACTCGTTGCTTGCGGCTTCAGGCATATTGATTACCTCCCAGTAGATCCGGGGCAAAGGCGCCCCAGCCACCAGAATAGTGATTGCGCCGGAAGGCGTTTGACGCCCCGGGACACTTGTTTTGTCTCTCCGTGCCCATTCGTCTTTCGGGGTGGGACAGGACAAATTGTCACGGCTACAGTCCCCTCATCGCAATGTCTGGAAAGGCTGCGGTTCGCGCTTGGAGGGCGCGATATCTGGGAAAGCTGTCGATTGCAGTGACGCGCAAAGCCGCGAAGACGGGCGATCGGCCAAGGGAGGTTTCGACATGACTTTCAATTATCAGAGTGGCAGGCATGACGGTGGCGTGACCCGTCGCACGGCCCTCAAGGGACTGGCTGCGGGTGCAGCGGTTCTTGCGGCGCCATCCTATCTGCGCGCCCAATCAGCACAAACCATCAAGATCGGCTTCATCAGCCCGCAGACAGGGCAGATGGCCCCCTTCGGCGAAACGGACGCCTTCGCGCTCGACTTCATCCGCAAGCATCTCGCCAATGGCCTTGAGATCGGCGGCAAGACCTACGCGCTCGAGATCATCGAGCGAGACGCGCAGTCCAACCCGAATCGTGCAGCGGAACTGGCCGGCGAACTGTGCCAGAACGACGGTGTCCACATGCTGATACCGGCCTCGACCACGGATGTGACCCTTCCGGTGTCGGAACAGGGCGAACTCTTCGAAGTGCCGACCATCTCGTCCACGGCCCCCTGGCAGGCGGTCATCATGCCACGCGGCGGCGCCGACCAGTCCTTCAACTGGACCTATCACTTCTTCTGGGGGCTGGAAGACATCATCCAGACCTTCGTCAACATGTGGAATAGCGTCGACAGCAACAAGAAGGTTGGCCTGCTGCTCCCCCGCAATGCCGATGGTGAAGTCTGGGGCGACGACAAGATCGGCTTGCCACCTGCCATGCGGGCGGCCGGCTTCGAGGTCATCTCACCGTCGAAATTTGAGATCCGGACCAATGACTTCTCGTCGCAGATCAATGCCTTCAAGGAAGCTGGCTGCGAAATCCTTGGCGGCCTGGTCTTTCCCGCCGACCTGCGCACCGCAACTATTCAGATGGCGCAGCAGGGCTTCAAACCCAAGATCATGACCGTTGCTGCCGGCCTGCTCTTCCCCTCCGCGGTGGAAGCCATGGGCGACCTGGGTGCTGGCATGTCGACCGAAGTCTGGTGGACACCGGCCTTCCCCTACAAGTCCACCCTGACCGGCGAGAGCTCTGCTGACTTGGCCGCAAAATGGGAACAGTCGACAGGCAAGCAGTGGACGCAGCCACTCGGTTACAGCCATGCCATGTGGGAAATCATCGTGGACACGCTGAAGCGTTCCGGCGACCCGATGGATCGCGCCGCCATCCGGGATGCCCTCAAGGCAACCAACCTCGACACGGTGGTCGGCAACGTCAACTGGAGCAACGGTCCTCACCCGAATGTGTCGAAGACGCCGATTCTGGGCGGACAGTGGCGCAAGGGCGAAAAATGGCCCTACGATCTGAAGATCGTCGAGACCGGTCTCTATCCCATCATGCCGCCGGAAAGCGGCTTGGAGATGAAGTCTTGGTGACGGCATCCAGACAGCAGAGACAGATGGACGGAAAGGAGGTTCTCCTTTCCGTCCGCAATCTCTCCAAGAGTTTCGGCGCTCTTAAGGTGGTGCAGGATGTCAGCTTCGACCTCGCGCGGGGAGAGGTCCTCGGCATCCTCGGACCGAATGGTGCCGGTAAGACCAGTCTGTTCAACCTGATCTCCGGCGACATTGCCTTCGATACCGGCTCGATCACGCTGGACGGTGTACAACTCGATCGGGAACCATCCTACAGGCGGGCAACAAGGGGGATCGGGCGGACCTATCAGATCCCCCGCCCCTATGCCAAGATGACGACCTTCGAGAACCTGCTGGTCGCCTCTCGCTTCGCGGCGGGTCGTAGCGAGCGCGACTCATACCTCTCCTGCGCAGCGCTGCTCGAGGATTGCGGCCTCGCCGGCAAGGCAAACCTTCCCGCAGGTGGCCTGACGCTGCTCGATCGGAAGCGGCTGGAGCTGGCACGCGCGCTGGCGGGCGAACCCAAACTCCTTCTTCTCGACGAAATTGCAGGCGGCCTTACCGAGGCCGAAGCGGAACAACTGGTTTCCCTGATCCGTCACGTGCGCGATCGAGGCGTGACCATCATCTGGATCGAACACGTACTGCATGCCGTGATGGCGGTGGCCGAGCGCCTGCTCGTGCTGAGCTTTGGCGAAAAGATTGCTGACGGGCCTCCGCAATCGGTCATCGACAATCCCGACGTGCGCCGCATCTACATGGGGATCGAAGCATGACTGCCTCTCCTCTTCTGACAGCCCGCTCGCTCTGCGCCGGCTATGGCGATTTTCAGGCCCTCTTCTCGATTGATTTCGACATCCACGCCGGCGAAGTGGTCGCATTGATCGGAGCCAATGGCGCAGGCAAGTCCACCCTGCTGAAAACCTTTGTCGGCCTCGTGCCGATCCGGGACGGCTCGATGCACTTCTGCGGCATCGACGTTTCGAAGACACCGGCACATCTTCTGGTGTCGCGCGGGCTCGCCATGGTTCCGGAAGGCCGCCGGCTTTTCCGGGGCATGACCGTCGAGGACAATCTAAGGGTCGCAGCAGACCACGCCGGCAAGCCGCCAGCGGGATCCACCCCCTGGACACTCGAACGCCTCTACGATCTTTTTCCGATCCTCGCCGAGCGGCGGTCCCAGGCGGTTGAAAATCTTTCCGGCGGACAACAGCAGATGGTCGCTATCGGCCGGGCGCTGATGACACAGCCGAAGCTGCTTCTATGCGACGAAATCAGCCTCGGCCTCGCTCCCAAGGTGATCGCGGAAATCTACGACATGTTGCCGGTAATCCGTCGATCGGGAACGGCAATCTTGCTCGTCGAGCAGGATGTGGCGCTTGCGAGCCGGAGTTCGGACCGCGTCTACTGCATGCTGGAGGGACGGATAACGCTGACGGGAAAATCGTCAGAGGTGACGAGAGATGAGATCACGCAAGCCTATTTCGGAGTGAAACATGAAGTGGGTTGACGCTGTCATCCAAGGGCTGCTGCTCGGCGGCCTTTATGCACAATATGCAATCGGCATGTCGTTGATGTTCGGCGTGATGCGCATCGTCAACATCGCCCACGGCGACCTCGTGGTCCTTCTGGCGCTGATCGGAATCTCTCTGGCCGCGGCCTTTGGTCTCGGCCCTGGCTTCATCATCTTGATCCTGATTCCGGTAGGCGCTCTGATCGGATGGGGGCTGCAACGCGGCATCCTCAACAACCTCGTCGGCAACGACCCGCTGCCCTCACTGATCGCGACCTTCGGCCTGTCGCTCGCATTGCAGAACCTGATGCTGACGATCTGGCAGGCAGACACCCGCTCGCTGGACGCGGGTCCGCTGGCAGTCCAGTCGATCAGCCTGGTAGGCATCCATGTCGGCGTGCTGCCATTGGGCATCCTGGCTGTCGCCACACTTTTAACCTGGGGCATGCACGTCGTGTTGAAGAAGACACGCTTCGGTCGTGCTCTGCGCGCTTCAGCGGCCGACAGGGACGCAGCCACCCTGAGCGGCATCGACACGAAGATTGTCTATGCCAAGGCGACGGCCATTGCTGTGGCGATCCTCGGCATCGCCGCCGTCTTCCAGGCGGCACGCACGACCGTTTCTCCAGCCGATGGCGGCGCCCAGCTCATCTATGCCTTCGAGGCCGTGATCATCGGCGGCATGGGCTCCATCTGGGGCGCCTTTGCCGGCGGTCTCATTCTTGGCGTGGCCCAGGTCGTGGGCTCCCGCATCGATCCCGGCTGGGGCATCCTGATCGGCCATCTCGTCTTTCTCCTGGTGTTGGCCTGGCGCCCCCAGGGCATCATGTCCCGTCGTTAGGAGGCAGCCTTGACCTCACCCAGCATCCTCGTGCACCGGCACACGCGCTCCAGTCGTATCGCGATCATGGTCGCTCTCTTGCTTGTCCTGTCGATCCCCACCATGCCGTTCTGGGCGTCGAGCGGGCACATCAGGCTGATCGTCGAACTTTCCTGTCTGATCGCTATCGCTCAGATGTGGAACCTCCTGGCGGGTTATGGCGGCATGGTCTCTGTTGGGCAGCAGGCCTTTATCGGTACTGGCGGCTATTCGCTTTTCGTGCTGTCCACCTATGGCGGCCTGAACCCTTTCCTCGCGGTACCGCTGGCCATGATTCTCCCCGCCCTGCTCGCAGCCCCCTCCTACCTGTTGCTACGCAAGCTTGACGGCCCCTATTTCGCCATCGGCACCTGGGTTCTGGCAGAGGTGTTCAGGCTTGTGACCGGCAATCTCTCCGTGGTCAATGCAGGATCAGGCATGACCTTACGGGCGATGGGCCAGTTCACCGCCCACCAGCGCGAGATCGGCCTGACCATCCTGTGCGCCTTGTTACTCCTCGTGACAGTCGGCGGGACTTTCCTGATCCTGCGATCGCGGCTTGGGCTCGCCATGACGGCGATGCGCGACGATCCGGTCTCTGCCGCCAGCCAGGGAGTAAATGTCGGTCGGATGCGCTTCGGTATCTTTGTCGCCGCCGCCATGGGCACGGGCCTTGCCGGGGCGATCTATTACATGGCGCAGCTGCGGATCTCTCCCAGCAGTGGCTTCGACCCCTACTGGTCTTCGATCTGCATCTTCATCGTCATGGTCGGCGGTATCGGTCGTCTGGAAGGACCGATTATCGGCGCCCTGCTCTACTTCTTCGCAACCCGCCTCTTCGGGCATTACGGCGCAAGCTACATGATCGTGCTTGGCCTGCTGACCCTCGTGATCGCCCTCTTCTCCCCAAGCGGCCTCTGGGGCCTCCTGAGCAAGGTCCGCGACTGGCCCTGGTTTCCAGTCGGCCACAAGCTGCAATACTCACGAGGAGACCACCCGGCAGCGTGAATAGTCACTGTCTCTTGAAGGGCACGGTATAGTGCCAGCGGGGGGCGACAGACGGCTTCCGGCTTCCCAAACTTAAAGGGCAGCCAAACAACGCTATCGGCAACCAAGTGCCGATTTCGCTCATGAAAGGCTGAGCGCGCGCCCCGCCGACATGAGCCTTTGGCCTAAAATTCGGGTGCACCTCAACAAACCGCCGGAGAAAACTCAAAACTGGATAGAACTGGGGGAAGGTCACTCACCCTCTCAGCGATGCCAGTTGGCTCAGTTTGCCATTAGCGCCAGAACACGGTCATGCGCGCTGGAAAAACCGTTTAACGAAATGGAGAACATCATTTGTTGTCCGCCATCAGCGACGGCCTTCACTTTCAGGGCGTCTCCCACCTTCAATGAGGCCACCACTTGGCTGTCAAAGGCAATGTCGATCAAGCAGCCGATGGGCAGACATGTCCTGAAATATTGCGCCGCGCCGGATTGGCCTTCATCGAGCTGATAGGTCACGCCTGGCTCAAGGGCCAATCCGAAGGGAAGTGCCAGCGTCCCCTTAACCCCACTACCGTCTGGACGCAGCTCGATTGCGAGCGCGCGCTGGCGTGTTTGGCCTGCCGCGAATTGCTGTTGAGAAAAAGCGCAGACTATTGCCTCTGCGTTGTCCGGCTGCGTTCGAACGGCGCAGTTGACTGTCCAGTCGCCATGCTTTTCCGTGAGATTGCTTGCTCCGCCGGCCAACTGAGCACCTATGGCTAGATTACCCCCCCATGCGGTCGTTGCCATGAGTGCAAGGCAGAGGGCGATGCGTGGTGCGGAAAACATTGTTCTTCTCAGCTTTAATTGTCTGCAACTTGCCTCGCCCGAGCGATCCGCAGGGCGAGGGGACAGGTCAGGTTGGCAAGGGTGCTTTGCGCGCCCTAGAAGGCAACGCCAAAGCTGGCCTTGAGGCCGTGGTCCGACACGCTGGAGCCGAGCTGCCCATTGTATGACAGACCGAATGTGGCATTGGCTGACAGATTTAAGGTCACCCCGGCATCAAGCAAAAGAGTGTCTCGGGCGTGTGGAGTGCCTGCTATCGTGAATGCATCGGCGCCAGCCGCAA
>OGCL01003122.1_pt1 | contig 10287 bp, 10 predicted proteins | sample 1570041 | NCBI WGS metagenome assembly OGCL01 (sample SAMN06266162, study PRJEB24511) | hot springs metagenome | isolation source: Hot spring water | place: South Africa: Limpopo | collected 2015-06-22 | reverse complement strand
ACGCGGCAGATGCCGATTGGATGCAGGCGTCAGAAGTTTTTTTCTTCTGCATCCAGAGATCGTCCTCGCGTGTCTCTGAAATGAAGGAGAAACTCATGGACGTGGCGATAACGAGTGGCCGTTCTTCGGCGGGTGCATGTGGTGCAGGTTGCCAAATCAGACGGGTGAGCTACTTTCCGCTCAGGTTCTTGGAAGGAAGCTGGATGGAGAATGAGCAAGATAAGCTCGGTGCAGCGCTGAAAGCCTGTGCCGCAGGGGATCGCAAGGGCCTGGCCTTGATCTACGAAAGCGAGGCCGCGCGCATGGTCACGGTGGCGGAGCGGATCCTGCGTCGTCACGACCTGGCGGAGGAGATCGTTCAGGAAGCTTTCCTGCAGATCTGGAACAAGGCTTGGCAGTACGATCCAACTCGCGGCTCGGCCCGAGGCTGGATCTTCGCCATCGTTCGATCACGCTCGCTGAATGCGCTTCGGGATGGAGGTCGCGAGGACCTGACCGAGACGGACAGCCTCGAGCGACTGCAGGATGAGAGCGCGGATGCTCTTTATCACGATCTGTTCGATCAGCTCGATACAGCGAGTCGCCTTCGGGCCTGCCTCGGTCGGCTCGACGGGCTGCGTCGGAAGACGGTCATGATGGCTTATGTCTCGGGTTACAGCCACGGCGAGATCGCCGGTCGCTTGAAATTGCCGCTGGGAACCGCCAAGGCCTGGATCCGCCGATCGCTGGTCGCGCTGAGGGAGTGCATGGCATGAGCACATGGCACACACTCGCCGAACGCGCCGATGCCTATGTTCTCGGACTGATGGACGAGGACGAGCATCGTTCGACCGAAACTGAGCTGGAACAGGACGAGAGCCTCGCCCGTGCCGTTGCGGTGTCGCGTGATAAGTTCCTGGAGCTCGACCTCGTCGGCCCGACGGCGAGCGTCTCTCCCGATCTCTGGGCGAGGATTGAACGACAACTCGGCCCGCAGGAACGAAAGAAGAGCGCCACTGCTCCGCCAACGGCTGTCAACGACAATGGCCTCTCTTGGTGGCGAGGCTTCGGTCTGTCGGCCGCGGCCGCCTCGCTCCTGCTGGTCGGTGCCTTGTCCTACGCCCTGCTCGGTCGGGCGGAGCCGCAGGTGATTGCCGTCCTGATGAATGAGCAGGGTGAGCCGGTCGTGATGATCGAGGATTTCGGCAATGACACGGCGAGGGTCGTTCCGCTCACGGATGTGACTGTGGCCGAGGACAGATCCCTGCAGCTCTGGACCTTGCCGTCCAGTGATACCGGGCCCGTATCGCTCGGCGTACTCGATGGCTGGCGGACGGCAACCGTCGCAGGGCCGGATCTTCCCGGGCCGCTCGAGGAGCAGCTTTACGAGATCACGGTGGAGCCTCTGGGCGGATCACCGACGGGCAAGCCGACAGGACCGATCCTGGGCAAGGGCTTTGCGAAAGTGCCGCGCCCATGAGTGTGGGGTCGCGCCCGGTATGCGGGCGCGACGCTTGTCAGGCTCAGAACTCCTGCCACTCGTCCTGCTTGAGTGCTGCATTTCCATGCGTCTGCGCCGGGCGTGCCGGTGCGCGCCGGGGTGCGGCTGCCGGGCTGGACGGCGTGTGAGCGCGCACAGCGCCATGGGATGCTGAGGTCGCACCCTGCTGGCCGGTGTAATGCCTGCCGAGGGTAAAGCGGGAGATGAACTGGCGAAGCCGCTGTGTCTCCGTTGCGAGCGTGGCGCTTGCTGCGTTGGACTCTTCCACCATGGCAGCGTTCTGCTGGGTGACCTGGTCCATCTGGTTGACCGCCGAGTTCACCTCGGAGAGGCCGGTTGCCTGCTCGCGTGCCGAGCTCGCAATGGCCTGCATGTGGTCGTTGACCGCCACGATATTGTCCTGGATCGTCTTCAACGCCTCACCGGTCTCGCTGACGAGCTTGACGCCGTTCTTCACCTCTTCCGACGAGTTGCGGATCAGTTCCTTGATCTCCTTCGCCGCCTGCGCCGAGCGTTGTGCGAGTTCACGCACTTCCTGTGCCACGACCGCAAAACCCTTGCCGGCTTCGCCGGCGCGTGCCGCTTCGACGCCGGCATTCAGCGCCAGAAGGTTGGTCTGGAAAGCGATCTCGTCGATCACCGAGATAATGCTGGTGATCTCCTGCGAAGAGCTTTCGATCTCCTGCATTGCGTCGACGGCACGTGCGACGATCTCACCGGACTGCTCGGCCGCCCGGCGCATGTCCTGCACCTGCCGCCCCGCTTCGCCTGCAAGCCGGCTGGAATCGGTCACCGTCGTGGTGATCTGTTCAAGCGCTGCAGCCGTCTCCTCGACGGAGGCTGCCTGCTGCTCGGTGCGTCTCGACAGGTCGTCGGCGGCTGCGCGGATCTGGTTCGATCCTGCGGCAATCGCCTGGGCATTTTGTCCAACGCGACGCATCGCGTCCTCGAGTTTTGCCACGGCCTGATTGAAGTCGATGCGCACGCGATCCAGCCGTTCGGCGAATGGTTCTTCGATGCGATGGTTGAGCTTGCCCTCGGAAAGCCGGCCGAGCGCATGACCGATGCTCTCGACCGCGAAGCGAACCTCCTCGGCTTCCCGCGCCTGCTGGCGCTCCCGCTCCAGCCGCTCGCGTTCGGAAAGCGAGCGGTTGGCGTCCGCCTCCTGCTCAAGCCGGATGCGTTCGCGGGCATTGTCGCGGAATACGGCAACCGTAGAGGCCATGGCGCCGATCTCGTCCGTCCGGCTTTCGCCAAAGATCTCAACGTCCACATCGCCGCCGGCGAGCGCCTTCATCGCACCAGTGATGGAATGGACGGGACGGAGCACACCGGCAATGACGGTCCAGATCGAGAAGCCGGCGACCGCGGCAGCAATGGCAGACAGCGCAATCATGCCGACCGTCAGCATGTCCTTCAGGCTGTTTCCAGTGGCGAGGTCTTCCTTGGCGACCCGGATCTGCAGGTCGATCAGGGTGGCGATGTCAGTGCCGAGCGGGTCGATCGTCGGATAGAGTTTGGTGTCTGCGAAAGAAGCAAGCGCGGCCATGTCCTTCGCCTGCAGAATAGCAAGCAATTCCTGGACGCCTTCATCCGCATCGCGCCGCAGTCCGTCGAAGTTTTCGGCGATCTGCTTTTCCTCCGTCGTCAACGTGGTGGCTGTATATTGTTTCCAGTGATCCTCCACATCAGCCAAGGCACGGTTGACGCCCGCGACTCCCGCTTCGGGCGAGAGCGCTCCAGCACGAACTTTGTGTGCCGTGTCAACGATGTCGACCGCATAACGATCGGCGATGATCTTGAGCTGCTCCATGGGCAGAACCCGGTCGGCGACGATGCCGTTGGCCAGCCGCGACTGCTCGCTCATGGTGTAGAAGGAGAAGGCTGAAATGATCACGATAGAAGCGGTAAGCAGCGAAATGCAGGCGAGCAGTTTCACTTTGATGCTCATGATGTTCCCCCGGGCTTACGTCTGATGACAATATCGGGGACAGGAGCCAATGCGGGTGTAAAATCAGGAAGCCGGGCCGCGCTGCCGGCCCCGAGCTTCCTCATTTCCCCTGCTCTGGCGCCTCCCGCGCCGATGCACCCCAAATTTAGGGGTCGATCGTTTACGAAATGCAAAGGATTTGCTCAACAATCACAATTATTCGAATATTCGCGCATTCTGTTGGCAGGCGCTCGGAGGCGAGCCGCGCTAGGGGATGGCGCGATCCGGAGCGGGAAAGTCTGGGCGCGGGCCTGCGCCTCACACACCCTTGATCAGCGCCCCCAGCGTCCCGCCGACCAGAAGCACGAGGCCGATCAGAAATGTCAGCGCCGCACCCGGTCCCCGGGTCTTGGCGTCGGCATAATATTCGGAGGCGTAGAGGGCGCGGGCCGCCGTCCATCCGAGGCCGAGCAGGCCGGCGAGCATGTCCGACACATAGAAACCGAAGATCCACAGCGATGGCAGGAACAACACCATCTGCTCCACCGTATTCTGCTGCACGCGGAAAATCCGTTCGAAATCCGCATTGCCCGTCGTCTTCGGCGCCTCGACGCCGAACTTCCTGCGCGCCTGACCGACTTTCAGCAGGAACCAGCAATAGGTGAGAAGGGCGGCAAAGGTCGCGAGGATGGTGAAACGCATGAATTTCTCGGGCAAGGCATGGTGATGGTAACCATTGATTGGTAGGCGCCGTGTCACATTTAGGCAAGCAAGGAAGGTTACGCTGCCGCCATGTTTGTGAAGGCTGCGGTGCTTGTCCGCCCGGGCCATTTCCGCCACTATCCCGCTATAGTGCTTCGCATTGAGTTGCAAAGCCCATGAGACGAGACGAAGAGACCAGATGAATACCGAGCATTTCAAGTTTGGCCGCGCCTACGACCTGCATGAGCTGGTCGCCGACGGGATCATCCATGGCGTCGGTGTCGTCTTTGCGCTGGTCGGCGCCACCGCGCTGATCTTCTATGCCACCGTCTATTCCGACTATGCCAATATTGCCGCCAGCTGGATCTATGGCCTTGGCCTGATCCTCTCGCTCGGCGTTTCCTTCACCTACAACATGTGGCCGCATTCCCGCGTGAAGTGGATCCTGCGCCGCTTCGATCACTCGGCAATCTTCATCCTGATCGCTTCGACCTACACGCCCTTCCTCGTCCAGGGAGCCGACCGCCCGCTGATCCTGGCGCTGCTTCTCGGCATCTGGGCAACTGCCTTCATCGGTATCTGGCTGAAATTCCGCTTCCCCGGCCGCTATGACCGCCTCGCCATCCTGCTTTATCTCGGCATGGGCTGGAGCGGTGCACTGGCCATGGGCCCGCTGTCGGAGATCATCCCCGAGATCACCCTGACCCTGATCATCGTCGGCGGCTGCATCTATTCCGCCGGCGTCGTCTTCCACGTCTGGGAACGCCTGCGCTTCCAGAACGCCATCTGGCACGCCTTTGTCGTCACCGCATCGATCGTCCACTATTCGGCGGTGTTCACGGCGATCAGCCTGGGGTGAGGCCGGTCAGGCTTTGAAAGCCCGTCATCCTCGGGCTTGTCCCGAGGATCTCCCAAGGCATGCCAAGAACTCGACGTCGCCACCCTCGTCGCACCCGCCGCACATTGCAACAGATGCTCGGGACGTGGCCCGAGCATGACGACCAAAAGAACGGTCGCCCACGCTTCCACGCCGTCATCCTCGGCCCCTGTGTCGAGGATCTGCCGAGGCCGCCCACGACCTGAACCCTTCCGTTCTCGTCATATCAGTTGCAACCGCGGTGGATGCGCTGGACGCGGCCCGAGCATGACGACGGGTGAGCGCAGACAGCTAGATCCCCGTCAGCTTCGCCTGCCTCTCCATGTGTTTGGCGATCTGGCCCGCGCCGAGGCGAAAACCGGCAAGCGTCATGGGAAAACTCAAGAGCAGCGATATGCCGGCCAGCACCAGCGCCGCCACCGACGGCGCCATCCCCATCTGCGCCGCCAGCAATTGCAGCTCTGCCCCGGTGATGCCGTTCAAAACGACGATGCCGACAAGGATCAGCCCGCCGAGCAGCGTTGCGACGGCGGCGAGCAGGGCGGAGAGCTTGAGGCTCAGTCCCCAACTCGGGCGCGCCTTCAGGCGCTGGGCGACAAAGGAGCCGGCGGACGAACCGGCAGCCATCAGCACCGCGACATTTCCCGCCGACGACAGGCTGTCGCCCCAGCCGTAGATATCGAGGACCAGCACCAGGAGATAGATGAACAGCTGTGCGCCGAGGAAGACCAGCACATAGCGGGTGAGGAGGCCTGGAAGAAGAGAGGTCATGGTGTGTTTTCCGTCTGTCGTGGTCTTGCCTTTGGCCCCTTGTTGCCCGATGTGTCGTCGCGGCGAAGTAACGCCCGTCACAACACCGTATCACCAGGCCTATTTTCCGCTGCAAACTGCAAAAGCCCGATCATGACCATGCCCCTCAATCTCCGCGACGCCACCGAAGCCGATCTGCCGGCGATCCTCGCCATCTACAATCATGCCGTCGCCGAGACCACCGCGATCTGGAACGAGACCCTGGTTGATCTCGACAACCGCAGGGCCTGGTTCGATCAGCGCCAGTCCCGCGGCTTCCCCATCCTCGTTGCCGAAGTCGAAGGCCGTATCGCCGGCTACGCCTCCTATGGCGACTGGCGCCCCTTTGACGGCTTCCGCCACTCGGTCGAGCATTCCGTCTATGTCGAGAAGGATTTTTACGGCCGCGGCCTCGGCAGGGCCCTGATGACCGCTCTCATCGACCGGGCAAGGACAGGCGGCATCCACGTCATGGTCGCCGCCATCGAAGCCGGCAATGAAGGCTCCATCGCCCTGCACAAAAGCCTCGGCTTCCGCCTCGTCGGCACCCACCACGAAGTCGGTCAGAAATTCGGCCGCTGGCTGGACTTGACGATGATGGAACTGAAACTGGGCTAAGAAATACCTACCTCCCCCTTGAGGGGGGAGGTCGCCGCGAAGCAGCGGGTGGGGGTGATCCCTCAGCCTTCGCTTTTGGGGAGGTGGCCAGGGAGCTTCTTCATCGATACCCTAGAGCCGTGGCCCTCAATGCCACGCCCTCCGCTTCACACCCGCTCCATCTCGCGCCAGCGCACGCCGGAGATCACGAAACCATCCGCCGGCCCCGTCGGAACGGTGGTGAGGGAGACGGACAGGTCCTGCTCCGGTACCTCGTAGTCGATCGTGCCGGCCAGCAGCCGCACCGCCTCCTTGAGAATCTCCACCGTCGCCATCTCGCCGGGGCAGCGGTGCCCCCGGGTCGTCGATCCAGCCCCTTGCGGGATGAAGGCGTAATCCTCCTCGTCGCATCTGACGCCGCGTCCTGGCCGGAACTCGTCCGGCGCGCGAAACACGGCACCGTCATGGCAGCTGCCATAGAGGTCGAGCATCAGCCACTGGCCTCGCCTTATGCGATAGCCGCGCCAGTCGAAGGAGGCGCGGGCAACTGCTCCGACAAAGGGGAAGAAGGGCGAGATCCGCCGCACTTCCTCGGCAAAATCGGCCAGCCGCTCGGCATCCGGTTCGGCCAGGATCTCCTTCCATTGCGGATGCCGCTCGAGCCGGAGCGCCGCGAATACGATATAGCGCCCGATGGCGACGATCGGACGGATCAGGTTGATCAGCTCCACCGCCGCGACCGTCGGCGTGAGCAGCGCGCCATGCACATCGCGATAGGCGGCAAGCATCGCCATCGGCGAGCCGGGCAGGGGTGTGCGCCTTCCGGAGCGGATCTCCCGGAAGGCAGCGCGAAAACGCTTCTCCATCTGCGAGCGGCGAAACAGCGTCGTAAAGGTGCGCGGGCCGACATGCCCGGCATTCTCGATCATGTCTGCAGTGAGCGCCGCGTCGTCCTCCAGGGTCGCATCGTCCACGGGCGCCTGCGTCCACGACAATGCCGTGCGAAAGAGAATGAGATCGAGTTCGCGCCCGAGGGATACCGCCCCCTTCCGAGACCAGTCCGGCACCCTCTCGAGAAACTCACGCCGGAAGGTCGCCACGAGCCGTTCCAGCGCCTCCCGATCCTCCATCAGCATGCGGACGAACAGCGCCTTGCGATGCCGATGGGCGGCACCGTCCAGTTGCTGCACGCTGCCCTTGTCCTGCAGGAGACGCAGCACGGTCTGGGGCATGGCGCCCACTCGTGTCAGTCGGGCATCGTCATAGATCAGCCGTGCCGCGATCGGCCCGGTCATGCAGATCACGTCGCGCAGCATCAGGCGGGTGCGGAAGATCGGCGTGTCGAGATCGGCAAATCGGCGCGGCAGGAAGCCATAGCCCTCGCGCATCAGCGCCAGCGTCTCGTCGAAGGAAGGACTGCGCGGGATCTTCGGCGGCCACGTCCGGATGCCTGGCACGTGCTGTGCAGAGCCTTGCCCGCCGATGCCTTGCCCGCTGACGCCTTGCCCATTCGAGCCTTGCCCATTCGAGCCTTGTCCGCCCATGCCTTGAGAAGCGACCTGCGCCGCTTCGAGCTCCTCAGTGTTCATTCATGCCCCCTTCAAGCCGACGCGCTCAATGCGCCCTCGCTTGCGTGCGAACTGACGCCGGGCATTTTTGTTCCCTGGTCTTGCCGCCTTCGCCACCACCTCACTCTATCCGCACCCTGACCATCTCACCGCGAATGCGGATGTCGGGCCGGGCGCCCGGCGTATTGGCGAGCGCGCTGTCGACATAGGAGGCGATGGCTTCGACGCCGTAGGCGATCGCCGTCGGCGTCAGAAAGCGCACCGTTGCATCGAGCATCTTGCCGGAGATCCGGATCTCTTCGGTGTTCAACACCCGCTCGAATGCGAGATTTGCTCTCAGAGCTGCACCCGTGGCCGCGACCGAGGCGGCATGGCCGCTGAAGGTGAAATCGCCGGCATCACTATCCACGTCGATCGCGGAGAAATCGCCGGAAAGCCTGATCCGCGCGGCATTCTGACGGATCGATATCATGGCCTCGGGGGCGAGCTGCGCGGTGAGCGACAGCGTGCAGTCGTCCCGGTCACTCCAGCCAAAGAAGCCGCCACGCTCGCCCATGTCGACGGTAAGCGTATCGCCGTCCCGTGTCATCCGGGCCTCACCGGCGCAATTGTCGCCAAACCAGCCTGAGCGCCAGATCGCCCCCCAGCCGTGCCGCGTGCCGGAAAGCACCGCCTCCCGTGCGCCATCGCCGCGGGTCGAGATCAAGATGTCGCTTGCAGCCCCCGTTACCGCAAGCCGTGTCACGCCGGTCAGGTCAACAGGACCGGAAATCGCCTCGTTCGCCCGGATCATCTGCACGCTGCCGTCGATGACCGCGAGCCCGACCAGGCCGCCGAGGATGGAAAGAATAAGGGTACGTTTGCGCATGGAGGCACCTTTGGGTTTGACGCGCCGTTGTCGGCAGGCCCTGTTGTCGATGCCCCACTGTTGCCGTTCGCACATCGTCTTCGACCTGGATCGCGATCCGGGTCGACCGGGATCGCGCTTTCGGTCATGGTCTGCGCAAGCTCACTTGGCCTCCATCACCGAAACATCCGCATGCTGCTCGTCCCGCTCTCCTTCCTCGTCGCCCTGTTCCTCGCCGTCTTCCTCGTCCGACTTGTCAGCGAGGGCCGCGAGACATGGCGCCGCAACGGGCTCTTCCTCGCACTGCTGACACTCTATGTCGTCCAGAGCCTCCTGGTCGGCCTGCGCTGGGGTTACGGTGTGATGGCGGTACTCCCGGCGCTGCCGGTGATGGCAAGCCTCGTGCCGGCGCTGTCCTTCCTCGCCTTTCGCGATCTCACCCGCGAAAGTCAGGGGCTGATGTTCGCAGACTGGCCGCATCTTCTGCCGGCAGCCACCACGCTGCTTTTGCTTCTCGTCGGTCGGGCGCCGGTCGACCTCGTCATCATCGCCAATTTCCTTGGTTACGGTCTGGCCGTGCTGTGGCTCGCCCGCCAGGGCCCCGACGGGCTGATTGCCGCCCGCCTGGATGGCTCGCTGCGTTCCTTCCGCGCCCTGCAACTCACCGGCATCGCGCTGATCGCCTCGGCGCTGACGGATGTCGCCATCAGCCTCGACATGCTCTGGTCCGGCGGCCGCTATTCCCCGATGGTCGTCTCGGCCGCCACCACGCTGATCCTGCTGCTGCTTGGCATCGGTGCCGTCACCGCAGGCCAGGAAGAGGCAGGGCAGGTTGGGTCAGGTGAGGGTGGGGCAGGGAATGGCGATCAACCGGCCAGAAAGCTGTCCGACCGGCTTGCTGAGGCACCACAGGTCATCATGCCGCCGATGGGGCCGGTTGCCCCTGATGCCGCCGCGCCCACGCCCGCCCGAGCTGCCACCGATGACCACTATCGCCTTGCCGCCGATCTCGACCGCCTGATGCGAGAGAAACGCCTCTGGGCCGACGCCGATCTCAACCTCGCCCGTCTCGCCCGCCGAATGGGTGTTCCAGCGCGCGCCGTGTCGGAAGCGGTCAATCGCGTCCACGGCGTCAGCGTCTCGCATTACGTCAACAACCACCGCATATCAGAGGCCTGCCGCCTGCTCACGGAGACCGATATGCCCGTCACCCGCATCCTCTTCGAGGCGGGCTTCATGACCAAATCCAACTTCAACCGGGAATTCCTGCGCGTGACGGGAGAAAGCCCGAGCGACTGGCGGCGCGCGCAAGACCAAGGGCTGCCAAAGGCCTGCTAGCGAGGATATACTAAATTCGTCGAAAGGATATGCTGCCATGCCGCTCTACATCAGGGATCCCGAGGTGGATCAACTCACCGAAGAACTGATCGGCCTCACCCGGACGACCAAGGTGGAGGCGGTCAGGGATGCGCTGAAGGACGCCATTGCAAGCCGCAA
>OGCL01003120.1_pt1 | contig 10295 bp, 6 predicted proteins | sample 1570041 | NCBI WGS metagenome assembly OGCL01 (sample SAMN06266162, study PRJEB24511) | hot springs metagenome | isolation source: Hot spring water | place: South Africa: Limpopo | collected 2015-06-22 | reverse complement strand
GAAAAGGCAGTGGATATTAGCGAAAACTCAGTTGTTCACGATCTACTTCTAAAAATCGGGATTACCGACAAAGACGCCGCAATAATTTTCATAAATGGACGCCATTCCGATTTAACCCGCAAATTAGAAGACGGAGATACCGTTGCCATTTTCCCGCCTATTGGCGGCGGCAGCCCTGGGGTCAGACTTGACTATTGACTTTCTCACCTTAAAGCATTGATAGTTCTGATTTTACCAAAAGAAAGTCAATAGTCAAGTCTGACCCCAGAATGATGCTTTTATTTTTTGATTGATATATAATATTTATCTTACATTTTAGATTTATTAAGGATGAACCGCAAAATGGCAAAAAACAAGATAATTTATTTGCTCCTGTTCAGCGTTGTATTCGTGATACTCCCTTTGTTTTTCTCTTTGATAGGTTTATACACCGATTGGCTCTTCTTTGCTGAAACAGGCTATTCAGCCGTTTTTACAAAGGCTCTTACTGCAAAAATCGGCGCCGGCATTTTCTTCGGCGTAGCCTTCCTGCTCTTTATAACAGCAAATATCATTATAGCCAACAAGACTTCAATTACTCGCGGCGATGTGTTTGTAATTGAAGGAGTTGTCCATTCCTTCAACATAACCGCCATAGAAAAAATTGTCAAACCTCTAAGCCTGCTTGCCTGCCTTGTTTTGGCGCTTTTTGCAGGGCAGTGGGGGGCGTTTAAATGGGAGGAGCTGCTTCTGTATAAAAATGGCATCGAAAGGGGTGTCATCGACCCTATACTTGGCAAGGATATCGGTTTTTATCTCTTTAAACTCCCCTTTATTCAGACTTTGAGGACCTTTGTCGGCTTTTCAATTGTGCTGACATCTATACTCCTTGCTGCCAACTATTTTTTAAGAGGTGGTCTCATTTTATCCGAGAGGAGCTTTTCTATAGACAAAAGGGTAAAACGCCATTTAGCAGTTATGGGAGGTCTCTATATAATAAACATCGGCTTTGGGTTCTATCTGGAAGGTTTCGGGCTTTTGTTCTCTAAATTCGGAGTCGTCTTCGGCGCAGGATATACAGATGTCAACGCAAAGCTCGTTTTCTTCAAAATCCTTTCGGTCATGACCCCTCTGGCTGGCATTTTATTCATAGTATTTATTTTGAAGGGCTATTCAAGGCTCGCTTTGATACCTCCTGCCGCCGTCCTTATCATCTATATTGCGGGAATATTCGTATATCCCTCAGTCCTTCAAAAGTTTAAGGTTGCGCCCAATGAACTGGCTCTGGAAGCCCCTTATATAGAGCATAATATTAAATTCACCCGGCTCGGCTACGGACTTGACAGGATAGAGGTTATACCTTTTGATGTGGACTATAATCTGACCGCAAAAGACATAGATAAAAATGATGCAACGATAAAAAACATCAGACTGTGGGATCATTCCCCGCTGCTGAAAACATATAGCCAGCTTCAGCAGATACGCACATATTATAGGTTTGCAGATGTGGACAATGACAGATACACTATAAACAAAGAATATATGCAGGTTATGCTTTCGCCTCGGGAGCTTTCCTACAGTGACCTGCCGAGCAGGACATGGATAAACGAGAGGCTTATATTTACTCACGGAAACGGTGCAGCTCTTGGTCCTGTCAGCAGGATAAGCAGGGAGGGACTGCCAGAGTTCATAATAAAGGACATTCCGCCTTCAGGCGGCGCTGACCTGAAAATTACAAGGCCCGAGATATATTATGGCGAACTTTCTAATGATTATGTGATTGTCAACACAAAAGTGCAGGAATTCAGCTACCCCACTGCAGAGGGCAATGTATATACGACCTATAAAGGCTCAGGCGGTGTTGTCATTGACTCTATTTTCAGAAAGGTTTTGTTTTCCCTGAATTTCAAAACAGAAAAGATACTTTTGTCATCAGACATCACGCAGGCAAGTAAAATCCTCTATTATAGGAATATCACAGAGAGGATAAAGACGATAGCCCCGTTTTTGGTTTTTGACCAGGACCCTTATATAGTAATTACTGATGACGGCAGGTTCGTGTGGATAATAGACGCTTATACAGTGTCCAGCAGGATGCCCTATTCCACGCCGGTTGATAGAAAAAACAACTATATCAGGAATTCTGTCAAGACAGTTGTTGATGCTTATAACGGTGCGGTTGATTTTTATATAAGCGACCCTGATGATGTAATTGTAAAGGTTTATTCGAGGATATTCCCTGAGATGTTTAAGCCCCTTAGCAGTATGCCTTCAAACATAAGAGAGCATATAAGATATCCCCAGAGGCTTTTGCAGATACAGGCTTCGATGTATGCGGCATACCACATGACTGACCCGCAGGTGTTTTACAACAAGGAAAATCTCTGGGAGATACCGGCATTCGGCGAGAAGTCGATGGAGCCATACTATACAATAATGAAGCTGCCCGGCGAGCGCAAGGAGGAATATATACTTCTTCTTCCTTACACGCCTGCAAAGAGAGACAATCTTGCAGCGTGGCTTGCCGCAAGGTGCGACGGCGCTCAGTATGGTTCGCTCCTTGTCTATACCTTTCCGAGGGACAGGCTTATTTATGGGCCCAAACAGATAGACGCCCGTATAAATCAAGATGCCTACATATCCCAGCAGCTTACCCTGTGGGGGCAGCGCGGCTCACAGGTTATAAGGGGCAGTATGCTCATAATTCCGATAGAAAGCTCTCTTTTGTATGTCCAGCCTCTTTATCTTGTTGCCGCTGATAAAGCCGGCTTGCCCGAACTCAGGCGGGTCATAGTTGCATACGAAAACGAGGTGCTGATGGAAGAAAACCTTGAAACGGCTCTGAGCAGGTTATTCGGGAGCAAAAAGAGAGTTGATACGCCGACTGCCAGGGTTCAGGAAGAAAAAGCCGCATCTCCAACAGACCTTGCAAAAGAAGCGATGAGAATATACGAAAGGGCGCTTGAGATGCAGAGGCAGGGCAATTGGGCAGGATATGGCGAAGAGCTCAAAAAACTTGAGCAGATTCTTAAAAGGTTAGCAAGATAGCCTTGGGGTCAGACTTGACTATTGACTTTCTTTTGGTAAAATTAGAATTGGCAATGCTTCAAAGAGAGAAAGTCAATAGTCAAGTCTGACCCCATCTTATAAGTTTATGGGAATACTCGACTGCATAGGCAACACACCCCTTGTAAAAATAGAGAGCCTTAACCCGAACCCAAAGGTAAAGATTTTTGCCAAATTGGAGGGCAGTAATCCGGGCGGCTCTGTAAAAGACCGCATTGCCCTTTACATGGTTCAGATAGCGGAGAAAGACGGCAGGCTTACAAGGGATAAGATAATCCTTGAAGCTACTTCAGGCAACACAGGCATAGGTCTTGCGATGGTAGCATCTGCAAAGAGACACAGGGTCAAGCTCACCATGCCAGCCTGCGTCAGCATTGAAAGAAGGAAGATACTCGAGGCATTTGGCGCAGAACTTATACTCAGCCCTGCTGAAGAAAGCACCGACGGCGCAATCAGGCTTGCCCACAGGATAATGGAAGAAGAGCCCGATAAGTATTTCATGCCCAACCAGTTTGACAATCTTGCCAATTCCCTTGCCCATTATGAGACTACCGCAGTGGAGATAATCGATCAGACAAAAGGCGCTATAACACATTTTGTGGCAGGCATGGGCACAACAGGCACGTTGATGGGCGCCGGCAAAAGATTAAAGGAATACAACAGCAATATTCAGGTGATAGGCGTTGAGCCTGTGAAGAATCACAGGATTCAGGGACTGAAAAATATGACTGAGAGCATCGTTCCTGGGATTTTCAATCCTGCCAATCTTGACGAAAGATACCTTGTCAACGACGAAGAAGCCTTCGATACGACCCGAATGCTTGCTATAAAAGAGGGGATTTTTGCAGGGATGTCGAGCGGCGCTGCGATGTATATTGCCCAGAAGATATCGAGCAAGCTCAAAGAAGGAGTCATAGTCGTCATTTTCCCCGATAGAGGAGACAGATACCTCTCAACCTCCCTTTTTGCCTCCATCTGCGGCAAATGCCCCCCATAATGGGGTCAGACTTGACTATTGACTTTCTCCCTTTTAAGTGCCTTTATTACTAATTCTACTTCAGCGAAGTTTGCCTTTTTCTGTTTAATATAGCGCGAGACAATTGCAGGGTCCTTTTCTATAAACCTTGCTGTCTCCTTGCCGCTGTATCCATACTCGTGCGCTACGAGACAGAAAATCTTTTTTGCCTTCACAGTTGCAGGTTCTTTGTTCTTTGCTCGCAATTGCACAATTGATATTTTAAGGACATCTTCAATTGCTTTTGCTATAGCCGCTAATGGGTAAGCTTTCTCAGGCTGTTTTTTATTAAGATGCCCCTTAGTTTTCTCGATGACCTTTTCAACGAAATGTTCGCCGCCGAGCACTCGCTGGTCAATGGTGGTGTAAACCGCCTCTTTTGAGACCATCTCTTTTTTATCAATGAATGCCTTATAAAGGAGCCTCGCTTTTGACTTGTTTTCAGAAAACATCCTCAACACCTGGTCTGTGTCAACGAGGGTATTATCAGGGTTTTTCTTTTCATAAAACAGGTGGCTCGACCAGGGATATTCAGAGAGGCTTTTAACAACCTTTGCCCTCAAAGGATTTTCGTGGATATATTTGACGAGCGCCAGAAGATACTCGTTTTTGTCACATAATATTGCCTTATATCTACCCTGAAAAAGGTGTCCGACTGTTTCGTATTTTTTGTTGAAATAAGCAGTGTATGATTGGTTGACGCCTTGCATTATCTTCGATAGCGGGGAATCTTTTGTCTCAACGAGAAGGTGAACATGGTTTGTCATCAAGACATAAGCGTAAAGCTGATACATATGTCTTTCTTTGTAGTGGGAAAGAATCTCGAGAAATTTTTCTCGGTCTTCGTCGTCTTTAAATATAATTTGTTTTTGGTTGCCTCTGGTGATGACATGATAAAATGCGCCTTCAAATTCAATACGCGGTTTTCTTGCCATGCTTTGAATTTATTATAAAAAAAGCAAGAAAGTCAATAGTCAAGTCTGACCCCTTAAATATGACTGACCCCTTAAATATGACCCCTTAAATACTTTTTTACACAGTGTTGTGTAATTTATACACAGCGTGTTTGTATGCGGATGTTGTTTATACTATATTTAAGTGAGGTTTAGTGGTTGGCTTAATTTTTGCTTCTTTCCTTAATAATTTTTGCAAATGCGTTAAAGTTATTCCTTTTTAGTATAATTCAAATCTGTTGAATTAACCGAGGTTGGGAGGAGAAAGTCAATAGTCAAGTCTGACCCCGAAAAGACTTGACAAGTTTAATTAAGAGGCTTTATAGTTAATAACATTATTTTGGTCTGGAGGCTTATATAGCAAAATAAAGAAAATAAAAGAAAAGAAAAATAAAAGAAAAGGTAAAAAAACTCTTGACAAAGATTATTTCTTCAATTAAAATTAATCAAATCAAGATTACTTCCTTATCAGGGAGGTGATGCAAGGGCTTAGTTTTTAGGGTTGAAGGCTATCGTGGGTAGCAGTATTATTAATTTCCAAACTATTTAAATTAAGAAGGAGGTGGTAGATCAAGGGTTTAAGGATGCGTTGATAAGTTGAGAATGGCTGAAGTTTTTTTGTTATTATTAGCCTTTGGCTAAATGAGAATTTACTTGCAGTATTCAAAGAAGGAGGTTTTAAAAGTGAAAAAGTTCTTAATAGTTTTAATGGCTTTAGCTCTGATGGTATCCTTTGGCGCCTATCAGACAGCTTATGGTCACAGCAACTTAATCCCCGCCATTAAAGTGGATGGCGGCTGGGTTAGCGTCGTATCCTATGTAAACACCATGCCGGCGACTGCAGGCGCACCGATTCATGTCCATGCAACATATCAGGTTAAGAACCCTGCAAGCCTGACCGACCGTTGCACACATCTGGACGGCCGCAGCTTTACAACCCAAAACGACCTTACCACTACCGTGCTCAGCATGGCAGGCGGCGGAGTAGGGACAGTATTTCCGGGAGCCGACACAGTTGGCTCAGCGCTCATAGCCCCCCCGGTGATGGACGACCCTGTTTCAACGGGATTTTTGGTCCTTGAAAACTATTCCGGTGCAGTCCGTGGAGCAGATGGAACCCTTACATCCGAGGCTATAATCTTCAATCTCGCCTCCGGATTCCTTTATTCACAGAGAGGCTTGTCCACAACACACATCCTGGATTCACCGGGCGGAAACGTGACCATTGATCCACCTGCATGCCTTAGTTGTAACTATCTCCAGGCAACCCCGAGGTCAGCTGGTGCTCCAACAGTATTTGGTAATACTACATACGATACCCTTACGAGATTCATGTTCCTGCCTCCTGCTACCGCTACGACAGGCGCGTATGTGATAGCTATAAACACAGTTGGCACGGCTGAAGCCGGTGAAAATGCGAACAGCCTTAACCTCGTTTCGGCGGACTATAACGCAAGAATCAGACTCGAAGCAAGAATGGAGGCTCCAGGTTATCCCCTCGGCGTTTTTAACAGGCTTGAGGACTTTAGAAGCATAACGCAGGCTAATGACATAGTATGCCTCGCCCAGCTTACACCTTCGCAGTTGGTGGGAGCAGGCATAGGCGCTTTCATTGCTAACGGCGGTTGGGTGAACCTCGCCCCCAGATGCATGGAATCGGAAGCCGGCACACTTCAGGTTTGCGACTCCGACGCAACAGGCATCGAGTTTGGCGATGCGGCAATCATTTACAAGGTTGAGTTCGCCGCTGGTCACGGCTTTGCAGTGACACCGCAGCACCAGCAGTGGTATGCGAAGTAATTTAATGCTTTAGGCTGGAAAGACAGCTTATCAACCCCTCCCTGTGCAGGGAGGGGTTTTTTTATTGCAGTTGCGGCCTTGACTCTCTTTCTATCTATTCCCCCTTTAATAAGGGGGAACAACCCCCCTGCCCCCCTTTATTAAGGGGGAATAAAAATAATTTTTAATAAGGAGACTTTCTACATGTTTAAAGCTTTATGTATTGCCTTTGTTTTTCTCACCCTTATGGTATCCTGTGTTAAAAAGCCTGTAGTTCCTGTGACGGATATGGCTCCAGCAAAGCTAATCTCATCGTTAGATGTGCCTTCGGCTATTCCCGCGGACTTCAGCCCCGAGAAGTATCTTTTCGTCAAAGAGTTGAACGGCAAAGATAGAGCGGTCTTTTTCTATCAGGACCACGAAGGCTACACTCACTATTATAACGGCAAAGAAGACATGATTATCAATAAGGAGATTATTGATAAATACAAGAAGATGGGCGGTGTTCCCATGCATATGTCTTACGGTTATGACGGGAAATATCTCTATTTTTCGCAGCCCGTCAGGTGGGGACCGAAGAAGCTTATCTTCATAAAGCTTCAAACGGACGGCAAAGTGGTCTATACAAAGGAGTTGTCCGCCCTGCAGGAGGTGCTGAAACCGGCTTCCATAGCCTTTGACGGCAAAGGCGACATGCTCCTGACGTGGATTGACGAGACCCCGCCTAATGTAAACGCCGCATATATGCTTGTTAAAAACGATGGTTTTTCAGAGAAAGAGGATGTCATATCCTTTGAGAAGGATACAGTGCTCAACGCAAAACCCGTATATACAGATAAAGGTTTTGCGGTAGTTTATGTGAAGACCAGAGCAAAGGGAATCGGACAGGTAATGGCAAGGTTTCTCTCAGATAATTCTGAAAAGGTTCTATTCTCAGGAATGGTGTCGGACTTTGACATGTCTGAGGGAAAGGACTCTTTTCTTATAAGGCTTTATTACGCAGGTTTGGACACAAAACTCATTGTCTTTAACAATTCCCTTGACATAATAAAAAAGTATTCTATTGACAAGCCTGGTGAGCTTGGAGAGGGTTTTTCCCTTTTTGACAATGCAGCCTTAATTAATGGAGAGCCCTTTGTCCTCGGCGCAGGCTCATCACCTGATATTGTAAAAATCGAAGGTTATTCCCTTCCGCAGAAGCCTAATATTTATTATTCGTATGCCGGAAAGGGGTTTGAAAGGGTTGTAGGCGGCAGGCCCTTTATGTTCACAAGCACTCTCCCCTCTTTTGACAGTTCTGAGAAATATACTATGCTTGCTTATATGGACAGGAGGTTCGCTTCTCCTACGGTTATGACAGCCGTTTTTGATAGCGGAGGAAAGCTTATAAAGAGGGATATCATAATTGAGTCGCCCGGTATTGATACGGGCAGCCCGAGAGTCTTATGGCTTGGAGGAGATATATTCAGGGTCTTTTATCCTGTAAAGGACAATGTGAAAAATATATGGATATACCGTTCAAAGGATTTAAACGCCGCTAACATAGACAACCTCTATGAAGTTATTTCTACAAGGAATAAAATAGAATTGCTCAACGAAGCTACAGCGAAGTTCGCCGATTGCAGGAAGAACAACGATTACGGATGCGTATACGACTTTCTTGACCCTACTTACAAGAGCGGCATTTCCAAGGGCGGACATGAAGATATGATGAAGCGTGTAGGCGCAACTATTGAGGACTTCAGGTTTGAAAACTGCAAGATATTTGATGACACTATCCTCGCAACCTGCGACGGTTATATGAAGGCTAAACTGCCTGCGGAGATTATGGGAAAAAAGATAAAAGATGAAGAGAGAAATTTAGTAAAGAATATAAAGGGGGACTTATGGGTGTATATGGGCGACCGGTGGTATTATGTAGTTGATATACCTATGCTCGGCTACGCCCATCAATGGTAGAGTAAAATAACGCAAGCACATCTATCTTTGCTGCTGGATGCCCGACCTTTTCATTATTCCTGGCGCTATTGCGTCTCTCACTCCAGAGATTGTCTTTTCATCAGGGACTGGGGTTCCTGGCGGAGGAGGTCCTGCGTGCACAACACCGGGCGGCTGACCGCCTGCTTTAGGTGATGCGGGTGGAGTAGCTGCTGGAGAAGGCTGTGCCGTTTGGGTTTGAGGAGGCACTGCAGCGGTTGATGCAGCATCTCCGGTGCGAGCTCGTTTTTTTGTCCCTATTTTAACCTCTATCATCTCATCGTGTTTTGCCATTAAGACTCTGTCGTGGTGAATCTCTTTGATAGTGTATCCGCTTAATGTCTGCCCTAATTTTAAAGCTCTCTGTCTCTGACCTCTTCCAGCAGTGGAATGAGGGGCTTTTAAATCCTCAAGATATGCGATTTGAGTGTCGTGAGTGATGAGTGTGCCAGAAAGCACAAATTCTGGTTTGGGCAGTTGGTCAGCCTTTTTTTCTGGTGGAATGATTCTTTCAGGATGGAATAGATTTGAGTCAGCAATAACCGAGTATTCGGCGGATGAGGGGGAAGGGGCGGCTTCTGATTTGGTTTCTTGTGTTTCAGCAGGGGCTTTGGGTTTGAGGGACGCAAAGCTTACCTCGAAATTATAAAAAGTGCCATAGGCGTAGAAGGCTAAAGCTGCAATGATACCGAGCAAAAGAAGATTGAGCGGTGTAATGTGGCGGATTATTTTTCTAAAAAGCATATTAGAAATTATATATAAATGCCACCTCATTTGTAAAACAATCGGAAATAGTCCAAAAATAGAGATAGGAAGGGCTGCTTCAGAATATTTATAATCGACAAATTTTATTTGGGTTTTGCCTTATCTTTTTAATGCAAGGGCTTATGCCGAAATTCCATTAAGCTTTCTTCTTAAATGGTGTCGTATAAACTTATCGCCGAATTTGCAAATAATCTGAATCTTAACTTTTCGGTTGGATAGAAGATGGCTTTAAAATAAGGATTTAACTGGAGAAAGTTAATAGTCAAGAATGATCCCATAAATTTGACTTTTGTGGCTATTTAAAATTAAATGTAGCCATGATTCACACCATAATTTAATTACATAGTTATTAAATTCAATTTATTGAATATAAAATAATTTAATTTTTCTTTTTTTTTCTATTAATGTTGAAAGTGATGGCACTCAACATCTGGGAGCAACGATTTGTTGGGTAGAACCACACGGAACACCACCCCCGGCATCTCTTGATCCGCCAACACGAATGCTAGTAAACGACCTTGATTTGAGAATTATTCATTGGGAAACAACTTATTATCCTTATGTCCTGAATCCCTCAAATCCAACTCAGAGTGCTACAAAAGGTGATAACATCCGCGATAATGTTGAAAAAGTTGAAATAAAGAATCCAAACAGTGGTCTATACACTATCAAGGTTAGCCATAAGGGGACACTAAGAAATAATCAACAAATATTTTCTTTGATATTTACCGGCGCAGGTAAGCCGTCAAAAAATATTGTGC
>OGCL01003119.1_pt1 | contig 10298 bp, 5 predicted proteins | sample 1570041 | NCBI WGS metagenome assembly OGCL01 (sample SAMN06266162, study PRJEB24511) | hot springs metagenome | isolation source: Hot spring water | place: South Africa: Limpopo | collected 2015-06-22 | reverse complement strand
GTTGTAATTTCAATTGTTGGGGTTTGATAAACAGTAATTGTGTTCCATGCTGAATCCAGATCATCACAGCCTCCGCCTAAGACATACAATTTAATAGTGTGCGTACCAGGCGTGTTAAAGAATACCGTGGGTGTGAGGTTATTCGTAACCTCATTGGGCGTTGCACCTGGAAAATTCCATTCAATGCCCGATTGTGCCACTGAACCTGTAGCATCAAATGTGACGCTTTCGCCGGTACATACCGTAGAGGAAGACTGAGAAAAAAGAGCTTGAGCGGGCTGATTGGTTAAGAATGGATGAATAAGTAGTGAAACATTTAAATTGTAAGAACCTGCAGAACCATATCTAAGCCATGTATTGTTGGCTAATTGTTCCCAAACAGGATAGTTGGTAGTTTGACCGTCGGAGTTGCTTAATATAGCCAAAGTATCTTTTACTGTTGATGTCCATTGTAGGTTACTCATATCCACACTGATGAAAAACCTCTTCGAGGCGGGTAGAGTCACAGGCTCCGGAAAGTCAACCCACACATAAGAATTATTGTTAACGGCATTTATTATTTGTCCCATCTTGAGATTAGTAAGGGCAATAAGGGTGCCTGGAGGAGAGTTAGGTCCAGCTGAACCGTCAAATACCCGAATTGGAACAATTTTATTTGGGTTTGCAGAATAAGCTAATCCAAAACCAATAAAACAATCGGTGAGATAAGTATAAGGTGTGGCAGAAGCATCAAAATACATGGCCTTTTGTTTGTCAAGGTCGGAGTTCAATCCATTAACCCAACCATTTACGCCTGGCGCGCTTCCTGTATAATAATTAACGAGGGTCCAAGTAGAAGGTGCCGGATAATTAATCCCGACACATCCCGTAGTGGATGTTACAGTAATATAATTGGTTTTTGTTTCTGTATCAGATCCGTTCGCATTGCTGACAGTTAGCGTTACTGTATAAACGCCTGGATTGTTGTAGGTGATAGCGGGGGGATTTTGACCGGAAAAACTGGCAGGAGAGCCTCCGTTAAAAGTCCATTGCCATGAGGTGGGATTAAATGTAGATAAATCAGTAAAATTAACAGTTCCTCCCGCAAAAACTGTTGTTGTATTGGCGACAAACTCTGCAACAGGGGGATTGTTGAGAGTATTGCTGACACATTGCATGGCAGCTTGCGCATTGATACGTCCAGTACCTAACTGTCCCACGTAATTCGGATTTTGGGAGTTAATATTTGTAGTAGTGGAAAGGAGACAATTTATAACTTGACTTCTGGGTAATCCAGGGTTTAACGACCACATAAGTCCCAATAACCCTGAAACCATGGGAGATGCCATGGAGGTCCCCGACATATTCCCATAGCCGCTGTTCACCAATGTGGAATAAATATTACTGCCTGGAGCAGAGATATCAACCCATGAGCCATAATTAGAAAAGGATGATTTGGCATCAGTGGAGCTCGTAGAAGCAACAGCGATAACATTATTAAATGCAGCAGGATACATGGGCGAACTTACGTTATCATTACCGGCAGCTGCCACCACAATACAACCTTTATTCCAGGCGTAGTTAATGACATTTTGCCCGGTGGTAGAAGACACAGAGCCACCCCAAGAACAATTGATGATGCGGGCTCCGCTGGATGCGGCATATACAATACCGTCATATCCATTGGTGACAGCTGTAGGTGAATTTGTAGCCTTCACGCACATCAACTTGCAGCTAAATCCAATAGAAGCCACGCCGGTGCCATTGTTGCTTCTTGCAGAAGCTATTCCCGCTACATGTGTTCCATGATCATAAGAGCTGGATGGCGGATTGGGGTTATTATCGTTGCTCCCGACATCAAAACCATTGATATCATCCACATAGCCGTTGCCATCGTCATCCAGATTATTATTTGGAATTTCTCCAGGATTTACCCACAAGTTGGGCTGAAGGTCAGGGTGTGTCCTCTGAACGGCATCATCTACAATAGCTATTGTTATAGTTGATCCAGTGGAAAAAAAATCCCATGCTCCTGGAGCGTTTATTTTAGTTAGGCCCCATTGTGAGGAATAACTTGGATCATTCGGGATTAGAAATAATTTATCAATTGGAACCTGTTCTGCATATTCTACTCCTTTGAGTTGCTCGAGTTTTTTAATTAAAAGTTCAACCTTCTCAAACGCCTGAAATTCTATCTGAAATGTTCGGAGCAAGGAAGGATCATCTTTGGCGGCAAAAAAAGGTTGGCTGATATTCGTAATATGAAATTCTTCCACAAAAGGAATCAGAAATGGAAATTTTTCTAAAGGTAATTTGTGCGGATTATTCATGACAGGTTGTGGCAATGCGTAATGATTTTCAATCTTAACCCAGATTTTTCCATCCTGATAATTGGGATGATGTGTTTGTGCATTTAGCTTTAGATAGACTAAACACAAGATAAACTGAATATATTTTCTCATATTCTAAAAAGTTTCAAAAGCAAATCTAAAGTTTTAAGAGAAAAAAAAACATCACAAAGTTGTATAACGATAGAATTTTTAGAGATTGGAATTTCGTTTTTAAAATTTGAGAACCTAATTATAGAACTTTGTGGAATCCGATTCTGAATAATTTTAAAACTTTGTTTTAGGTATGAAAATAGATTTAAAAGGCAAAATTGCCTTAGTATGTGGAGCTGGAGATGGAATTGGTAAAGCGGTCGCCCACAGTCTCCATGAAGCCGGAGCAGAAATAATAGCACTAAGCCGTACAGCTTCAAAAATTGATGCCTCTGTGTGCTCAGAGATCATTGAATTGGATATGGCAGACACAATGAAATTGCGTCAGGCTGTTAATAATTTGTTGCAGTATAGGTCTGCAATTCACATAATCGTTCATAATACAGGAGGCCCAGCACCTGGTCCGATTTTACAAGCTAAAGAGGAAGATTTTTTAATTGCATTTCACCAACATGTGTTGTCCGCACAAGTTTTGGCTTCCTTAATCATTCCTGGGATGGCAGAAGTGCGATATGGTCGAATAATCAATATCGTGAGCACAAGCGTCAAAGCTCCATTGAAAGGACTTGGCGTGAGTAACACCATACGCGGCGCTATGTCTTCATGGGCTAAAACTCTATCCAACGAATGGGCAGCCTACGGAATTACGATTAATAATGTGTTGCCCGGTGCTACCTTAACCCAACGACTTCGGGATATTATTCACCAAAAAGCAATAGAAACAGGTAAAACCGAGATTGAGATCCAAAAGCATTTGCTTTCCGAGATCCCAGCCGGGAGATTTGCGGAACCGAAAGAGCCAGCCAGCCTTGTAACTTTCTTGGCCTCTGAATATGCCGGTTATATAACGGGCACTAGTATTCCTGTAGATGGGGGCAGAACCCCTTGTTTTTGATTGGATAATAACTCTCTTTCTTTTCCTTTAATGTTCTCTGAATGGTGAGGAGTGTCATTACATTTGCCGCAATATTTTAATGAAAAAATTTTTATTTTTGATAGGATTGCTTCAGGCTGTTTCTGGCATTACACAACCAAATTTTGGAACTGTAAAAGGTGTTGTTCTTAATAAAAAAACAGGGGAACCTGTCATCTTCCTGAATATTGTTTTAGAAGGAACAAAGTTTGGAACCTCTACAGATATCAATGGATTTTTTGCGATTAATCGGATTCCTGCAGGCTCCTATACCTTAAAAGCTACCAGTATCGGATATGAAACTTATAGTGAAAAAATTGAGATAGAAACGGGCAAAACACTAAACAAAAAAATCTTCATGCAGCCTAAGTCTGTAGAGATTGATGTTTTTGATGTTTCGGCAGAAAAAGAAAATAGAAAACAAGAAGTGAATACTGGCGTCACCAAGGTAACTCCGGAAGATATCAAAAGACTACCCAGTGTAGGGGGCGAGCCTGACTTAGCGCAATATCTGCAGGTAGTTCCCGGTGTGGTGTTTACTGGTGATCAAGGTGGACAACTTTATATCCGAGGGGGTACGCCAGTGCAAAATAAAGTAATTCTAGATGGAATGATTATCTACAATCCATTTCATTCCATCGGTTTGTATTCTGTTTTTGATACGGACATCATTCGGAATGTGGATGTTTACACAGGAGGATATAATGCACAGTACGGTTCGCGCATATCTTCCGTCATGGATGTGACCACTCGCGATGGAAATCAGAAAAGACACGGAGGGCGCATCTCGGTTAATACATTTACAGCTCGTCTTCAACTTGAGGGACCGCTATATAGGATCCGGGATGATAGTAAGGTATCTGCTTCTTACTTGCTGACGGGGCGCAGTTGTTATCTTCCCCGAAGTTCTAAATTACTCTACACCTACACAGAAAATGGTCGGGAAGGTGTTCCCTTTGGTTTCAATGACTTATATGGGAAAATTTCATTAAATGCAGGCAATGGTAGCCGAGTAAGTTTATTTGGATTTTCTTTCAACGACAAAGCCTCATTTCAGAATGTCACCGAGGTGAGATGGAATCAATATGGCGGAGGGTCAAGTTTTTCGCTTGTGCCTGCTGCGGCCAATGTAAAAATTGATGGAAATTTTGGATATTCCCATTATAAAATTATTATGGAAGAGCCCCTTGTTAAGCCTCGCTCCAGCACCGTGAATGGTTTTAATTTCGGATTACATTTTTCAAACTTTTTCAGTCGTGATAAATTCACTTATGGCATAGAGACTATAGGATTTTCTACTATATTCGATTTTTTTAATTCTGCCGGCCGACGCATCAATCAAACCGAAAACACAACGGAGGTTGCTGCTTATGCGCGCTATAGGATGAATAGGGGAATTTTCGTCTTTGACCCAGGTTTCCGTCTTCACTATTACAGTTCGCTTTCTGAAGTATCCCCTGAACCTCGCCTTTCTATCAAGTGTAATGTGAACGAAATTTTCAGAATCAAGGCCAGCGGGGGCATGTATGCGCAAAATCTCATAGCAGCTAATAGTGACAGGGACGTGGTTAACTTCTTTTATGGATTCTTGTCAGGCACAGACAATTTGCCTGAAAAATTTAAAGGCAGAGATATAAATACCAGACTTCAAAAGGCTCAGCATGTTATTTTAGGCTTTGAATTGGATCTTTCTTCGCAAATCAGTATAAATCTGGAGGGTTATTTTAAAAATTTTTCAGCACTTTCCAATTTGAATCGGGATAAGCTCTTTGAGGATAATGCGGCCAATGCGGATAAACCTGACCAAATCAAAAAGGATTTTATATTTGAGAAAGGCTACAGCACGGGCGCTGATTTTAATTTAAAATTTGAGCAGGAACGCTTATATGTGTGGGCTGTTTATTCTTTGCTATATACCAATAGGGACGACGGAATCCGGCAATATGTTCCGGTGTTTGATCGTCGGCATAATGTAAACCTGGTTACTTCCTATCGCCTTGGCAAAAATAAAGACTGGGAGCTTAGTGCCAGATGGAACTTTGGTTCTGGATTTCCTTTCACACAAACCCAGGGTTTTTATGAAAAACTTCCTTTTCAGGAGGGAGGTCTGGGTTTGGATTATACCTCCATGAACGGGGATCTGGGTATTTTGCTCGGCCCCATAAATGAGGGTCGCTTACCAACATACCACCGGCTTGATTTGGGCGTTCGCTGGATAAGATCCATTCGAGAAAATCTCCGATTTGAAGCCAATTTCACTGTAACAAATTTGTATGATAGAAGAAATATTTTTTACATCAACAGAGTCACTTTCCAACGGGTTAACCAGTTGCCTGTAATACCTTCTGTAGGTTTCAGCCTGGCTTTTTAATAAACCAACCTATTTTCTTGTAATGGATTAAAAATGAATTTAAAACGGTCATTCTCTTGTTTTTTTAGAAATACACTTCTTTTTTTGATATTCTTAAGTGGCCGATTCATCCATTTCTTCATATTTTATTGAGATAATACGTGTTTTTCTACTTTAAAAGATATTTATTAAAAATGAGCCTTAAATTCTCTAATCCAGGTTAGACTTAAAAAAAAAGCCGGGATTACCCCCGGCTATTTACAAGGATGAGAGAGGAAACAAGAAAATTAACGCTTGACGATGCGCAAGACGCTGTGTTTATTTCCTGACTTTAATTGTACCTGATAAATACCGCTTGTTAAATCTTCAAGATTAAGAGTGATGGTATTGGATTCTAAAGTATTTACAAGCTGAGTAAGAATGATACGACCAAACATATCTGTAAGGCTAAGTTCTAAGCGTTGGTTTGCTGTATTTTGCACATTCAGATACAATTTATCCTCCACGGGATTGGGCCATAATTCTACATCTATAGCCATCTCTCCCACTTGATGAACAGAAACGAACCCTGTGCTCATCAACGCAATGTTTACGTTATCTAGGGCGGGATTATTCGGCGTAATGGTAACTATGGCAGGTGTGGTGGGGATTCCTGCTTGTTCAGGCCATACTTTATAAGTACCATAAGCAAGATTACTGAAGCTATATTCTCCCAGATGATTGCTGTAGGTGTATGCTACAGGTTCATCGTCCATATTCAACAGCAAGACCACCACATTAGGAACTGGATCTCCCGGGGCTGATTTGTTGGCGCCTTGAAAGATGCTGCCTCCGATGAAACCAGGACCACCGGGGTTGATGCCGGGTATCAAGTTTATACAACCGATGTTTACATTAGAATTTGTGGGAGCAACAACAATTTGAGTAGCCTGCCACCAGAATGCAACATTACTGTAGTAAGTAGGTATGTAATTCCAGTAGTAGGGTGAAGCCGGGGCTAAAGCAGCCTTAACCATGTAAGCTCCAGGTTGGAGATTCTGGAAGCAAAAAGAGCCATTAACTATGCCTGTAGTAGTCAGAGCATTGAGTGTGTTGTCGGCAGGATTGTATTGCACCAGATAAGCTACGCCTAGATCAGCTGGGATGTATATTCCTGAGTTTGTTTCAAGTTGAGCACACCCACAGATAGAACCGTTGGGTGTGCCGCCGCTGACGGAGATTGAAACGCAGGTGGTATCGGTGCATCCGTTGTTCCAGGTGGCTATTGCACAAATATTGTAAATTCCCGGGGTCGACCACGTGAATGAACCTTGATAGCCAGAGGCTGTGCTTCCGGGCAGAATCCATGTTACAGTACTTGGAAATCCGCCCCCTGTATTATATACATTAATCCAATAATAAAACATATTCGCATTAATGCTGGCCGGAACCACATTGACAGAAATCTGGTAGTTATTGCAAGGATTAACTGAAGGTTGAATCAAAATGGAATCACATGCTGTGTAAGAGCAACCATTAGCAAAGGAGATTACAGCGCATACCTGGTAAGCACCGGGGTTGCTGTACGTATAGGATACGGGAGCGTTTCCATTTACTGAGATCGTATTATTGTTATCTCCTGTTATCCACAAAATATTTGTAATTGCTGCACTTCCTGAATCAGGTGTAGCGGTAAATGTGTATTGTAAATTATTGGATGGATTGGCAGAAGCTGTGATGCTTGCTGAGCAGGAGGTGGGCACGGAATAGGTAATGGTAACGCAAGTATCCGCTGTGCAGCCATTTCCCCAATCGGCATGTAGGCACAACACATGATTCCCCGGCCCTGGAAGTGTGCCCAAGATGTAATCCGGACTTCCCACCCAAGGTATGAGATTTCCGTTTAGATACCATTGACTTGTAAAGTTAGTTCCTTGGCTATAGGGACCTGGATTGAAAAACGCCAGAGCAAAAAATGAACTATCATTCTGAGTAATATTCAAATCGGTAATAGCATAACCGTTGCATGAATTATTTCCAATTACGGTGAGGCTACCACAGGAAACATCTACACATCCTGCAAAATGAGACACCAAACAGAAAGCATAAGTACCGGGACTTGCGGGCACCCAGGAAACATAACCTCCACTATTTGAAGCTACAAGATTCCCATCAATATAAAGGTATAGGTTCGAGGGTAAGGTATTATTGCCTGTGATTACCGAAGAAAAAGTTATGGGTTGATTAGCAATCGGAACAAAAGGAGCATATGTAAGTACAGAACCACAACCTGAATTACAGGGATTTAGAGTAAAATTAGCAGTAGCTGGCCAAACGCAGTTATTGGGGGTTAGTGTTACCGTCTGTGTTGAATTGGTATCGCAACCAGCGGCAATGAGGTAAAAGGTCCATATGGAGGTGGGGGCGGGAACAATTTCAGTAATGGTGTAATTACCATTTAGATTGGTCGTAACCGAACCGTTGAGGGTACCTGATCCACTAACGGCGTTGTATTGGATAACCACTCCCGGCAATGGAACACCTGTTCCGTTGGTTACTGTACCGTTAATGCCCAGGGTGCAGAAACTTTGAGAATTTCCGTCCTTAATGCTGGAAAAAAGGAGGAAAGATAATAAAGTAAGGAGGCTGAACTTTTTCATATTATTTAATTTTTAGCAATACAAATTTCTTAACGGGTTCTACATATTAGAAAGAAAAAAAATGAATTTTATTACCTAAGAAATTAGGTTTATAAAATATGTAAGGTGTTCAATATCAAGATATAATTTTATTTTATAATTACTGGAAAAATTATTCTCCCCTTTTATTGTTAGGAAAAAGGTAAAGTTGGATTGTAATCATGGATTACATAATTTGATTTGGTAAATAAATTTTGTAAAGGTCATCATTTTTCTGATGAGCTTTGAATCATTGTAGATAAAAAGTTTGGATGAAAAGCTGACGCTTTTGCATTTTAGGAAGTAAGTAATGATCATTCTGTCTTAAAGGGAGGCTTAATTCATCAAAATGCAAATACTTATTAGCTTTGCTATTCAAATGAATATTATTGAAGAAATAAATAAAAAATATCGTTCTCAAGGTCACGACCCCGATGTTTTTTTGCAAGGTTTGTTTTATTCCCGGCCATTAGCCTATTGGGATTACATAGAATTGGATACATTACTTACCTTGCAAAAGCCTCGGACCAACTTTCCGGATGAGAAGGTCTTTATTATTTATCATCAGGCCATTGAATTATTCATGCATTTAATTATTCATGAACTTGAGCAATTGCTTGAACATTCTGAACCGTCTCATGAATTTGTTGACGATAAGCTAAAAAGAATACTCAATTACCTAAATATCCTCCAAAATACTTTCACTGTTATGAATGAGGGGATGGAATTTAAACAATACAGTGCGTTTCGATTAGCATTGGCTCCATCAAGCGGCTTTCAATCCGTACAATATCGGATTATTGAAATTATGGCCACTGCTCCAAAGAATCTTTTGCATCGGGACAAAAGAAATGACGATATTAATTTGAATGACCCTGAAAATTTTTATGACTCACTGTATTGGAGGGAAGCAGGAATTGACAAAACTACTGGAATGCCGGGAGTAATGTTAAAATGTTTTGACGAAAAATACAAATCTTTGCTTTGCGAATTGTTCCGGAGATGGTCAGGTAGAACATTATTTCATTGGGCATTTCATAGAAATTCTTTGGGAAAGTTATCCGCGGCTCATCGAATTAAATTAAAAGAAATTGATTATGTGTTTAATGTCTCCTGGCCATTAACCCACCTTAGGACAGCTTATAAATATTTGGTTGGTACAGAGGGTGAACCTATTAAAGGAACGGGCGCTAGTCATTGGCACGATTATCTACATCCTGCGCATCAGAAGAGGATTTTCTTTCCATTTCTATTTACTCAGGAAGAATTAGAGAATTGGGGCAAAGAAATATAATTTTTTTATTTGCAAACCGTGGGAAAAGTTTTATCTGTTTTAGGGGCTCGTCCTCAGATCATCAAATCAGCGGCAATTTTTAACTTTCTAAAAAATCATTCTTTCCCTTTAGAAATTAAAACTCTACACACAGGCCAACATTATGACCTAAACATGTCTGGTATTTTTTATGATGAATTAGAACTTCCTTATCCGGATTTTAAGATAGAAACCGCAGGGTTGAATCGGTTGGAAAGGGTTGAAGAAATGTTGAAAGGTATACGGGAAACCTTAAGGTCATGGAAGCCGGATGTGATATTGGTTTATGGAGACACAGACAGCACATTGGCAGGAGCATTGGCTGCTGAAATGGAGGGCATCCCGGCGGCTCATGTTGAAGCTGGTTTAAGAAGTTACCGACGTGAGATGCCTGAAGAAATTAACCGGCTCGTAACTGATGTGCTTGCCGATGTATTACTCACCCCTTCAGCAGATGCGGACGCTAATTTGCTCCGTGAAGGGGTCAGTCCTGAGAAAATACACCGCGTGGGCAACATTATGATTGATACGCTTCTGCGGTTTTTGCCTGTTGCCAAAGAAAAATCTCACATTCAGGAAACCTTAA
>OGCL01003118.1_pt1 | contig 10298 bp, 14 predicted proteins | sample 1570041 | NCBI WGS metagenome assembly OGCL01 (sample SAMN06266162, study PRJEB24511) | hot springs metagenome | isolation source: Hot spring water | place: South Africa: Limpopo | collected 2015-06-22 | reverse complement strand
GAGGGGACGTGGGTCCCAACACGCCAGGAGCGGGCGGAGCGGGCGGAGCAACGGGCGGAACAAGAACGACTCCGGGCGGAGCGGGCGGAGCAACGGGCGGAACTAGCTGCTCAGCAGGTTGAACAGGAACGGCAACGGGCTGAAGAAGAACGGCAACGGGCGGAACTAGCTACTCAACAGGCAGCGCAGGAACGAGAACGAGCGGAACGGTTGGCGGAATGGTTGCGGGCATTGGGGATTGATCCGGAGGCGGGGTAGCTGGCTGACGGTTGGTGCCGATCGCGGTGAGTCGCTGATGGGTGTAGCGGCTATCGTCGGAGCCGATGGATGATATCCCCGTATCTAGGTCCTATCCATTAGGCAAGGGCAAAGGAATTCCCGCACCCACAACTTTGCGCTGCCTGGGGGTTATGGAACCGGAAGCCCCCCCCCATCAAGTCCTCGGTATAGTCCAACACGAGGTCCTGGATCAGGGAGTTTGTCTCTGGGTCGATAATGACGGTGATGCCTTGCGACTCAACGGTTTGGTCCTGGGGACCTAGGGTTTCATCGAAGGAAAGAGCATAGTACAGCCCGGCACAGCCTCCCGTGGCCACTTTGACGCGAAACCGGGCCGTGGGGCTGGCTTGTTTGGCTTGGAGGCGTTTAACTTCGTTGGCCGCAGCGGGGGTAATCTGGATCATCGTCGCGATCGCTGGGTATTACTGGTCTGACTGGCATCGCGGGCGTAGTCGTCCTCGAACCGGACAATATCATCTTCGCCGAGATATTCCCCATTTTGCACCTCGATGAGGATCAGGGGAATCACGCCGGGATTTTCCAACCGGTGGTGGGTACAGGGGGGCACATAGGTGGATTGGTTGCTTGATAGTAGCACTTCCCGATCGCCGCAGATCACCCGCGCCGTCCCCGACACAACAATCCAGTGTTCGCTGCGGTGGTGGTGCATCTGGAGGCTGAGGCGATGGCCCGGTTTCACCTCAATGCGTTTGATCTTATAGCCCCGCCCCTCTTCGAGGACGGTGAAGGCCCCCCAGGGGCGCAACTCGGTGGCCGCGACTGCTTCGAGGTTAGGGGCAGCTATCCCACGCGGACTCGAATCTTGCACTTGAACCATGATCACTCTTCCTTAAATTAAAAACGCTTCAAATTTCAAATTAAAGATGCTGGCGGTATGGGGGACACACAACTGTGCCAGTTTTGCTCAGGGAACGATGCGCAAACGAGCAGGGGGAGGGGTGCCACTCGGTTGTCACTCGGTTGTCACTCGGTTGCCACTCGGTTGCCATCAGGTTGCCATGATACTGCCACTATTATGGTGGGGCTTGGAGAAAAAGGCCAATGCCGTTGTGGACACGGGCGGCGGTACGCGGGAGGCGATCGAGCAATTGTCCTCCCAAATACAGGCTGGTGGAACTCCCCCCATCTAGGTTCAGGGCATCAACACAGCCTAGGAATGAGGCTAGTTGGGCGGTTTCCACTAAACTGGGTCCCCGTCCCCCCACGCGGGCATGGATGGCTGCTATCTGAAGGGTACCCGTTGCCGTGCGACAAATGACACTGCGAGGAGCCAATTGTTGAATAAACGCATCACTAAACCCTTCGCCCTTCGCATCCAAGACCATCTGGCGGTTCTGGATCAGCAGGGGTCCTGCGCCCAAAATATGCGGGTAGGCATCGAAGTTGGCAGGACTGGTGGCCTGTTCTACTTGGACCCGTGAACCCACCGGCAGGCTGGGCAGGATCGATTGCTGCGAGCGCACGACTAACAAATAGCCATCGCTGGGAATAGGAAATGCGGCCCGTCCCTGGGGACCTCCCGGTTTTTGATCAACGATCTGGGATTGGCGCACGGTCAGGATCGCCTCATGATCGGTCAGGGTCGTGTAGCTGTTGCCCCAGGTTGGGGTATAGCGCGAGATCCCGGCGCGGACGAAGCCGCTGTTGAGGAATTGCAACGGTAGGCGGGTGCCCGTTCCCGTCACCAGGATTTCTTGCAGGGTGAGGCGACCAAAGACGGTTTCGCCGCGATCGTTCCAGGCGATCGCTCCCCGGTTCAGAATTGGCCCCGATAGCCAGCGACCTTGGGTCCGAATCGCTCCCAGGGGCAGTTGATTATTGCGATTGAAAAAGCCACCGTTAATCGCCGCGAGGGCCTGATTGCGTTCCGCCATCCGTAGGAGCGGGTCAATCCCGGTCAGGGTTTGGGGCGAGGTCCAGATGGGCCGCATCTGAAGGGCCTGGGGTGGTTCCAGCGTGAGCCAAACAATGGGGAAATTCGCCGCGCCTAGGCGGACCCATTGTTGCTGCCAGCGTAAACCGGGTGCCCACTGGATATTGCGGGGCAGGAGGGGGGCATCGTTGCGCACATCCAAGATGAGGCGTGTTGGGTTTGGTAAGGTCGATGCCTGGACCCGTGATCCCTCCGGCAGGGGAATCCGAATGCGGGTTTGTTGCTGGACGAGTTCAACGATCGGGGGGGGCAGGGACGGTGGCGTGGGGGCGGGTGGGGAGGTTGGCGTTGAGGGCTGAGAGCTTGGGGTGGGCGGTGGGGGGCGAAATTGGGCTAGCACGGCGGGTGACGCGATCGCGTCCAGGGTGACGATCGCCTCCTGGGGAAACTGATCCACCTGCCAGGGGGTGGCCTGATCCAGATCGACCACTAGCCGTTGTCCCCAGGCTTGCCGTCCTTGGCGGAGGGTCTGGAGATTGGCCAGGGGCGTTTGCATTTCCAGGGTATTGCTGGTGATCCTGACCTGCCACTTGTTCGCTGGCAGGAGATCGGTGATATCTAAATAGCGATACTGGGCGGTGAGGAAGGTGGGCAGAATCCGGGGAGTCGTTTGCGGCTCCGAGAACCATTGCACGGGTTGCTGGTTGGGATTATTCGTATCCAGCAGGTCTACCCCCAGCAGTTGCATTAAGCCTGCATCACTGATTCCCAAACGGGCCTCTCCCCCTTGGGAACGCCACTGGCCCCAAGGGACAATATGGGTACGGCCATTGAGGATGATGCGATTGCCCTGTTGTTGCAAGGTGGGTCGCCCCTGGCCCAACACTAGGGGGGGCGGTGGGGGTTGTTTCCCGGCTCGCACGGGCAGCATTTTGACCAACTGCAATAGGGTCAAGCCAAGTACCAGGAACAGGAAAGGGGAGGCGGTGCGCTGCGGGCGAGCGATCGTCCAATCTCGGCGTCCAGCGTCCGATAAGTCCCAACGAAAAAACTTCATAGGCTCAGCGAGTAGGGTGAGTGGGGGCGGCATCCTGCCTGCCCTGCGGCTTCGGCGATGGCATCTTACCGGCCCAAAACGCAGCCGTGCTGTGGGGTGGATATCTTAACGTACCTACCCGGATCGTCAACCTCGATCGCATTCACTGTTCCAATTCTAATCGGTACGGCTCTGAATCTATTGGGTAGTCATTTTTATTGGGTAGTCATGGGTAGTCATGGGTAGTCATGGGTAGTCATGGGCGGTCCGGCAGTTGATCGCCGGTTGCGGTTGCCAGCGAACTGGGTTGGGCAGTTTGAGCGGGTTGGTCCGCCAGTTGACGCGTGAGGTGAATTAATTCGGGCAAAATCAGTGACTGCATCGCCAAGCGCACGGCATGACTCGAACCCGGCAGGACAAAGATCAGTTTGCCGTGGTAGGTGCCCGCAAGCGCCCGCGAGGCCATTGCCCGTGAGCCAATTTCCTGGTAACTCAGCCAGCGGAATAATTCGCCAAAGCCGGGTAAGGTTTTATCTAAAAGCGGCACGATCGCATCATAGGTGGTATCCCTGGGGGCTACCCCGGTACCACCATTGGTGATGATCACATCCAGATCTGTCTGTTGAGCTAGTCGGCCCAACTGTTGTACCAACGGCCCTGACTCATCCGGTAGCAAGGCATAGAAACCCACCACATGGCCCGCCTCGGTCAAACAGTGCTGAATCAGTTGACCACTGCGATCGTCGGCCACCGTGCGGGTGTCACTAAGGGTAATCACCGCACAGCGGATGCGCTGTGTCGTACCTGGATCGGGATGGGGCAGAACCATCGACCCCTATGCCTCCTACTCGTTCCGTTGCAACCCAAGGCCATGTTCTTCGGCATAGCGATTCATGAAGCGGATAAACCGATCCCAATCTTCGGCCGATCGCATGATGTAGCGGGCTTCGATCGCTTCCGGTTGGCCGTTCACAAACTTGGCATTCACTTCACGGGAGACAATTTCGCCTTCCTCGTCGATCAAATACATCCCCGTGATCTCGTCGGTGCGATCCTGGCGCAGGGCATCGGGATTCTGGAAGTAAAAGGTCGCTGTTCCGGTGCTGCCGTCGCGCGATCGGGTTAACCGTACATCCGGTACCACACTTTCGGTAACCCCTTGAGAGAATTGAATTTCAGCCATAGATCCTAAAAAATTAATCGGCACTTAAACCTTCTTAACACAATCAGCGTACCATTTTTCAGTGTCCGCTCGGTTGGAAGCTTGGGGTTGGGGGCTGGGCTGGACGGCTCGACGGAACTTTCCCTCGCACCGATGCGTTAGTGATCGCGCCAGTTGGTGCTGGCGACTTCAATGACGAGGGGTGGGGGGATATCGGCGGTGGTGTCTTGAGCGATCGCTTGATAGAGGGGGCTACTGAAGGGGTGGAAGGTGTCAGGCCAAGTAGCGATGAGGTTACATAATAACCGGAATTAGAGTGGGGTGGGGGATTGACGCGCTCGACGGTAACGTTAACGGCTTAGGGGGATTGCTTGACTAGCGCTAAGAAGTCTGGGCTTAGGTAACGGGGGCTGTAGCCGACGAGGTGTCGGTTGTGGGTGCGCAGAAGGAGGGCATGGGGGTCGAATGGGTTTTGCAGGTTGTGGGTTAGGCACAGCGGGGTGCCGGGTTGCAGGGGGTTGACGGATGTTTGGATATCGGCTGGAAAGTAGCCGAGGCCGTGGGTAAAGAAGTGGATGTGATAGGTACCGTCAGCGTCGCGCTCTGGGCAGGGGAAGACTTCTTAGTCCTCAAGCTCAGTAACGATATAGGCAGTGATAATAGATCACATTACTAGACTAGCTCAACTACTCCATCCCGTTCCTACGTAACTGATTTGTCCATGATGCCAAGTTCTGCAAATGTTTTGGCAGCTTTCAGGGCTTTATCCTTATCTACGCATAACTTGGCAGGATAGATACCTGCTTGTCCTCCAACTACCAAGCTCTCTTCTAAATCTGGATACGATGGCTCAATAAGGTAATAAAACTGTTCATTATTAAAGGTTAAATAGACTAGATACTTGCCTTCTCCTCCGCCGATCGCCATGTGGGTTTCACCTTCTGCTTCTAGGGTGACTAGGGTTCGGTGGTTTCCATCCAATTGGTTAATCGCTGCTTCGATTTGTTGCCAGTCCTTTGCTAGCTGCACTGAACCTTTATTCTGATTGCCTTGCCAATCTTCGACTGAGAAGTTTGAGATAAACATAATAACCTCACTTTATTCAAGAATAATTGGAATTAAGCGTTCCTCGATCTCCTTAAGGTAGTCTGACAATCCTGTCTTTTCACCTCTTTGTCGTAGAAGGGCTAGGTCAGTCTCTTCCCAACACTTCTGTTCGCGTAATCGATCACCAGCGGTAAGTTTCTTAAGCACTACTTTGGGATTTCTAATTCGATCGGGTTCTTCAAATGAATTAGCTCGTAATTTATGTGCATCTTCACAAGGATCAAACTTTAATTGATGCTTGATATCCTCCAATATTTTTATTTCCCCTTGACTAGATGGAATAAATCCATTCAAAACCCAAGCCTCTCGGCTTCGATCAGCCGTGCCGATAATGATTTCCAATTCGTTTTTGAGATGATTATATTCAGAACGAGCTTGCGTAATACCTTGTCTGCGTTGAGGTTGATTATCTAGATCGCGAATTAAGAAAACGACTCTAATTGAAGATTGACCTTTTTGAAGATGCCGTATTAGTTTTAAAATCTTTATAGACCCTGCACCGTCTGTTTTAAGTGGTCCGCTGTTAGCATGGCCTAGATATCTTGGAGGTTTATATCCTAATACTTTTTTCGCATTTTCAATAATCTGAACAATATCATCCCAACGGGAGTATTTTGTATTCTCCTGTAATCCTCTCCACTGAAATAAATATTGAAGTTGTTTGTCTTCTAGCCAATCAATCTTTTCTACTAAGACACATTCTGCCAATTTTGCGGCAACTTCTGCATCTGCTTCACTTTCTACAATGACGATAAATTCAAGCATTGCGTCCTCCAGAAACTACCCAATCTTCTCCCTCTGCATCCCAGAATTCTCCGGTGGTTAGTGTTTTTTGTGCCCATTCCACATCGGGATGCTCATCCAAGCGTTTAGTGCAGGTAAAACCTGAGTTGGTGTTACTTAAAACATGTACTTGGGAAGGCGTTAGTTCATCGACTATATAGGGAGAGTGGGTAGAGAAAATGATTTGTAGATTATGATTATTTTGAACTATTTGCTTGAAAACGGCAATCAGTTCTCGTTGTGCTTTGGGGTGAAGTCCCTGTTCAACATCATCCAGCAACACTAGATTGGGCTGTCTAGGACTCATTAGGACAGTGAGTAGTCCCAAGGTTAATATTGTTCCTTCACTAATTGCATGGGCAGGGATGCGTTCGCCTGTATTCATATCTAAGACGACTTCTTGCCCTGCTATCTCCTGGTTTTCTTCATAGGAGATACTTTTGCCATCAACTTCGATTAATCGCTGACGGCTGACCGTAACTTTTGCGCGTCTTACGCCTACTTTTTGAACACCGGGGACCACTTGTTGCAACATCTCCTGTAGGCGCTGAAAGTTATCTGGGGCTTCATTGCGGAGATAGTCTAGGGTAGGCGCTAAGCCTGAACCATCGAATTCGACTCTTGGGGTAATGGCTTCGCTATAGGCTGCTTTTGCAAGGTTTGTGGCTACGAGTTTGAGATGAACGGCAAATCTCAAGGCTTGAGGGATGGGATCTGGGGCGCTGGCTAATGAACTTTTCCAACCGCCTGGAATATCCTGCGCTTCTCCGTTGTCAATTTTCCATGATGCGATCGGTAACCAAGGCGGATTCACATTTTGCTTCCAGGTATAGGAAGCTTGCCAATGCTTGGGGTCTTTATATCCCCAAAAACCGCTGGCTGTGACGGACATTTGGTTTTGCCCGATCGTGGTTATGAATTCTGGCGATCGCTCATACTGGAAAATATAGGCGAAGGATGAGTTCTCACTGCCAGCTAACCGACAGAGGCAATGCAAGGCTTGTAAAATCGAGGTTTTGCCTGAACTGTTTTGACTGACTAGGGCATGGAGCCGGGAGCCATCCAAAGTGAGTTGGGTGGCTCGATGGCTTTTAAAGTTTTGGAGGGCGATCGCGTCAATCATAAAATCTGTAGTCGCCTGTTTTCTCTAGATTAACCTGCTCTTGTACAAAGAGCATATACTAAGAAGCCCCCTAGCATAAGTTTACAGAGAAAAGATTACCATTGTTACGTTACGGTCCATTGTAAACTCCGCATTTGGGTAGATTTGACCACCATTGGATGGGGATCAATGGGTTTAATCAGGGTACGCAGTTTAAGCTTTACTTTTGCAGGGTCAATAGCGCGTGGGAAAAGTTTTGAATGCTTTATGGGTTGTTCAAGATGCAATACAACACGTAACTGTTGACATCGGACGGCCTGTTTAGAAAAATCCTGTTCAGAAGTATCCGATGCATTAATTTTGGCAGGTAGTATTGCTGCAAGTGTACAAAAAACTTTTTGCGCAACTTCATCAGCTAGATCGATTAATTTTGTCCGACGATGCAGTCGATAGTCTTTGGCTTCGATTAGCCAGATCATTTCATCATCGATTGCAACAAGGTCCACTGCTTTAATACTAATACCGAATCGCATTTTAGAGAACTGATTACGATAAAAAGTCCACTCATCATATTTAGTAACCTTCCATGAACATGGAAAAGTAAATGTTAGGCTATCAACCTGAATCTCTGTCATATTCAGGCTCCGCTATGCATAAAGCGATCAGACTGGGCAAGCTCTTCGTCGAGGGCAGTGATATCCCCAATCTCGTCAATGGCATTTCCTTGGGTTACGACAACTTCATCATGGGCGAAGTGCAATCCAAAGAAACGTGGGTTGAATTGGGTCTTTTTCTCGTTGGCTATTAGGATATCAATTTCACGCAGTAGGAACAAACTGTGCGTGGCGATAAATACTTGAATTCCTGTTTTACTTAGATTAAGGATACTCTGGGCAACTTGCTTAATGAGTAGGGGGTTGAGGTTGGCTTCAGGCTCATCCCAGAATAGGAAGCCTTTGTCCATTAGGGTTCCAGTGGCAATTAAACGTGCCAACATTGCGATCTTGCGTTGACCTTCGGCCACTAATGGCATCTCAAATCGACCGCGATCGGTTTTTAAGTAGAAACGGCCATTTTTATCGAGTTCAATGCTGCCACCCATTGCCTGTTCTAGTGGCGCGATTAACTCCTGGATGCGTTTTTCTTTTGGCCCGCGCTGTACGGGAGCACTTAGAAGCAGACAGGTATCTCGCCAGGTTTCTTCTAGTTCGAGGTAATGACCTTCATAGACTGAGACAAAGTTGGGTGAAATACTCAATAACTCACGGGTTGGCATATAAGCAGGTGCGGTATCAAGCCAAGTAGTTGGCACCTGGTCAATGACAACTTCTGTCTTACTATTAGTCGAAAAGCTGAAGGCAAAATCAAATTGCTGGTCTTCAAAGCCTAGTTTGATATCACATCGTTCTCGTCCTTGCTTGCGTCGAGCCAGTCGTCCTAGTGATTCTGGTCGAAAAACATTGATCAATTTTTCAGCTAAACGGGTTTGTAGTAGTGTTTTGGTGGGGGCGCTGTTTGTTGGCTTGCGACTTTCTTCCCAACTGGTTGCGAGGGTTGAGTAGATCAGTTTAAGTAGGTGGGTCTTGCCGGTTCCATTTTCACCAATGACAACATTCAATCCTCTAGAGAATTGAAGATCAGCATTCGAGAAAACGGTGAAGTTTTTAAGTGTTAGATCATTAAGCATAGATTATTCATACTGAAAAATATGGGCGAAGGATGCGTTTTCATTGCCAGTTAGCCGACAGAGGCAGTGCAAGGCTTGTAAAATCGAGGTTTTCCCTGAACTGTTTTGACCGACGAGGGCATGGAGTCGAGAGCCATCCAGGGTTAGGTGGGTGGAGCGATGGCTTTTAAAGTTTTGGAGTGCGATATTTTCAATCATGGCCGTTCGCGATCGATTCATCTTGAAAGGATACCAGTGTTTCCCTTGAAATTCGCAGCGAACTTATGATGGGGTATAAATCTTTTCGAGGACCCACTCTTGGATTAAGTCGGTGTAATCAATTCCCCGTTGTTGAGCAACTTGTTTAATCGCTTCGACTTCAACTGGTTGTAGATGAATCTGCACAAGACTTGCGCGAACGAAAATAGGGTCGGTCACTGCTTCTAGCTGATCTTCAAAGTCAGTGAGATCGTGGGTGTCCCAAAATTCAGCGAGTGCTTGGATAGGGTGCGATCGGGGATATCTATTCATGTTGATACATCTCGTCAAAGTTTTTGGTCTCAAGTCGTCTGGCTAATTCTGTGTAAATCAATCTGAGACTTGAAATGCAGTGGCGGCTAGGCTAATTCTAGGTGTGTAACTGGGATTTGTTCCGTTCTCTCTGGGGGGCGTGCTCCAGTGGCGACGGCATGGACTGTATGCAAAATGTCAGCAGAGTAGTATCGATTGCCACAGTTGTCGCAAATGCCGATCGTGACATCTTCGAGGATAACAAATCCATTCTTGTGCTTGAATGCCTCGCGTTTAACCAGGCGTGGTTGAACAGTTCCTTCGCAATATTCACATTTATATCCATACATAGTATTAGCCCTCAAGTTCAGTAACGATATAGACAGTGATGATTAGATAACGTCCAGTACTTGTGAAACGTCCAACTACTCCAACGGGTGTTTGTTCATCTAAGGCTTTCCCTACCACTACATATTTGGTACCTCTAGGATCTTCCTTTTCAATTCGGCTTATCTGACCACTGAGAACTGCTGCTTCGACATCTAGGAGAGTCAGTAAATCTTCGGCCATTTCTTCCATTGCATGAGCCGACATATCATACTGTCGAAGACGGATTTTTTCTCTAATACGGTCAATATCTTGACGAGGCACCTTGCTAATCTAGAGTGCTACTGACCGATTATATAGCAATCCCAGATGATTCATGAGAGAAGCCAATCCTATATCTACTGATAGAGATTGACTATGTCCCTTCCCATT
>OGCL01003117.1_pt1 | contig 10303 bp, 8 predicted proteins | sample 1570041 | NCBI WGS metagenome assembly OGCL01 (sample SAMN06266162, study PRJEB24511) | hot springs metagenome | isolation source: Hot spring water | place: South Africa: Limpopo | collected 2015-06-22 | reverse complement strand
TCGCCCGGCCAAACGTTCATCCCGCTAGGCTTGGCAGTGCTTGCCGCGCTCGCTTTCAGCTTGATGATCCGCCCGTTCTTCTACGCGGCGTTCACGCTGCAAAGCGCCGCGACAGCGGCCGTTTTTCTCATTCAGGGTGATCGATCGGGCGAGCGCAGCGGCCAATCTGCGCTGCGCTTTTTGGCTTCCGCGACGCTGGCGCTGCCGTTGCTGCTGTTCGCCGGATGGTTTAGCGATCGCGCCGTCGATACAACCGCGTCGGAGCTGATCGTGCAGAACTACACCACCACGGCGATCTTGCTGACGCTGGCGGTCGTCTTGTTGCTGGGCGCGGCGCCGATCTATTCCTGGTTGCATTTGGTCGCCCGCGATGCCGCGCCCATGGTCACAGCGTTGTTAGCGACGTTGGCTGTTGGCGCAGTCCATTTTTGGTGGCTGGGCCTTTGGAACGACAACTTCTGGCTGCGCGATAACGCGCTGGTCGCGTCGGTGTTGCGCGGGCTGGGCGTCATCTTGCTGATCGTCGCGGCGCTCACCGCATGGGCGCAGCGCGCTTTTGGCCGCTGGCTGGGCAGCGCCCTGATGGCCGAGGTGGGGAGCGGCATGCTGCTCATGGGCGCCAGGTCGTCGTTGATGGTTGAAGCGCAGGCAATGGCGCTGGTGACGCGCGGGCTGGCGGAGATAGTGAGGCTGGGCACGGCGCTGGGAGCGGAAGCGCGCACTTTCATGGGGCTATCGGGGGTGGGCGACCTGTTCGCCACGGGGCGCATGTTCCTGCCGCAGGTCGTCAAGTCGGCGCGGGTGATGAAGAAGGCGGTCGCCCATCTGGTTCCCTTCATCGAGGCGGAGAAGGACGAAGGCGCAAGCCCCAAGGCGCGGATCGTGATGGCGACCGTCAAGGGCGACGTCCACGATATCGGCAAGAACATCGTCGGCGTCGTGCTCCAGTGCAACAATTACGAGGTCATCGACCTCGGCGTGATGGTGCCGACGCAGAAGATCCTCGACGTGGCGCGTAAGGAGAAGGTCGACATCGTCGGCCTCTCTGGGCTGATCACGCCCTCGCTCGACGAGATGGTGACGGTCGCCTCCGAGATGGAGCGCGAGGGCTTCGACATCCCGCTGCTGATTGGCGGGGCGACGACGAGCCGCGTCCACACCGCCGTGAAGATCCACCCGGCCTATGAGAAGGGGCAGGCAGTCTACGTCACGGACGCGTCGCGCGCCGTCGGCGTGGTCTCCAGCCTGCTCTCGCAGGACCAGAAGCCGGCCTATGTCGAGGGCATTCGCGCGGAATATGCCAAGGTCTCGGCGGCGCATCGCCGCTCGGAGGCCGACAAGCAGCGCCTGCCGCTGGCCAAGGCCCGTGCCAACGCCTTCAAGCCCGACTGGGACGCCTATCAGCCGCCGAAGCCCAGCTTCCTCGGCACGCGGACCTTCCGCAGCTACGACCTCTCCGATCTGGTGCCGCTGATCGACTGGACCCCCTTCTTCCAGACCTGGGAGATGAAGGGGCGCTTCCCGGCGATCCTCGAGGACGAGACGCAGGGGCGAGCGGCACGCGCCCTCTGGGACGATGCCCAGGCCATGCTGAAGCGCATCGTCGAGGAGCGCTGGTTCAACCCGAAGGCGGTGATCGGCTTCTGGCCCGCCAATGCGGTCGGCGACGACATCGCGCTCTACACCGGCGAAAGCCGCACCGAGCGTCTGGCGACGCTGCACGGCCTGCGCCAGCAGCTCTCCAAGCGCGACGGCAAGCCGAATATGTGCATCGCCGATTTCGTCGCGCCGGAAGGTGTCGACCGGCCCGACTATATCGGCGGCTTCGTCGTCACGGCCGGGGCGGAGGAAGAGCGCATCTCGGAGAAGTTCGCGCGCGACAATGACGATTACCGCTCGATCATGGTCAAGGCGTTGGCGGATCGTTTCGCGGAAGCCTTCGCCGAGCGGATGCACCAGCTCGTGCGGCGCGACTACTGGGGTTACGCCCCCGACGAGGCGCTCTCCAACGAGGATCTGATCCGCGAAGAATATCGCGGCATCCGCCCCGCGCCCGGCTATCCCGCCCAGCCCGACCATACCGAGAAGGCGACGCTGTTCGAGCTGCTCAAGGCGGAATCCCGCGTCGGCGTGAAGCTGACCGAGAGCTTCGCGATGTGGCCCGGCTCCTCCGTCTCGGGGCTCTACCTCGCCCATCCGGAGGCTTATTACTTCGGCGTCGCCAAGGTCGAGCGCGACCAGGTCGAGGACTATGCCGCCCGCAAGGGGATGCCGATCCATGAGGTCGAGCGCTGGCTGGCGCCGATCCTCAACTATGAGCCCGCGAGCTATCGGCTCGAGGCGGCGGAGTAGGGCAGGCGGCCTCCGTCTTTTCTACATTCCGCTCTTGTGGATTGGCGGCGGGGCGGCGTATAGCCCCGCAGGGCCGATCGGCCCGAAACCGGATGCGGAAGAACGACCATGGCTGACGACGACTACGTCTATGACGAGGTGACGGGCGAGTGGCGCCCCGCCTCTGAGATGGCCGCAGCGGCCGCAACCGACAGCGTGGTCGTGCGCGATTCCGCCGGCAATGTGCTCGCCGACGGCGATTCCGTCGTGCTGATCAAGGATCTCAAGGTCAAGGGCGCCGGCCAGACCCTGAAGCAGGGCACGGTCATCCGCTCGATCCGCCTCACCGACGATCCCGACGAGATCGACTGCCGGCACGAGACGATCCGCGGGCTCGTGCTGCGCACCGAATTCGTCCGCAAACGCTGATGACCGCAGCCTCGCCCGTGATCCGCAAGGCGACCCTAGCCGATCAGCCGCGCATCCATGCGATCCGCATGGGCGTGCGCGAGAACGTGCTGTCGGACCCCTCGCGCGTGACCGATGCAGAAGTCGCCTGGTACCGCGATCACGCGATCTTCCTGGTGTCGGAGGCCGATGGCGAGATCGCCGGCTTTACCTGCGCCAATCCCCAGACGGGGCTGATCTGGGGGCTGTTCGTCGATCCGGACCATGAGGGGCAGGGCCATGGCCGGGCGCTGCTTGACGCGGCCCTCGCGGGTCTGGTGGCGGCCGGGATCGTTCAGGCCCATCTCACCACCGGTGCCGGCACGAGGGCGGAGCGCTTCTATCGCCGCCATGGCTGGCGGGAAACCGGCCGCTCGCTCGACGGCAACATCGTCTTCATCAAGCCGCTGGGTTGAGCCTCGGCCGGCATTGCACCGGCGCCATTCCGAGCCTGCGCGGAGGCAATCGTTTGACCGTTGCGGACGTCGCCGCGCCGCAACATCTTGGAGCCACCTTACAGATTGATCCTCAGGAGGCTCTCATGACCCAGATCGCTATCGTGTTCCATTCCGGCTATGGCCATACCGCCAAGGTCGCCGAGCATGTCGCCAAGGGTGCGCGCGGCACGGGCGCGACCGTCGAACTGCTGGCGATCGATGCCGACGGCAACCTGCCCGAGGCCGCCTGGGCGACGCTCAAGGCCGCCGACGGCATCGTCTTCGGTTCGCCGACCTATATGGGCAGCGTCTCCTGGCAGTTCAAAAAATTCGCCGACGCCTCCAGCAAGCCTTGGTACACGATGGACTGGAAGGGCAAGATCGCGGCCGGTTTCACCAATTCCGCGACGCTGAACGGCGACAAGGGCTCGACTATCGCCTATCTCGCGCTGCTCGCCGCCCAGCACAAGATGCTCTGGACCGGCACGGGGATGCATCCGTCCAACGCCAAGTCGAGCACCCGCGACGATCTCAACAATCTCGGCGGCTATCAGGGCCTGCTCGTGACCTCGCCCTCCGATGCGGGCGTCGACGAGATGATCCCGGGCGACCTGAAGACGGCGGAAGCCTTCGGCGCCAATGTCGCCGACGTGGTCAAGAGCGTCAAAGGCTGAGCCCCGCCGCTTGGATCGGCGCGGTCGCAGGCGGCCGCGCGATCATGCCGTCGAAGACCCGCACGACATTGCCGCCGGCCGCCCGCGCGACATAAAGCGCGGAATCGGCCTCGGCAAAGAGCCGCTTCGGATCGTTGCTGTGAGAGGGTTTCAGCAAGGCGGCGCCGATCGACAGTTGCAGTTCGATCGCGCCGCTGCCGCGCGGCACCGGGCGAGCCAGCAGCCGGTGCGCGTTGGCCAGAGTTGCCTCCATCGCCTTGGCGGTGCCGCCGCGAAGCAGCAGGGCGAATTCGGCCCCGCCGATGCGCGCGACCAGGATCGCATCCGGAAACAGGCGTGCCAGACGTTCGCCGACGCAGCGCAGGCAGTCGACCGCACCGGCATGGTCATGGCGCTCGCGCAGCCCCTCGACATCGTCGATCGCGACCACGGCGAGAGCGAAGCCATGGGACTCGTTCGCATGACGGCTGAGTTCGCGCGTGGCCTCCTCGAAGGCGCGCCGGTTCGTCAGGCCGGTCAGCGGATCTTTGGATGAGACAGTCACGAGCCCGTCCCACATCTTCTTCTCGGCGGTGACGTCCTGCTTGGAGCCGAAGATCCGGATCGGGCGACCCTGGTCGTAGCTGACGCCGAGGCGCAGGCGCATCCAGCGGCTGCGGCCGCCCGAGCGAAGCTGGCAGTCCAGCACGAAACCCTTCCCGCTGCGGATGGCGGCAGCCCGGTGCCGCTCCATCTCACTGCGGCTTTGGCTTTGATAGACGTCGAGCGCCATCGAGCGATGGAGGGTCTGCCCGCGCCGAATCTCGAAGAGGTCGTAAACGCCGTCCGTCCAGCTCACGGTCTCCGTGGCGAGGTCGCAGGACCACGCACCACCGGGCCCTGACAGAGCCTGGCTGTAGAGGCTTGCGGCGCCGAGAGCGCCCGGGGGCGTCGAGGTCTCGAGCATCAGATCCGGTTTGCGACGGGCTTGGACATGCCCGAAACACTAGCCCAGCCGTGTTAAACGACCCTTTCAGAGATGCGCGAAAGCGCGCCGGTCACTCCCGGCGCAGCGCCTCAATGGGATCGAGCCGCGCGGCCTGTCGGGCGGGATAAAAGCCGAAAAACACGCCGATCAGGCCCGAGACGCCGACGGCGATGGCGATCGTTTCGAGCGAGACGACGGAGGGCCAGCCGGCAATTCGCGCAATCGTGAGCGCCGAGCCGACGCCGAGCGCGATGCCGACCGCCCCGCCGATGGTGGCGAGCGTCGTCGCCTCGATCAGGAACTGCGCCAGCACGTCGCGCTGGCGCGCGCCCACCGCGAGCCTAAGGCCGATCTCGCGCGTCCGCTCCGTGACCGAGACGAGCATGATGTTCATGATGCCGATGCCGCCGACGAGCAGCGAGACGCCGGCCACCGCCGCCAGCAGCCAGGACAGTGTATTGGCGGCCTGGGTGGCGGTGTTGGCGATCTCGGTCAGGTTGCGGACGATAAAGTCGTCTTCCTGGTCCGCCATCAGCCTGTGGCGCTGGCGCAGCAGCGCGCTTGTCTGTTCGATGCCGGGCGCGATCGCCTCCTCGCTGGCGAATTTGACCATGATGGTCTGGACCGAGCGGTCGCGGGCGTAGTTGCGGCCGACGATGCGGCGCCGGCCGGTGTCGAGCGGCACGAAGATGACGTCGTCCTGGTCCTGGCCCAGCGCCGACTGGCCCTTGGGCGCCATCACGCCGATGACCTTGAAGGGTACATTGCGGATGCGGAACTGCTGTTCGAGCGGGTTCTGCTCGCCGAAGAGATTGCGCGCCACTGTCTGGCCGATGATGGCGACGATCTCGCCACGGCGCAGTTCCTCCGGCTCGAACAGGCGGCCTTCGCCGACCTCCCATTCGCGCGCGGTGAAGAAATCGAGATCGGTTGCGGTGATCTGGGTCGACCAGTTGGCGCCGCCGAACACGGCCTGCGCGCGTGTGACGATGACCGGGGCGGCGGCCAGCACACCGTCGACCTCCCGGGCGATGGCGGTCGCGTCCTCGTCGGTCAGGGTCGAGGAGGCGCCGGCGCCGAGCCGGGCGCCGCCCTGCGTGACGTTGCCGGACTGGACGATGGCGAGATTGGCGCCCAGCGACTTGATCTGAGAGGTCACTCGCTCTCGGGCGCCCGAGCCGATCGCGACCATGGCGATGACGGCGGCGACGCCGATGATGATGCCGAGCATCGTCAGGGCCGAGCGCAGCGCATTGGCGCCGATGGCCGAGAGCGCGGAGCGGATGGCCTCGAGGATGCTCACGGGACGGGCTCCGGCGCGGGATCGGGCTCCGCCGCTGCACGGGAGTCGATGGACGCCAGCGCCGTGCGGGCGTCGGCCGCCTCCTGCCGCTGGTCGCTGAGGAGCCGGCCGTCGCGGAAGCGGATGACGCGGCGGGCGTGGCGCGCGACCTCGGCGTCATGGGTGACGAGGACGACGGTGACGCCCTCGCGATTGAGATCCTGGAAGAGCGCGAGGATCTCCAGCGCGGTGCGGCTGTCGAGCGCGCCCGTCGGCTCGTCGGCCAGCAGCAGGCGAGGCTCGTTGACCAGCGCACGGGCGATGGCGACGCGCTGCTGCTGCCCGCCCGAAAGCTGCATCGGCCGGTGATGGGCGCGTTCGGCCAGCCCGACCCGGCCGAGAGCGGCGAGCGCGCGCTGGCGCCGCGTCTTGCGGTCGGCCCCGGCATAGACCATCGGCAGCTCGACATTTGCGCAGGCGTCGACGCGCGGCAGCAGGTTGAACTGCTGAAAGACGAAGCCGAGCTTGCGGTTGCGCAGTTCTGCAAGGCCATCACTGCCGAGCGTCTCGACCGCGACGCCGTCGAGCCGGTAGTGGCCGCCGGTCGGCCGGTCGAGGCAGCCGATCAGGTTCATGAAGGTGGACTTGCCCGAGCCGGACGGGCCCATCACCGCCACGAGGTCGCCGGCCTCGATGTCGAGCGAGACACGGTCGAGCGCGGTCACCCGGCCGGAATCGAGGTCGTAGACGCGGGAGAGCGCGCGGGCTTCGATCAGCGACATGGCTGCGCCGGAGAGGTGGAGGGCGCGCCCATCAGAACAGACGCGGCGGGCCGCCGCGCATGGGCGGGCCGGCGGGGGTGGCGGGCGCCGTGGCCGCGGGGCGCGGTCCGCCACCGACGATGACCGCCTGGCCCTCGCTCAGCTCTCCCGACAGCAGTTCGGTATAGGCGCCGTCGGTCGGGCCGAGCATGACAGGGACGGCGCGCGGGCGGCCGTCCTCGCCGAGCACATAGACGCGGCCGGGCGTGCCCTGCTGCGGTGCGCCGCGTCCCTCCTGCATCATGGCCTCGAACTTCGCCCGGCGCTCGGGGTCAAGCACGGCGGCGACCTTGGCGATCATGTCGGCCCGCGCCTTGCGGAAGACCGCGCGGCGCTCGTCCTCGCTCATGCCGGCCATGGCCTCGCGGAAGCCGGCGCGACGCTCCTGCATGATCGCGGCGATGGCCTGCTTCTGCTCGGGCGTCGGCTGCAATTCGGTTTCGATGCGCTCGCGGAAGGCGGCGGCCTGGCCAGGCCCGCCGCCGCGGGTGGAGGGGGCCGCAACGGCCGCTCCGGTGGCAGGTGCCGACCCACCAGCCGCTCCTGGCGGGCGGAAGCGCAGGGCGGCGTTCGCCACGCGCAGCACGTCGCGCCGGTCCTCGGTGACGACCTGGAGATTGGCGGTCATGCCGGGCAGCAGTGCCATGTCCCGGTTTTCGACCCGGATCACGCCGGTATAGGTGACGACGTTCTGGATGGTCTGCGCGCCGAGGCGCACCATTTCGACGCGGCCCTCGAAAGTGCGGTTGGGATAGGCGTTGACGGTAAAGGTCGTCGGCTGGCCCGGCTTCAGGCGGCCGACATCGGCCTCGTCGACATTGGCGTAGATGTCGATGGTGCGCAGGTCCTGCGCGATCTGGAACAGGGTGGGCGTCGAGAGCGAGGCGGCAACCGTCTGGCCGAGATCGACCTGTCGCTGTACGACGACGCCGTCCACGGGCGAGCGGATGTCGGTGCGCTCGAGGTCGATCAGGATGTCCTTGAGCTTGGCGTCACGCTGGGCGATCAGCGCCTCGCCGGACGCGACCTGGCCTTCCGCGAGCAAAATGTCGGCGTCGAGCCCGTTTAGCTCGGCCTTGGCCGAGGCGATCTGCGCTTCGCTCGACGCCAGAGTTGCGGTCTGCACCTCGAGCTGGGTGCGGGCGGTGTCGAGCGTCTGCTGCGAGCCGGCGCCGCGGCTGAACAACTCGCTCTGGCGCTCGAAAGTGCGCTTCGCATCGGCGAGCTGCGCCGCGACGCGGTCACGCTGGGCTTCGAGGTCCTTGACGGTCGAATTGGCCTTGAGCCGCGTCGAGCGGGCGCGGTCGAGCTGGGCGCGCTTGACCAGAAGGTCGGCCTTTGCCTGCATCAGGTCTGCCTGCGCGGCGTCGCGACGTGTCTTGATCTGGTCGCTGTTGAGGCGGGCGACGACCTGTCCGGCCTTCACCTGCGAATTGTAGTCGGCGAGGATCTCGACGATCTGGCCGGAGAGCTGCGAGCCGACCAGCACGGTCGTCATCGGCGTCAAGGTGCCCGTGGCGCGAACGGCGGCGGTGATCTGGCCGCGGTCGACGGGAGCGGTGCGATAGGCCGCGTCAGCCGAGGAGCCGCCGGCCGGACGCCACGCCCAGTAGCCGCCGGCCGCGAGCACGGCCACGACACCCGTTCCGATCACCCACTTGCGCAAATTGGTCCCCATCGTCGCGTCGGCATGGCCGACGTCTTTTCAGCCGCCGCACCATGCCAGAATCCGTGTTCGGCGGCGAGTTAACTTACCGCAATGTTGAGGAGAGGTCGGTTTCCGGTTGTTTCGGCGTCAGCAGGCGATGGGTCACGCTGTCCGCGAACCCTGCGTCGCGGCGATCAGATCCCGCAGGGTCGTGATCGTCGAGGCGTCGGCGACGCCGTCGACCTTGTCTTGGCGCCAGTGGCGTTGGAAGGCGGCGACCACCGCTTCCAGCTTCTCGTCATAGACGCCGTCGACGGCGACGCCGTAGCCGAACATGGCGAACATCGCCTGCAGCGCCTCGACCGGCTGGCCGGAGTCGCCGCGCGCGAAGAAGCGGCCGCTGCGGATCGGCGCGGGTTCGCTCCAGAGGCCGACACCGGCTTCGGCGAAGCGGTGCCAGGGGAATTTTTCGCCGGGGTCGATCTTGCGGCCCGGGGCGACATCGGAATGGGCGAGCACGCGCTCAGGCGGAATGGCCCAGCGCTCGCAGATGTCGCGGCAGAGGTTGAGCGTGGCTGCGATCTGCTCCTCCGGGAAATCGGGCAGGCCGCCGGGATGGCCGGGATTGGCGATCTCGATGCCGATCGAGCAGGAGTTGATGTCGCTCTCGCCGGCCCAGTGCGAGGCGCCGGCATGCCAGGCGCGGCGCGCTTCCGGCACGAGCTGGAGGGTGTGGCCGTTCTCGAAGACGAAATAGTGCGAGGAGACTTGCGAGACCGGGTTGCAGAGCCATTGCAGGGCTTCGCCGGCAACTGGCATGCCGGTGTAGTGCAGGATCAGCATGTCCGGCCGGCGCGACGCGCCCTCCGTCGCGCCGTCTTTGCGTTCGCCATGGTTGGGCGAGGGGAAGATCTTGGCCGCGAAGCGGCTGTCGGGGGTGGCCTCTTGGCTCATGCGCTGAGGCTCAGGCCGGCTCGATGCTGAGCCGCGCCCGCAGCCCGCGCTCGCGCTCGATCCGGTCCCAGGCGGCGTTGATCGCGGCGAGGCGGCGGGTGGCGATGGCGACCGCCTCCTCGGGCAGGCCGCGGGCGATCTCGCGGTCCGGGTGGTTCTGGGCGACGAGCTGGCGGTAATGCCGCTTGAGCTCGTCGTCGCCCATCTCGCGCGAGGCGCCCAGTACGAGATAGGGATCGTCGGCGCGCCGCACATGGCGGGCCTCGATGCGGGCGAAACCGGCCTCGTCGATGCCGAAGATCGTCGCGACCTCGCGCAGATAGGCGTGCTCGTCCTGGTGGATCGCGCCATCGGCGGCCGCGATCAGGAAGAGCCCGTCCAGCACGTCCTCGAGCAGCGCCGGCTCGTCGCGGAAGCTCTCGGCGATCTGCCCGGCATAGGCTTCGAAACCGGCACTGGTCTGCTTGGCGAGGTCGAACAGGATCTCGATGCGCGCCTGCTGCTCGGGCGGGACGGTGACGATGCGCTGGAAGGCGGCGACCTCGTCGCGCGTCACCACGCCGTCGGAACGGGCCATCTTGGCGGCGAGTGCGACGAGGCCGGTGGTGAAGACCAGTTCGCGGGGCGCCGCGCCGAAGGGGGCGCCCTCGCGGTCGACCAGCATGTGACCGGCGAGCGCCCCGAGCAGGGCGCCGAGCGGGCCGCCGAGCACGAGGCCGAGGCCGCCGCCGCCCAGCAGCCC
>OGCL01003116.1_pt1 | contig 10306 bp, 9 predicted proteins | sample 1570041 | NCBI WGS metagenome assembly OGCL01 (sample SAMN06266162, study PRJEB24511) | hot springs metagenome | isolation source: Hot spring water | place: South Africa: Limpopo | collected 2015-06-22 | reverse complement strand
TTTTCTACTTCGCGCCCTTCCATCCGCGCCTGTGCGGCAGCAAGTTCACTTTGCAAGTGACTGCGCCGGTTACGTATGACGGATTCGTGGAAGGCATGAACGTCCTCGTGGCGCTGCTTGATGAGGCCTGGCGGCAATTCCACGCCCGCTGAGCGGTAAATCAGCTCGACATCGGTAAGGGGCGGTGGGACTTCTGACTTGAGTGCGGCCTCGATGTCATGGACGGTGGATCGATCAAGGGTGTTCAGATTGACCAGGGCATTGGGGTCGCGGGTGAGACGGGAGGCTTCCTGTTCCAGCTCCCGGTACTCCTCCAGCACCTTGAAGCCGGATAACTCATGCTGGATGGCTTCCAGTCGGGATTGCGCAAGAACAAGTTGGGTGCGCAGGTCTGCTGCCTTGCCGATAACGGAGCCGAACGCACCGGCGCCGGCAGCCTTTCTGAGTTCCGTGAGGTTTTTTTCCCGGTCACGTACCTGCTGCCAGGCCGCCGCGATAGGCCAGTCCAGGCCAGGCAGGTACATGAGGGCGGTTTGTTGGTCGCCGACGTGCTGCATGACTGCGTTTTTTTCCGGTGCCACGAAGGCCTGGGAATGCTGGCGGCGCACGAAGTGAGAGATGAGCGTGCGATACGACGGCGCGTTGTCCGCCAGTCCGTCGAGTTTGAACCAGACCTTGCCCAGACGCCGGTTCCAGTCTGGGTTGGTCAGGGTTTGCGGCTTGTGGCTGATGGGTTGGCTGACGTGAATCTTGGTTTTAGTGGCACCACTACGTTCCACGCGGGCTTGCCCGCCACCCGGATCGAAGACCATGCCGGAACAACGCTCTGGGAGAGCGTTTTCCCGGAACAGTGATTTCGGCGGGCTGTCGGCGCCCAGGAGAAAGTGGATGAGTTCGATGACGCTGGTCTTGCCTGCGCGGTTGCGGGTTTGCTTTTGGCTGGCGCCCTCGCTTTTCTGCGCCAGGAGGACGTTCAACCCGGGACGCAGGTCCAGGTTCTTGAACCTGGGCAGGTCGCTGTATAAGCGGTGAATCATGCCGGTTGGCCTGTGTGTGCGCGAATGAGGAGGCCATCCCGCAGGTGAACCGCGCCGGGCAGGTGGAGGAGATCGGGGGCGGGCACGAACCAGTCGAAACTGAGGCTGGTATGATCGTCCTGCTGCACCGGTTGCCAGAGAGCGGAGACGGTCATGGGGTGCTCCAGCGTGGCAGGCAGGTTGGCGCCGACGGTGAGCAGGGCACGTTCTTGCGGCAGGTGCTTGGAAGGGAGGATCATGGACTTACGGTTCCGAGCGCGATGGCTCTTCAAAGATGTCGCAATGGTCAGACAGCCAGGCGAGGACTGCGGTGATGGCCAGCTTCTCCGTCGGGTTGGTGGTCTGATTGACCCCTGCCCAATCCTCCAACCCGCCCCAAATCTCGGAGGGATGTAGTGCCAGGCGCTGGAAGCCGTCACCCCTCGCCTTCAGGAAACGGTTCTCGAAGGCAGGCAGGCAAGCGGATTGCTGAACGCGGTCCACGGTTTCTCCAGCGTCTTTTTAGCGATAAGGGGTCAGGCTGTGACTTCTCAACAAGTCGTGGCAGTGACGATTGCCCACCCAATCGATACAACCGGTTACGACTTTCTCAACCGGATTTTCCACGACTTATTGAGGAGTTATCTTTTTTGCGTGTAACCTGTTGTTTCATGATTTATCCTTCCTGCCTCAGCCTTCGGAACACGTCCCCCCTGTCCTGCACAACCTCCCCCAACTCCTCCCGATACCCCCACACCCACACCTCATCCCCCCGCGCCAGGATCGCCTGCCGTTTGGCCTCATCCTCCTCCTTCACCTCCGGCCGGTTATGGGGCGTGCCATCGCAGAAGACCCGGAACCCCGGCGCGTGGTGGAAGTCCGGCCGCATGTAGAGTCCGTCCACCGGCTTCCGGGCGGCATCCGGCAATCTTAACCCGTTCTGATAGAGGCAGTCGAGGAACCGACGCGGCCCTGGGCTTCGATGCCTACCTCACCGGCGAGGCCGCGGAACCCTCCCTGCACCTGGCACGGGTCCGCCCGCTTGCTGCTGGTTGCGGGCGACACAGACGGCGCCTGCATCCGTGCGCTTGAAGGGGGCTTGTCTCACCCGCCTTCAGGCTCATTTCGGCGCCTCCGTTGGCCCCGCCGCCGGAACCAGGATCGGCCGCTCCAGCCAGAAGGGCCGCGCCACGCCTTTGCGGTAGGCGTTGAGGGCGCCGAGGGAGGAGTGGACCCGCAGGTTGCTGTAGCTGAGGTCGCCGTTCTGCCAGCGTTCGTGCCAAAACACCGCGGCCTTGAGGCGGGGGCTCTGTTCCTCCATGCGGCGGAAGGCCTCTTCGATGTAGGCCCCTTTGTCGCCATCGGCGAATTCCCCCACGCCCCATTCGGCGAGGATGAAGGGTTTGTTCGGCGCCATCGCGATGGTGGTGTTGTAGCTGTTAAGAAAGGCCCCCTTGAAGCTGTACCAATGTTGGAAGGGAAACTGCTTGCCGTAGGCGGAGACCCCCACCCAGTCCACATAGTCCGAGCCCGGCCAGTAGGCGTCGATTTGGTTCCAGGGTTCGTCCGGGCTGGAGCCGTGGTTGCTGTGATAGACCCAAAGGACGTTGCGGGCGCCCTTGGCGCGCACCCGGTCCACCACATAGCGGAAGGCGCGTTTGTAGGTTTCCGGTCCCTGGTAGCGGGGCGGGTCGCTCCCTTCGATGATGGCGCCGCCGCCGTAGAAGACCCCGGACCAGGGGAACCAGGTGCCGTTCATTTCGATGCCCCAGGCCACCAGCATCGGTTTGCCCCAGGCGGCGGCCTGGGCGGCCCAGTCGTCGATGAAGGCGTCGTTGTCGCCGGCGAGGATGTGGTCGAGGCGGAAGCGTCCCGCCGAGCGGTTGTTGTAGGGCGCCTCCCAGGGGGACCAGAACAGCAGGGGGATGGCGCCGTAGGCGTCGAGGATGCGCAGGGAGCGCAGTGGCAAGCCGCCCTCGCCCCAAAAGTTGGAAAAGGCGACAATGGCCTGGTGTTTGCCCACTAGGGCCTCGAAGCGTTCCAGTCCCTCCAGGGTCACTTGGTCCTCGGTGTCGCCGAAGTCGATATAGGCCCCGGTATAGGCGCCGTGTTCGGGGACGGCCAGGGTCAGGGTGGGGGCCGTTGGCGCGGGTTCGGCCGCAACGGCCGCGCGAGTGAGGCCGAGGGCGCACAGCAGGGCGAAGAGCCAAGCCCGCGCTTGCGGCGGGCGTCGGGCGATGCAAGAGGCGGGGGTAGGCATGGTTGATCGGTCACTCGTCCTGGAAAAAGCCGTTACGCCACGGAGAACACCGAGGGTTTATTGGTGAAAACTGCGCGTTAAATGGGGGGGCGCATCGCGGCGGCCAAGCCGGTATGGGGTGCAGACCTGACAGGTCTTCAAGACCTGTCAGGTCTCTGGCCCGAAGGATGATCAAGGCCCGACTTGGCATCAGGCGCTGGCGATTTGCACGTTGCCGCGCCGTTCCAGTTTGCTCCAGCCGGACCAGCGTCCCCGTAGGGCGCGCAGCAGGGAGCGCCATACCGCGTAGGCGAGTAGCGGGCGGTAGAGCAGCCGCATGGGCAGGATGTAGAGGGCGCGCAGGGGCGGTTCTTCCTCCATTAGGGTGGCGAGCAGGGCCAGCACTAAGTCCACCAGCAGGAAGATCAGGGCGTAATGGGCGATGGAGAGGCCGAAGCCCCACACCAGGGAGGCGATCAGCAGGGCGTCCACCAGCGGGATCATGGCCACCAGGAACATTTGGAACAGGGCGATGCTGGGCAGACTGAAGAAGGCGAGCCAGCCATAGCGGGGGTTGAACAGCAGGTCGCCGTGCTTCCACAGGCATTGCAGGGTGCCGAAGGACCAGCGCACCCGCTGCTTGGCCAGCGCCGTCACCGTCTCCGGGGCCTCGGTCCAGGCCACCGCCTGGGGGTTGTAGCGCACCGACCAGCCGTTGCGCTTGAGTTCCAGGGTAAGGTCGGTGTCCTCCGCCAGGGTGTCGTCGGAGATGCCGCCGGCCTGCTCCAGGGCCTCGCGGCGTACCGCGCAGGCGGCGCCGGGGACCACGGTGATGCAGTCCAGTTCGTCGTAGGCGCGGCGGTCGAGGTTGAAGCCGCAGGTGTATTCCAGTGATTGGAAGCGGCCCATCCAGGTGCGCGGGTTGCCCACCTTGACGTGGCCGGACACCGCCCCCACGCCGGGCAATACCAGGTAGCGGATCAACTCGGGGAGGGTGTCGGGGGCGAACTGGGTATCGGCGTCCAGCATTATCAGGGCCTGGTGGCGGGCCTGGGCGAGGGCGTTTTGCAACGCCTTGGCCTTGCCGAGGTTGGGCTGGCGCACCAGCCGCACCCGCGGGTCGGCGGCGGCGATGGCCGCCACCTCCTCGGCGGTGCGGTCGCCGGAGCCGTCGTCCACCACCACCACCTCCAGTTCGCCGGCGTGGCGGCTGGCCAGCACTGAGCGTAGGGTGGCGGCGATCACCTTTTCCTCGTTGTAGGCGGCGATCAGCACCGACACTGCCGGCGGCTCGGTGGGCGGGGGCGGGGGGGAGATGCGCAGGCGGCGGCGGTGGCGCAGCGCCAGCCACAATACGATGAGGGTGCGCAGCAGCACCAGCAGGGTGGCGAGGATCATGAAGGACCAGAAGAAGCGCTCCAAAAAGCGCAACACGTCGAAGCCGGTGCGGGTGATCAGCTCGTCCTCCCCCTTGTCCAGCGGCGGCATCAGGGTCTGTGGCGGGATACCGGCGAGGGCGCCGAGGGGCACGATCTCGTCCCCGCGCGCCCGCAGCCAGTCGATGATCCGCGGCAGCGCCTCCACCGTCTGGGTGCGGTCGCCGCCGGCGTCGTGCATCAGCAGGGTGTTGCCCTCGCCGCGCCCGGCCTTTACCTTGGCCAGGATCGCCGCCACCCCCGGCCGGTCCCAATCCTGGGTGTCCAGGCTCTGCGCCACCGTGACATAGCCCAGATCCTGCGCGTGCAGCAGCGGTTGCACCTCCTCCGCTAGGCCCGGCCGGCTGTCCACGTTGTAGGGGGGACGGAACAGCAGGGTGGAGCGGTGCAACAGTCCCTCCAGCAGGTGTTGGGTGGCGTTCAACTCCAGCACCAGCCGCCGCTGGGAGACGGTGGAGAGGTCGGGATGGAAATAGGTATGCACCCCCACCTCGTGGCCTTCCTCCAGGATCCGCCGCACCAGGTCCGGCCGGCTCTCCGCCTTGAGCCCCACCAGGAAGAAGCTCGCCTTGGCCTGCTTTTCTCGCAGGATGTCGAGGATCTGCGGCGTCCACTCCGGGTCCGGGCCGTCGTCGAAGGTGAGGGCCACCTGCTCGGGGTGCCCCGCGCCGCTGTGGTAGAGGGTGGTGAAGCCGGGGAAGCTTTGGTAGCGCTCGCTCCACAGCCCGTCGGGTTGTGCGGTTACTTGCCGATGGCCATTGCCCGAGCGCGGCGCCACCCGCAGGAAGTCCCCCTTGCCGATGTGGGCCACCCGGTCGGAGGTCGGGAGGGGTTCCAGGTCCGCCGGGGCCGCCCGACCCTCGATCACCGGCCAGACGCCGGGATCCTCGCTGCCCAGCCGGTAGAGGGCCAGGCCGCCGCCAGCGCGCTGGCGCACCAGTTCGGCCTGATTGCGAAAGCTGACCGCGTCGAGGAACCAGAGTTCGTGGGCGACCCCGCCGTCGCTGTAGGAGAAGTGGGGATTGTAGAGCGGCGCCTCGGCGGCCACCTGGCCCGGCCCCTGGGACTGGGCGCGGGTCATGGCATCGAGGAATCCGACCTCCTCGCCGCGCCCCTGGGCGGGCCAGTCGTAGCCGTAGCTGCCGAGCCCCATTACCCATTGCCCTGGTCGGCCGTACTTTAGCAACACCTCCAGCCATTCTAAAAACCAGGGCTGCGAGGCCACCGGGCCGGGCGGGTCGTCCTCGCCGTTTTCGTCGTGCAGCATCCCCAGAAAGCGATCGGCGGAGGCGCTGAGGGCGTGCAGGTCCAGCACCTTGATGTCGAGCCCCATGGGCACCGCGATCCACAGCTCCATCCCCTGCTCGTGCAGCACCCCTGAAAGCCGGGCCATGAAGCGGGACAGGTGATCCCGATAGACCGGGTCGATCTGCTGCCAGTCGATCAGCACCCCGCTGCCGCCGACCTTCTGGAGCTGCGCCACGAGTTCCGCGGCGAACGCCAACTGTTCGTCCGGCGAGCCGCGCAGCAGCGACTCCACCGACTCCGGCTGCCATTCATTGTCCACCAAATTGGTGAGCAGGGGGACGACCTTGATCCCCAGCTCGTCGCTCACCGCCTGCAAGGCCGGGTCATCCGCATGGACGAGCAGCCGCGGCGGCATCTCCCCCAACTGAAACCATTCCGGGATCAGATGGGTCAGCTGGCGGCCGTGTTCCTTCAGGGAAAGCAGGCTGTTGGGATCCCAGCTCACATAGAAGGCGGCGCGAACCCAATCGTTGCCCGGCGTTGGCGTGGCGGCCCCCGCCGGCTGCCCGGCGCTCTCCTCCAAAAGCCAGGGGGGCGGCCGGGAGTCCGGGCGCGGCTGCTCCGCGCCCTGGTTCTCGAGCAGCGCCCGCAACTGCGCCGCCGGTCCCAGCGATTGTTCGGGGGAGAGCAGGCTGGGGGGCGTTAGCAGGGTCTGCACGAAGGCCAGGGCGAGCCCCAGCATCAGCAGCAGGCTGAGGGTCGTATAGCGCCGGAAGCGGCTCCAGCGTCGGCCGCTCGAGTCCGCGAAGATGCCACCGGGGAGAGACATGCGGGGGGGTGCCTGAAAAAGAAGGGGCGGTATGGGCCGATCCGACCGCGCCGGGCGGCGCGGCTCCTGGCCTTCATTGGCCTTATTGGACAGAAGGCCGTGCCGCGGGTTCCCAGGGACATTTTAACGTAGCTCATACCCACAGCCGCCGCCGCATCAGCAGGGTGGCGCAGTAGCCACCAACGAGGGTGAAGGCGGTCAGCACGCCGAGGCTGAGCCAGGGGCTTGTAAGTTCGCCGCCGGCGATCAGCGGGCGGGTGAGGGCCACGGCGTGGGTGAGGGGGAGGAACTGGACGGCGTCTTGCAGGGCGGCGGGGAGGGTGGCGATGGGATAGAAGACCCCACAGATGAGGAACATGGGGGTGACCAGCAGCACGAAGTAGTAGTTGAAAAAGTCATAGCCGGGGGCGATGGCGGCCATCAGGATGGCCGGGCCGGCGAAGCAGAGGCCGGCGAGGAAGATCGCCGGCAGGGCGAGCAGGGCGCGCGGGCCTTCCACCTCGCCGAGCAGGGCGGCCACGGCGAGGATGGCCATGCCGCTAAACAGGGCCTTGGTGGCGCACCAGAGCATCTCGCCGGCCACGATGTCGTCCACCTCCAGCGGGGTGGCGAGCAGGGCCTGGTAGGTGCGCTGCGGCTCCATGCGGGTATAGACCGAGTACATCCCCTCGAAGCTGGCGGTGGTCATGGCGGAGGAGGCCACCATGCCGGAGGCGAGAAAGCCGAGGTAGGAGAGCCCCTCCAGTTCGCCCACGAAGCGGCCGAGGCCGAGGCCGAGCCCCAGCAGATAAAGCGCCGGCTCGCCGAAGTTCATCAGGATGGCGGGGCCGATCAGCTTGCGCCAGACATAGAGGTTGCGCCGCCATACCGCCAGGGCGCCCCGGTGCAGGCGGGGGAGTCGCCAGAGGTTCATCTCTTTGTCCATCAATCCCGCAACTCCCGCCCGGTCAGGCGCAGGAACACATCCTCCAGCCCGGCCGGGCGGTGCAGGAAGATCAGGCCGGGCCGTCCCTGCAAGCGGGCCAGCAGGGGGCGCGGGTCGTGGGCATAGCAATACAGACTGTTGCCCATGCGCTCCAGCCGGCAGCCCTCGCCGATGCCTGCGGCCGCCAGCGCGGCGGCGGCCTCGCCGCGAACCTCCACCACCTCGGGCTCGACGTGACGGCGCACCAGTTCGGCGGGGGCGCCCTGGTCGAGGATGCGGCCGCTATCCATGATCACCAGTTCGTCGCACAGCCGCTCCGCCTCCTCCATATAATGGGTGGTGAGAAGCAGGGTGATGCCCTGCTCGCGCAGATCCGCCAGCCGGCCCCAAATGAGGTGGCGGGCCTGGGGATCGAGGCCGGTGGTGGGTTCGTCCAGCAGCACCAGCTCCGGTTCGTTGATCAGCGCGCGGGCGATGGTGAGGCGGCGCTTCATGCCGCCGGAGAGGGTCTCGGTCTTGGCGTGGCGGCGCTCCGTCAGGTTGGCGAATTCCAGCAGCCGCTCGATGCGCCCGGCGGATTCGGAAGCGGAAAGGCCGAAGTAGCCGGCATAGACCCGCAGATTCTCCGCCACCGAGAAGTCCGGATCCAGGTTGTCCGCCTGGGGCACCACGCCGATGCGCGAGCGCGCCTCCCGACCGTGCTCCGGGATGGGCAGCCCGAGCACCTCCAACTCGCCGCTGCTCTTCGGCGTCATCCCCAGCAACATGCGCAGGGTGGTGGTCTTGCCGGCGCCGTTGGGGCCGAGGAAGCCAAAGCAGCGCCCGCGCGGGATCTCGAAGTCGATGCCGGCGACCGCCACGAAGTCGCCGAACTGCTTGCGCAGGCCGCGGGCGCGGACGATGGGGGAGGTCATGGGATTGTATCCTTAGGCATGGGGCGTTATTTTACCGTGAAAGTTCACGCCCAGAGATGCCATTTCTTTAAGAAATGGCATCTCTCTTTCATCCTTCTGGGCGGCGCACAGCTCCATGGGGGTTACCGTGAAAGTCATGGTACCGCCGGGCCTGTGGGAGCGGTTTTTAACCGCGACATGCGATGTCCGATCAACGCACGGCAGTCGCGGCTGCAAGCCGTTCCCACGAGGACTTTCCTCTTCCAGGGTGGCCGCCAGCCCTGCCATGGGTGTTACCTTGAAAGTTCGCTAGATCGTCAGCAATTCCAAATTCAAAACAGTCTCGTAGATACTCTCGTATCTGTACCGGCTGTGCCGGTCGGGGCTTGCAGCCCCGACCGGAATCCTTGCCGGGTCGAGCCAAGACGCCCGTCTATATCCGCAAGCCAGCCAAGGCAAAGGTTCCGGTCGCGGGTACACCCGCGACCGGGCCGCAACTTGCCCTTGAGGGCGATGCGCTGGCGAAGAGGTAGCCTCTCATTCCTCTTCCAGGGCAGAGGTCCGCACCCCCATGATCGTTAGCAGTTCTTCCGGTTAAAGGGTATCATGGCGCCCTAAAACCTTGTGACTGGATCGGCCGTGTTACGTCTCTTTCAAGCCTTTCTCGCCATCTGCCTGCTGCGCCGGGGGCCCCAGGATCTGCCCGCCTCGCGTTTTCTGTTCTGGCTCACCGCCAGCGCCGGCCTGCTGCTAGGAACCCTCATCCTCGCCAGCGACGACGAGCCCTTGCTGAACGCCCTGCTGGCCCAGGGTCTGGATCAACTCCTGACCGGCGCCCTGCTCTACAGCGCCCTTTCGCTGCAACGGCGACAAGGACGCTTCCTGCAAGCCGGCAGCGCCATCTTTGGCAGCGGCCTGCTGGTCAATCTGGCATTGATCCCCCTGCTGCTGCTCGCCGCCGGCGCGACGCCGCAGGAACCGCGCGCCCAACTGGCCGGGCTGTTGTTTTTAATGCTGCTCGGCTGGAGCATCGTCATCCTCGGCCACATCCTGCGTCACACCTTCGACCTCCCCTTCGGCGCCGGCCTGATGCTCGGCCTCGGCTACTTCCTATTCATCAACCAGCTGGTGAGCGGCATCCTCGGAACCTGACATGCACCTGCACATCCTCGGCATCTGCGGCACCTTCATGGGCGGCATCGCCCTACTGGCGCGCGCCCTCGGTCATCAAGTGAGCGGATCGGATGCCAACGTCTATCCCCCCATGAGCGCCCAGCTCGCCGCCGCCGGTATCGAACTGCGGGAAGGCTATCGACCGGAGCACCTGCAACCCGCCCCGGACGTGGTGGTGGTGGGCAACGCCCTGTCGCGCGGCAATCCCGCGGTGGAGTACTTGCTGGAGCGCGGCCTGCGCTACACCTCCGGTCCCCAATGGCTGGCGGAAAACCTGCTGCACGACCGCTGGGTGCTGGCGGTGGCCGGCACCCACGGCAAGACCACCACCTCCGCCCTACTGGCCTGGATATTGGACTATGCCGGACTCAGCCCCGGCTTCCTGGTGGGCGGCGTACCGCGGAATTTCGGCGTCTCCGCCCGCCTGGGCGACGCCCCCTTCTTCGTGGTGGAGGCGGACGAATACGACACTGCCTTCTTCGACAAGCGCTCCAAGTTCGTCCACTACCACCCGCGCACCCTGATCCTGAACAATCTCGAATACGAC
>OGCL01003115.1_pt1 | contig 10307 bp, 10 predicted proteins | sample 1570041 | NCBI WGS metagenome assembly OGCL01 (sample SAMN06266162, study PRJEB24511) | hot springs metagenome | isolation source: Hot spring water | place: South Africa: Limpopo | collected 2015-06-22 | reverse complement strand
TCCGAAACGATCCAACCAGACCGTCTGCTTCGGGGAGAGGGTGGCGAAGCCGGGAGAGTGCGAAGCGGCTTCCCGCTCAGCCGGGACTTCCCTCTCCCCCGCCCCTCCCCCCGAGGGGGAGGGGAGCGTCGTGAGTCGGCTACGCGACTTTCACGATAAGGTCCCGGCTCGGGTGGACCACCTGGTGCCGACACTAAAACCGGAACTCCTGCCGGCCGTTATGCTACATTACCGACAGAGGGGCAAACCGTTCATGGCCGTATGGCCAGCCATGCGACGAAAGACGCAGGGGACGGCCATCAACGGTCCCTCTCCCCCAGCCCCTCCCCCAGTGTGGGAGGGGGTGTCGAGAGTCGCTGTCGCGGCTTCACGGTAACGTACCCGCATCTATCGGAGGATCCATGAGCCACCCCACGCTCGCAGCGGAATTCGAGGCCTACAGCCGTTGGCGCAACCAACTGGCGAGCCGCATCATGGAATACCGTCAGTGGCTGGGCCGGGAAGACCTCAACGATTCGCAGCGCGACCTGCGCCTGCAGCAGCTCATCGACCGCCTGTCGGAGGACAAGCTGCACGTCGCCTTCGTCGCCGAGTTTTCCCGCGGCAAATCCGAACTCATCAACGCGATCTTCCTGTCGGACCTCAAGCAGCGGCTTTTGCCCTCGACCGCCGGGCGCACCACCATGTGCCCGACGGAACTGCTCTACGACGCCGACCGCCCGCCCCTGATCGAGCTTTTGCCGATCGAGACACGAGCCACCAATGCCACCGTCTCCGAATACAAGAACTATCCGGAGGAGTGGACGGTGGTGCCCATCGACGTCAGTTCCAGCGAGAGCGTCACCCGCGCCATGCAGGAGGTGTGCCGGGTGAAGACGGTGAGCCGGGAGGAGGCCACCCGCTATGGCCTTTTCAATCCCGAAAACACCGAGGACGATCTCAATCTCAACGATGACGGCACGGTCAGCATCCCGGCCTGGCGTCATGCGGTCATCAACTTCCCGCATCCGTTCCTGCAAAAGGGGCTGGTGGTCTACGACACGCCGGGGCTGAACGCCATCGGCGTGGAACCGGAGCTCACCTTCAACCTGCTGCCGAGTGCCCACGTCGTGGTGTTCGTCCTGTCGGCGGACGCGGGTGTGACCAAGTCCGACATCGAGGTCTGGCGGCAGCACATACAGACCAAGGGCAAACCGCGCGGCCGCATCGTGGCCCTGAACAAGATCGACGGTCTGTGGGACGAGCTCAAGACCGATGAACAGGTCAACGCGGAGATCGACTCGCAGGTGAAGAGCTGTGCGGATCTGCTCGGCATCGATGCCGGACAAATCTATCCCGTCTCGGCCCAGAAAGGCCTGCTGGCGAAGATCACCGGCGACGAGCGGCTGTTGGCGCGCAGCCGGCTGATGGCCCTGGAACGGGCCCTGTCCGAGGAGCTGATCCCCTCCAAGCAGGCCATCGTGCGCGACCAGACCGCCACCGAGATCGGCGACATGTTGGCCAGCACGCGTGCCCTGCTGCTGGCACGCCAGCGCGGCATCGAGGAGCAGCTCGCGGAGCTTAAGGGCCTGCAGGGCAAGAACCAGGATGTGGTGGAACACATCATGCAGAAGATCGCCCAGGACAAGGAGACCTTCGAACGCGGCCTGCAGCAGTTCCAGGCCTTGCGCAGCGTGTTCTCCCGGCAGAGCATCAAGCTGTTCTCCCACATTGGCAAGGACGTGCTCAAGGATGAGGTGCGCACGGTGCGTGAGGCCATGGAGGGCAGCCGCTTCACCAAAGGCATCCGCACGGCGATGAACGATTTCTTCATCCGGATCAATGAGCACCTGGACCAGGCCGCGGCCCAGGTGGAGGAGATCAACAAGATGATGGAGGCCATGTACGCCAAGCTCAACGCGGAGCACGGCATCCAGTTGATCGCCATACCGCCCTTCTCCATGCTCAAGTACCGCAAGGAGATGACCCGCCTGGAGGCCACGTACAACCGGCACTTCAACACCCTGCTCAACCTGCTGACCACCGAGCAGCACACCCTCACCAGCCGATTCTTCGAGACCCTGGCAAGCCGCGTGGTCCAGGTCTTCGACGCCACCAACCGTGAGGCGGAGAACTGGCTCAAGTCCATCATGTCACCGATGGAGACCCAGGTGCGGGAACACCAGATGCAGCTGCGGCGGCGGCTGGAGAGCGTCAAGCGCATCCACAAAGCGGCCGACACCCTTGAGGACCGCATCGTGGAGCTCGACCAGGCCAGGCAGGAGATCCAGCGTCAGCTCCGGGAACTCGATGCCATCGACGGCGACATCGCGCGATGCATGGATGAGGACGTCACCGAGCTCGCGCGGGTTGCGGCCTGAGTCAGCCCGCACGACCATGCAGCGCGGCATGACGCGCTGCATGGTTACCGTGTAAGTCGCGAGCGCGACTCACGACGCTCCCCTCCCCTCGGGGGGAGGGGATGGGGGAGAGGGACCGTTCATGGCCATACCCGCGTCTAACACTGGCAGGGGCGGCCTTTGGGCCATGAACGGTTGGCGGAAACGGCTCGGTTCCGGGCTATTTCCCGGTCAGCCGGTGGTACTTCTCCATCAGCTGTTCCGGGCTTTCGACATAGTCGGGATTCAGGGGGATGCAGTCGACCGGGCAGACCTCCCTGCACTGGGGGGTGTCGAAATGCCCGACGCACTCGGTGCACTTGTTGGGGTCGATGACATAGATCTCGTCGCCCTGGGAGATGGCCCCGTTGGGACACTCCGGCTCGCACACATCGCAGTTGATGCATTCGTCGGTGATCATCAGGGCCATGGGCTCAACCTCGGTCGTGTTCGGATGGCTGCAATCTTGTGGTCAGTCGCTCGGCGATCAAGGGGGCGACGAAGGGGCGCACGTCGCCGCCCAGACGGGCGATTTCACGCACCATGCTGGCGGAGATGAACATGTATTGCTCGCCCGGCGTCATGAACACCGTCTCCAAGTCGGGGTACATGCTCCGGTTCATGCCGGCGAGCTGAAATTCGTACTCGAAATCGGAGACGGCGCGCAGCCCCCGCAGCACCAGGCTCGTGGCCTCGCGGCGCACGAACTCCACCAGCAGTCCGTCGAATCCGGTCACCCGCACACCCGGCAGATCGGAGAGGCTGTCGCGCGCCATGGCGATACGCTCCTCGAGCGAGAAAAAGGGACGCTTGCTGGCATTGGCCGCCACCGCCACCACCACCTCGTCGAAGATGCGGGCCGCCCGGCGCACCAGGTCCTCATGCCCGCGGGTGATGGGGTCGAAGGTGCCGGGATAGACGATCTTGCGCTTCAAGCGGGCTCCAGCAGGCAGTAGCGGGACAATCCGGCATGACCCTCGCGCAACACGCGCCAACCGGACAGGTCCGGCCGGGCCCCGAATTCGGCGTAGATTCTACCGCCCGCCGCCAGGCGTGTCGCGGCCCTGGCCAGTGCGGGGGCGAGCAGCCCGGAGTCGAAGGGCGGATCGAGCAGGATCAGATCGAACCGACCGCATTCCCCCGCCAGGTAGTCGAGCCCGTCCGCTGCCACGATGCGCACCTGCCCCGCGCCCAGTCGGGCGGCATTCGCACGCAGCCACTTGAGGGCCCGCGCATCCCGCTCCACCATCACCACCTCTGCCGCGCCACGCGAGGCCGCCTCGAAACCCAGGGCGCCGCTGCCCGCGAACAGGTCGAGACAGCGCTGGCCGTCCAGGCGCTGGCCCAGCCAGTTGAACAGGGTCTCCCGTACCCGGTCGGGGGTGGGTCGCAGCCCGCTCAGGGAGGGGAATTCCAGGATGCGGCTGCGCCAGACGCCTGCGATGATGCGGACCCGGTTGGGCGGGCCCGGGCGCTTACCGGTTGCCTGCCTCAAGCGGTCCGCCGACGATGACGGTATGCATGGCCTCCGGCCGGATGCGGCTGCGGAAGGCGCGCAGGATGTCCTCACGCGTGACGGCCTTAACATGGCCGGCAAAGGTGTCCAGCCAGTCCAAGGGCAGCCGGTAGAAACCGATCATCGCCAACTGGTCGAGGATCTTGCGGTTGCTGTCCAGACGCAGCGGGAAACTGCCGACGAGGTAGTTCTTGGCCTGGGTCAGCTCGGCGTCGGTTGGCCCGTCACGCAGGAAGCGCTCGAGGGTCTCGCGCACCACCCGCACCGCCTCGCCGGTGGCCTCGCGCCGGGTCTGCAGCCCCATCGTGAACGGCCCCAGCTCCTGCAAGGGTTGAAAGGCGCTGTAGGCACTGTAGGCCAGGCCCCGCTTCTGGCGGACCTCGCTCATGATGCGGGAGTCGAAGCCGCCGCTGCCCAGGATGTAATTGCCCACCATCAGGGGGTAGAAATCCGGGTCGCCGCGCTTCATGCCGGGCAGTCCCAGGAACAGATGGCTCTGGGTCGCGTGGTGGGGGATGACCAGCTCGGTGCCGCGCTCGCCGGCTCGCACGGGAGGAATCGGCGGCGGCGCCTCGCCCGCAGGCAGCCCGGCCGTCAGGGTCTCGGCCAAAAGCGCTGCTTGCGCGCGATCGATGTCCCCCATGATGGCCAGGGTGGCGTTGCTCGCGCGATAGTGCAGGCGATGAAAGGCGATCAGATCGTCCCGCCCCAGCCGCTCCAGGGCGTCGATCTCGCCGGACTCGTCCAGGCCATAGGGATGATCGCCGAAGACCGCCGCCTGGAAAGCCTTCTCACCCAGATATTGCGGCTTGGTCGCAGCCTCTCTCAACCCCGCCACGGCCCTGGCCTGCTCCCGCGCCAGCACGGCGGCCTCGAAACGTGGCGCGGTCAGTACCGCGCTGAGCACGGCCACGGCCTGCTCCCGCTCCTTCGCGCCGCTTAAGGTGCGCAGGCTGAAACCGGCGCGATCCTGATCGAAGTGCCCGGACAGGATGGCGCCGACATCGGCCAGACGCTCCGCGATCTCCTGCTCCGACCAGGCGCCCGCGCCCAGATTCATCAGCTGCCGCGTCATCCTGGCCAGGCCGGAACGTTCCCGTGTGTCGCGCGCACTGCCGGCGGCGAAGGTCACACTGACGTCCAGCATGGGCAGATCGCGGTTTTCCACGAAATAGACGCGCGCCCCACCGGCAGTCGTCCAGTGCTGTATCTGCAGACCGGCCCAGGCTGGCAGGGCCAGCAGCAGGGCGAGGCCGAGGACGAACCGTCTAGCGCACATGGCGGTCTGCCGTCGGGTTGGCCACGGGGCGAGACGGGGACGCCTCGATCGGCTGGGGATCCAGGCGGGCCAGGCTCAGGCGGTCGTCGATGAGATAGCGCCTGGCCACGTCCTGCACCTGCTCCGCGGTGACCTGACGCAGCTTCTCGATGCGCAGCGCCTGATTGCGATGCCCCAGCCCTGCGCTCTCCCATAGTCCGATCTGCTTGGCCTGGAAGAAGAGCGAGTCTTGCCCGTAGACCTGGCTGGCCACCACCTGGGCCTTGACCCGTTCCAGCTCGCGCACATCCACGCCCTCGCGCTGGAGACGTCCGATCTCACCCCGCAGAGCGTCCACCACCTGGTCCAGCGACCTGCCCTCGGCCGCGGTCGCGCTGACCATGAACAGGGCCGGCCCCCGCGACACCGGGTCGTAACCGGCGCCCACGCCCACCGCCAGCTGTCGCTCCTTGACCAGCGCGCGCGGCAGACGCGCGGAGGCATGACCATCCAGCACCCCCTCCAGGATTTCCAGGGCATAGGGCTCCCAGTCATTCGCCGGATCCTTAAGGCGGGGGACGTGCCAGGCCATGAAGACCGCCGGCAGCCTTGCCGGTGCCTTGACCGTCACCTGCCGCATGCCCCTGGGCTCCACCTCGTTCAGGGGCTTGCGTGCCGGCTGCTCGCGCGGCGCGATGGCACCGAAATGTTTCTCCGCCAGGGCGAAGACCGCCTCCGGCTGCACATCTCCCACCACCACCAGGGTGGCGTTGTTGGGGGTATACCAGCGCCGGTACCAGTCGCGCGCGTCCTCCAGACGCATGTGCCGGAGGTCGTCCATCCAGCCGATGACCGGATGCCGGTAGGGATGGGTCTGGTAGGCCGTGGCCATGAGGGCCTCGAACAACAGGGCCTGGGGATTGTCCTCGGTCCGCAGCCGCCGCTCCTCCATCACCACCTGGATCTCCTTGGCGTATTCTTCGGGCGACAGGACCAGGTTGGCCATGCGGTCGGCCTCCAACCTGAAGGCCAGGCCCAGTCGGTCGGCCTGCAGGGTCTGGTGATAGACGGTGTGGTCGCGCGAGGTGAAGGCGTTTTCCCGACCGCCGGCCGCGGCGATGAGGCGCGAGAACTCTCCACTCGGCACCTCCGGCGTGCCCTTGAACATCATGTGCTCGAGCACGTGGGCCACCCCGGTCACACCGTAGCTCTCGTCCATGCTGCCTGCCCGGTACCAGACCTGACTCACCACCACCGGCGCCCGGCTGTCGGTCTTCACGATCACGCGCAGGCCGTTGTCCAGGGTTCGTTCCACCGTGGCGGCACCCGCGCCCACCACCGTCAGCGCCAGGGCGAGGGCCCAGGCCGTCATCCATGCTCGCATCGTCGTCCTTCCCGCCGTCCTGCCATCAAAGGGGGGCATGATAAGATCATCGTGTATGCAACGCACTTTCTGACTCCCTCCCGCCGTGTTCGGTTTCCTCAAGCCAGGCAGCACCTCCCCCGCCGAACCCGCTTCCACAGCCGAGTCCGCAGCGTCACCGGCAACGCCGGTCCGGCCCGGCTGGGCGCAGCGACTCAAGGCGGGCCTGAGCAAGACCCGCCAGGTCCTCAACACGCCGGTGGGCGAGCTCTTCCGTCGCCATGCCAAGATCGACGAGGCCCTGTTCGAGGAACTGGAAGAGATCCTGCTCACGGCCGACGTGGGCGTGGAGGCCACCGAACACCTGCTCGACGCCCTGCGCAAACGGGTCAAGCGCGACAAGCTCACCGACACAGGTCAGCTACGCGATGCCCTGAAGGACCTCCTGCTGCAACTGCTCGCCCCCCTGGAGGCGCCGCTGGACGTCATGCGCGCCCGCCCGTTCGTCATCATGCTGGCGGGGGTGAACGGGGCCGGCAAGACCACCACCATCGGCAAGTTGGCCAAACGCTTCCAGGGCGAGGATCGCTCGGTGTTGCTGGCCGCCGGCGACACCTTCCGCGCCGCCGCGCGGGAGCAGCTCGCGGTATGGGGCGAACGTAACCGGGTGGAGGTCGTGGGCGGCCAGGGCACGGATCCGGCCGCGGTGATCTACGACGCCGTGCAGTCGGCACGCGCACGCGGTGTCGACGTGGTCCTTGCCGATACCGCCGGGCGGTTGCCCACCCAACTGCACCTGATGGAGGAAATCCGCAAGGTCCGACGCGTGATCCAGAAGGCCGATCCCACCGCGCCGCACGAGGTGTTGCTGGTGCTGGACGCCAACACCGGCCAGAACGCGCTGGCCCAGGTCAAGGCCTTCGAAGAGGCGATCGGCGTCACCGGTCTGGTCCTCACCAAGCTCGACGGCACCGCCAAGGGCGGGGTCATCGCCGCCCTGGCGCATCGCCACGGCCCTGAGCGCCCCCCTATTCCCGTGCGTTACATCGGCGTGGGCGAGGGTCTGGACGATCTGCAGCCATTCCGCGCAAGGGAATTCGTCGACGCCTTGTTCGGCGACTGACGTCGGGATGATCGAATTCGACCGCGTCACCAAGCGCTACCCCGGCGGCCACGAGGCCCTCACCGAGGTGAGCCTCAAGATCGCGCAAGGCGAGATGGTCTTCCTCACCGGCCACTCCGGCGCCGGGAAGAGCACCCTGCTCAAGCTCACCGCCGCCATCGAACGCCCCACCAGCGGCCAGATCATCGTCAACGGCCAGAACATCAGCCGGCTCAAGCGGGCGGCCATGCCCTATTTCAGGCGCAACATCGGCCTCATCTTCCAGGATCACAAGCTGCTCTACGACCGCTCCGTGTTCGACAACGTGCTGCTGCCCCTGCACATCCAGGGCCTCACCGGCCACGATGCGGCCAAACGGGTGCGCGCGGCCCTGGACAAGGTCGGCCTGCTCAAACGGGAAAAGGCGCGTCCCATCACCCTCTCGGGCGGCGAGCAGCAGCGACTGTGCATCGCCCGCGCCATCGTCAGCCGTCCGGCCCTCGTGCTGGCCGACGAACCCATGGCCAACCTCGACGACGCCTACGCCGCCGACATCATGGACATGTTCCGCGCCTTCAATCAGGTCGGGGTCACCCTGGTCATCTCCACCCACAACCTGGACCTCATCCGCCGCTACGGCGGCCGCACCGTAACCCTGGCCCAGGGCCGCGTCGTTGCAGCGCCATGAAGGCCTGGCTCACCCACAACCTGCACAGCCTGCGCACGGCCATCAAGCGGCTGTCCAGCACACCCCTGGCCTCTCTGTTCACGGTCCTGGTCATCGGCGTCGCACTGAGCCTGCCGACCGGGCTCTATCTCGTGCTCGTCAATCTCCAGAAGGTTTCCGGTGTGGTCAATACCGAAGCCGAGATCAGCCTGTTCCTCAAGCTCGATACCAGCCCCGAACAGGCCCGTATCCTGTCGCACACCCTGCAGAGGCGCCCGGACATCGGCGCCGTGCGTTTCATAGACCGGGATGAGGGACTGCGGCAATTGGAGCAGAGCGGCCTGGGCGCCATCGCTGCCGGGCTTCCCGGCAACCCGCTGCCGCATACCCTGCTGGTGAGCCCGCGTGAACAGGGGGCCGCCGGACTGGAGGCGCTGGCCTCCGAACTCGCCAAGCTGCCGCAGGTGGACCGGGTCAACCTGGATGCCGAGTGGGCACGTCGCCTGTCGGCCCTGCTGGGCCTGGGCCGCGACGTCGTGGTCATGCTCGCCGTGCTGCTGGGCCTTGCCCTCGCCGCCATCACCGGCAACACCATCCGGCTGCAGATCTACGCACAACGCGACGAGATCGAAGTGGCCCGCCTGATCGGCGCCACCGACCGCTTCATCCGCCGCAGCTTCCTCTATTTCGGCGCCATCCAGGGACTGGCCGGCGGTCTCGCCGCCTGGCTGCTCATCGCCATCGCCGCCTTGTTGATGCAGGACAGCGTCAGCCAGCTGGCCGCCAGCTATGGCACCACTTTCGTCATCGCCGGACTCACCTGGCAGGAAAGCGGGCTACTGCTGGCCACATCGACCCTGCTGGGATTGCTGGGGGCGTATTTCGCCGTGGGCCACACGATGCGCAGCCTCGATATCCCGTGACTCGGCATCACGCATGGCCACACTCGCGGCTTGGAGGGCGACGCGTGCAACGGGATGTCAGGCACATCCCGGCAGCGGCCCGGAACTTTCCACTATTAGCACTCTCAATCGGTGAGTGCTAAACTAAGATATTCTACGGAGGGAGCCGATGAATACTGCAGCCTTTGACTACCCCGTCCCCGCCTCGCTGGGCAGTCTGGAGAACTACATCCAGGCCGTGAATCGCTTTCCCATCCTGAGTGTCGAAGAAGAACAAAGCCTGGCCAGACGCTTCCGCGAGACCAACGATCTGGAAGCCGCGCGACGGCTGGTGCTTTCTCACCTTCGGCTGGTGGTCTCCATCGCCCGCGGTTACCTGGGCTACGGACTGCCTCACGCCGACCTCATCCAGGAGGGCAACGTCGGTCTGATGAAGGCGGTCAAGCGTTTCGATCCGGATCGTGGCGTGCGCCTGGTTTCTTTCGCCGTGCACTGGATCAAGGCCGAGATCCATGAATACATCCTCAGGAACTGGCGTCTGGTCAAGGTGGCCACGACCAAGGCCCAGCGCAAGCTGTTCTTCAACCTGCGCAGCCTCAAGCAGGGTGACGGCGCGCTGACCAGCCGCGAGGTGGAGGAGATGGCCAACACCCTCAAGGTCAACCGGGAAGACGTGCGGGAAATGGAGACCCGGCTCTACGGTCAGGATGTCGCGTTGGAACCGGGCGCGGACGACGATGACCATGCCTTCACGCCCATCGCCTATCTGGCCGCCCCCAACACCGACCCCACCCAGCACATTGAAGTGGCGGAACGGGAAAAACTCGCCACCGAGGGCCTAAGCCGTGCCTTGGACAGTCTGGACCCCCGCAGCCGGCACATCATCGAGGCGCGCTGGCTGAACGAGGAGAACCCCGCCACCCTGCACGAGCTCGCGGCGGTCTATGGCATCTCTGCCGAGCGCGTGCGCCAGATCGAGGCCAAGGCCCTGCAGAAGATGAAGGGTGCCTTGGGGGCAGCCTAGGCTACAGCAGCCCGCTGAGTGGCTAACGGACATGGCGACGGCCACCCCAGAGCATGAATGTCGCCGTGTCCGTTCCCTCTCCCCCCCGCCCCTCCCC
>OGCL01003112.1_pt1 | contig 10328 bp, 8 predicted proteins | sample 1570041 | NCBI WGS metagenome assembly OGCL01 (sample SAMN06266162, study PRJEB24511) | hot springs metagenome | isolation source: Hot spring water | place: South Africa: Limpopo | collected 2015-06-22 | reverse complement strand
TCCTTGGGCAGGCGTGCCGCCCAGGTCGCGGAATACTGGACCTTCTGGGTGCAATCGGTGCTGGCGGCCTTCGCCTGCTGCGCCACTTGCGCAGCGGTAGCGGCGGTCTCGACCAGCGAGGACGCCGCGCCGGACTGCGGCGTGGGCGCGGACTTCAGCGTGCCGCCGGCCTGCACCATGGCGGCATCGCGCGCCGCCTGGATCGCCTCGGGACTGCGCTGCTCGGGCGGCAGCTCGACCTGGCGGGGCGCGCCGCTGACGGCCGTGCTCAAGCACGGGCGGCTGTGGTGCCTGATGGCCGATCCCCCGCGGCTGCTGCCCGTCGAGCTGGATCCGCTGCGGGTGCGGGCGGCCATCATCCTGCCGCGGCGGCCGGTGAGCTTCGACGTCTCCGGCGCCGAACCGCGGGCCTGCATCGCGCTGGAAGGCGGCGAGGTCGTCTTCGTCCACCTGGAGACCCGACTGGTGCTGCCCCCGAGGCTTCTCGACGAGCGTCCGGGCGCGGTGCGGTTCCGTTCCGACGGGCGCATGGCGATCCTCGCCGGCCTCGAGCGGCGCCAGCTGATCCTCATGGACCCGCAGACCCGGGACGTCATGGTGCAGCTGCCGCTGGCCGTCAGGCCGTCAAATTCGTCGCCAGGCACCAGCGTCACAACGGCCGCTTGTGCGTAGCCCAAGGTGCACAGCAGCGAGGCTGCTGCAAGGCGCTTCAGAGTGGGTTTCATGGGAAGGTTCCTCGTATATGGGTGTCAGATGTCCGCAATGTGAGCGGATCGAAGGTGCGAGCACTACGAGGACAGCGTAGGCCGGCCTTCGCCCCAAGGGGACAGGGTCAACACCGGATGTGTCGCCTCCTGTTCCCCCGTGATCATGGCGACCCCCTCGTTTGGGTGGGCCGCCTGACCTTGCTTGTCGTCCTTAACCAAGCGATACCGTCCACCGACTGTTCAGCCTTTAGGCTGTCGCCCTGGCGCGGACGGTCGCGCCGTGCACACAAGGAGACACCCGATGATGAAACGTTCGTGGCAGGCTGTGGCCGCCATCGCGCTGCTGGCCGCAAGCCAGGGCGCCATCGCCAAGCAGAAGGTCTGCGTGTTCGACATCCTCGGCGCCAACGGCGATGCCTTCAACACCGCGAAGGATTACGCGCTGGAGATGCAGAAGCACGGTGCCGAGCTGGAGCTCAAGGTCTACATCGACGAGCGTGTGGCGGTCGAGGATTACCGCACCGGTCAATGCGACGCCGTGATGGCAACGGCCTTGCGCACCCGCGCCTTCAATCCACTGACGGCCTCGCTGGATTCGGTGGGTGCCTCCACCATCGTCAAGGGTGGCAAGCTCGACATGGCTGCCAGCATGGAAGTGGTGCGGCGGGCGATTCGGATCTTCACTTCGCCGCAGGCTGCGAACCTGCTGGTGCAGGGCGGACATGAGATCGGCGACATTGTGCCGATGGGCGCCGCCTATGCGTTCGTCAATGACCGGGCCATCTCCAATCTGGAAGCGGCCACCGGCAAACGTGTGGCTGCTTTCGACCACGACAAGGCCCAGGCCGAACTGATCAGCCGTGTGGGCGCGCGACCTGTTGCGGTGGACGTCACCAACTTCGGCACCATGTTCAACAACGGCAATGTGGACGTCATCATGGCGCCCTCATTGGCGTACAAGCCCCTGGAGCTGCATAAGGGCATGGGCAGCAAGGGCGCGGTACACCGCTTTCCGCTGACCATCCTCACCTATCAGATGGTGTTCCGTCCGGATCGCTTTCCGGCCGGCTACGGACAGAAGTCGCGTGAAGTCTGGTCGTCCCGCTTTGATCAGATCGTGCAACTCACCCGGCGTGCCGACGCGGAGATTCCCGCCAGGTTATGGATGGATCCGTCTCCGGCCGATGCCGAGCGCTATGTCGAGCTCATGCGTGAAGGGCGCATCGAAATGGCCGAGAAGGGCTTCTACGACAAGCGGGGCCTGAAGATCCTCAAGCGCATCCGTTGCGACGTGAATCCGTCAGGCGCTGAATGTAGCCTCCCGACCGAGAACTGGTGAGGCTCGCCCGGGGCTGGCCGGGCAGAAAACCGAAAAGCCTCCCAGCGGGAGGCTTTTTTCTGCGCTCATGCCCGCATGCGCAGGCGTGAGCCCCGAGCATCAGCCCAGAGCAGCCAGGTCGGCGTTGACCTTCTGCAGCATTTCATCGGTGATCAGGCCGCCGGAGAACTTCGCCACCATCGACAGGGCAAAGCCCTTGCCCATGCCGATCTGGGGGTGAGTGGAAATGCCAGGCATGTGCTTTTCGAGGATGGCCTTGGTGGCTTCGTTGTCGAGCAGGTCGCCGAGTTTGGATTCGATGGAGTAGCTCATCGTGTCTCTCTCAAGGATGGGTGGTGGTTGAACAAGGCACCCGGCAGGAGGCGACCTGCTGGGGCGCGACATGAGCATACCTGTTTCTGGCCGCCCCTGACGCATGGGTCAGCCATTTTTCGCACGACCGTTCGAATCCGGGGGCGGGCGAACGAAAGGCCGTCGGGCCATAGCACAGAAAACGCAGCAGATGCACGCGGTTCGCCGACAAAGTTTGTGCTAGCGCAGGCTCACTTATCCCCAAATTTGGGCGAGCGACGCCGCAGCCCTGTGCACAATTTCTTCCTTGTGCACGATTTGCGAAACCGTGCTTCAAGTCGTTGATTTCAAAGAAGAAAAGCAGCTTTTGACAGATGGTGGCGACCCGGTGAAAACCCCGATGAGCAGAAAGCTCTGTTATGGCATCCCCGCGTTTCCCACAAAGTTATCCACAAGAGCAGTGCCGGTGTGTGGGGGCGCAAAATCAAGCACTTAGCGGCGCTTGTTAGGGTGTCGAATTGACTGCATCAGGTAAGCGCTTGAAGGTATGTCGCCAAAGGACCGCCGACGAGCGCCGTGCCGCACGCGTTTCCACCGTCAAACCGTGTGTTTTGTCACGTTCGCTGACAAGTTCTGTCAGACAGCGAGCAACTAGGGAAAACCCTGGCATGTTGGTTTGGCGTGATCGGTTATCCCCATTTCACGCCACACGACTGCACCGGGCTGGGGCGCAGTGCGCGCCGTGACGCGTGCTCGCCACATCAAAGCTAAGTGGTTGATTTTATTGGGAACGCCTGGGATGCCTCTTTGTGAGGCAATCTGAGTCAAACGACGGCGCGACAAGCATTTAGCGCGCGTTTGCAAGGCTTTCCCACAAAGTTATCCACAGTCCACGGGGATAAGGGGGAACCCCCGCAGAATCAAGCACTTGCCGCGCAGTGTTCATCGCTCTGTCAGAATTTCGGTGACATCACCGCATGCACCTCGCCGACCCGCCCCTGCACCGCGTCGGGGTGGTCGTCGACACCCCGCAGCACAGCGGGCTGTCCGGCCCGCTCGACTACCTTTGTGCTGACGCTCTGGCGCCAGGCACGCTGGTGCGCGTGCCGCTGGGGCGGCGCGAGGTCACCGGGGTGGTCTGGCCGTTGGACGCCGCGGCGGCGCAGGCCCTGCCCGAGGGGCAGTTGCGCCAGGTGGCCGAGGTCTTATCGGGGCTGCCGCCCTTGCCAGCGGCATGGCGTGCGCTGGTGGGGTTCGCCGCAGGCTATTACCAGCGTGGTCTCGGTGAGATGGCCTTGATGGTGCTGCCGCCCGAGTTGCGGGAGCTCGATGATGTGCAGTGGCAGCGGCGCCTGAAGCGCCTGCACAAGGCGCTTGCTGCCGATCCTGGCTCTGCGGCGGATCCGGAGGGGCCGGCGCTCACCGTGCAGCAAGCCGCGGCCCTCGCAGCGCTGGCTCAGGCGGGCGCGCAGCCCTGCCTGCTGTGGGGCAGCACCGGCAGCGGCAAGACCGAAATCTACCTCCGACAGTCCGAGCAGGTGCTGGCCGCTGGACGCCAGGTGCTGATCATGGTGCCCGAGATCAACCTCACGCCCCAGCTTGAGGCCCGTGTGGCGCAACGCTTTCCCGGGCGGCGCATCGTGTCGTTGCACAGCGGTCTGACGCCTGCCCAGCGCTTGCGCTCCTGGCTGATGGCCCACCTGGGCCACGCCGACATCGTGCTGGGCACGCGCCTGTCGGTGTTCACGCCGCTGCTGCGCCCGGGCCTGATCGTGGTCGACGAAGAACACGATCCGAGCTACAAGCAGCAAGATGGGGCGCGCTACTCGGCGCGTGATCTGGCGGTGTTCAGAGGGCGGTTGGAGGGGGTGCCCGTCCTCCTGGGATCGGCCACGCCCAGTCTGGAATCGTGGTTCAACGCGATGCCCGTTGCCGAAGGCGGGGCGGGTCGCTATGTCCGTGTGGCCATGCCTGCGCGGGTGGGCGATGGCGCCATGCCTCGCGTGCGGGTGCTGGATCTGTCTCGTGCACCCAAGCCACCGCTGGGCCAGGCCCCTCCCCCACTGGCGCAGGAGTTGCTCGCGGCCATCAGTGAACGGGTCGAGCGAGGCGAGCAAAGCCTGGTTCTGCTCAACCGTCGGGGCTACGCGCCCGTGCTGCACTGCAGCGATTGCGGCTGGAAGAGCGGCTGCCCCCACTGTTCGGCCTGGCGCGTGTTCCACAAAGTGGACCGCAGCCTGCGTTGCCACCACTGCGGGTTCACTGAGCGGGTTCCCCGGGCTTGTCCCGACTGCGGCAACCAGGACATTGCACCCGTGGGGCGGGGCACCGAGCGCCTCGAGGAGCAACTGGCCGAGGCCTTGCCCGGCGCCCGCGTGGGCCGCATCGACGCCGATGTGACCCGCCACAAGGGCGCGCTGGAGGCGCAGCTCGCGAGCGTGCACGCGGGGGAGGTGGACGTGCTGGTGGGCACCCAGATGGTGGCCAAGGGGCATGACTTCCGGCGCATCACGCTGGTGGCCGCGGTCAACCCGGATGCGGCGCTGTTTGCCAGCGATTTCCGCGCGGCCGAGCGGCAGTTCGCCTTGCTGATGCAGGCGGCCGGCCGGGCCGGGCGTGATGCGCTGGTGTCTGGGCACAGCGAGATGTGGGTGCAGACCTGGCATCCGACGCACGCGCTCTACCAGACACTGCGCAGCTACGACTACGCGGGCTTTGCGGCACAGCAACTCAAGGAGCGCGAGATGGCCGGGTTGCCGCCGTACGCCAGCCTGGCCATGCTGCGCGCCGAGGGCAAGACGCAAGAAGCGGTGCAGGCTTATCTGCAGGCGGCGTTGGCGGCGGTTGAGCCGCTCGCTGAGGCCCTGGGCGGGGTGGCGCTGTATCCGCCGGTGCCGACGCCAGTTCAGCGCGTGGCCAATGTGGAGCGAGCGCAGGCCATGATCGAGTGCCCCCAGCGGCCGGCGCTGCAGCGCTTTCTGGCTCAGGCCCATCCGCGCTGGCTGGCCCTGGCGCAACAACACCGCCGCAGCGGCGTGATCCGCTGGGCGGTGGATGTGGATCCGCTGTCGATCTGAAGTCAGTGCAGCAGGGCTTCCATGCCCTCGCACATCTCGCTCAGCGGCGGCATGTCCTTGAGGAAGGTGTCGGTCGACACGCCCAGCTTCTTGCATACCTCGGCCGGCACGGTGGCCGCCATTTCTTCGGCCGTCAGGCCGTTGTGCTCTGCACGGGCGCGCCATGCAGCCAGGTGAATGCAGCCGGCCACCGGATCGAAGGGTTCGTGCTGGAGCGGGTCAGCGAAGTGCGCAATGGCATCGACGAAGGTCGTCGGGAAGCGCCACTGGCGGGCCAGCTCGGCGCCCACGTTGGCAAAGGTGTAGCCGAAGGATGTGCGCTCCATGTCGATGCGGCGTGCATCCATCGGAGATGCCAGTTTGTCGAGGTGCAGCATCTGTTCGGGCATGCCCGCGTGCATCACCAGTTGCCCGATGGCATGCATGAGGCCGACGGTGAACGCCTGGTCGCGGTTCACATTCGCATGCTTGGCCACCCAGCCTGCAACCGCGGCGGTGTGCAGGCTGTAGCGCCAGAACTGGGACAAATCCATCCCGGGCATCGACTTGTAACCACCCGTCAGGCCGGAGCTGATCACCAGCGTGCGGACCGTCACAAAGCCCAGCATGGACAAGGCGTCGTTGACGGTCCCCACGGTACGGGAGACATGGTAGTAGGCCGAGTTGGCCAGCCGCAGCAAGCGGGCGGACAACACCGGATCAGCCGCCAGTTTCTTGGCGATGTCGTCAATCGATACGTCCTGGTTGTTGAAGCTGTCGATCAGCTCATGGACGATCTTGGGGATGGCCGGAAGGGCCTGGGGTTGCTTGAACAGGGCTTCGAGCTGCATGTTTGCCAGCCTCCATCTCGAAAGGAACCGGGATGCTCTGACCATCGGGCCCCGAAGGCGGCGGCACTGTGGCAGATTGAACGTTTATCGACCCCGTGGGCCGTGGACTTGAGCATCGCCGATGGGAAAATTTTCGAGCGGTGGAAATGTGGCCATTCCACCCCCTGAATTTCGCGCTGAGTACGCGCAGGAGACCGAACGCATGACCTGTCCGATTCGCCGATTGCTGTGCCTCGCGGGCTACGCCGGCGCCTGGCTGGGGTTCGCCGCCGCGACCGGCCATGCGCAGCCTGCCGGGCAGCCTGCTGCAGGCGGCAACCTGCTGGTGAGCTGGCGTGTGAGCAGTCAGGGCAATGCGGTCGAGCGCAGCGGTGGCCTGCGCCAGGGCGGCGTCACGGTCGACAGCCGTGGCGGCGTGCGGGTTGAGGGTCAGGCGCAGGCGGGGCAGCACAGCGTGCAGACCCGGCGGGACACCGTGCAGGCGGTGCAGGTGCTCAACGGCGGCGAGGCGCGCCTGTTCATAGGCCGCAGCGTGCCCCACACCAGCTGGCAGCTGGCCTGGCGCGCGCCGGCTGACGCCGGTGGCGCACCCCAGGCCTGGGCGGTCAGCCAGACGCAGTGGGTCGACCTGGGCCAGGGCCTCACCGTGCGCCCGCGCTGGCCGGGCGGGCGAGCCCCCGTCACCGTCACGTTGCAGGCCCAGGCGCGCGAGGCCGCCGGGCCGCATGGCGGGGCGGGGGGAGTGGCCCTGGGCGGCGCGCTGGAGCCGGATGGCCAGATCCGCCGCACCGAGGTGGCCAGCACGCTGCAGGTGCCTCTGGGAGAATGGGTTGTGGTCGCGCGCCGCGGACAGGATTCGGACACCCGTCAGTCGGGCACCTGGTCCACCCGGGCAATCGGCGATGCGCAGGACGAGGTACTCGAGATCCGCGTCAGCGCACCCTGAACGCACGACCCGCATGGATCCCATACCGAGACGAGGAGACCCCACGATGGCCGACATGCCTCCGGTGCCGCCCGCACCCTTCACCCCTGCCACGCAGGCCCTTCTGGACAACATCCGCCGCGCCGGCTTTCCCCCCATCCACACCTTGCCACCCGATCAGGCACGGGCGTCCTACCGGATGGGTGTGGGTGCCATGGCCGTCCCTGGCCGCGAACTGGCCCGCGTACAGGACTTCGAGATCCCGGGCCCGGCAGGCGCCTTGCCGGCCCGCCTGTGGGCCGCCTCGCACGACACCGGTCTGCCGGTGTTTCTGTACCTGCATGGCGGCGGCTTCGTGGTGGGCGGCATCGACACCTGCGAGGCCATGTGTCGCGAGATTGCGCACCACAGTGGTGCAGCTGTGGTGGCGGTCGATTACCGCCTGGCGCCCGAGCACAAATACCCCGCCGGGATGGACGACTGCGTGGCGGCCTTCACCTGGCTGAGCCAGCAAGGCCACACCCTGGGCCTGGACGGCAGCCGCATGGCCGTGGGTGGCGACAGCGCCGGCGGCACGCTGGCCGCGGTGGTGGCCTTGCACGCGCGCGATGCCGGCCTGCCGCTGGCCTTGCAGGTACTGTTCTACCCCTCCGTGCAACTGGGCATGGTCACCGACTCGTTCAAGGCGTATTCGCAGGGCACGCTGCTCACCGAGGACCTGATGCGCTGGTTCGAGCGCCAGGCCCGGGGTGAGCGCCCCGCCCAGCGCTGGCATCGCGAGCCCCTGCATGCCGAAGACCACCGCGGCGTGGCGCCGGCCTGGATCGGCCTGGCCCAGTGCGATGCGTTGACCGATGAAGGCCACCTCTACGCCGAGCGCCTGCGAGCGGCCGACGTGCCCGTCACGGTGCGTGAGTGGCCCGGTGTGTTGCACGACTTCATCAACATGGGGCGCTTCATCCAGGAGGCGGGCCAAGCCCATCTGGCCGTGGCCGAGGCCTTGCGCAACGCCTTCGCGCGCTGAGCCTGTCTCGTTCCGGCACGGGTCTTGCAGCCAGCCGGCTGCATGGACCACCTGCCTGCCAGTGCACGCGCCGCCTTCGTGGACCCGGTGCCCCTGCCGCCCAGCGATGAGCGCGCGGCCGCGGTCTGGCGCGACCGCCTGGGCCTGCTGCTCGACAGCACGGGCGAAGGCATCTACGGGGTCGACACCGACGGCCTGTGCAGCTTCATCAACCCGGCGGCCGCGCGCATGCTGGGCTACGAGCCGCACGAGGTGCTGGGCCGCAACATGCACGACCTCACCCACCACACCCATCCGGATGGTGCGTGTTACCCGGTCGAGCACTGTCCCATCTTTCACGCCTTCCGGGCCGGGGTGGCCTGCCGCATCGACAGCGACGTGCTGTGGCGCAAGGACGGCACGGCCTTCCCGGTCGAGTACACCTCCTACCCCATCCTCGACGGAGGGCAGGTGCTGGGGGCGGTGGTCACCTTTGTGGACATCAGCGAGCGCAAGCGGCAGGAGCAGCTGCTGCGCCAGGCCAACGAGACGCTGGAGCGCCGCGTCACTGAACGCACCCAGGCGCTGACCCAGGCGCTCAACCAACAGCGCGAGCTGCAGGCCCACCTCGAGCGCGTGCGTGAAGGCGAGCGCACCCGCATCGCGCGTGAGATCCACGACGAGCTCGGCAGCCTGCTGGTGGGCCTGAAGATGGACCTCAGCTGGCTGGAGCGGCGCCTCAGCGACCAGCCCGCGCTGCAATGCAAGTGCCACGACATGCGCGGCCTCATTGACGCGGCGGTCCACAACGTGGGACGCATCATCACGGACCTGCGGCCGTCCATCCTCGACCACCAGGGCCTGTGGGCCACGCTGGAGTGGCAGGTGCAGGATTTCAAGGACAGCAGCGAGCTGCCCTGCGAGGTCAGCATCGATGTGCCGGCCGGCCTGCCGGCGCCGGACGGGCCCATGGCCACGGCGGCGTTTCGCATCTTTCAGGAAATGCTCAGCAACGTGGCCCGCCATGCCCAGGCCAGCGCGGTGCGCATCCGCATCCGCGCCACGCCCAGCGAGCTGACCCTTCTGGTCAAGGACAACGGCAAGGGCGCGCCGCCCAGCGCTTTCGAATCCCATGACGCGTTCGGCGTGATGGGCATGCGCGAGCGCGCCGGCCATTTCGGAGGCTGGGTGCAGATCGACAGCCAGCCCGGCCAGGGCACGCAGGTCATCCTCAGCCTGCCGCTGAGCTACAAGGAGCGCAACCCATGATCAAGGTCTTGCTGGTGGACGACCACCGCATCGTGCGTCAGGGTCTGCGTCAGGTGCTGTCTGATCTGGATGACGTGCAGGTGGTCGATGAGGCTGCCGACGGGGTTGAAGCCTTGCGCCTGATCCGCGCGTGGATGGATCTGACGGACGGGCCGGGGCTGGACGTGGTCTTGCTCGACATCGCGCTGCCCGGCCGTGACGGCCTGGATGTGCTCAAGCAGATCAAGCACGAGTACCCGCGCCTGGGCGTCGTCATGCTGAGCACCTACCCCGATCGCCAGTTCGCGGTGCGCTGCCTGCGCGCCGGTGCACAGGCCTATCTGAACAAGGGCGCCGACCCGGATGACATGATTGCTGCCATCCGCAAGGTGGCCGGCGGCGGCGCCTACCTGACGCCCGGCGTGGCCGAGTTGCTGGCCAATTCGATCAGCGAGGTCGTCGAGCGCCCACCGCACGAGATGCTCTCTCAGCGCGAGCACCAGGTGTTCCGGCTGCTGGCCGAAGGCCAGAGCGTCGGGCAGATCGCGCAGGCCCTCAACCTTTCGCCCAACACGGTCTCGACCTACCGCGCCCGCATCCTGGAGAAGACCGGCGTGCGCAACGATGTGGAGCTGGCGCTGTATGCGGTCAAGCAGCAGGTGCTGACTGTGTAGGGCGCTTTAACGGAATCACGCTGAGCGCCCTGGGGTTGCATTCGGTTGCAACTTCCCCCCATCAGATGGAATTGAACGCATAAGGGGCCGACCTAGACTTGCTTGCTTAAACAGGCAAAACCCAGGAAGGCCCCATGACCCCGCGCAACCCGCTGGCGGCACTGCTGCCGCATTGGCCGAACTGGCAAAGCCAGAGCCGGCTGTACCAGCTTGAAGCGGTGGGGCAAGGCGAGC
>OGCL01003111.1_pt1 | contig 10334 bp, 3 predicted proteins | sample 1570041 | NCBI WGS metagenome assembly OGCL01 (sample SAMN06266162, study PRJEB24511) | hot springs metagenome | isolation source: Hot spring water | place: South Africa: Limpopo | collected 2015-06-22 | reverse complement strand
AACCCGAACAGCCACCACCGCTGACGAAAACCCGCAGCTTGAGTGCCGGATTGCCTTCCTCTTCGATCAACTCACGAACCTTGCCAGCCGCGCTGTCGGTAATCGGTCAACCAGTCAGACTGGCTGTCGCTCAGAACATCTTGCTCTTCTAGCGCAAATAACTGATCACGATAACCAATGTCCAGCCAGTAGGCTTCTTCACGATACAGATTTTGGGCATGTGTCCAGCCTGCGGGGGCGTGTTGCTGCACCTCAACTGCCATCACCAAAATTTCATCAATCAAATCATTGATCAGTGCATTGCGTTTGTCCCGAAAATCGACATTATTACGCCAATCGGGGGTCAGGTAGAGTTTGCCGAGTTTACTGAGCAGCTCTTTAACCGCTGGTCGTCGCGCCAAATAACCACTAAACACCGTCTGTCCACGCGGCAAATCAAACGCTTGGCCTTGCCACACGGGTGGCAGTGACGGCAATAACCACATACTGCCGCGTCGGTCGCTGTTCAGTTGCGAGATGTTTTGCGGTTTGCTGCCGCCATAGCTCTGCGTGAGCAAATTGGGATATTCGCGGCTTTCTGCGGGGTGATACTGTTGGTCGTAGCGATGCTGGCGCACGATTTTTGGGGCTTCACCAAACCGATCATGCCCAATCTGTTGCCACGCCTGATGCACCAAGCTGCTGGGATATAAAATCGTCAACACATGGTATTCAGCCGTATCATCGACAGGAACATACACTTGCTTGGCAGTGCGTCCTGCGTTGAGTTGCTCAGGCACTTGGGCAAATGCCGCAAACCGCGCAAAGCGAATCTGGGCAAGCTCGGGGTCATCGGCGAGGGCAGCTTGAAACTCTGGGTCATGCCGCAACAGCCGACTGAGCAGCGTTTCACCCTGAAACTCCAGCCGTAGCATTTTAAAAATATCCAATGCGGCTGCATTACCGATCACATCCGCATCAGGCGAAATCGTCTGTGTACCGACCAGTTGATGCGCTTGGCCGTGCAGAATATCCACGCCTGCATACACGGCAGAGGCTTTGGAGTTGGGGTGGTGCTGCTTGGCGGTGTGAGTGGCCAGTTGGATTTGGCTGACCCGAAGGCTGGCATCGTCTAGCCAAGTCTCTGGCGCGTATTTGAGCGATAGCTTGGCGCGTTCGTCCTCCTGTTCGGGTTTGAGGCCGTCCAGTTTGTCTTGGTGGCGTTGCTGAATGTAATGCAGAATCACCTGTCGGAGACTATCGGGTGGCTTATCTGCAATTTCTGCTGGGTTTAGATTTTCACTCATTATCACTCCTTGTTGCTCGAATAAATCTGCTTGTTGCGCCATATTTTTTCCCTTAGTTACGCCGTCGAATAAACCCAAGCCAGTCGTGATAGCACCACTGCTGTTCTGCACCATCCCGTTTTTGTAGTGGTAGATTCAAGCTCAGATAACGCTTGCATAGCCACTCCCAGCTTTGGTCAGGGCGTTTTTCCTGTTGGCGTTGCAACAATGTTGCCTGATCAAAGCACGGCCATAGGTTGACTTGCGGATGCTGACGCACTTCTGAAGGCTGTACTTTGCCGTCACACAGCAACCAACTACCAGTCTTTGGGTTAAGCTCATGCAACTTCAAATCCTGATAGTCATCCTCTGCCTTAAACGCCACCAACGCCTCTTGGCCTGACTTCCGAAAACGAGTCTGTTGCTGCATCAGGCCAGTCAGTTGCACGGCATCTTGCCAAAATTGTGCGACAGGCAGTTGAGTGCATATTTGATTACTCGCAAGGCCACGCGCCAACATCAGCTGCATCATACGCTCATGCTCCAGATCGGCCAGTTTGTGGGAGCGATACTGTGGAGGGGGGCGTAGACGTGCGGTCGCATCAAGGCGAGTCTGTTGGGATTCATCCAACAATCGCGGTAGCCAGTGGTCAGTTAAACGAAAGTTCTTGCACTCAAAACCCGGTTGAGTAAATGCAAGCGCTTTGGGCTTTTGTAAGTGACGAATATTGGTTTCCATCAAAAACACATTCGGATGCTCATACGGCTCTGGCCGATGCCGCCGTACCCGCCCGACCACCTGAATAATCGAGCGCATCGACGAAGGTTCAACAATCATCCAGTCATAATCATGGTCGCGTCCTACCTCCGCCACAGGTGAGGCCAAAATCACCACAATTTGTTGTTGTTCAGGATATTGATCGAGCCAACGCCGCAGTAATGGATGCTGATGGTGTGCCGCCGTCGGATGGCGGTTCAGCAAGCCGTCCAGTTGCTGTTCCAGTGAAGAGCGTACCAACAGCGGAAAACGCGAGTGATACACGCACAGATGCAAACGGGTATTCGGCTGGGGAGTAAGGGCGGCGAGTTGTTGCGCAACCTCGGCCAAGCGGTCGATATTGGCGAAGCGAATCAGGCCGATACTGTAGTTTTTTTGGCTGATTGGGTCACATAACCTATTGTGTTGATGTGCCAGATGCAGCGTTTGATGCAGTCGCGCAGAGACATGCGCCAGCCAATCGGCGGCTGTGGTCGATTCCTCTAAACCGACCCATGCCAGTTTGCGCCGTTGAGGTTCGACTGCCAGTTTGTCAGCACGTTTCTTGCTAAATAACAGGTGAGCTTTGGCAAAATTTGTATTCTGTAAACCTGCTTTATTCGGTGTAGTATCAACGGTACTGATGACCTTAATATCCTGATCATATTCATCAAACCAACCACAGAGAATCTCAGCAGGTGCATCGGGCTGACGCTGCTTGTTATAGGCTTGCCGACCTTCTTGATAGGCGATAAATAGGCCATTCACCTCGGCAGCGGTCAGCGTCGCCGATGATAACAGCACCCGACTGCCCAACAAACCCGCCCAATACACCAGCCGTGCCAAGGCATACCAGTCATCGGGTGAAAAATCGTCTGGTTCATCCAAGATCAAATCAGAGCTCATCAGCCGCAGCATCGGCGCGATTTGGCGGCCGCCACGCGTGCTTTCAGTGGCAGGAATCAAGTGATCAATCGTGCAGCACAATAATGGTGCAAGTAACATGTCACGGATTTTCGGCTGTTTACTGAGCCACTGAGCCAGTAGGTGATCAGACGGTAAAATCCCCTCAAAATCGACCATAAGCCCGTCATCAAATAGCCCAGACAAGGATTCAGAACCCATTGCCTCGGCCAGTTGTGGATTTAAGAGTGGATTGGTTTCTGCTGTCTGACTCAGTGGATCTACTGTGTTATCGCCGTCTTTGGCCGCTTGCTGTTGTTGCTCAAACAACTCTTGTACCGCGCCACCACCGACCAAAATCGCCAGCTCTGCTTTGCTCAGTCCAAGCCGCTGTCGATAGGCTTGCCCAGTCTGTAAGGTCAGGGTGCGTAGACCCATCGCCACACTAAACCGTGCGCCGCGCTCAGGATCGGCCAAACCATACATGATGCGGGCATTCGCCAGTGTTTTACCGCGCCCAGTTGAGGCCAGATTGACCCCAAAAAATCCACAAGACTCGGTTGCGACCCGATGCTTGACCGCAAGCTGATACGAAGTATCTTGCCAGCGATAGGCCGCAGGACTGTTTTTGACCTCGAGTTTTTTTTGTTGGTCGAGGCGTGGAAATAACTCGGGCAAACGGCGCACAGCACCCATCAGTTGTCGTACCGCATGATTGACTCCAATCAAGTGATCATCCAGCGGTTGTTTTAGTTTGCCGTCAGCGTCGGTATTGGCATAACACGGATAAGACCGATCATGAAATTGTGGCGTAGCGGCACAGCTTGAATAATGGTGATCGGCCAGCATCAGCACCAAACGCCCAACATGACTCAGATAGGGGTCATCTAGCAGACGGATTGGTAATAGCGGCTGACTGAGTAACCGATTGGCACAGCGGGCGGCCTCAGCTTGCCACGTCTGGCTGCACATCGGCAGATGACCGTCGGGAATCTCCCAGCATTGTTGGATCATGGCGGCTTTGGTTTGAGCGATTTCGTTGCCCCACTGGTTTGGATAGCACCAATTTGCATTGATCTCACTTAAAATACTGCCACGACGTTTTAATGCTTTAAAGTCATATTCTTTGGAAAATTCTTGATTTTTTTCGGCATTTTTTTGATAGAGCAAATCTGCGCTAATCGGCAGACGATGGTGGGTGACGATCAACCAGCCTATCACTTGTGCCAGTGGCGGTAGCCCACTTAGCGGTGCTGAACGATTTTGTCGGCTGTGCGGTGGCTGGTCTTGAATCACTTGACCTAGCCACGTGAGATCAGGATTTTGTTCGGCCAATGCGGTCAACCATGCCTGATCTGGCGCGTTGGGATTGGCATGAGCATGATACTGAACAAACGCCTCAAACAGTCGCAACGATACCCATTCATGCCGATACGGATCGGCGATGGCTTGGCGTTTTTTGAGTTTGCCCGCAAAAAAAGCATTGGCTTTGCCAAAATCATGAAACAGTGCGGCCAGTCGTGTGATCAGGCTGAGTTGTTCGGCTGAATGCCAGTTGTTGTGTTGATCGTTGACCAGTAGTTTTTTTTGTGTGCTGTTGACGGGGATAACCCCTTGCGCATTAAACGCATGCCGCTGTCCCACCACCCAGAGCAACTCACTGCGGCTACGCGAACGCATCCAGTGGCAGGCTACCGCTGTATTTTTGGTGACGCTTTTTTTGAGTAAGTTCCTCACCGCAACCAAGCCATCTTCGGTAATCACGGTTTGCCATGTCCGCTCACCAATTCGCTCGGCAAATGCATCCAACACCCGCCGTGTTCTGACCAAGGCTTTTTTTTCACACTGACTGACAAAAGTGACCATCATAATGGATCATCTCCCAGTTCAGCCTTCGGATGATGGCGTAGGGCAATCGCTTTGACCTGATCAAACATAAAATCAAGCGCGTGATGCTCGCTAAATTTTTGTAGACACTGCTGACGAAACTCCTGTTCTGTGGTTTTTTCTTTGGCACAGATAAACGCCCAAGGCAAAATAATCGAGTCTTTAATCAAATCGGCGACATCAAACACCAATGCACCACGTCGTGTTTTGCCATGTAAAACCGCACAGCCATGTGGAATGCCTAGCACCCACAAGGTGGTGGCGGCCAGACCATAGGCCAAATAATTACCATGATTTAAAAAGCTATTTGCCAAGTCAGCCGCATCGTGCTGCCGACTAAAACCCGATTGCAAAGTAGTATTCGCCGCGTATTTATACAGACTCTTGGTCAGCTGTGCCTCTGCTTGTAGCAGGTTGCCCACGTTATCGGCTTGAGCAATCTGATGCATATAGCCCTTCATCGCAAGGCTCAGATCCGCATGATCAGCGGTGAAACCCTCGGCTTTTAGATCACGATCTTTTGCCCATGTGTGTTTGAGGTATTCCAGCCGTGCCATTTGAAAGCTTTTGCCAGCGGCCAGACGTTTATGGTCATCAAACCAAAAATTCATCCAGCCTTGCAGATATTCGGTCGGTCGGTATTCGCTTTGTGGACTGAGCCATTCGACCTCATTCGCCATCAACAACGGCGTGCCGCCACCCCCCGAAAACCCAATCATCACCCCCGCACTCGCCAACATGCGCACCGCCGCTTGGGTGATCGACGTGCCTGTACCCAACAGAATCACGGTGGTGTTGGCGATGGGAATATTCCAATACTGTTGGGCGTTTTTGGCCTCGGTCAGATACAACACGCGGCCATCTTTTTGCATGACGCGGCAATGTTCAAGGTAATATAAGTTTGCCCGTTTGCTGTGCAAAATGGCTTTAAGGTCGGTCAGTTGCTCCATGTCGGTGTTCCTTGTTTGTTATCGCCGTTGTTTTTTGAGTATAGATAAAGTCAATCAAAAAATAAGTCAAACAACAAACCAAAACGACACCAGATGTCGCGCTGCTTTGCGATGGCTGCAAAGCTAATCACACCGAAAAAAAACTAAAAAGCCAAACCAGCGGCGAGATTGGCGTGACAGCAAGATCGTGTCTTATCGACATCTGATCACTCCAGACATGTTGTCCGGAGTGATCAGTGCTTTGCTGAAAGGATGCGTCAGTTTTGGTCTGTCGTATCTATTGCCTGTAGGTCGGTTTGCTCACAGCCTGCGCGTGGATCTATCGGGGCTGCTTGTAGGCCACCGAGACCCGCGACATCAGACATCAACAGTGGGTAGACTTGACCAAACACATTGCTAGCAGCACCCGATAGTGGTGATTGCTGCCCCAGATCGGCTTCACTTGGCAATGCTTGTCCCAGCACCATACAGGTGTCTTGGTAGGCTTCGGTAGGCACGTGTTGGGCTGCCGCTTGCTCCACGGTTACGATCACTTCAGCAGGAATGTTGGGCGCAGGATTAGAGGCATCTGTCCTGTCTGGATCTGGCCGAGTCCCCCCGCCGGTATTGCCGCCATCTGTCCCACCAGTGCCTGAGTCTGGTGTGGTATCAAATGGACGATCTTCTGGCAATATGATCGGGGCATCCGGATTATTGATCACCACATCGCCGACATTAAGCTCTGGATCATCAATGCTGATGACCAAATCGTCAACGTTAACCGCCAAATCATCCGGCACACTGACCACCACCTCAGGGATGCTGACCACCACCTCAGGGACACTGACCACGACTTCACCGACCTCAATCTCCACACCGTCGAGCGGGGGCTGTGGATTATTGTTACTGCCTGTGTTGCCGCTGGACGTGTCAACGCCAGCCTCGATGGGTATATTTGGAATCAAATCCAAGTCAATCAACTCACAAATCGACAGGTTTTGCGGTTGGCTACAAAAATCAACGACCGCAACAAGGATGTTTTCGACCGCGTTGAGCACGCCATTTTTTTGGAAAAGAAGCACAGTTTTGCCGGTAAATTCAGTGTTTTGCTCTTGCAGCACAAACTCTTGATCTTCGAGTGCGATCGTGCGTAGCACCGGTGCGCCGGTTGAGATTAACTCGACAAACATCCCCGCCCGTCGATCCCCTTCTGAGGATTGAGAGGCGAGGTTTTGCCCAACGATACGATAATTGCTGCTATCCGCCATAAATGCAGGTGTCAGGGCGATATCACTTTCAGCCCGTGATAGACCAAACACATTTTTTTCAAGGTAAATATTGGCATTCTCAACCGTTAAACCAAGCGGTTTGGATGACTCCTGAATCGAGTCATATGGGGTGCTGTTGTTCGAAATCACGATTTTCGCCGATTTAAAGCTCAAATCTAACGACTGAATTGACGCACTGGGTTGATTAAAAAATACGCCTTCGACGGTGGTCACGCCATAATCATTCGTGTTGTCAAACACCACCAGATCATTATTCAGCCGAATATTATAAAACTGGTGATCGGCAGGGTGTAGACTCAATATGCCGTTACGATGTACCCCGCGTGAGTAAACCGAGTTACCGAGAAAGATTTTGGCCGTTTGGCGGGTTAAATCACCAAAAACCAAATCACCTTTATTCACCGCGATCAGCTCGTTGCTCACAATATTGCGGTCAGCAATCAGTTGCAGCCCCGCTTTTTGTTCACTGCCATCTAGGTTGAGGCCATTAACGAAAATATCCTGTCCCGCAGTGGCATGTAAATAGCCGGTATCTGGTCGTAAATTGTCCTGATAGCCTTGGTAATCCTCGAGCAATGTGGCGTAGGGTCGATCAGCGGTGATTGGCAGGCCAGTCGAGTAGGGGTCAACATAACCTGTATTCGCACCGCCGATTGCTCGATTAAAATAAATCGAGCCTTGGTTCGCGGTTGCGTCAATACCTTGTCTGGCGCGTAAATAACCCAAGTCGAGATTGCCTTGACGGCTCTGAATAGCGAGTATGCCTTGATCAACCAACAGCTTGCTGTTGCAGGCGGTTGGTGTGGCTGATGCGGCACAGGGATTTTGCGAAACATCACCACGCGCTTGTATGGTGAGATCGCCTTGTAGGGTCTGCACTGTACCATCCAGCTGAATGCCGCCTTGTGTCGCTTGTAGGTCGATGTCGTGGCGGGCTTGGGTTTGTCCAGCCAGACTCAGATTGCCTTGCGCCACCTGCATACTGACTTCACCCTCAGCCAACAGGTTGCTGGTCTGGCGTTGTTGTAGCCGATTCTGCGCGGTTAAACGGGTATCGTTTTTGCTTTGCAGATCACCTTGTAAGTCAATCGTATCTGCGGTGACGGAGAGTGCCCCACCATCGGCGCGTAACACGCCGCCAAGGTTGGCCGTTTGTGCGGTGACGCTCACTGCACCGGTGAGCGACTGGCTACCTGCTTGACCATCACGACCCGCTTGTGTGGTGACATTACCTTGTCGTGCAAGTAATGTGATGTCGCCCCTAGCTTGGTTTTTGCCAGCAAGGTTGATGTTGCCTTGCGCTGATTGTAGTGCAAATACACCACCAGACTGCACTTGGCTGCCGACCGCTTGGCGAATACTATTGTTGGCGGTTAGACTGAAATCAGCCGCACTGCTGGCATTGCCGTTTAGATCAATAATTTCAGCATCGACGGACAGTGCGCCGCCATCCGCGCGTAGCGTCCCCCCCAGATTGGCAATCCGACTCTCCACAGTCAATCCACCTGTCACAGAGCGTGTACCTGCCTGACCATCTGTACCTGCACTGGTACTGACTGTGCCTTGTTGAGCGCGTAGCGTCACATCGCCATCGGCTTGGTTTTTGCCTGCCAGCGTGACATTGCCTTGATCAGACTGTACCAAGAGCGACCCAGTGGCTTTGAGATTACTGCCTGCGGATTGCTGTACCCGATTGCTGGCCTGTAGCCGGAGGTTACCTTCTGCACTGACTTGACCCGATAAGTCGATGATCTCGGCAGCCACCGCCATTCCCGCACCGTCGGCCAACAGCACACCTCCAAGGTTGGCAATCCGTGCTTGTACATGGATACCTGCATCGGTGGATTTGAAGCCGCCTAGACCATCTGCACCAGCACTGGTGGTGATACTGCCATTTTGGGCGACTAACGCAATTTGGTCTTGGGCTTGGTTTTTGCCGGCCAGTGACAGGTTACTTTGTGCCGATTCGATACGCAGGGTTTGCCCAGCGATCAGGTTGCTGGTATTGGTTTGCTGAGTCCGATTATCCGCTTGCAACAGGATGTTTTCGGCGGCATTGGCACTACCGCTCAGGTCGATTTGACCTGCGCTGACGTGTAGCGAGCCTGCATCGACCAGCACAGTATTGGCGATATCGACCGTACGCGCGCTGAGTTGGACATTGCCCGATGCGGTGCGTAATCCACCTTGCTGGTGTTCCGCCGATCCCAGCGTCAGTGCGCCTTGTTGTGCGGAAATGTCGATACCAGCCGATGCGACCAGTTTGCCGGCAAGATTCACATCGGCTTGCTGTGAGCTGAGATTCAGCGTGCCTTCGGAGAGAAGTTGGCTGTCATCAGATTGATTGAGCTGGCCACGCGCGGCGACTGTGAGGGCATCATGCGCTTTGAGATTGCCCGTGAGGTCGACCTGATCGGCGGTGACTGTCAGCGCGCCCGCTTGCGCCAGTAATGCGCCGCCCAGTTGCGCGCTGCGTGCCTCGACTTGTACTTGTCCACTGGTGGATTGGCTGCCACCGCGCTGATCGTCACCCGCAACGGTTTGCACCATCCCTTGTAAAGCACTCAAGTGCAGATCGCCAGCCGCTTGGTTTTTACCCGCCAGTGCTAGATTACCTTGGTTTGAGGTCAGGCGGATTGCACCATCAGCGATCAATTGGCTGTTATTGCTTTGCTGTAGGTCGCGCTGTGCATTCAGTTGTATATCAGTTTTGGCCAGCGCATTGCCTGTCAGTGTGATTTGTTCTGTATTGACCTGTAATGCACCGCCTTCAGCACGAATTAAGCCAGCCAGATCAGCCGTTTTACTGTCAATCTGTATGCCCGCTTCGGTCGATTGTATAACGCTGGGTCGTATATCAAGGCGTGTGGTTTGCACGTTTCCCTGTTGTGCAAGGATCTGGATCTGATCGATTGCGCGAGTTTGCCCTGCCAGCACAATATCCGATTGGTTGGATTGCGCCGACAATGTGCCACCAGACAGCCATTGACCTTGTTCCGTTTGCGTGATGGATTGTTGCGCCGTGAGGCTGACCGCCTGTTCAGCTTGTACACGGCCTGAGACGGTCAGTTTGCCTCGTTGTGCGTTAAGCTCGGCGGTTTCGGTGGCATACAGCACCCCAGCTTGGCTGAGGTCTTGCCCAGCATTCAGACGGACTTGCTCCGCATAGATCGTGCCGGTATTTTGCAGGTCTTGTGCCTGTAGTGCCACTTGGCCTTGTGCGGCGGTGAGGGTAATCGTGCCGTCATCGGCGACGATGGTTCCGCCGCCAAAGGCCAGCGCCTGGTCGGTGAGACTGAGCGCA
>OGCL01003110.1_pt1 | contig 10334 bp, 10 predicted proteins | sample 1570041 | NCBI WGS metagenome assembly OGCL01 (sample SAMN06266162, study PRJEB24511) | hot springs metagenome | isolation source: Hot spring water | place: South Africa: Limpopo | collected 2015-06-22 | reverse complement strand
GGCCAGACCGAGTGCAATCTCGTCCTCGCCTCCTGCGCCGCCATCGGCGTCAGCCGTCCGGGCTTCATCGGCAAGGCGGTACCGGGGCACGAGGTCGCGATCATCCGGCCCGACGGGTCCGTCTGCGCACCCAATGAGCAGGGCGAGATCGCGGTGGGGCGGCCCGACCCGGTGATGTTCCTGGGCTATTGGAGCAACGAAGCCGCGACGCAAGCCAAATTCGTTGGCGACTGGATGAAGACCGGCGACCAGGCGGTGCAGGACGGCGACGGCTATGTCCGCTTCGTCGGCCGCGACGACGACGTCATCACCTCCTCGGGCTATCGCATCGGCCCCGGCGAGATCGAGGACTGCCTGCTCCGGCATGATGCGGTGGCACTCGCCGCCGTCGTCGGCAAGCCGGACCCGCTGCGCACCGAGATCGTCAAGGCCTTCGTCGTATTGCGCGAGGGCCTGCGCGGCACGCCCGAACTCGCAGCCGAATTGCAGGACTTCGTCCGCCGCAGGCTGTCGGCCCATGAATATCCGCGCGAGATCGCCTTCCGTGATGAACTGCCGATGACGACCACTGGCAAGATCGTCAGGCGGCTCCTGCGCGCGGAGGCTTGATCCCGGAACGTCCGACACGCGGAAGCCGCGTCAGCGAGCGCCGGATGGCCTCCCGCGCGCGGCCGGCGAGGTCGCGCGGCGCCGTCGCGCTGCCTCTCGCCAGATGCAGATCGGCGATCGAGACGCCGCTCTCGCCCACCATGGCCAGGTCGGGCGGCAGGATGATCCGGCGTGCCGGCATGGCGCGCCGCATCGATGCCATCAGCTGCGACAGCAGCTGCCGATCCGCCACAGCCTCGTCCTGCACGCCGAGATAGAGCCAGCTGCGCGCGGCCCGCCCTATCAGGATCGCCCCGGCGACAGGGTGCTCGTCCCGCAGCAGCAGCCCGACGCGGCATTGGCGCGTGCGAACGAGGTTGCGCGTCATGGCCCGCAGGAAGCCGACCTCGCGCGTGTCGTGCAGCGTCGCGACCCGCCCGCGCGGCCCCGAGGCCTCCATTGCCAGGATGATCTCGACCGCATCGCGCAGGGCCACCTGAGAGCGCGGCTCGACCAGCCTCAGCCCATCGGAGTCCTCCGGCGCGACCGCGGCCGGGACGGCGGCCCCTTGCCGGCGGCCGGACGGCATCGAAAGCCTCACCGACAGGCCGCCGGGCTGTCCATGCTCGGCGAGGGTCCGCAGAGTTGCGGCGAGCGGCCCCTCCCGGTCGATGGCCCGCAGCACGAGCCCCTCCCCCTCGATCAGACGCTGCCGGCGGGGGGAGATCAGCGCCTCAACCACCGCCGCGGCCCGCTGCCGGTCGAGCAGCGGCGCGCCCGAGGCGAGGCGCCGATCGCTAAGACCGAGCAGCGCGTCCGGCAGGAAGAAGCCCTGCCGCGGGAAGACCGGGACGAAGCCGAGGAGGCGACGCTGGGGACTCTGCGATTCGCCCTGCCAGGCCAGCAGCACGACGATGTCGCGGAAGGCGACCAGATGCTGGGCCGCCGGTAGCAGGAAGCCGGGCTCGAAGAACGGGTTCGGCTCCAGCGTCCGGCCGGCCAGATGCGCCCAGGCGTCGGCGATCTCGGCGCAGGTCGCGAGCGGCCTTGCCTCGAGAACGACGGGCAGATGCGGCTGGTGCGGCGCCACCGAGACCGCCTTGCCCTCCACGCCCGTGGCGGGCACGCCCCGCAACGCCATGACCCGATCCATGCGATCCGCCTCCACCGCGCTGGTTCGATCTGGGGCAGGGCTGTGCCGAATCGGCAAAGTTCAGCGCCGGCCGCGATCGCTCGGGAGGGTCGCTTCAAGATCGGGGCCGCGGGGCCCAGCGTCAGGCTCCGGCTGCGGCCTCCGCCCGTCCCGCCTGTCCGAGGAACGCGGCCCAGAGCCGCTGCACCACGCTCTCCTCGATGTCCTTGACGATCAGCACGAGCCGCGAACGCCGGTCGCCGTCGGGCCAAGCCTCGAGGATCATCGGCGGATGGAGGATCTGCTGCACGGCATGCAGCAGCAGCGGCTGGTCGGGGTGCTCGGCGACCTGCACCAGCCCCTTCATGCGCAGGAGCTTCGGCCCGTGCACCGAGCGCAGCAGCGTCCAGAACAGATCGACCGTGGCCTGCTGGATCGGCCTGTCCGCCGTCAATGCGAAGGCGCGGATGCTGGCGTCGTGCCGGTTGACGTCGTGGTGATGGTGGTCGTGATCGTGATGGTCGTGGTCGTGCCCATGATGATGGCTGTCACGATCATGGCTGTGGTGGTCATCATGATGTCCGTGGCCGTGATGTCCATGACCGTGATCATGCTGCGGCCGCTCGCCCGGCAGGGTTTCGCGGGCCAGCCACTGGCCGATCTCGGCCGGGCGCAGTGCCAGATCGTAGAGGCCGGCGCCGAAAAGCGAACGCGCCGCCGTCTGCGGCCCGAGCACGGCGACGCCGGGGTTGAGCAGAGCCAGGCGCTGCCGCAGCGAAGCCAGTTCGGCCGGGTGCTCGACCAGTTCGGTCTTGGTCAGCACGAGGCGGTCCGCCGCGACGACCTGCTTGCGCGCCTCCTCATGGGCGTCAAGCGTCGCCATGCCATTGACCGCATCGACAAGCGTCACCACCCCGTCGAGCCGGAAGCGCATGGCGAGATAGGGGTGGTTGATCAGCACGTTGAGGATCGGCGCCGGGTCGGCGAGTCCCGTCGTCTCGATCACGACCCGGTTGAACGGGCTGATGCGGCCATTGTCCCGCCGTCGCAGCAGATCTTCCATCGTCACGATCAGGTCGTCGCGGATCGTGCAGCACAGGCAGCCGGAATCGAGCAGGATCATACCGTCCTCGACACCCTGGATCAGCAGGTGGTCGAGCCCGACCTCACCGAACTCGTTGACGATGACGACGGTCTGCGCGAGCGCGGGATCTTTCAGCAGGCGGTTGAGCAGGGTCGTCTTTCCGGCCCCCAGAAACCCGGTCAGCAGGGTCAGCGGCAACGGCTCGGGACAGGTTTGCGGAGAAGACATGACGACGGCACTCGCCTCGGGCGGGGTTCAGGCCGGCGCCACCGGGCGCCGCCTATGTTCTAATGTTACATTAATGACCAGCGTCGCCACGACAAGGGCGCAGCCGAGATATTGCAGCGGCCCCAGCCGCTCGCCGATGACCACGGCTGCGATCAGCACGGCGCAGACCGGCTCGGCGCAGAAGGCGAGCCCGGCTGCCCCCGGCGAGATCCGCGTCATCGCGGCCACCTGCAAGAGGAAGCCGATGAGATAGCCGCCGATGGTCACCGCCGCGGCGAGCGGGGCCAATGCAAAGGCCGCCGGCGACTGGAACCCGCCGGTGATGGCCAGGATCAGCGCGGTCACGGGCAGGATGAGCAGGTGCGACCAGAACAGCCGGGCCGCGAGCGGTGTCTGCGCCAGCGCGGCACCGGCGAAGAACTGGGTCGCGGCGCCGAGGCTCGCCAGTATCGCCAACACCAGTCCGCGCGGATCGAGCCCATGAAAATCCGGCCCCACCACGAGGGCGACACCGACGAAGGCCGCGCAAGCCGCGAGCAGCCGTTCGAGCCGGAAGGGAGTGCGGGTGACGAAGGGCTCGGCCAGCACGATCAGCACCGGATAGGTGAAGAACACCACGGCCGCGACCGTGACCGGCAGGAAGGCGACGGATGAGAGATAGGCCGAGCCGACCAGCGAACTCATCACGCCGAAGAGCAGGAGCGCCCGCCGCTCCCCGCGCGGAACCGAGAGCGACGAGCGCCAGATCAGCAGCCCCAGTCCCACCAGTGCCAGCATGATGAAGACGCGATAGAAGACCAGCAGGGGCCCGCTCAGCCCAGCTTGGCCGGCGATCTGCGCGCTGACGATGTTGGTGCCATAGGCAGCCGCCGCCACCAGCGCCATCGCCATGCCCTGCCGTCGGGCGGTTTCGACCCCCGCAGCGCTCAAGACGTCATGCTCAGGCGTCGTTGTTGGGCTTGGGCTTGGGCTTGGCTGGCGGCCTGGCCGGTTGCGGCTTGGCCGACGCCTGCGCGGGCTTGGCGGCCGCGGGCTTGGCCGAGGCGGTGGCGGGGGTGGCCTTGCCGGAGGGCTTCACCAGCAGCGGTTTCGCCGGTGGGCGCGGCAGTGGCTTGATGCCGGAGGCCGCACCCGCGCGCAGGCTGGCCGGCGCCGCGGCGCCGGGCTGGATCGCACCCTGCAGCCGCATCGGGCCGCCGGCCTGCGAGGGCTGCGCCGTTTCCGGGTCGCTCGGCGCAAAGGCGGTCGTGGCCCCGGGGATCGCGCCATTGCTCGAGGGCGTACGTCCGCGATCGGCGAAGAGCCCGCTGCCCTGAGCCCCGAACAGGCTGGCCGAAACCGGCGCCGAAGGCGAGATCACGGGCGACCCGCCGCGCGCGACACGGCTGTCGCCACCGCCCGTGACATTGGCCGCCAGCGGCGCGCTGGCCGAGGCCGGCGTGCGACCGAAGGCGACCGGAACCGGAATGGTTTCCGCTCGCGGGCCGAGCGAGATCTTGCCGGAGGGCAGGCGCGTCAGGACGGAGGAAGGGCTGCCGACGGCCGGCGCAGAGGCGGTGGCGAAGCGTCCGCCATCATCGGCATTGCCGCCGACGCCGCTGGCCGGGGCCGCGATCGGACCCGCGCTGTCGGCGTCGTCGGCGAGGGCGACCCCGCCACCCCTGCTCTGCACATCGCCGCAGATGCTGGTCGCGCGCCCCCCCTGCGACGGCAGCGACGCGACGGTATATCCGCCTCCGCCCCATTTCGAGAAGCCGTCATCCAGCAACTGCGCCGCCTTGATCGTGCGCTCGGTGCCCGACAGCGCGCCCAGCACGACGGCGATCAGCGTGCGCCCGCCACGGGTCGCCGTCGCGACGACATTGAAACCCGAGGCGCAGACATAGCCGGTCTTCATGCCGCCGATCCCGGGATAGCGGCCGACGAGCCCGTTGGTGTTGTTCAGCACCTGCTTGCCCAGCTGCACGGCAGGCGTGTTCCAGTAATCCGCATAGTCCGGAAATTCGCGCATCAGCGCCATGGCGAGGATGGCGAGATCGCGCGCGCTGGTCTGCTGGTCAGGATGGTGCCAGCCATTGGGATTGACGAAATGGCTGTCGCGCATGCCGAGCCGTGCGGCTTCCGCGTTCATCATCGCGACGAAGCGCTCGACATCGCCGCCGACGCCCTCGGCGATCACATAGGCGATGTCGTTGGCCGACTTCACCATCATGATCCGCAGGGCGTTGTCGAGCGTCACCTCCTGGCCGGCCTTGATGTAGACCTTCACCCGCGGCTGGCTCGCGGCCAGCTTCGAGGCCGGGATCGCGGTCTCCAGCCCGAGGCGCCCCTCCCGCACCGCCTTCAGCGCGAGATAGGCGGTCATCATCTTGGTGGTCGAGGCCGGGTGCCAGGGCTGCCCCGCATTTTCCGCCGAGAGCACCGCGCCGCTGGCGGCATCGATCACGAGGCTGGTGCCGGCATGGGCCGGTCCGACCAGCACGGAACCGAAGACGAGGGCGGCGGTGAGGCGGGAGACGATCATCGGGCGGGTCTTGAACCTGGCTTGACGAGGGTTGAAGGCAAGAGGGTTCAACGCGACGCGTGCGGCATTTTCGAGACGGCCGGCACGATGTCCCGCCCTGGCACGCATACCTACCCCCAGCGGAGCGATTTGCCTAGCCGCCGCAGAGGGTTCACTACAGCTCAGCCATACCTCGCCCCCCGGACCTTCCGCGTGAGCTTCGCCCTTCTCTGGATTCCCGCGACAATCGCGGCGTCGCTGCTGCAGACCGCCCGCAACCTGACCCAGCGCTCGCTGACCGACATCATCGGCGTCGTCGGCGCGACGCAGGTGCGCTTCCTGTTCGGCCTGCCCTTCGCGCTGCTGTTTCTGGCCATTGTCTGTGCCGTGGCAGGGCGGCTGCCGCCTGCCGTCGGCGGAACGTCCCTCGCCTACACCATTGCCGGCGCCCTCACCCAGATCGCGGCCACGGCCCTGATGCTGGCGGCGATGCGTGAGCGCTCATTCGCCGTGACGACCGCCTATACCAAGACCGAGCCCGTCCAGGTCGCGATCTTCGGCGCGCTGCTGCTCGGCGACGCGCTGACGCCGCTGAAGTTCCTGGCGGTTCTGATCGCCACCGCCGGCGTCGTCGTGGTGTCCTGGAAGCCGGGCGAGAAGCTGACCCGCGCCGGGCTTCGCCCCGCATTGCTCGGCGTCGGCGCCGGCGCCTTCTTCGCGCTCTCGGCGATCGGCTATCGCGGCGCCATCCAGGCCTTGCCGGAAGGCGGCTTCTTCCTCCGCGCGACCACCATCCTGGCGCTCGGCCTGTTCCTCCAGACGCTGGTGCTGACGCTCTACATGCTGGCCGCAAACCGCCCGGCCCTGATCTCCAGTCTGCGCAATTGGCGCAAGTCGCTCTCGGCCGGGTTCCTCGGCGCGGCGGCTTCCCAATGCTGGTTCATCGGCTTCTCGCTGACGAGCGCCGCCAATGTCCGCACGCTCGCCCTGATCGAGGTGCCGCTGGCGCAGATCGCCTCGCGGCGCATCTTCGCCGAGGGCACCAGCCGACGCGAAATGGCGGGGATGGCGATGATCGTAGGCGGTGTCGCGCTGCTCCTCTCCATCGCCCTTTAGGCGTCCTCGTTCCGCATTGTGGTCCCTCTTTCCATGCACGCCGGAAATGCGCGCCTGCCCGCTTGCGAGGTGCGGGCGTCAAGCGCACATGAGACGTCAAAGTCGGACAACAAAATGTCGGCAGGGAGAGATGTCATGAGCGCTGCGATCGTCGGTTGGGCCCATACGCCGTTCGGCAAGCAGGATGCGGAGACGATCGAGAGCCTGATCGTTCGGGTGACGACCGATGCGCTGGTCGATGCCGGCATCACCGCCGACCAGGTCGACGAGATCGTGCTCGGCCATTTCAACGCCGGCTTCTCGGCGCAGGACTTCACCGCCTCGCTCGTGCTCCAGGCCGACCCGGCGCTGCGCTTCAAGCCCGCGACCCGCGTCGAGAATGCCTGTGCCACCGGCTCAGCCGCCGTCCAGCAGGGCGTGCGCGCGATCAAGGCCGGCGCAGCCAAGATCGTGCTCGTCGTCGGCGTCGAGCAGATGACCACGACGCCGGGCCCCGAGATCGGCAGGAACCTGCTGAAGGCGTCCTATCTTCCCGAGGAAGGTGGCACCCAGGGCGGCTTCGCCGGCGTGTTCGGCGGCATTGCCGCCGCCTATTTCCAGCGCCATGGCGACCAGTCCGACGCGCTGGCGATGATCGCGGCGAAGAACCATAAGAACGGCGTCGACAACCCTTACGCCCAGATGCGCAAGGACCTCGGCTTCGCCTTCTGCCGCGAGGAGAGCGAGAAGAACCCCTATGTCGCCGGGCCGCTGAAGCGCACCGACTGCTCGCTGGTCTCCGACGGCGCGGCGGCGCTGGTGCTGGCGGACGAGGAGACGGCGCTGACCATGCGCCGCGCCGTCGGCTTCCGCGGCACGGCCCATGTCCAGGATTTCCTGCCCGTCTCCAAGCGCGACATCCTGCGCTTCGAGGGCGCGACGCGCGCCTGGCAGCAGGCGCTGGCGCAGGCTGGGGTCACGCTCGACGACCTCTCCTTCGTCGAGACGCATGACTGCTTCACCATCGCCGAGCTGCTCGAATACGAGGCGATGGGTCTGACGAAGGAAGGCGACGGCGCCCGCGCCATCAAGGAGGGCTGGACACAGAAGGACGGCAAGCTCCCGGTCAACGTGTCCGGCGGCCTGAAGGCCAAGGGCCATCCGATCGGCGCCACCGGCGTCTCCATGCATGTGCTCAGCGCCATGCAGCTCGTCGGCGAAGCGCCGGAGGGCATGCAACTGAAGGATGCGCGCCTCGGCGGCATCTTCAACATGGGCGGTTCGGCGGTGGCAAACTACGTCTCGGTGCTCGAGCGGATCAAGTGATCCGCTCGAAGCCCGCCGGAATTCAGAGGCTGGTCGGCCGTTGATCGTCTTCTTCGCGCTGCTGCCAGCCTACTTCCTGTCGATCTTCTACCGGTCGTTCTTGAGCGTGATCGCCCAGCCGGTGATGGGCGATCTCGCGATCGGCCCGGGTGAATTCGGTCTGCTCGGCGCCGCCTGGTTCACCACCTTCGCGATCGCGCAGTTCCCGATCGGCTGGGCGCTCGACCGGCTCGGGCCCCGCCGCACGGTGACCGCCGCCATGGCGGTGGGCAGCGCCGGCGCCTTTCTCTTCGCGCAGGCCACCGGGGCCGTGTCCGGCACTCTGGCCATGGCGCTGATCGGCATCGGCTGCGCGCCGATCTTCATGGCGAGCCTCTTCCTCTTCGCGCGGACGGCCGAGCCCGGCCGCTTCGCCTTCCTGACCTCGGTCTTCATCGGGCTGGGTTCGCTGGGAAATCTGGTCGGCGCCGCCCCCCTCGCCATCGCTGCCGCCCGCTTCGGCTGGCGCCCCTCGATGCTGGTCATGGCGGGCTGCTTCCTGCTCGCCACCGCGCTGGCCGCCCTGCTGATCCGCGACCCTGCCCGCGCCGAGAGCGCCTCGGGCAAGGCGGAAGGCCTCCTCGCCGGCCTCGCCAGCATCCTGAAGCTGCGGCCGCTCTGGCTGCTTGCCCCGATCACGCTGACGGCCTATGCGATCCTGGCCACGGCGCGCGGCCTCTGGGTCGGCCCTTACATGGCGTCCGTTCACGGCTTCGACGCCGTCTCGGCCGGCAACGCCGCGACCGCGATGGCGGTGACGATGGTGGCCGGTGCCTTCATCTATGGCGGGCTCGAAAAGGCGCTCGGCCGGGTCAAGCCGCTGGTCTTCTGGGGCACGCTGGGTACGGCAGGCTGCTTCGCGCTGCTCGCGGGCTTCGGAGCGGGATCATCCCTGCTCGCGGTCGCCCTCTTCGCTCTGATCGGCGCCGTCGGCTTCACCTATGCCATCCTGATGGCCCATGCACGCCTGTTCTTTCCGGCCCATCTGCTCGGGCGCGGCATGACGGCGGTCAACTTCCTCTTCATCGCGGGAGCGGCCCTCGCCCAGTCGGGCTCCGGCTGGTTCATCGCCGGCCAGCGCTCCGCCGGCCTCGACGCCGCCACGACCTTCGCCCATCTCCACTGGGCTTTCGCGGCGCTCCTGCTCGCCTCGTCTGCGATCTACGCCTTCACGCCGGAGCGGCCGAAAGCCTAGCGCCAGTTGCGATGTTGCAGTGCGTGGCCCTGAGTATTACCTTGGCCCGTACCGGTAATACGGAGGCAATCATGGCGACGACCGTTACCAGCAAGGGGCAGGTCACGATCCCCAAGCCCGTTCGCGATCGGCTGGGAATCCGGCCCGGAAGCGCGGTCGACTTTCGCATGGATGCAGACGGACGGGTCGTGCTGCTGAAGGTCGAGGGATCCCCCGCCAACCCATTCGAAAAATGGCGCGGGTCGGTCGGTCCCGACATGAACACCGACGAAATCATGGCCCTGACTCGCGGTGAAGCGTGAGGGGTACGCTGGTCGATGCCAACATCTTCCTCGATCTGGTGACCAACGATCCCGTCTGGGGCGATTGGTCCACCAGCCGACTCGCCGCCGCGATCAGCGATGGCCCGCTGCTGATCAACGATGTGATCTATGCCGAGATCTCGATCCGGTTCAGCGAGATCGCCAGGCTCGACGAGATGCTGGCGGACTTCCGAGTGGCGCATGAAGCGATTCCGCGAAGGGCCTTGTTCGAGGCGGGAAAAGCCTTCCAACGCTACCGCGCCGCAGGCGGGCTCCGTGGAGGCGTCCTGCCCGATTTCTTCATCGGAGCCCATGCGGCGGCGGCCGATCTTCGCCTCCTGACGCGCGACGCCAGGCGCTACCGCACCTACTTCCCGACGGTCGAGTTGATCGCGCCCTGAGCCGCGAGCCCCTTACCCCTCGCCCGGCGCCCGCGCCACGATCGCCAGCGCATGGACCCGCTCGGCGAGTTCCTGCGCCAGGGCGGCGTTGACCAGCCGGTGACGATCGAGCCGGCTCTTGCCGGCGAAGGCCTGCGACACGATATCGACCCTGAAATGGGTTTCGCCGCCTTCGCGCCAGCCGCCATGGCCCTGATGCTGGTGCGACTCGTCGATCACGTTGAGCCGCTCCGGCGATAGCGCCGCCTCGAGCTTGGCGGCGATCCGTTCGGCCATTCCGGTCATGATCGCGCCACCCTTCTCAACGAGTCCGTCGGGCTTCCGCCCTGTGTTCCTGCCCGTGCCGTCAAGCCCCGCAGATGCATGCTGCGTCGCACTTGCCGGTTCGCTTCCCGAGTCTCATAACCGTTCGACCATGAACTTCAACTCGCGCCTGTTCGA
>OGCL01003107.1_pt1 | contig 10338 bp, 9 predicted proteins | sample 1570041 | NCBI WGS metagenome assembly OGCL01 (sample SAMN06266162, study PRJEB24511) | hot springs metagenome | isolation source: Hot spring water | place: South Africa: Limpopo | collected 2015-06-22 | reverse complement strand
TGCGCTGCCTGCCCGACGGCGAACTGCTTTTGCGGGCCGTAGCCGCGCCAGTGGGTTTCGATCACCCGCGCGCCGGCCTGTCGCGCCAGCATCACCGTAGCGTCCGCGCTGCCCGAATCGACGACGAGGATCTCGTCGCAGAAGGCAAGCGATGCAAGGCAAGCCGGCAATTGCGCGGCGGCGTCGCGGGTGATGAGGACGGCGGAAAGCGGCGACATGGCGCGATTCTAGCCGGCCGCGTCTGGCAAAATGCGCGGATGAAAGAGGACTTCGCGCCCCAGGCGCTGCGCCGGGCGCTGGTAATCAAACTGCGCCATCACGGCGACGCGCTGCTCGCCGAAGCGGCATGAAACTCGCCATCGTTCGCCAGCGCTATACGCCCTTCGGCGGTGCGGAGCGCTTCGTCGCCCGTGCGCTCGACGCCTTGCGCGCCCAAGGCGTCGGCGTCGACATCGTCGCCCGCCAGTGGCAAGGCCAAGGCGTGCGCTGCGACCCCTTTTACCTCGGGCGCACCTGGCGCGACTGGGGTTTCGCCCGCTGCGTGCAGCGCTTGATCGCGTCGAACCGCTACGACCTCGTGCAGTCGCACGAACGCATCCCCGGCTGCCACATCTTCCGCGCTGGCGACGGCGTGCATGCGACCTGGCTGGAACTTTCCGGCAAGCGTTTCGCCGCGCTCTCGCCCTGGCATCGCTATACGCTCGCCGCCGAGGCGGCGATGTTCCGTCATCCGAACCTGAAGGCCGCGATCTGCAACTCGCACATGGTGGCGGACGACATTGCGCGCCGCTTTCCGGAAGCGGCAGGCAAACTCGTCGTGATCCGCAACGGCGTCGATCTCGATTATTTCCATCCCGGCCTGCGCGACGAGCACCGCGCCGCGCTGCGCGCGAAAGTCGGCGCCAGCAGGACGGCGCCGGTGATCCTCTACGTCGGCTCCGGCTACCAACGCAAGGGGGTTGCGACGCTGCTCGAAGCCCTGGCCCGGATGAAGACTGGCGGCGCGGAAGTCTGGATCGTCGGCCGCGACAAGGCGGAGGCGCGCTACCGGCGCCTGGCCGACCGGTTGGGCATCGCTACTCGCACGCGCTTTTTCGGCGGCGTCGAGGATGTGCGGCCCTTCTATGGGGCGGCCGACGTTTTCTGCCTGCCCACGCGATACGACCCCCTCCCCAACGCCGCGCTCGAGGCCCTCGCCTGCGGCCTGCCAGTGGTCACCACGCCGCATTGCGGGGCGGCGGAATTACTTTCCCCGGAAATCAACGGAGCATTGGTACCTGCCACGGCCCATGGCAGCTTGTGGGCCCCCGTGCTGGAGCGTATGCTCGCGCGCGCCAACGAACCTGACGCCCCTGCCACAGCCCGAGCGGCTGTCGCTGCCCATGATCTCGCCACTATGGCGGGCAAGCTCCTCGCCTTGTACGATGAGCTGGGCATCGCAGCCCTCCCCGTATAATCCGCGCCCGAGACCGCCACCCAATGGACCCCACTCCCGCCGCCCCAGCAGTAAAACCACAGGCAATCCCGTTGTCAGAGCTGCGCCGTGCGCTAGTGATCAAGCTGCGCCATCACGGCGATGTGCTGCTTGCCTCGCCGGTATTCAGCGCACTGAAGGCGGCCGCGCCACACTGCGAGTTGGATGCCCTGATATATGCCGACACGCGGCCGATGCTGGCGGGCCACCCCGACATTGCCCGCATTCACACCATCGACCGGGAGTGGAAGCGTCGCGGCCTGCTGGGTCAGGCACGGGCGGAGCTGGCATTGTTTCACCAGCTGCGCCAGCGAGGCTACGAACTGGTCATCCACCTCACCGACCACTGGCGCGGCGCCTGGCTGGTGCGCAGCCTGCGGCCGCGCGTCAGCGTCGCCCTGTTGCCGACCCTGCGTCCACCGTCACGCTTTTGGCAGGGATCCTTCACGCATCGTGCTCCCCTGCCGCCGCTGGGCAACCGCCACACGGTCGAGTGCCATCTCGATGCCTTGCGCGCTTTGGGCTGGCAGCCGCCGATGGATATGCGTCGGCTGGTCTTTCGTGCCGGAGAAGCGGCGCGCACCGCGATAGCTGCCTTGCTGGCCACTCACGACGTGGCGCCGGAGCGCATGATCCACATCCATCCGGCCTCGCGCTGGATATTCAAAAGCTGGACCGCAGCCGGTTTCGCAGAGCTGATTTCTTCCTTGGCCGAGCAGGGTTTCCGGCCCGTCGTGACCTGCGGCCCCGCCGCACGCGAAAAGTCGTTTGTCGCCCACATCCTCTCGCAATGCCGGCACCCCCCCGTGGATCTTTCAGGCCGGCTCACGATCGAGGAATTGGGCGCCCTGATTGGCATGGCCCGCCTTTCCATATGCGTCGACTCGGTACCGATGCATTTGGCGGCCGCCGTGGGGACTCCGGTCGTGGCCTTGTTCGGCCCGTCGAACGAAAAGGAATGGGGGCCGTGGCAGGTGCCTCACCGCGTGCTGACGGCGCCCCATTCATGCCGGCCCTGCCGGCTGGACGGTTGCGGAGGAAGCAAGGTATCAGATTGCCTAAGCGCTATCCCTCCTGCCGAAGTTCTGGCCGCCGTCCATGACCTGCTCGCAAGAACGGCATGAAGCATTTCGATCATTCGCGTTTCGACGCCTCGAGCATACGCCTGTATCTGCGCCTGCTCGGCTATGTCCGGCCCCACTGGCGGATGCTGCTTGCCGCGGTAATCGGCATGGCCCTGACGGCAGCCACCGAACCCCTCTTCCCGGCCTTGATGAAGCCCCTGCTCGATGGCAATCTGGGGGCCAACGACCCGCAGGCCTGGTGGAAATATCCCCTGGCCATCGTCGGCATCATCAGTCTGCGGGGACTGTTCGGCTTCTTTGGCGGCTATTGCATGCATTGGCTGAGTCACCGCATCACCGCCGACCTGCGCAGCGAAATGTTCGCACGCATCGTGCGCCTGCCTACGGCATTCTTCGACGCCAATCCGGCCTCGCGCATCGTCGCCCGCGTCACCAACGATGTCAACGGCCTGAGCGCAGCCGCCACCACCGTCTTCACCACACTGGTGCGCGACTCCCTGACGATCGTCGCGCTGCTGGTATGGATGACCTACCTGAATTGGCATCTGACGCTGGTCAGTCTTTTAATCATCCCGCTGGTGCTGGTGGCCATGCGATATTTCTCACGGCGAATGCGTCGCCTGTCCAGATCCCTGCTTGCCTCCTACGGAGATATGGCGCAAGGACTGCAGGAAGCGACCGAAGGCCACCGGGTGATCAAGATCCAGGCTGCACAAGACATCGAGGCTGCACGTTTCCGCCGCGACACCGAGCATTTCCGCGGACTCAACATGCGCATCTCCGTGGCTGGAGAGTTTCTGATGCCGCTGGTACAACTGATCGCGGCATTGGCCCTGGCGGTAGTCGTTGGCATTGCCGTCTATCAGGCGCACCGGGACCTGACCAGCGTTGGCGCCTTTGTCTCGTTCATTACCGCGATGCTGATGCTGCTCGCCCCGGCCAAGCGCCTGGCGGGCCTCAGCATGCCGCTGCAGCGTGGCCTGGCGGCTGCGGAAAACGTCTTTTCATTGCTCGACGAGATGGTCGAGCGGGACCGCGGCACCTTGGAGCCTGCGCCCGGCCTCGGCCGCCTCGAGGTGCGCCAGGTGAGCTTCGGCTATCCGAATTCCGAGCGTCCCGCGCTCAGCGATGTCAGCTTTTGCGTCCAGCCGGGCGAGATGGTGGCGATTGTGGGGCTTTCGGGGAGCGGCAAGACAACGCTGCTCAACCTGCTGGTGCGTTTTTATGATGATTACACAGGACAGATTCTGGTCGACGGAACCGACACCGGCGACATGACGCTTGCCGCGTTGCGCCGTCACTTTGCCCTGGTATCGCAAGACATCTTTCTCTTCAACGACACGGTAGCGGCCAATATCGCCTACGGCAACCCGACGGCGACTGCTGACGAGATCCATCTGGCCGCCAGGGCAGCCTATGCCACCAGCTTCATCGAGGCCCTGCCCAACGGTTTCGACACGCAGATCGGTGACAAGGGCATCCGGCTTTCCGGCGGCCAGCGCCAGCGGCTGGCAATTGCGCGCGCAGTGCTGAAAAAAGCACCGATCCTGCTTCTCGACGAGGCCACCTCCGCACTCGACTCGGAATCGGAACGGTATGTGCAAGCCGCCATCGAAGCGTTGATGGGGCGCTCGACCACGCTGGTGATCGCCCACCGCCTCTCCACCGTGCGGCGCGCCCATCGCATCCTGGTCATGTCGCAGGGCCGCATCGTCGAATCCGGCACCCACGAGGAACTCATCGCGTGCGGCGGCGAGTACAAGAAGCTCTACGACATCCAGTTCCGCACCGAAGAACATGCCGAGGCCGACGCATGAGTGCGCCGACATACCGCCCCCCGCCCAGGATCCTCTTGGCTTCCCACCATGCGAGCCGGCGCGGCTCCGCCATCAGCCTGGCCGAACTCGGCATGCGCCTGCCTGAAGCGGGCTACGAACCGCTGTTCGTTTTCAGCAAGACCGGCCCCTTGCTCGACGATCTCCAGGCCCGCGGCATGTCAACCCGGGTACTGAAGCGCGAGGGCTGGTTGCGTTGGCCATTGATCCGCGAAACGATTGCCCTGATCCGTCGCGACAACATTGCCCTGGCCCATGTCAATTCCGCGGTTCCGTTCGCGAAATACATCGCCCTCGCAGCCAAGTGGTGCGGCATACCCGTAGTTTGGCACATTCGCGAGCCGGTCGAAGATAAGCGCATGAAACGGCAGCGGCCCTGGATCCGGCGCCTGGCGGACAGGATCGTCGTGCTCACCACGGAGCAGGCGGGGTTTTTCGCCTGCCCGGACAAAGTCGCGCGTATTTTCAACGGGGTGAATCTGGAGAAATTCCGTCGGCAGATGCCCGCTGAGGCCGCCAAGCGCGCCTTGGGTCTGTCCCCCGACAACTTCCTGTTCGCGCAGGTCGGCAGCATCGAGGCTAACAAGGGGCAGGCGCGCGCTGTCCGGGCGTTCGCCGACCTCCTCCCTGCGGCAGGCCACGCACGGCTGCTCGTTGTCGGCGCCGTGGTCGAGGATGACGAAATGGCAACGCTCCAAACCCTGCTCGCTGCAGACGGTGCGCTGCGTTCCGCCGTGTTGCTGCATGGCGCCACCGACGCTGTCGCTCCGCTGTTGTGGGCCGCGGATTGCTTGCTGCTGCCTTCCTTGCGGGAGTCGTTCCCGCGCACCGTGATGGAGGCAATGGCCGCCGGCGTCCCGGTCGTGGCCACGCATGTGGGTGCGCTGCCGGACATGGTCGATATGGGCCGCACGGGCTGGCTCGTCCCTCCGGATAATCACGCCGCCCTCGTTTCCGCGCTGGATAATGCTCTCCGAACTGTCGCCGCGGAACGCCAGGAGTACGGTCGGCGTTGCGTCTCGGTTGCGGAGGAAAGATTTTCGATGGCTGCGCATGTCGCCGCGGTGACAGGCCTCTATGATCGTCTGCTGGGCAAAGCCGGATAATCCAAAATGAATAAAGAAATCGTCTATGACAAGTATCGCCAGCGTGGCGATTACCACTGGCGCCAGATGTCGCGCAATCCGCTGGTCATGAGTGCCTACGTCCGGGCGCGCTATGGCCGCTGCATCGACTTGTTCGTGGCGAATGCCGGCAGCCTGGCAGGGAAACAGGTGGTCGACTTCGGCTGCGGCGACGGTGCGTTCGCCTACTGGCTGGCCGAGCGCGGCGCGCTTGTCACGGGCATCGACCCGATCCACGAAGCCATCGTGCTGGGCCGGCAGCGTCACCGCGAACGCGGCACCCAGGCCATTTTCTGCACTGCCAGCGGCTACGCGACGCCCTTCGCCGCTGCCAGCTTCGACGGTCTCATCTCTTCGGATGTGATCGAGCATGTCCAGCAGCCGGATCGCTTCCTTGCGGAAATCTACCGGTTGCTCAAGCCCGGCGGCTGGGCCGTGATCTCGACACCGATTCGCCTCACCGAACGGCCGCTCGACCGGCTGCACGTTGTCGAATGGTTTCCGGACGATTTCCAGGCGCTGATTCGCAGCGTATTCACCGATGCGCGCTTTCATCAATCCCACCCGGTCTTCTGGGGCGAACTGGCACGCCGGTCCAAGTTGCTGCGGACCGTCACGAACCTCGTTTCCCTCTTCAGCGACCCCTTCTCGACCACGCGCAAATGGAGTTTCTTCGAACTCCAGTACGCAGTCTGCAGAAAGCCCGGCTGAGCGTGGCGCGGCTGCTGTTCATCGTCCTTGGCGGCACCAAACCGAGCACCCGCCTGCGCATGCTTCCGGTCGTCGAGGGATTGCGCCGGAATGGCCATGTAGTCACGCTGCGCGACGTGTCCGCCGGGGTGACCGGGCGCATTGCTCTGCTGCAGGCGGCGCGGCAACATGATTGCGTCCTGCTGCAGAAGAAACTTTTCCCGGCAGGCTACGTCCGCCTCCTCAGCGCGGCAAACCCGCGCCTCGTCTTCGATGTTGATGATGCCGTCATGTTCCACGAGGTCGAACGCGGCGAAACCGTCAGCGGCAAGTTCTTTCCCCGCTTCATGGCCATTGCCGCGGCAAGCCGCCGGGTCGTCGCCGGCAACCGCTATCTGGCGGAATTCGCCGCCGCAGCCCGGCCTGCCGATGCCGGCGGCGTGACGGTCCTGCCCACGCCGATCGACACCTTGCGCCTGCAAGCCAAGCCTACATATCCACGCTCCCCGGAAATCGTCATCGGCTGGCTCGGGACCAAAGGCAATCTGCAGCAACTCCTTCCCCTCTCCGATGCCTTGCGCGACCTGGCCCGCGAGTTCCCGCAACTGAGGCTGCGGATCGTCGCCGACGCCGGCATCGAGATCCCGGGCGTCCCGGTCGAATGCAAGCCTTGGCGCGCCGATGAGGAAAACGCCGACCTGCATGGCCTCGACATCGGCATCATGCCGCTCGCGGACACCCTATGGACGCGCGGGAAAGGCGGTTACAAGCTGCTGCAGTACATGGCCGCCGGTTTGCCGGCAGTCGCTTCGCCGGTCGGCATCAACAGCGACATCGTGCGCCACGGCGAGAATGGCCTGCTGGCCGCCCACCCGACGGATTGGCACGCCTGCCTGAGAGAGCTGATCGTCAATCCCGATTTGCGCCAGCGCCTCGGCCAGGAGGCACGGCAAACGGTCGAAACCGACTTCTGCCTGGACGGTTATGTGCGGCGCTACGTCGCGCTGCTCGAGGACTGCCTGCAATGACGCGGCCGGTGCGCATCCTCCACACCGAGTCTTCCATGAACATGGGCGGCCAGGAATTGCGCGTCCTGCTCGAAATGGAACAGTTGGCACCGCTCGGGTTCGAATCCTGGCTGGCGGCACGGCGCGGTTCGGCCATCCTCGACGAGGCCCGGCGCCGCGGCCTGCCCGCCTTGGCCTTGCCCCTGCGCAACCGCCTCGACCCGGTCAGCATGGCCGCCTTGTGGCGACTGATGAGGCGCGAGCGAATCGACATCGTCAACGCCCACGGCTCGCGCGATGCCTGGAACGCCTTCCTGGTCGCACGCTGGCTCGGAATCGCCACGGTACGCTCGCGCCACATCGCCAACCCCATCCGCCGCCATTTCCTCGGCCAGCTCGTGTACGGAGCGCTCTGCGATCGCGTACTGACGACCAGCGAATCGATTCGTACCGGCCTGATCGAGGCGGGCATCGATGCCGCCAAGATCGTCTCGATCCCTACCGGCATCGATGTTGCAAAGTATGCCTCGGCGCAGCGCGACGGACGGCTGCGCCAGGAGCTGGGCATCCCGCCAGACGCGCCACTGCTCGGCATGATCTCGATCCTGCGCGGCAACAAGGGGCCCGACGTTTTCCTCGATGCCTGTGATCGGCTGCTCGATAGGCGCAAGGATGCCTGGTGCGTACTTGTTGGCGACGGCGTCATGCGACAACAAATCGAACGTCAGCATGCCGCCTTGGCGCATCGTGATCGTATTGTCATCGCCGGATTCCGGCGCGACATACCGCAGGTGCTTGCCGAACTCGACCTGCTGGTGTTGTCCGCGCGCACACCGGAGGGCGTGCCGCAAACCATTTTGCAAGCGCATGCCGCCAAAGTTCCGGTTGTGGCTTCGCGGGTGGGCGGGGTGGAGGAGGTCGCGCGCGACGGGGAGACGGCCTTCACGGTCGAACCTGGCAACGCCGAGGTTCTCTTGCATGCGCTGTGCCGTGCCCTAGACAATCCGGCACTGGCGCGCGAACAGTCCGAACGTGGAAAGCGCATGGTCGAGGCGCAGTATTCGATCGAGGCCATGCTTGAACGCATGACAGCCTTGTATCGTTCGTTGTTGCGCCGATGACCGATCTACTTTTTCTTCCCATTTCCGGACCGCGCGGCGCATCCAGCCGCTACCGGGTCTTCCAGTTTCTTTCGCGTGTCGAAGAAGCGGGCTTTGACCATATTCTGCATGCACCGCCGGAAAGAATTGAATCGGGCTGGCAAAGAATGCTCGCGGCCCATGTCGAGCGGCGCCAAATCGTCCATCTGACCAGAAAATGCCGGGCGCTTTTCATCCAGAAGCGTCTTTTTCCCGCGAGTTTGATCGATACCCTGGCGAACACGCACCCCTTTCTCTTCGATTTCGACGACGCCATTTTCACCTCGCCGACAGGGGGTCGCTCGGCCTGGAGTCGGAGAAGGGTTGAAAGCCGTTTGCGGCATACGCTCCAAAACGCGCGTATTGTCGTCGCTGGAAACGCCTTCTTGGCAGATTATGCGCGTCAATATGCGCACCACGTCGTCACGCTACCTACCGTTCTCGACCACCGCCTCTACCCCGCCAAGAAACATGCTTCAAGCAGTGAGGTGGTCATCGGTTGGATAGGCCATTCGGTCAACCACCCGTATCTACACGACCTCGCCAACGCATTGCGGGAAGTCGCCCGCCACATGACCATGCGCTTGCTGGTTGTATCGGATTGCGATATCGAGATTCCCGGCATCAGGATCGAAAACCGCCGCTGGTCGGCCGAGACCGAGGTGGCCGACCTCCTCGCGATGGATATCGGCATCATGCCGCTGCCGGATGACGTTTGGTCGCGAGGTAAATGCGGCTTCAAGGCGATCCAGTATATGGCGACAGGCATTCCGGTGGTTTGCTCCGATGTCGGCGCCAATCCGGACATCGTGCGTCATGGAATCGACGGTTATTGCGTTCGCTCGCCGCGCGACTGGAGCGAGGCATTGGTGGCGCTATGCGACGATGTCGAACAAAGACAGCGCCTTGGCGCGGCGGGTCGGCAACGTGTGGCCGATGCATTCAGTCTCGAGAGCGCGACTCCCGCGTTTCTGCAGATCATGGAAGCGCTTTGCGGAAGGTAATCGGACACAGGATAGAATACGCCGCTGGCCATCATCACGTATTCCGATATCCCCCTCCCAATGTTCCGTTTTTTTCGCAATGGCTGGTATGCTGGGAAAGCACAAGCGCATATCTCTTCCTCTGCTATCTTGCGCGGCCATGGCAATATTCAAGTGGGGCGATGTTGTCGCATTGGCCGACAAGCCGAGCTGAATGCCACTCAAGGCCGCATCGTAATGCACGAGCAGGCAAGTGTCGGGCCTTTTAGCCTCGTCGAAGCGCGCGGCGGCGCTGTTGAAATCGGCCCCGCAACGACAATCGGGCCGTTCTGCGTGCTCTATGGGCATGGTGGTCTGACCATTGGCCGGGATTGCCTGATCGCCTCTCACGTCGTCTGCATACCGGAAAACCACTGCTTTGATCGTCGCGATCTGCCCGTGCGGCTGCAAGGCGGCTCGCGGAAAGGCATCTCGATCGGCGATGATGTCTGGTTGGCCACCCAAGTGGTAGTCCTCGATGGCGTAAGTATCGGCCGAGGGGCGGTAATCGGCGCCGGGGCCGTGGTGACAACGGACATCCCCCCTTATGCGATTGCTGTTGGTGTTCCGGCACGAATCATCGCTTATCGAGGAAAGGCTGGGCAATGAGCCTGGAATCCTGGTCGGAGCTTTATCGCTATCGACGAATGGTCAGGCGACGTTATCCAACGATCTGGTCGGTTCCGCTCGTCAAGAAAGAGACGGATCGTTTGCTGGCGTTGGTCGGCGACGGCCAGCGTGTGCTCGAAGTTGGCGCGGGCGACAGGCGTTTCGGCAAACGCATCCAGGCGGCAGGGCGCAACGTCGAATATCGCTCTTTCGACATCGATCACTCCACTTTCCAAGACTACTACCGAATCGAAGACGTCGAGGGCGCCTTCGACTGTATCTACGCATTCGAACTCATCGAGCATCTGACGCCGGAAGAAGGATTGGCCCTGCTGTGTCGCCTGCACGATCTG
>OGCL01003106.1_pt1 | contig 10341 bp, 5 predicted proteins | sample 1570041 | NCBI WGS metagenome assembly OGCL01 (sample SAMN06266162, study PRJEB24511) | hot springs metagenome | isolation source: Hot spring water | place: South Africa: Limpopo | collected 2015-06-22 | reverse complement strand
GCGTGCAGGCTCTTCACCACCGTGCGGAACTCGCGCAGATCGGTCCGGCTCTGGCCCAGCCAGTTCGGCTCGTTCTCCCGGCGGCGCACCGGCGCGCGCGTGACCTTGAGCTTTTCGTCGGCGCCGAAGCCGAGCTCCACCCTGTCGCCCGGCGCCACCAACCCGATCCGGCCACGCCCGATATAGGTGCCGTCGCGATGCAGGGCCACGGGGCCCGGCAGCAGCGGCGCCGCCTCCTCATGCACGAAGCTCGCCTCGAGATAGGCCCTCTCCTCCAGCTCCGGCACGATCCGCGCCGTCAGCGCCGGGTCCGCCTTGGCCTGGCTCAGCAGCACGGTCTTTGAGGAGCCGTCCTGTGGAATGGTCGCGCGGCCGGGCACCTGGAAGCTCGCCTGATAGGCGCCCGCCTCGACCGTCGCGGTCTGAGCCTCCGCCGCGACGGGTGCGGGCGCGGCCGCCGCGCGCTGCGAGGCCTCGGCCTGGGCGTCCGCTTCCGCCTTGGCCCGGGCGGCCGCCATCGGGGCCTGGGCGGCGCGTGCCGTCGGGCGCGCCTCATAGAGCACCGGCGGTTCGAAGAACATGACCTGCACCGGCGTCAGTTCCGGAACCCGGGTGCCACCGGCCGAGCGCGTCGTCGACAGCGTCAGCGCGACCTCGCTCCAGTCCTCCCCCGTACGTTGGCGGAGTTCCGCGCGACGCACCAGTTCGAGACCCGGTTTGCCACCGGCAGCCGCCGTCGTCAGACGCGCCTCGTATTGCGGGGTCCAGCTCGCCCCGCCGACGCGGTAGCTGACCGTGAACTCGGCCGCGACCGGCCCGGGCGCCTCGACCGCGATGGCGACGTCGCGCTTCGGTGCGCCCGGCCGCCCCGGCTGCGGCTTCGCCCGTTCCAGCGCCGCGATCTCGCCCTCGACCTCGGCTGCGCGCGCCCGCACGCCGCGCAATTCCTCATGCACCTTGACCAGCGCCGTGCCGATCGCCTCGAACACGGCCGGCCAATCCGCCACCGGCAGAGCCTTGCCGTCGGGCCCGAGCTTGTCGGGTCCGGTCTGGCCGAAACGCTCGATCGTGGCGCGCTTGGCCTCGATCGCGGCGATCTGACCCGCGAGGGTCTCCTTCTCCTCGCGCAATGTCTTGAGCTTGCCCTCGATCACCGCATCGAGAACCGGCCGGGCCTCGCCGGGAGCCAGACGGACATCGACGGCACCGACCGAGAAGCCCGCGCTGCCCTTGCCCTCGACGCGGATCGAGGCGGGATCGATCGTCGCCGGCAGGCCGCGCAGCACGATCTGCGAGGCGCCCTGCAGCAGCTCGGCCTTGCCAAGCCGCGTCACCACCGCTCCGTCGGGATAGACCGTGACCCGGTCGATGCGGGTGGGGAGCTCGATTTCGGCTGCGGCGGCGAAGCCGGGCGCCAGCACGAGGGCGGCGGCTAAACGGGTCATCATGGTCGGCTATCCCCTGGGCGATCACGTCGCCGTGATAGGCGCGTCCGAATTCGGCGGGGCCAAGGCGGAATTGGGCCCGATTGCGGACGACGCCACCCGATCGCGGTCTGCGCCCAGCGTCGTCCTTCCATTGCAGGAGGCCGATACGAAAAAGGCCCCGCCGTCCGGCAGGGCCTTTCGCTGATCCCGGCGAGGTCGCTGGGAGGTCAGAACTCTTCCCAGCCGGCATCGCTGGCGCGGCTGTTGGCGACCTTCTTGGCCGGAGCCCGCGCGGCGGCGGGCGCCGGAGGCGGCGCGGGACGCGCAGACGGGCGGTGGCCGGCGAAAGCGGCCTCCGCGAGCTGGCGCAGACGGGCGGGCTCGCCGGCCGGAGCGGAGGGGGCCGAACCCATGGCGCCCCCTGAATCCGGACCGGTCTTGAAGGCCGCGACGAGGTCGTTGAGCTGGCCGATGCGGCTGGAGAGCGAGGCGGCCGAGGCTGCACTCTGCTCGGACAGCGCGGCATTCTGCTGGGTCATCTCGTCGAGATGGGCGACCGCCTGGCTCATCTCGTCGATGCCGCTGGCCTGCTCGCCGGACGCCGCCGAGATCTCGGCGATGGTCGCGGCGACCTTCTGCGAGGCGCCGAGGATCTGCTCCAGCGCCTCGCCGGCCTGCCGCACCAGCTTCACGCCGGCGCCGACTTCCGTATTGGAGGACGAGATCAGCGCGGAGATGTCCTTCGCCGCCTCGCTGGAGCGCTGGGCGAGAGTCCGCACTTCCGAGGCCACGACCGCGAAGCCCTTGCCGGCATCGCCGGCGCGGGCGGCTTCGACCGCGGCGTTCAGCGCCAGCAGGTTGGTCTGGAAGGCGATGTCGTCGATGACGCGGATGATGTCCGAGATCTTGGTCGAGGCGTCCTCGATCCGCGCCATGGCGTCGACCGCCTGGCCGGCGATCGAGCCGCCGTTCTGCGCCGCCTTCATCGCCTCGTCGGCAACAGAGGCCGCCTGGCGCGAGGCCTGGGCGGTCGCCTTCACGGACGCCGCGAGCTGCTCGGTCGTCGCCGCGGTCTCTTCGAGCGAGGAGGCCTGTTCTTCCGTGCGCTTGGACAGGTCATCCGCGCCCATGTTGATCTCGCGGGCGGCCAAGCCGACATCGGCCGAGGTCACCTGGATCGTCTTCACCGTGGCCGAGAGACGGTCGACCGTGTCGTTGATGGCGTTCTTGAGGTCGGCGAAGCGGCCACGATAGGTCGTGTCGACCCGATGCGTCAGGTCGCCGGCCGCGATCGCCTGCAGGGCCTCGGAGAACTCGCTGGTCGCGCCATCGACGACGGCGTTGATCTCGTTGATGCCGGCGACCAGCTTCTGCATCTGCTCGTCGGCCTGCTCGATCTGCAGCCGCGCCGAGAAATCGCCGGCCGCCGCCGCCGCCACGACCTCGCCGACATCGGAGACCACCGCTTCCATCGACTGCGCGCGGGCCAGCCGCGCCGCCGCGGCCGCCTGCTCCTGCTGCTGCAGCAGCGCGACCTGCTCGGAGCTTTCGCGCAGCACGGAGACGGCCTTGGCCATGGTGCCGATCTCGTCTTGCCGGCCGAGATGCGGCACGGTTACCTTGAGATCGCCCTGGGTCAGCGCGCCCATGACGGTGCTGAGATCGAGGATCGGCTTGGTCAGCGAGCGCTGGGCGTAGAACAGCGCGATCAGCAGCGAACCCAGAAGCATGACGACAAGCGCGACCGGCAGACCGATCTGCGCCAGCTGTGTGAAGCTCGTCGCTTCGTTCTGGAGCGCATCGCTCGCAGCATCCGTGGTCTTCGCGAAGCCGACCAGGAGATCGTTCAGAGCCTTGCGGTTGTTGCGGTTGGCCTCGTTGTTGCCTTGGGCATTGGCCGCCGCCGTCGAGACCTCCCGGCCGAGCCGGATCGTCTCGGAACGGAAGGTGATGAAATCCGCGATCGCCTTCTCGATGGCGCGTGTCTGAGCCCGTTCGGATTCCGGCGCCATCCGGGTGAGGTCGGCGGCCAGAGCCCGCATCTGCGGGAAGCGCGCTTCCATGCCCTTGGCGAAGGGTTCAGCGGCCGCGGCGTCCTTCGACATGTAGATGCCGCGCGCATCCATCACCACACCAAGCACATGGCCGTTGATCTTGTCGGTCGCCAGCGTGATGTCCGAGAGGTTCGCGGCGCGCTGGTTGAGATCGTTGGAGCGCGACAGCGCCCAGAGTCCGAGGGCCGACGAGATGACGGCGCCCAGCGAGACGATCGCCAGGATCGCGATGATTTTGATGCGGATGGATTTCAACGTCTTCGGGCCCCAGCAACGGAACGTAAAACGCTCCATCGGAAATGATATCGAGAGCCTGCTTCGGCTCAGATGAAGAGGAAGGTCCAGACCTATCCCAACGTCATTACGGCTCCGATCTCCGCCCTGTTCCTTTAAATTTCGATTAAGAGCGAAGAGGAATTGCACAAGCATTGTGCAACTTAAGCGCGATAGAGCTGTGATTTCAGTGACATCCGGTCATCGAACGATCAGGGCTGCCGCCCCGACGGGCCCTGTGCAGGGCGGCCTTCGAATCACGGTCCGGCGGCAGAGACCACGTCACCAGCTGTAGCGGAGCGCCGTCTTGCCGCCGAAGCTGCGGCTGTTCGGTGCGAACTCGCCCTCGAAGGTGGCGGCGAGAGTGAGGAGCGGGCTCAGCCTGAGCTCGGCGGAGGCCGTGGTGCGCAGCGCATTGCGATCGAGCGCCGTGCCACCGACGATGAAGCTCGCGCCGGGCAGCGTCTGGAAGCTCGCCAGCGCACTCGAGCCGACATTGCCGTTGCGGATCCAGGCGGCGCCGGCCTCGAGCTTGAGCGGCTTGCCGGCGAGCACGAGTTCCATATCGGCGCGCAGGCCGAGTTCGCCGCGCAACCGTGTCGTATCCTTGCCGGCATAGGCGAGCGCGAAGGTCCCGGGCCCCGCCAGCGCGGTTTCCTGATATCCCGGAAGCGAAACGGTGGTGAACTGGCCGGCGGCATAGGAGGTCACGCCGAAGGAGGCGAGCCCGAAGCGATGGCCGGCCTCGATCCGCCCCGCCCAGCTGTTGGCGGTGAAGCGGCCCTCGAGGCGGTCGAGCCCGGCGACTGTCCGGTCGGTGGTGACGTCCTGCCAGGCATAGGCCACCGACCCGGTGAGATAGCTCTGGCGGATCTGCTGACGGAGGAAGGCGCCGGCCTGGAACAGGTCAGAGGTGCCCGAGCCCAGCCCGAAGCTGTTGAAGCTGGTCGCGCCGCCACCGAGCGCGAAGCCCGCGACAGTGTCGGGCGCGATCCGATAGTCGGCGCCGGCCATTGCGCCATAGATCCGGCTGGTCGTGGCGGCGGTGCCGGCGCCGGCATCGGCCCCGTTGAACTGCGCCGCGCCATAGCCGCCGGCCCAGACGCTCCAGCGCCAGAGATCGGGATCGGATGTGATCGCGGGCTGCCTGCCGCCCTTGCGCGTCGGCAGATCCTCCGCCTGCTCCTTGGTGGAGGAATAGGAGGCATAGCCCGTGGGCGCCGGCGCCAGCGGCACGCCGCGCCCATCCGGCGCGACGGCCGTCAGCGAAGTCATGAACGGGTTCATCACGGTGGCGCTGGACTGCTGCACGCCGGTGGCGGACTCGCCCGAGACCTGCGACAGGCCCGCCGGCGTCAGGCTGCCGAAGACGGTGGGAATGCCGCCGGTGCGGTTGAAAAAGTCGGTCAGGGCATTGGCGGCGCTGGTCTGGTTCGGATTCAGGCCACGATTGGGAAGGGGTGAGACCGCCGGTGTCGAAGACGACGTCGTGGACGACGAGGTGGAGGTAGCGGTCGGCGTGAAATCCAGCGTCAGGTCGAGGAAGGCGTTGTTCCTGTCGTAGCTCAGCGCCGATTTGAAGCCCGATGGCAGGTTGGTATCGACCTTCTGACCGAAGGTGCCGGTGACGCCGCCGGCCGCGTTCAGGATGGTGTACTGCTTGGCGACATAAGTGCCCGGCTCGAAGCTCGCAGCGACCTTGGCTCCGCCCAGCGTCGCCGTACCGGTGACGTTGACCCGGTCGGAGGCCGCGGGCGAGACCTCGACCGCATAGGTCGAGCCTGCGCTGAAGGTCAGGTTGCCGTTGACCGACAGGGTGCCGATCGAATTGCCGGGCGCCAGCGTGCCGCCGTTGATGCTGGTGGTGCCCACCGTGCCCGAGCCGCCGAGCGTACCGCCGGCGTTCACCGTCAGGCTCGATGAGGAGGCGATCGAGCCGTTGACGATCAGCTTGCCGGCCGACACCGTGGTCGCGCCGCTATAGGTGTTCGCGCCCGAAAGCGTGACATCGCCCGTGCCGGTCTTGGCGAGCCCGCCGGTGCCGGCGAGGATCGCCGACAGCGTGCCGGCCTGCAGATCGAAACTCGCGGTCGAGGAGAGCGTGCCGTTGCGGACCGTGCCACCGGTCAGCGTGAAGGCGCTGGCGGTCTGCGTGGTGCCGCCGAGATCGAGCGTGCCGGCCGAGACCTGCCAGGCCATCGTCGCGCCGGGCGCGTTACTCACGGTCCAAGTGCCTGTCCCGGACTTCGCCAGGGTGCCGAAGTTCCGGTACTGACCAGCGGGCCCCAATTGCGAGAGATCGAAGGCACCGTTCGACGCCCCGCCGAGCGCGAAGGTGCTTGTGCCGGAGGCCACGACGTTGCCGGTGACCGTCGCTCCTGACCAGACTTCGAGGCGGTTGGTGCCGCCGCTGAAGGTGATGGCATTGGCACGCGTGACGCCATCGCCTGAGAGGCCACCGGTGACGGTGGCGCTCCCTGAGAGAATGAGAGTCAGATCGGAGCCGATCACGCCGGCGCCGCCCGCGCCAGCGGCTGCTGTCGCGTTGCCGACACCACCGTTGCCGCCGCTCGCACTGCCATGGATCGTCACCGTCGCGCCGGCCCCCGTCGTCGTCAGGCCGTTGCCGCCTGCACCGCCGACCCCGGGGACGGCGATGCCGCCGCCGCCATTGCCGCCATTCCCGCCCACGAGGCTTCCATTGATCGTCGCGCTCGTCGACGCGCCGATCGTCAGGCCGCTGCCGCCCGCCCCGCCGACGCCACCCTGTCCGAGTGCGCGATTGGCGCCTGCGCCATTGCCGCCATTGCCTCCGGTCAGCGTGCTGTCGACCGTCACCGTGCCGGAGCTGCCGAGGGCGGCTGCAGCGCCGCCATTGCCTCCGGCGCCGCCATAGGCGTTGTCGGTCGCGCCGACGGTCGCGCTGCCGCCGTTCCCGCCCTGGCCGCCTGTCACGGCCTGGTTGAAGATGATGGTCGCCGAAGCGGAACTGGTCACGCCGGCACCGCCATCGCCGCCCCGGCCGCCTCGCGGATTGTTGACGGCGCTTCCATTGCCGCCTGCCCCGCCGGCGCCGCCGGTGATCACGGCGTCGATCGTGGCAGTTTCGCCGGTCGGGACCGGGATGGCGTTCGCACCCGATCCACCGTCCGTCGCGGTGGGAGAGCCGGCACTACCCGCGGTACCGGCCGTCCCCGTCGTCGGCGTGCTGTAGGTCACACTCTGGGCCTGAGCCGCCCCCGGCGACAAGGGGCCCGCCAAAAGGAGAGCGGGAACACAGGCGATCAGCAGGGCGCACCGTCCGGCGCCGCCGAGCATCGCGGCGCGCAGCCGCGGGCAGACCCCTGCGCTCCGGGCCGGGCTTTGCCGTCGAACGGGCGCTGTGTCGGAAGCGGTACGCTGCGAATGGCTGGTCGAAACCCGTTCGAAGTCCTGCGCGGCGCCACGCGCCCCGCCCGTCGCCGCCGTCATGCCAGCCCCCGCCGCCCCCGGGGTCTCCAGCGCCCCGAATCGCCGCCCCGAGGGGCGGCATGGCGTCAGAAGGCGTCAATTATGGTTAGCGCAGCGTAAACGCATGGTGCCGGGCGGCGCCCCGAAACGGAGCGAAACAGAGCCTAGACCGAGTCCTCCGGCCCTCTCAGCCCCGGCCGCGCGCGCTCGCCTGCGGCTTGACGCGGAGGTTGAGGAAATTGCGCAGCTCCGTCACGCGGCGGGTGTCATCCAGCACCTCGGCGTCGAGCCCATGGGCCCAGGCGAGGTCCTGGCGGCTCCTGTCGGCGTCGAGCGCACGCAGCTCCGACAGCCAGGTTTCGGCGGCGGCCTCGTCGCGCCGGAAGCCCTCCTCGACCAGGATCGGCACCATCCGCCCGAGGATCGAGGCGACTTGGCGCAACGGGAACTCGGGGTGGTACTGCACGCCCCAGAACACGCCGCCCTCATGGCGGATCTCGGCCGCCTGCACGTCGCTATAGGCGTTCGAGGCCAGGACGGTGGTGTCGCCGGGCGGCAGCACCACCGTGTCGAGATGGATCGCCGGCGCGTCGAAGGCGGCCGGGCGCCCGGCCAGCAGCGGATGGCTGCGGCCGGCCTCGTTGACCGTGATCCGCCGGGCGAAGCCGACCTCGCGCCCGCGCGGGTTGCGCGTCACGGTGCCGCCGGCCGCGACGGCGCCCATCTGGATCCCCCAGCACGAGCCGAAGCAGGGCGTGCTGCTGGCATAGATCGCGCGCATCAGTTCGATCTGGCGCGTCACCGCCGGTTCGAGCTCGTAGATGTGCAGGGCCGAGCCGGTGAGGACGATGCCGTCATAGGATTGCAGGCCCGCGCCATCCGGCAGATTGGCGCCCTCGTCGGCCGGCAGGCAGATGTCGGTCACCACGCCGGGCTCGATCGCGGCGATCTCGGCGGCATAGGCCTCGGCCGGCTGGGCACCGTAGCCAGCGGCATGGCTCTCGCGCTGGGCGCGGGTGTTGCCGTCCACGAAGAGCAGGCGGAGCGGGCGACGGACGACATCGAGCATGGGAGAGCCGCGGGTGACTGTGGGTGAGGGATGCGCCGGGCGCCGGGCGCCACTGCGCCTCATCCCACATGACGCGAACCGCGCGCAAGGCTATTGCAGGAGCCCGTTTCCGGATCGGTTGACCGCTTGCCCGCGAACCAGACCCTCAAGCAGCGCCTCTGGGGCAATGCCTATCTGCTGCTGACCCTGACGACCCTGATGTGGGGCGGCAATGCCGTCGCCGGTCGCCTCGCGGTCGACGCCATCTCGCCGATGGCGCTGACCTCGTTGCGCTGGGTCGTGGTCTGCGCGGTGATGCCGGTGCTGCTGCGCCACCAGATCAGGGCGCATTGGCCGGTGCTGCGGGCGCATTGGAAGTTCGTCGTCGCGATGGGCACGGTCGGCTTCACCGCCTTCAACGCGCTGATGTATCTCGCGGCCTATTCGACGACGGCGATCAATATCGGCATTCTCCAGGGCTCCATTCCCGTCTTCGTGCTGATCGGCGCCTTCATTGCCTATCGCACGCCGATCGGCCCGGTGCAGGCGCTGGGCGTCCTCGTCACGCTGCTCGGGGTCGCCGTCGTCGCCAGCCGCGGCGACATCGCGGTGCTCCGGCAATTCGCCTTCGCGCCGGGCGATCTCTTCATGATCATCGCCTGCACCTTCTATGCGGGCTACACGGTGGCGATCCGCTCGCGGCCGCAGGTGCCCAACCTCGTCTTCTTCTCCGCGCTGGCGATGGTCGCCTGCCTGGTCTCGCTGCCGCTGCTGGCGATCGAGGTCGCGCAGGGCGCCTTCACGGTGAAGACGCCGCAGGGCTGGCTGATCCTGCTCTATGTCGCGATCGGCCCCTCGATCCTGTCGCAGCTCTTCTTCATGCGCTCCGTCGAGCTGATCGGGCCGGGCCGCGCCGGCGTCTTCGTCAATCTCGTGCCGGTCTTCGCGCCGATCCTCGCCGTGCTGATCCTCGGCGAGCAGCTCGCGCTCTATCACGGCGTCGCCCTGCTGCTCGTGCTCGGCGGCATCTTCATCGCCGAGCGGCTGGCCAAGCGCGTCTAGCGCAGCGCCGAGACCGCCAGCCGCGCCACCGCGGCATGGGCCGCCTCGCGCGCCTTCGCATCCGCTGTCGAGCCCGCGAGATAGACCGCAATGGCGAAGACGCGACCGTTCGGCAGGGTCACGAGCCCGATGTCGTTGGTCGCGTGGTTGATGCCGTCCATCGTCAGCCCGGCGCCGGTCTTGTGGGCGAAGCGCGCGCCTTGCGGCAGGCCGGCGCGGATGCGATCGGGGCCGCTCTTCGTTTCAAGGGTGATCCTGTCGATGAGGGCGCTGTGCGCCGGCTCGCGCAGCCAGTTGCCCTTGGCCTGCGCCTCGACGAAGGCGACGCTGGCCTCGGGCGTCGCGCTGTCACGGGGGTCCTTCAGGGCCGCCTGCAGGGCCGCCTTGCGCCTGGCCGGATCGAGCGCGGAGAGCCTGGCGCGATAGGCGGGTTCGTCGATGACATCCGACCAGCCGAATCCGGCCAAGCCGAAGACCTCCGGCTGGAACTGCCGCTCATAGCGATCGACCGAGATGCCGGTGATGCCGCCGGCCTTCAGCATGGCGGTGACCGCCCGCGGACCGCCGATCTCGCGCATCAGGATGTCGGCGGCGGTGTTGTCGCTCTCGCCGGCGGCGAGCGCGATCAGCTCCCGCACCGGATAGGCGTTGGCCTCGCCCTTGAACGCCTTGGCGAGCGGGCTGTGATAGAGCGAAAACTCGCTGCGCTTGATCGTGACCGGCTGGTCGAGCCTGAGCTTGCCGGCCTCGACCGCCTGCAGCGCCGCAATCGCCAGCGGCCATTTGAACACGCTCTGCATCGGAAAGCGCTCGCTGCCGCGATGCGACCAGAGCGAGCGATCCTTCAGATCGAGCAGGGCGACGCCGAGCCGGCCATTGGCGTCGCGCTCGATCGCGACGATCTCGCGCGAAAGCCTCGCCTTGTCCCAATCAGCGGCGGCCGGTGCCGGCGCGAGCCAAGGCGCGGCAGCGGCGCAGGCGAGGATGGCGGTGGTGATGAAGCGAGGCATCGGCGTCTCCCGTGAGC
>OGCL01003104.1_pt1 | contig 10349 bp, 10 predicted proteins | sample 1570041 | NCBI WGS metagenome assembly OGCL01 (sample SAMN06266162, study PRJEB24511) | hot springs metagenome | isolation source: Hot spring water | place: South Africa: Limpopo | collected 2015-06-22 | reverse complement strand
TGGTCGGGCCCCAGTCGGCAATCAGCTGCGCGTGCATGGCCGAGCCTGCCGAGTGGTACAGCACGCCCAGCCGCTGGCCTGCAAATTCATAGCCGTGGCAATACGGGCAGTGCAAAACCGATGCGCCCCAGCGCTCGCGCAGGCCTGCAATGTCCGGCAAACCATCCTGCACGCCAAACGCCAGCACCAGCTTGTGGGCCTCCATGTGCGTGCCATCGTCCAGCACCACTTCAAACCCATTCTCCGGCGACCCCGCGCTGTGCTGCGGCGTGGCAGACACCACCGTGCCCTGCACAAAACCCACCGTGGGGTAGGCCGCCAGCTTGCGCCGCGCCTGCTCGATCATCGCCAGCGGCGGCTCGCCATCTTGCCCAAAGAAGCCGTGCGATGCTGCCGCAAACCGGTTGCGCGGCTGGCCTGCGTCCACCACACAAACACGCCGCCGAGCCCGCGCCAGCTGCATTGCGGCCGACAGGCCGGCAAAGCTGCCGCCTATCACGATCACCTCATACGCCTGGGTGGTTGCCATTGCCGCTGTCGCCATGCTCCATCTCCTTGTGACCGTGGCACCCGGCCACCATGCGTTCATGAAACTCGGCCGACAGCTGCGCCAGCGTCACTTCGCCCAGCCGCGCCAGCAGCGCTTCTTCGGCCGCCTGGTAGGCGTCGGTCAGCGCGCGGTTCACCGCCTGCTCGACGATGCAGCCGGGGCTCTCCACGCGGTTGCCCACGGCCAACAGCGTGGGCGCGCCCAGTGCCTCGTAGATGTCGCGCAGCGTGATGTCGGTGAGCGGGCACGACAGCACCCACCCGCCGCCATGCCCCTTGGCCGACGACACAAAGCCCGCATACCGCAGCCCCGCCATCAGGCGGCGCACCACCACCGGGTTGGTCTGCATGGCCTGCGCCATCGCCTCAGACGTGGCGGGCCCCTCCATCTCTGCCATGTGCAGCAGCGCGTGGAGGACGTTGGAAAGTCGGCTATCTCGTTTCATGCAACATTAAAAGTTGCGTGATACTAGCATGGCGCGGCAAACCCTGCCAAAGCCTAGGCAGGTTGCTACTCAATAAATAGCTGCCGGGGCATGATGGACGCGCGGTGAAGGCCAATTTGATGCTGAATTTTCCCTCCCACCACCGTTGCAGACACCGCTGCGGCCGCACCCCCCAACCAGCCCGATGACACACCAGCACACCTCCCCCTTCACCGACCCCGCCGCCGTCGCCCGCTACGCCGAAGGCCCCCGCCGCAACGTGCCCGGCTACGACAGCCTGCTGCGCATGTCCCGCATCCTCTTGGCCGAGCATGTGCCCGCCGATGGTCGCGTGCTGGTGGTGGGCGCAGGTGGCGGGCTGGAGCTGGAAGACATGGCGCGGGCGCACCCCGGCTGGCGTTTTGACGGCGTGGACCCCAGCCAGCCCATGCTGGACCTGGCGGCGCAGCGGCTGCAGAGCGCGGGCGTGCCGGGCGACCGCGTGGCGCTGCACCACGGCTATGTGCAGAGCGCACCGGCCGGGCCGTTCGATGGCGCCACGTGCCTGCTGACTTTTCACTTTGTGCCGCGCGAGGAGCGTGCGGCCATGGCGGCGGAGATCCGGGGGCGGCTCAGGCCCGGGGCACCGCTGGTGGTGGCACATCTGAGCGTGGCGGATGGTGCTGGCCCTGGCGGCGAGGGCGGGGCAGGGGAGCGCGACCTTTGGCTGTCACGCTACTCCGCGTTTCAGGTGGCGTCCGGTGTGCCGCCGGAGCACGCGGCCAAGGCGCGGGACAAGGTGGCTGCAGAGCTGGCGGTGCTGACGCCGCAGGAAGACGAGGCGATTCTGCGCGAGGCCGGTTTCACCGATGTGCAGATGTTTTACATGGGCTTTGCGTTCAGGGGCTGGGTGGCAACGGCCTGCGAGCGAGCAACGAAAGCGGGCCAGCTCATTGGACCTGCATGCGCGCACCTTGCTCACCCCCAGGCTGTCTTGCAGCTGGGGTCAGCAGCCCCCGGCCAGCCAGCTGTTGGTGCATAAAACGCCCTCAACGCACAGGCGCCAGCGCCCACCGGTCCTTCGACGCCTTCACCAAAAAATCAATCACCGCCTTCACCCTGGCCGCATTGCGCCGGCCCGGTGACGACACCGCGTACAGCGTGTGCACGGTGCGAGACGCAAAAGGCGCAAGCACCTCCACCAACCGGCCTTGCGCCACATCGGCCGCCGCGAGCGGGCTAGACAGCATGCCGATGCCCGCGCCGCTCACCAGTGCGTGGTGCACCAGGGCCGAACTGCTGGCGGCCAGGCGCGAGCGCACGGTCACCTCCAGCGGCTTGCCTTGTGCGTTGCGAAAGGCCCAGGTCACCGCCGGCCCCTGCGCGGTGTGCGTGACGGTGTGGTGCTGCTGCAGATCGCTGGGGGCGGCGGGCGTGCCGTGCTGTTCCAAATATCCAGGGGCCGCGTACAGGCGCCGCTCGAACCGGCCCAGTTCGCGCGCCACCACCAGGTCGCTGTGGCCCACGGTGGTGCGCAGCGCCACGTCGATGCCCTCTGTCACCAGGTCGGCCACGCGGTCATCGGCCAGCAGCTCCACCCGCAGCGCGGGGTAGCGCGCCTGCAGGTCCGCCAGGTGGGGCAACACCAGCGCCTCGCAAATCTCCTGGCTGGAGGCCAGGCGCAGGGTGCCCGCCACGCGGCTGCGCTGGTCCGACAGCGAAGCCCCAATGTCCTCCAGCTGCGCCAGCAAGGCACGCGCTTCCTGCGCCAGCTCTGCGCCCTCGGGCGTGGCCGACAGGCCGTGTGTGGACCGGCGCAGCAAGCGCACGCCGTAGCCGGCCTCCAGCCGGTCCACACCGCGCGCGACCACTGACACCGCCACATCCATCTCGCGCGCCGCCGCAGAAAACGAGCGCAGGTCGAGCGACCGCACCAGCCACCGCAGGTCGGCCGGATCGGGGAGGAAGGAGGGGGGTTCTTGTTTCATCGTGCGCGCCTTTGCGTGCGGAGCAAAAGCCATTATCGCCACCGGCGGTTTCCGTGGCGGGGCGCAATTTCTACAGTGAAGGCTCGTTCAACCCCATGAGTGTTTACAGGAGCCCTCCATGCCCATCCTCAACGTCAAAGTGTCTGCCCAACGCACGCCCGAGCTGTCTGCCCGCATTGCAGAAACCCTGCTGGACCTGACCACCCGCGTGCTCGGCAAGCGGCGCGACCTGACCGCCGTGGTCATCACCTTTGTGGACCCGGCCGACTGGTACGTCGCCGGCCGGTCGCTGGCCGACCTGAAACAGTCGAGCTTCTACTTCGACGTCAAGGTGGTGGACGAGACCAACACCAAGGCCGAGAAGGCGCGCTACATCGCCGAGGCGTTCGCAGCCTTCGAGGGCCTGCTGGGCGCGCTGCACCCAGAGAGCTATGTCTACGTGCAGGACGTCCGCGCCGCCGCGTACGGCTTTGGCGGCCGCACGCAGGAATACCGCCACCAGCACCCCGAGCAATGAGCGGTCAAGCAATCAAGCCATCACCAGTAGCTACACAGGAGCACCGACATGACGATGACCACAACGAACAACCACCTTGCCGACGTGATCGTGGCCCACACGCTGGAGCGCGCGGGCCTGGCGGACTGGATACCCGAAGGCGAAGGCAAGTGGTCCCTGCCCATCCAGTTCTTGCCCGACGATGCCGGTTGGGTGGAGTTGATGCGTCTGTCGCCCGGCACGCGGCTGGGCCTGCACCGGCACACGGGCGAAGTGCACGCCCTGACGCTGGCGGGCGAGCGCCGCCTGAACGACGGCCGCGTGGTGCGGCCGGGCGACTACATCCACGAGCCCGCTGGCAATGTGGACTGGTGGGAGGCGACGGGCACCGAAGAGCTGCTGGTGCATGTGGTGGTGAAGGGCAGCGTGGAGTACCTGGGGCCGCACCATGCGGTGCTGCAGCGGATCACTACGGCGGATCGGCGGGCGGACTACCGCCGGTGGTGTGAGACGGTGGGGGTGGAGTCACGCGGTCTTTGACGGGAGTGTGCGGTGTGCTCCGTCCGGCAGATCCGCTGAATATCAGTGAAAACAGGCTGTAGCGCTTACTGGTAAAGCGCCGGTAGCTACTAGTTACAGAGCAAACTTTGTGGCTATCCCGTGCGTGCGATGCTGGCTGAGATCCGGCGGAGGGTGAAGCCCGAAATGCCGTTGGGAAGTTGTATGGGCTAGCAGGCGTAGCCACCGGCGAGAGGGAGGAGAGTGCGATTTGGGGCCCGCTCTATGAGGGCTACTGTGGCGACCGGCTCAGTGCCGGAGCATGAAGCGCTTGGGCACGCCTGACAAAAATTCTGCGGAGCTGATTGTTTTTTGCCGGAACTCAGTGAAGCGTTCTCCCAAAGGCGGGACTCCGCGATAAACAGATGTTCATGGAATCTAAATTTGAGGGAGGACCGCTCGCCAGAATGGACGTGCTGAATAGCAGTGGCTCATCTTGATCGCTACCTGGTTGTCCATTGTCTTGGTGAGAATTTGTCAAGTATCCTAGCAACGTTCGGCAGATGAGTCTAAAAAAGGAGGGATACAGTGGCTGATAGAAAAGAAATCCTTGACTACCTAAGAAATTGTCAAAAAGCTGCAGAAATTGAGGCCAAAGTTAATGGCATTAATCTATGGGTGCTTTGGGGTGCAATAGGGGTCCTGTGTTGGACCTTTCTTGGTTATTTATACTTGGATTTTGCTGTTTATCGCGAGGGGCTGGTGCGCGCGCTGCTCTGTGGGCAGGCTGTTTATTTTTTTAACTGGGTGAGTTCTCCGACTCATGGCATTCGTGAGGAGCTACGGTACCAGCCTTGGCGAATAAATCAATTGGAATCTCCATTGCTGGTATTTATTGAAGGTGCTTGGCTGGCATTGCCTCCAGGGCTCCACTTTTGGGTGTTGGGCGGTAGCTGGAGTGCTGTTTTTGTGGGATTTTTTGGCTTGGCAATGATGTTGGCGGCGGTGCTGGCTATTTTGAGGGAGTTTATGGCGCCAAATAATGGTTCCGGTAAATTTCCCAAGCCAAATTTCTCTCTGTCGAAAAAAGCTGATATTGCTGGTGATGTTTTGTTGGGTGTTGGATTCGTTTTCGTTGCTGGAACGCAATTTTGGGCTTTGCTCAGCTGGCAAGTTGAATTTTCTGATGTGGTAAAAGCGATAGCGTTGCTGGTGGTGATTTATCTGTTATTGGTCATTGCGATTCGCAAAGGAAGGACTGGTTACTCAATTCGGTGGACCTATGAGTTGGAAACCGACGTTTTAGTCGGTGCCATCTCTCCTGAGGATGCAGCTCGACGAATTGAGTATAGATCGCTCGGGTCGCGCTTTCAGGATGTCATGAAAAATTTCTTCGACGAATTTGATAAGAGATTTGAATTATTTGAAGAGAAGATTCGGGATAGTCGTGAGGTCCTTGGGGAAATAGTAAAAGTACCCTCCGAATTTAGGGCTGAGCGATCATCACGATTTGAAGCTGCGACTGTCGAAGTAAGAAGGCTTCTCGAAGAGATGTCGAGCGATATGAAAGAGCTGTCAGATTATTTGAAAACACTAGAGCGCAAGAAGTCGGATTTACGAGTTGCGGCTGCTATAGAAGACCTAGGGCTAAGGAGGGATGCATACCATAGGAAATTCAAGTCAGCAGAGAGTAGGCTTGCTGATTTGAAAGAGGAAGCTCTGAGTAACCTAGCTAATAAAAAATAGTCCATCTTTGATTCAATTTTGGTCAAAGTTCAGTCTTGCCCGGCCAAAGTAGACCGCATAGCATCCCTGTCAAGCACCCACCCCGATGAGGTGCTGCGTAAGAAAACGACAGGAGACAAGCCTTGCCATCCACCCGCTGGAGTCACTGCGGCGCCGAAGACCTGAGCGTTCTGCAGACCATCTTCTGGTCTGCCGGCGCGTCGCGCAATGCGCTGGCGCAGCGCCTGGCCTATTCCAAAAGCAAGGCCAATGCCATGGTCGCGGCGCTGCTCGACGAAGGCCTGCTCGACGAGGTGGGCCTGCAGGAGTCTTCTGGCGGCCGCCGTGCCGAAACACTTCGTTTGAGCGAAACCCTGGGCGTGGTGATTGGTGCCGACCTGGGCGCCACCAGCATGCAAATTGCCGTGATGCGGCCCGACATGACGGTGCTGGCGCGGCACCGCGAGCCGATTGATGTGCGCCAGGGGCCGGGCGTGATCCTGGCGCGGGTGCGGGGGCTGATGCGCGAGCTGCTGGCGCGCTGCGGGCTGGCAGCGCACCAAGTGATTGCCATTGGCATGGGCGTGCCGGGGCCGGTGGATTTTGAAAGCGGGCAGCTCGTCAACCCGCCACTGATGCCCGACTGGGACGGCTTTTCGATCCGCGACTACCTGCGCGAGGCGTTTGCGGCGCCGGTGTTTGTGGACAACGACGTGAACCTGATGGCGTTGGGCGAGATGTACCGGCTGCAGCGCAATCTGCCCAACTTTCTCGTGATCAAGGTGGGCACGGGCATTGGCTGCGGCATCGTGTGTCACGGGCAGGTGTACCGGGGCGCCAATGGATCGGCAGGCGATGTGGGCCACATCTGTGTGGACCAGCACGGCCCGCGCTGCCACTGCGGCAACCAAGGCTGTGTGGAGGCGATGGCCGCAGCGCCCGCCATGGCGCGCATGGCCATCGAGGCGGCGCAGCGCGGCGAGAGCGCGCTGCTGGCCGAGCGGCTGCAAAGCACGGGCACGCTGACGATTGAAGACGTGGCCCAGGCCAGCCGCACGGGCGATGTGGCGGCCAACGCCATCATCCAGCGCGCGGGCAGCCTGGTGGGGCAGATGCTGGCGTCCATCGTGAATTTCTTCAACCCGTCGCATGTGTTCATTGCGGGAAGGGTGACGGACATGGGGCCGCTGTTCCTGGCGTCGGTGCGGCAAAGCGTGTACCACCGGTCGCTGGCGCTGTCCACGCGGCACCTGGAGATTCAATACGCGCCGCTGGCCGACGATGCGGGTGTGGTGGGCGCGGGTGTGCTGGCGATGCAGGAGAGCCTGTCGCGCGCGGGCTCGGTGACGGGTGCGGGCGTTGTGGTGGGGGCTGTGCGATGAGCGTCGCCGTCGAGTTCCGCAACGTCACCAAGGAGTTTGGCCCCGTGCGCGTGCTGCACGGCGTGGGCTTTGCGCTGCAGCCGGGGCGTGTGTACGGCCTGCTGGGCGAGAACGGCGCGGGCAAGTCCACGCTGATGAAGATTCTGGCGGGGTACGAGAGCCCCACCACCGGCGAGGTGGTGGTGGACGGCGCGGTGCGCGCCCCGGGTGGCGGCTCGCGCGCGGCCGAGGCGCAGGGCATTGTGCTCATCCACCAGGAGTTCAACCTGGCGGACGATCTGACGATTGCGCAGAACATCTTTTTGGGCCACGAGATCAAGCGCGGCCCCTTCCTCGATGACAAGGCGATGCGCGAGAAGACGCGCGCTGCCTTGGCGCAAGTGGGCCTGCCCCTGGACCCGGACACGCGGGTGCGCAAGCTCATCGTGGCCGAAAAGCAGCTGGTGGAGATTGCCCGCGCGCTGGCCCGCAATGCGCGCCTGCTCATCATGGACGAGCCCACCGCCACGCTGACCCCGGGCGAGACGGAGCGCCTGTTTGCGCTGATGGCCGGGCTCAAGGCCGCGGGCGTGACCATCATCTACATATCGCACAAGCTCGACGAGGTGGAGCGCACCACCGACGAGGTGGTGGTGATGCGCGACGGCCTACTGGTGGCGCGCGAGGCCACGGCCAGCGTGACGCGGCGGCAGATGGCCAACCTGATGGTGGGCCGCGAGCTGGCGGATTTGTTCCCGCCCAAGCTGCCTGCGCCTGCGGGTGGAGAGCCCGCCATTAAGGTGCGGGGCCTCTCGGTGCCGGGCTGGGCCGAGGACGTGAGCTTTGACGTGCGGCGCGGCGAGATTCTGGGCTTTGCCGGGCTGGTGGGCGCTGGCCGCACCGAGCTGTTCGAGGGCCTGCTGGGCCTGCGCCCGCGCTCTGCGGGCACGGTGGAGATTGCTGGCAAACCCGTGCATTTGAAAAGCCCGCGCGATGCGGCGCGCCACGGCCTGACGTACCTGAGCGAAGACCGCAAGGGCAAGGGCCTGCACGTGCACTTCAGCCTGCGGCCCAACCTGACGCTGATGGCGCTGGAGCGTTATGCCAAGCCCTGGCTCAACCCGGCGGCCGAGCAGGCTGCGCTGCGCGATGCGGTGCAGGAGTTCGGCATCCGCACCGGGTCGCTCGATGTGCGCGCGTCGTCGTTGTCGGGCGGCAACCAGCAAAAGCTAGCGCTGGCCAAGGTGCTGCACCCCGGCCCCAGCGTGGTGGTGCTCGACGAGCCCACGCGCGGCGTGGACGTGGGCGCCAAGCGCGAGATTTATCACCTGGTGCAGCGCCTGGCAGAGCAGGGGCTTGCGGTGGTGGTGATCTCGTCCGAACTGATGGAGCTGATCGGCCTGTGCCACCGCGTGGCGGTGATGCGCGCCGGGCGGCTGCAGACCACGCTGCAAGAACCCCATTTGACCGAAGAGGAGTTGATCGCCCATGCCACAGGTACCCGCTGAAAACGCACCCACCGCAGCGGCTGCCGCGGCACCCGCTGTACCCGGTGCAGACCGCCACGGCGGCGCCACGGCCTGGTGGGGCAAGCTGCACGGGCTGGGCCCGGTCATCGGCCTGGTGCTGCTGTGCATTGCCGGCACACTGCTCAACAGCAACTTCGCCACCTACGACAACGTGATGAACGTGCTCACGCGCACGGCCTTCATCGGCATCATCGCGGTGGGCATGTGCTTCGTCATCATCTCGGGCGGCATCGATCTGTCGGTGGGGTCGATGGCGGCGCTGATCGCAGGCTCGGTCATCCTGTTCATGAACGCGATGGCGCCCGTGCTGGGCTCGCCCATGGCGGCCGTGGTGGTGGGCATGCTGCTGGCTGTGGTGCTGGGCGCGGTGTTCGGGCTGGTGCATGGTTTGCTCATCACCAAGGGCCGCATCGAGCCCTTCATCGTCACGCTGGGCACGCTGGGCATCTTCCGCGCGTACCTCACGTACTTCTCCAACGGCGGGGCCATCACGCTGGAGAACGACCTGTCGGACATCTACAGCCCGGTGTATTACGCCAACCTGCTGGGCGTGCCGATTCCGGTGTGGGTCTTTCTGCTGGTCGCCATCGTGGGCGGCGTCATCCTGAACCGCACGGCCTATGGCCGCTATGTGCAGGCCATCGGCTCCAACGAGCAGGTGGCGCAGTACGCGGCGGTGGATGTGCACAAGATCAAGATCCTCACGTACATGCTGCTCGGCGTGTGCGTGGGCATTGCCACGCTGCTGTATGTGCCGCGCCTGGGCTCTGCATCGCCCACCACGGGCCTCTTGTGGGAGCTGGAGGCGATTGCCGCCGTCATCGTGGGCGGCACGGTGCTCAAGGGCGGGGCGGGCAGCATCACAGGCACAGTGGTGGGGGCCATCCTGCTCTCGGTCATCAGCAACATCCTCAACCTCACCAGCATCATCAGCGTGTACCTGAATGCGGCGGTGCAGGGGTTCGTGATCATTGCCGTAGCGTTCATGCAGCGCGGAAAACGGTGATGGATTTTCTGGATTGGTTTTCTCGGTAGGTCGTTTGACTTTCGTGTTCCCCAGCCGGCCAGCTTCCATGGCCATATTCCAAAGCAACAGGAGACAACGCATGAACAGCCAACTTTCTTTCACCCGCCGCCTGGCCCTCTCGGCCGTGGGCGCCGCCGCCTTGGCATTGGCCGTGGCCTTCACCGTGGCCGATTGGTCGGCCGATACCTTGTGCACATGCTCGAGCGAGCCCTCGGCGGCGGCCTCCACGCCCAGTTTGGCCTTGAGAAGATCGCCTTGCCTCGGATCGGTTGCGAAGGTCGCCTCGCTCTTGAACTCCACCGTGCCCTTGGCCTTCGTGGCGTCCGAGAAGGCGATGGTGCCCTTGACGGACGTCGTATGGTCCACGCCTGCCTTGAAGCCGGGGCTCAACTTGCCTTCCTTGTCGTGGACGCCGCCGCCCAGGAAGGCGTTCGCCTCGGAACCCCAGGTCGCCGATCTGGTACCATCTGCCGACTTGGCGATGGGCCGGTCGCCCGTGTCGTAGAGGGAGTGCTTGAGCTTGACGTCCACCGACTTGACCGCGGGTGGCTTGGTGTCTCCAGGCTGTGCTGCCTTCGGGTCGGCCGTCGTCGCCGGGTCAGCCGGGGGCTTGGGGGTACTGGTGTAGAAGGTCTTCTCGACAAGGGCCGGCTCCTTGCCGTCCACGAACTTCACTTTGTCGAGGGCAATGGGCGGCTTCGGGGCGGTCTCTGTCGATGCCGGCTGGGACAGGGTCGCCTTGCTGCCCTCG
>OGCL01003103.1_pt1 | contig 10350 bp, 7 predicted proteins | sample 1570041 | NCBI WGS metagenome assembly OGCL01 (sample SAMN06266162, study PRJEB24511) | hot springs metagenome | isolation source: Hot spring water | place: South Africa: Limpopo | collected 2015-06-22 | reverse complement strand
ACGAGCTTCGTGGTGAAGTTGATGGTGATGCCGGGATGCGCCTCGGTGAAGCGCGGCAGGCGCGGGATCAGCCAGCGTGTGCCGAAGGTCGGCAGAATGGCGAGGTTCAGCACACCGCCCGCGCCCCGAAAGGCCATGGTCGAGACGGTGGCCGCCGCCAGCCGCGAGAGCCCGTCCCGGATCTCCGCGGCATAGGCGGCGCCGGCCGGCGTCAGCGCGACGCGCTGCCTCGCGCGCTGAAACAGGGCCACCCCCAGCACCGTCTCGAGATGGGCGACCTGCCGGCTGACAGCGCCTTGGGTCAGGTTCAGTTCCTCCGCCGCACGGGTGAAGCTGCCATGGCGCGCCGCGGCCTCGAAGGCGGCCAGCGCGGACAGCGACGGCACGGTGAGGCGGCCCGGAACGATCTCAGGGTTCATGATCTTCTCTCATCAAGTCGTGAGAACATATCGGTTGCCCGCGCAGGGCGTAAGAGGGCATTCTCGGCAGCCTGAAATCCATCCGGCCGAACCGCGCCCAGGACGTATCATGACCTCTCCTCTCCCCCAGGACGCGCTCGCGCTGCTCAAGCGGCTCGGCGTTACGGACGCCGCCTTCGCCGCCACCGGCCTCGCCGCCCGCTCGCCCATCACGGGCGAGAGCGTCGCAACTCTGCGGGAGACGAGCGCGGCCGAGGCCGCGGCTGCCATCGGCCGGGCGCAGGCCGCCTTCCTGGCCTGGCGCAAGGTGCCGGCGCCGCGGCGTGGCGAGTTCGTGCGCCTGCTCGGCGAGGAATTGCGTGCGGCGAAGGACGATCTCGGCCTGCTGGTGACGATGGAAGCCGGCAAGGTCACGTCGGAGGGCCTCGGCGAGGTCCAGGAGATGATCGATATCTGCGATTTCGCCGTCGGCCTGTCGCGCCAGCTCTACGGCCTGACGATCGCGACCGAACGGCCCAACCACCGCATGATGGAAACCTGGCATCCGCTCGGCGTCTGCGGCGTGATCTCGGCCTTCAACTTCCCCGTCGCCGTCTGGTCCTGGAACGCGGCGCTCGCCTTCGTCTGCGGCGACAGCGTCGTCTGGAAGCCTTCGGAGAAGACCCCGCTCACCGCGCTCGCCGTGCAGGCCATTGTCGAGAAAACGATGAAGCGCTTCGGCCCCGAAGCGCCGGCAGGCCTGTCGGAGGTGCTGATCGGCGGGCGCGAGATCGGCGACGTCCTCGTGCAGGATCATCGCGTGCCGGTGGTCTCCGCCACGGGTTCGACCCGGATGGGTCAGGAGGTCGGCCAGAAGCTCGCCGCCCGTTTCGCCCGCGCCATCCTCGAACTCGGCGGCAACAACGCGGCTATCGTCGCGCCCTCGGCCGATCTCGACCTCGCGCTGCGCGGGATCGCCTTTGCGGCCATGGGCACGGCCGGCCAGCGCTGCACCACGCTGCGCCGGTTGATCGTGCATGAGAGCGTCTATGACGCGCTGATCCCCAAGCTCATCAAGGTCTATGGTTCGGTGAAGATCGGCGACCCGCGCGAGGCGGGTGTGCTGGTCGGCCCGCTCGTCGATGAGGCCGCCTTCAAGGGCATGCAGGCGGCACTGTCAGAGGCGAAGGCCGCCGGCGGGACGGTGCATGGTGGCGAGCGCGTCACGGTCGGAACCGGGGGCTTCTATGTCCGCCCCGCGATCGTCGAAATGCCCGCGCAGACCGGACCGGTCGCCCGCGAAACCTTCGCGCCGATCCTCTACGTCATGAAGTACAAGACGCTGGACGAGGCGATCGCGATCCAGAACGCCGTCGGCGCCGGGTTGTCCTCCTCGATCTTCACGCTCGACATGCGCGAGGCCGAGACCTTCATCTCGGGCGAGGGCTCGGATTGCGGCATCGCCAACGTCAATATCGGCCCGTCCGGCGCCGAGATCGGCGGGGCCTTCGGCGGCGAGAAGGAAACCGGTGGCGGCCGCGAGGCCGGCTCCGACGCCTGGAAGGCCTATATGCGCCGGGCCACGAATACGCTCAATTACGGTACGACATTGCCGCTGGCGCAGGGCGTCAGCTTCGATGTGGATGCGTGACGAACAAAGCCGAGGAACCACACCGTCATTGCGAGCATCGCGAAGCAATCCAGGAGCGGCCGCGCTCGACGCCCCCTGGATTGCTTCGTCGCTACGCTCCTCGCAATGACGGTGAGCAGGAACGATGAGGGAGACGACCATGGCCGAAGCCGCCCGCAGCCACAGCACCAGCCACAAGCTGGCCGAATTCACCTGGGACGACGCCTTCCTGCTCGACGAGCAGCTGACCGAGGATGAGCGCCTGATCCGCGACACGGCGCGGGCCTATGCGCAGGAGAAGCTGCAGCCGCGCGTGGCGGAAGCCTATCTCGAGGAGAAGACCGACCGCGCCATCTTCAACGAGATGGGCGAGCTCGGCCTTCTCGGCGTGACCGTGCCGGAGGAGTATGGCTGCGCCGGCGCCAACTACGTCTCCTACGGGCTGGTCGCTCGCGAGGTCGAGCGGATCGATTCCGGCTATCGCTCGATGATGTCGGTGCAGTCCTCGCTGGTGATGTACCCGATCTACGCCTATGGCGACGAGACCCAGCGCAAGAAGTACCTGCCCAAGCTCGGCTCGGGCGAGTGGGTCGGCTGCTTCGGCCTGACCGAGCCCGATGCCGGCTCCGACCCGGCCGGGATGAAGACCCGCGCCGAGAAGGTTGCCGACGGCTATCGCCTCACCGGCTCGAAGATGTGGATCTCGAACTCGCCGATCGCCGACGTCTTCGTCGTCTGGGCGAAGTCGGCCGCGCATGACAACCAGATCCGCGGCTTCATCCTCGAGAAGGGCATGAAGGGGCTCTCGGCCCCGAAGATCGGCGGCAAGCTCAGCCTGCGCGCCTCGATCACCGGCGAGATCGTCATGGACGGCGTGATCGTGCCGGAAGAGAACCTGCTGCCCAACGTCTCCGGCCTTAAAGGCCCGTTCGGCTGCCTCAACCGGGCGCGCTACGGCATTTCCTGGGGCGTGATGGGCGCGGCCGAGGACTGCTTCCATCGCGCGCGCCAGTACGGGCTCGACCGCAAGCAGTTCAACAAGCCGCTCGCCCAGACGCAGCTCTACCAGAAGAAGCTCGCGGACATGCTGACCGAGATCACGCTCGGCCTGCAGGGCTCGCTCCGCGTCGGCCGGCTGATGGACGAGGGCAAGATGGCCCCGGAGATGATCAGCCTCGTCAAGCGCAACAATTGCGGCAAGGCGCTGGACATCGCCCGCCAGGCCCGCGACATGCATGGCGGCAACGGCATCCAGATCGAGTACCACGTGATGCGCCATGCGGCGAACCTCGAGACGGTGAACACCTATGAGGGCACGCATGACGTCCACGCGCTGATCCTCGGCCGGGCCGTCACCGGGCTGCAGGCGTTTTTCTGAGCGTGTCCGGCAGCCGTCATGCCCGGGCTTGACCCGGGCATCTCGCCCCGCGTGAACTTCCCCGGAGATGGTCGGGTCAAGCCCGACCATGACGTCGAGCCAAAGGCGCCATGACCGTCACCCCTCCCCTCGCCGGCCTGCGCGTCCTCGAACTCGCGCGTATCCTCGCCGGGCCCTGGATCGGCCAGGTGCTGGCCGATCTCGGCGCCGATGTCGTCAAGGTCGAGGCGCCCGAGGGCGACGACACCCGCAAATGGGGGCCGCCCTTCGTCGAGGGCGCGGGCGAGGAGCATCTCTCGGCCGCCTATTTCCACTCCGCCAATCGCGGCAAGCGCTCGATCACCGCCGATTTCCGGACACCCGAGGGCCAGGCGCTGGTGCGCAGGCTCGCCGCCCATGCCGATGTCGTGGTCGAGAACTTCAAGGTCGGGGGCTTAGAGAAATACGGGCTCGACGCCGCCTCGCTGCGAGCCGCCTATCCGCGACTGATTTACTGCTCGGTCACGGGCTTCGGCCAGACCGGCCCCTATGCGCCGCGCGCGGGCTACGACTTCCTGGTCCAGGGCATGGGCGGGGTGATGTCGCTGACCGGCGAGCCGGAGGGCGCGCCGATGAAGGCGGCCTATGCGACGGCGGATATCTATACCGGGCTCTACGCCACGATCGGCATCCTCTCGGCGCTGCGGCGGCGCGATGCAACCGGCGAGGGCGCGACGCTCGACATGGCGCTGCTCGACAGCCAGATCGCCGTGCTCGGCAACCAGGCACTGAACTATCTCGTCTCGGGCAATCTGCCGCCACGGCTGGGCAACGCGCACCCCAATATCGTGCCCTATGACGTGTTCCCCGTCGCGGACGGGCACATCATCATCGCCACCGGAAATGATGGGCAGTGGCGCAAGCTCTGCGAGGTGTTGGGTGAGGCAGGTCTGGCGGACGACCCGGCCTATGTCGACAACCGCTCGCGGGTGAAGAACCGCGTCGCGCTCACCGAAAGGCTGCATGCCCTTTGCCAGCGCTACACCAAGGCCGACCTGCTGGCGGCGCTGGAGAAGGTGGGTGTCCCGGCCGGCCCGATCAACGCCGTCGACGAGGTCTTCGCCGATCCGCAGGTGGTCGCGCGCGGCGTCCGGGTCGATCTCGCCAGCGCCGAGGCGAAGGGCGGCGCGATTCCCACGGTCGCCTCGCCGATCGTCATGGACGGAGTCCGGCAGGTCTCGCCGCGTCCGAGCCCGCGGCTGGGCGAACATGCCGACGAGGTGTTGAACGATCCGGCCTGGGGCGGACGCCTCGGATAATGTGACGTACACGGCCCTCGATTTGAGGAGCCGCGAGAGGAATGTGGCTATGGCACTACGCACCGGCGGGCAGATCCTCGTCGACCAACTCCTGATCCATGGCGCGACCGATGCGTTCTGCGTGCCCGGCGAGAGCTATCTCGCCGTGCTCGACGCGCTGCACGACGCCAAGTTGAGGGTCACGATCTGCCGGGCCGAGGGCGGCGCCTGCATGATGGCCGAAGCCGCCGGCAAGCTGACGGGAAAGCCCGGCATCTGCTTCGTCACCCGCGGGCCGGGTGCCACGAACGCCTCGCCGGGCGTCCATATCGCGCATCAGGATTCGACGCCGCTGATCCTCTTCGTCGGCCAGATCGACCGCTCGATGCGCGAGCGCGAGGCCTTCCAGGAACTCGACTACCGCGCCGTCTTCGGCACCATGACGAAATGGGCGACCGAGATCGACCAGGCCGAGCGCATTCCCGAGATCATCAGCCGCGCCTTTCATGTCGCGACCTCGGGCCGGCCCGGCCCGGTGGTGATCGCGCTGCCCGAAGACATGCTGACCGACGTCGTCGAAGCGGTCGATGCCGAGCCCTATCAGGTCACCGAGACCCACCCGTCGCTGCTGCAGACGATCGACCTGCAGAAGCGGCTCTGGGCGGCGAAGTCGCCGGTCGCGATCCTCGGCGGCTCGCGCTGGGACCCGCAGGCGATCGCGCGCTTCCAGCGCTTCGCCGAGCGTTTCGACCTGCCCGTCGCCGTCTCCTTCCGCCGGCAGATGCTGTTCCCGGCCGACCACCCGAACTTCGCCGGCGATCTCGGCATCGGCCCCAATCCGAAGCTGCTGGCGCGGATCAAGGAGAGCGACCTCGTCCTCCTCGTCGGCGGGCGGCTTTCGGAGATGCCGAGCCAGTCCTACTCGCTCTTCGGCATTCCCAATCCCGGCCGGCCGCTGGTGCATGTCCATCCCGATCCGGAGGAACTGGGACGCGTTTACCGCCCGACGCTGGCGATCAACGCCTCGCCCACCGCCTTCTGCGCCGCGCTGGAGACGGTGCATCCCCCGCAGCAGATCCCCTGGGCCGGTGCCGCGGCTGCGGCGCATGAAGCCTATCTCGGCTGGAGCGAGCAGCCGGCGCCCGTCGCCGGCACGTTCCACCCCGGCGAGATGGTGCGCTGGCTGCGCAACCACCTGCCGGACGATGCGATCCTCTGCAATGGCGCGGGCAATTACGCGACTTGGGTGCACCGCTTCCACCGCTTCACCAAGTTCGCGACGCAGTTGGCCCCGACCTCGGGCTCGATGGGCTATGGCGTGCCGGCTGCGATCGGCGCCAAGCGGCTCTTTCCGGAGCGCACCGTCGTGGCCTTCGCCGGCGACGGCTGCTTCCTGATGAACGGGCAGGATTTCGCCACCGCGGTTCAGTACGACCTGCCGGTCATCGTCATCGTCGTCGACAACGGCATGTACGGCACCATCCGGATGCATCAGGAGCGGGAGTACCCGGGCCGCGTCTCGGCGACGACGCTGAAGAACCCCGATTTTGCCGCCTATGCCCGTGCCTTCGGCGGCCATGGCGAGCGCGTCGAGACAACCGCGGAGTTCGGCCCTGCCTTTGAGCGGGCGCAGGCATCCGGCAAGCCTGCCATCATCCACTGTCTGCTCGATCCCGAGGCGATCACGCCGGCCCGCTCGCTGTCCACCATCCGGGCAGAGGCGCTGGCGGCGAAGGGCTGACCAAGCGCTCCGCCTGCCGCGCCGAAAATGTTAACCGCTTCGGTGAACCGGGGCTGAACCTTTTGCGACCATTGCTCGTTGATCAGCCGATTGACGGAGGATGGTGCGATGACGGCGCGGCGAGCGACGATGGTGGGGCTGGTGGCCGTGATGGCGGCGGCGGGAGCGCCGGCGCAGGCGGCCAACATCTTCGAGGAGTTGGGCCGCGCCATCTTCGGCGGCGGCCCGCGCCTGCGCGCGACGCCGATCTACGAGTATGACGAGCCGCGACAGCAGACGCCCCGTCAGAAGGCGCCGGAGGTGTCGTCCAAGCCAAAGCCGCCGGTGGTTCAGCTCGATCCCTCCTCGGACCCGAACTGGTATCTGAAGGACCCGACCCTGCGTCGCGGCGACATCGTCGTCACCGCGCAGGGCGTGATGGTCTATCAGGGGGGACGCGGCGGCGACGGCCGGCGCAACGACTTCACCGCCCTCAGCGCCGGCAAGGACAGCAAGGGCTGGAAGGCCCAGCTCGAGACCGCGGCGGCCGGCGGACGCAGCTTCTTCGAGGGCGCCACCGCTCCGCCGAAGCCGGCGATCACCGCGCAGGCCGAAGCGAAGGCCCCCTGAGCAACGCGCGAAGCCTCAGAGGAGGCGCGCGGCAACAAGCTTGCGCAGTGCGCGCAGGTCCTTGACGAAGCCGCGGATGCCCTCCGCCAACTTCTCCGTCGCCATCGGATCCTCGTTGAGCGCGAAGCGGAAGCCCTTCTCGTCGAGATGAAGCCGCTCCGGAACGTCGCGGGCTGCGTCAGGCGAGAGCCTGCGCGGGAGGTCTCCCGTCGCAGCCGCCAGTTCGTCCAGCAAGGCCGGGCCGATCGTCAGACGGTCACAGCCCGCCAGCGCCTCGATCTCTCCCGTATTGCGGAAGGACGCGCCCATCACGACGGTGCCGATGCCATGCGCCTTGTAGTAGTCGTAGATGGTGCGGACCGACAGCACGCCCGGATCGGTCTCGGCCGAGTAGGGACCGCCACCGGCCTTGAGGTGCCAGTCGAGGATGCGCCCGACGAAGGGCGAAATGAGAAAGGCCTTGGCGTCGGCACAGGCGACGGCCTGCGGCAGGCTGAAGAGCAGCGTCAGGTTGCAATCGGTGCCCTCCGCCTGCAGCACCTTCGCAGCCTGAATGCCCTCCCAGGTCGAAGCAATCTTGATCAAGATGCGGTCCTTGCCGATGCCGCGATCGGCATAGGCGGCGACGATGGCGCGAGCCTTCTCGATCGTGGCCTCCGTGTCGAAGGAGAGATCAGCGTCGACCTCGGTCGAAACCCGCCCCGGGACGATCTTGGTCAGTTCGGCACCGAAGGTCACGGCCAGCCGGTCACAAACGGCATGCACCGTTGATTCTCCGCCGCCCGCCTTCTTGCCCCAGGCGACCGCCTCCTCGACCAGGTCGGCATAGTCCGGCGTCTCGACCGCCTTCAAGATCAGCGTCGGATTGGTCGTGCAGTCAACCGGCGCCAGCCGGCGGACCGCTTCGATGTCGCCTGTGTCGGCGACCACGGTGGTCATCTGGCGGAGCTGGTCGAGCTTGGAGGCGGTCATGGCGGTCCTGTCGCAGGCAAAGGCTTGTGACCGGAAGGTGGGCTGCCCAGAGGGAGGGGTCAACCCGCTCCGGCACAGCGAAGCCCTGCAGAGAGGCGACCATCACGAACACGCGCCTCATGACGACAGCTTCATGGATATGTCATATGCGCAGACTACCGCCAGCGCAGACCCATCCAGGACATCCCATCAGGAGACCATCATGCGCTTCAAGGCGTCCTTTTCCGTGCTGAGCGCTGGCCTCGTCGCCGGCTTGCTGCTGAGCGCCCCGGCTGCGGCCGTGGAAGGCAAGCTCGTCCTCTACACCAGCCAGCCGAACACCGACGCCCAGCAGACCATCGACGCCTTCAAGGCGAAGCACCCCAAGGTCGAGATCAGCTTCGTGCGCGACGGCACGCCCCGCGTGATGGCGAAGCTCCGGGCCGAGTTCGAGGCAGGCGCGCCGCAGGCCGACCTGCTGCTGATCGCCGATGCGGTGACGATGGAAGGGCTCAAGAAGGAAGGCCGTCTGCTGGCGCATGAGAAGGCCGACATCTCGGTCTATCCGGCCGGCATCCATGACGCGGCCAAGTTCTGGTTCGCCACGAAGCTGATCACCACCGGCATCGTCTACAACACCAAGGCGCCGATGAAGCCGTCGAGCTGGCTCGACCTGACCAAGCCGGAGGCAAAGAACCTCGTGGCGATGCCGAGCCCGCTCAATTCGGGGGCGGCGATGATCCACACGATCACCCTGACCAATAACCTGCCGACGGGCTGGGGCTTCTACGAGGCGCTGCAGAAGAATGGCGCGCTCGCGGCCGGCGCCAATGGCGACATCCTGCGCCAGGTCGCGACGGGCGAAAAGCTCTACGGCATGATCGTCGACTTCATGCCGATCCGCGAGAAGGCCAAGGGCGCGCCGGTCGAGTTCGTCTTCCCGAGCGAGGGCGTCTCCGCGGTCAGCGAGCCGGTCGCGATCCTGAAGACCAGCAAGAACCCCGAAGCCGCCAAGGCTTTCGTCGACTTTCTGCTGTCGAAGGAAGGCCAGGAACTCGCCCTCAAGCAGGGCTATGTCGCGGCCCATCCGGAAGTCGCCCTGCCCCCCGGCTATCCGGCCCGCAGCGCGATCAAGCTGATGCCGTTCGATGCCGCCAAGGCGCTGGCCGACGAGCCCGCCGCCCGCAAGCGCTTCAGCGCGATCTTCGAGTGACGCTCGCCGCCCAGACCGGCTGGCGGGAGGCGCCCGGCCGCCCGTCCTGGCGGCGCCCCGCCCTGCCGGCGGGGCTGGGGCTGCCCATACTGGTCGCCGCCATCGCGGTTCTGCTCGGCGGCCTGCCCTTCCTGCGTCTGACGGGCGCCGCCCTTGCTCCCGGCGGGCAGTTCGCGCCCGGCGATGCGCTCGCCCTGCTCGCCAGCCGGTCCGCGATCAACGCGACGCTGCACACGCTCGAGACGGCCGGACTTTCGGCGCTGGGCGCGCTGCTGATCGGCGGCGCGGCGGCGATCCTGCTCAGCGTCACCGATATGCGCGGCAAGAGACCGATCGCGTTCGCCCTGGTCTTTTCGATGATGATCGCGCCGCAGGTTGCCGCGCTCGCCTTTCTCAGCCTGTTCGCGCCGCAATCGCCGATCCTCGCCCTGATCGGCCTCGCCCCGCCTCCGGGCACGCCGAACCCGCTCCTCGGCCGCGGCGGAATTGCGCTGGTGATGGCGCTGCACCATGCACCGCTGGTCGCGATCACGCTCTGGACCGGGCTGCGCAGCGTGCCGCACTCGCTCATCGAGGCCGCGCAGATGGAGGGAGCCGGCCCCGCGACCATCATCGGGCGCGTGCTGCTGCCGGTGTTGCGTCCGCAGATCATCGCCGCGGCGCTGCTTGCCTTCGTGGCCGGCATCGGCAACTTCGGGATTCCCGCGCTGCTCGGCCTGCCGGTGAACTATCTGACGCTACCGACGCTGATCTATCGGCGCCTGTCGAGCTTCGGCCCGGCCGGCCTGCCGGACGCGGCGGCCCTCTCGATCCTGGTCGGGCTCGTGGCGGCCCTCGGGATCGCAGCAGGCATGCTGGCGACGCGGCGAGCCGGCGGCAGGGTCGAGATCGAGCGGCCGCTCGAGCCGTTCTGGACGCTCGGCCGGGCGCGGCCCTTCGTCACCGGCGCGCTTTTGCTCCTGCTCGCGGTCAAGCTCGGCCTGCCCTTCCTGGCTTTGCTGGCTGAGGCGCTGACGCCGGCGCTCGGTGTCGCCCTGACCTGGCAGAGCCTGACCTTCGACAAGTTCACGGAGGTGCTGCTGCGGCAGGACGTGACGATGCGGGCCTTTCGCAACTCCTTCCTCTTCGCCGGCAGCGCCGCGCTGATCCTGGC
>OGCL01003102.1_pt1 | contig 10350 bp, 10 predicted proteins | sample 1570041 | NCBI WGS metagenome assembly OGCL01 (sample SAMN06266162, study PRJEB24511) | hot springs metagenome | isolation source: Hot spring water | place: South Africa: Limpopo | collected 2015-06-22 | reverse complement strand
GCCCCGGATCGACCGGGGCTTTTCATTTCAGCGGCCTTACTCGGCTTTGGCCAGATGCACCACGCGCTGCGGGAACGGAATGCCGATACCCGTTTCGGTCAGACGCTCCTTGGCCAGCTCGGTAAAGGAGAAGGTCACCGGCCAGAAGTCGCCAGTCGCCACCCAAACGCGCAGCGACAGGTTCACCGCACTGTCACCCAGCCCAGTGACGAATACCACTGGCGCCGGCTCGACATGCACGCGCGGGTCCTGGGCAATCTCCAGCAGCACCTCGCGCGCTTTTTTGATATCGCTGGAGTAATCGATACCGATATTGATGTCGGCACGCCGACGCGGCTCGCGCGAGTAGTTGGTGATATGGCCGTTGGACAGCGCGCCATTGGGCACGATCACCACCTTGTTGTCCGCCGTCTTCAACGTGGTGTGAAAGATCTGGATGCTGTCGACGCTGCCGGACACACCCTGCGCTTCGATCCAGTCACCCGCGCGGAAGGGACGGAACAGCATGATCAGCACGCCGCCTGCGAAGTTGGCCAGGCTGCCTTGCAACGCCAGACCGATGGCCAGCCCCGCCGCACCGATCATGGCGATGAACGAAGTCGTCTCCACACCGATCATCGACGCCACGCTGATCAGCAGCAGAATGCGCAGCACGATGCTGACCAGGCTGCTGATAAAGCTGCTCAGCGCGCGATCGACCTTGCGCGCTTCGAGCATGCGCCCGATGCTCGACGTCAGCCGGCTGATCAGCCACCAGCCTACCAGCAACGTGATCACAGCCAGGGTCAGCTTGCCACTGTACTCAAGCACCACCGGCAGCCAGGCTTCGGACAGCTTGACCAGTTCGTCGACGTTCATCTCCATAGGGGTACTCCCGTTTTCCTGTGCATGAAACGAAACCGCCATGGCATGCCATGGCGGTCAAAATGCTATCAACCTAGCCTGCGACGCCGCAGCGCCACAAAGGTTCAATCACGGAAATTGTTGTACTGCAGCGGCATGCCGAACTCGTGACCACGCAGCAGGGCGATGGCTTCCTGCAGGTCGTCACGCTTCTTGCCGGTGACGCGCACCTGCTCGCCCTGGATGGCGGCCTGCACCTTGAGCTTGGCGTCCTTGATGTGGGCGACGATCTTCTTCGCCAGCTCCTTGTCGATACCTTCACGGAAGGTGACTTCCTGCTTCATCACCTTGCCCGAGGCGTAGGGCTCCTTGGTTTCCATGCACTGGCAGTCGATCTTGCGCTTGATCAGGCTGCTGCGCACGATATCGAGCATCTGCTCGAGCATGAACTCGGCTTCGGCGGTCAAGGTCAGCGCCTTGTCCTTGCTCTCGATGCTGCATTTGCCACGCAGGTCGAAACGGCGGTCGAGCTCCTTGATGGCATTGTCGACCGCATTGGTCAGTTCGTGTTTGTCCAGTTCAGACACGATGTCGAACGAAGGCATGAGTGGGCTCCTGATGGACGGCGCGATCCTCTTCACGGAGTGAACGCGCCTGACTTGACGATAACTATGGCGGGCCCATTATATCCAGACTGATACGCGCCGTTTGGCGTCCTTCCTCTCTGTCTGCGAGCCAGCCACATGCCCAACCCCCATCTCAGCATCCTGGTGGTGGACGACGCCAAGTTCTCCAGCGCCATGATCGGTCGTGCACTGAGCCAGGCCGGCTATCAGGACGTGCGTTTCGCCAGCAGCGCCAGCGAAGCGCTGCAGTTGCTCGAACAGCGTCCCGCCAGCGTGCTTCTGGCCGACTGGCTGATGCCCGAGATCGACGGCCTGGAGCTGACCGCGCGGGTGCGCCAGCTGGACGAGACCGCCGACCACTACACCTACATCATCCTGCTGACCGGCAAGGAAGGCGAAAACGTCCTGGGCGAAGCCTTCGACCGTGGCGTCGATGACTTCATCAGCAAGGCGGCAATGAACGAACAACTGGTGCCACGCGTGTACGCCGCGGATCGCCTGTGCAACACCCTGCAGCGCCTGCTGCACGAGAACCGCATGCTCACGCAGAACATTGCCAGCCTGGAGCGACGCAATCTGGTCGATCCGCTCACCGGCCTGGGCAACCCGCGCTATCTGCGCCAGAAGCTCACCGACAGCCTGCGCCAGATCGAGTCGCGCGGCGGCGCCGTGTGCTACCTGCTGATCGGCCTGCAGGACGCCGGTCAGCTGCGCCACCAGTACGGTGACCGCTTCTTCAACGAGCTGCTGCATGGCGTCGCACGGCGCCTGCAGCAGCTTGTCAGGCCACTGGACGTGTTGACGCGCCTGGACGACAACCACTTCGGCCTGATCACCCTGCTCGACGACCTGCACGAGTGCTCGCCGAGCAGCTTCAAGCGCCTGCACGAAGGCCTCAACTTCAAAGCGTTCAAGACCAGCGAAGGTTTCATTACGCTGAAAGCCGGCATCAGCCTGGTCGGTCTGGACGCCAAGGCACTGCCCACCGATCCCGAACAACTGATTCAGCACGCGCAAAATCTGCTGCCAGAGTCTTACACCAGCGGCCGGGTCGCAGCCATGCGCCTGCCTCTGCCGTGACCTGGCATATCCTCGGCGCTGGCAGTCTCGGCAGCCTCTGGGCAGCACGCCTGACCCGTGCCGGCCTGCCGGTCAGGCTGATCCTGCGCAATCCACAACGCCTCGAAGCCTATCGCCAGGTCGGCGGCCTGACGCTGATCGAAGCTGGCCAGACCCAGCAGTACGCCATTGCTGCAGAATTGCCACAAGCGGACACGCCCATCCATCGCCTGCTGCTGGCCTGCAAGGCTTATGACGCGCAAAGCGCGGTGGCGACCATCGCCGGACGTCTTGCCCCGGGCGCCGAGCTGCTGCTGTTGCAAAATGGCCTGGGCAGCCAGGATGAAGTTGCCCAACGCCTACCCAAGCAACGTTGCCTGTTCGTCTCCAGCACCGAAGGGGCTTTTCGTCCCGCCGATTTTCAGGTGGTGTTCGCCGGCAATGGCCACAACTGGCTGGGCGACCCGAGCGATCCCCAGCCACCAACCTGGCTGGACGAACTGCAGCGCGCAGGCATCGCTCACCAGTGGAGCCCGGATATCCTCACGCGCCTGTGGCGCAAGCTGGCGCTGAACTGTGCGATCAACCCGCTCACCGTACTGCATGACTGTCGCAATGGTGGCCTGAGCGAACACCCGGCCGAAGTCGCCACCCTGTGCGCCGAACTCGACGAGCTGCTGCAACGCTGCGGCCAGCCCGCAGCCGCAGAGAATCTGCATGAAGAAGTACAGCGCGTGATCAGCGCCACGGCGGCGAACTACTCGTCCATGCATCAAGACGTTGCACAGGGACGTCGCACCGAGATCAGCTATCTGCTTGGCTACGCCTGCGCATCGGCGCAGCGTCATCAACTGCCTGTGCCGCACCTGCAGCATCTGCAGCAGCGCCTGCTCAGGCATCTCGACGATCGTGGTTTGCCCTTGAACTAGCGGCCCGAGCCGTGGCAATGACTGGCCTGGCGCGCTAACCTGCCGTCCTCACTCGCCACAACGATAACCTCATGAGACTGCGTCAGCGCCTCGAAAACCTGCCAGTGGGCCGCAAACTGCTCGCCGCACTGCTGGTGTTGCTCGCCGCCGTGATGCTGGTGGCCAATCTGGCTTTCATCAGCGCAGCCTACTGGATCACCCAGGAAAGCATGGCGCCACAGGCCCTGCACACCCTCGGCCGGCTTATCGCCAGCCCGACGCTGAGCAAGGAAGCCTTGCACTCGTCCGCCTCGGCCGAAGCCCTGCTCAAACGCCTGGACGATTACGCGCCCCTGCGTGCAGCGGTTATCTACGACAGCAATGGCAACAGCCTGGCACAACTGCAACGCGGCGAAAAACTGCAGCTACCGCAGCAACTGAGCCATCTGCAGAACTGGCGCGAAACGGCCTTTCGCACCAACCTGCTGGTCGACCTGCCGCACCCCAGCGGTCGCCCCGGCGCCCTGCTGCTGGTGGCTTCCAGCGAATTGCCTGGTGCCTTCTATACCGGCACCCTGACCGCAAGCCTGGTGATTCTGGCGTTCAGCGTGCTGCTGTGGATGCTGGTGGCCAGGCAGATCAAACGCCTGGTGACCAAACCCATTCGCCGCCTGGAAGAATTGTCACGCCAGGTCACCCGCGAAGAGAACTATGCGCTGCGCGCCAATCGCGGCAATCAGGACGAGATCGGCAGCCTGGCCGATGCCTTCAACACCATGCTGATGCGCATGGAAGCCCGCGAGCAGCAGCTCAAGCGCGCCCGCGACGACGCCCAGCAGGCCTTCGATCAGGCGCAGAGCCTGGCCGAGGAGACCCGCCACTCCAACCGCAAGTTGGAGCTGGAGGTGCAGGTGCGCAGCAAGATCGAGAAGAAACTCACCGGTTTTCAGAACTACCTCAACAGTATCATCGACTCCATGCCTTCGGCGCTGATCGCCCTCGACGAACAGCTCTACGTCACGCAGTGGAACCAGGAGGCCAGCGCCCTGTCCGGTACGCGCCTGGAAGAGGCGCTGAACCAACCGATATTTCTTGCCTTCCCACCACTCAAACCCTTTCTCGCGCAGCTCAAACGCACCGCCGAGCAGCATCGCGTGGAGAAGATCGAGCGCGTTACCTGGCATAAGGACGAAGAGCCCCACCATTACGCCCTGACCTTCTACCCACTGATGGGCGGCGCCGGCCGGGGCGTGGTGATCCGCATCGACGACATCACCCAGCGCCTGGCCCTGGAAGAAATGATGGTGCAATCGGAGAAGATGCTTTCGGTCGGCGGCCTGGCGGCCGGCATGGCGCACGAAATCAACAACCCGCTCGGCGCCATCCTGCACAACGTGCAGAACATCCGCCGGCGCCTGTCGCCAGATCTGGAAAAGAACCTCGAACAAGCCGAACAGGCCGGCGTCAGCCTGGCTGCCATCCAGCACTACATGGCAGCGCGCGAGATACCGCGCCTGCTCGACGGCATCCAGCAGGCCGGTCAGCGCGCGGCCAAGATCGTCAGCCACATGCTCAGCTTCAGTCGTCGTAGCGACCGTCAGTTGTCGCCCTGCGACCTGCCGGCGCTGATCGACCAGGCTTTGGAGATCGCCGGCAATGACTTCGACCTGGCCGACAGCTTCGATTTCAGGACCCTGGAAATCGTGCGCCAATTCGACCCACACCTGGGACCCGTGGCCGCCACCGCCAACGAACTGGAGCAGGTGTTGCTCAATCTGCTGAAGAATGCCGCCCAAGCCATCCATCAACGCGACGAAGGTGCCGAACCCGGCCGCATCATCCTGCGCACTCGGCAAGCCGGTAACTGGGCGGAAGTGCAGGTGGAGGACAACGGCATGGGCATGAGCGAAGCGGTGCGCAAACGCATCTTCGAGCCCTTCTTCACCACCAAGGAGGTCGGCCAGGGCACCGGACTTGGCCTGGCGGTCTCCTACTTCATCATCACCAACAATCACAAGGGGCAGATGGAGGTGCACTCCACGCCGGGCCAAGGCACCTGTTTCACCCTGCGCCTGCCGCTGGCCTCGCTGCCCGATAACACAGGACTCTGAGCCATGGGCTTTCGCCTTTCGAAAATCTACACCCGCACCGGCGACAAGGGAGAAACAGGCCTGGCCGACGGCCGCCGGGTCGGCAAGGACCATCCGCGCATCGATGCGATTGGCGAGCTGGATACGCTCAATAGCCAGCTCGGCCTGCTGCTCGCCGACCTGGACGAGGCCACCACGACCTGTCCGGCACTCAAGGAGATCAGCGAGGTGCTGAGCCCCTGCCAGCACCGCCTGTTCGACCTGGGTGGTGAACTGGCAATGCCCGAGTACCAGGCGCTGCAGTCGGTAGAAATCGAGCACCTCGAGACCATAATCGACCGCTGGAACGAAGAGGTCGGCCCACTGGAAAACTTCATCCTGCCCGGCGGCTCCAGGCTGATAGCCCAAGCCCACGTCTGCCGCAGCCTCGCGCGCAGCAGCGAGCGCCGCTGTCAGCACCTCAATGCCGTGGAACCGCTACGCGGCGAGGGCCTGGCCTACGTCAACCGCCTCTCCGACCTGCTGTTCGTCGCGGCCCGCCTGATCGCCAAGCGCCAGGGCATTGCCGAGGTGCTGTGGAAGGCGGCAGACAAACCGTAGGGGCGACCCAGTGCGCCTGAAACCTCACATGTAGAGGGAGGGTAGGGGCAGAGCCTCGCTCCTACAAAAATACGGCGTCCCACAAGGGATAATTAGCCAGTTGCGTTACCAGGCCGCTCCGCAGAGGGTTGGCGATGATATAACGAGCGATGTCACGTACATCATCCTCCCGGCGTAAAGCCCGGTCATGGTAGCCGGACTGCCAGACCTTACCGCTGCGTTGCAAGCGCTGATTGATTGCCTTGGCGCTGCGCGACTTAACCTGCTGCAACAGCTTCTCCAAGTCGCACTGCCCCAGTTGAAGCAACCAGTGAAAGTGATCCGGCATCACAACCCAGCACAATGAGGTGGCGAGGTCTTGCTCCTCAGCAAGACGTAATTCGTCGATCAGCAGCCGTCCCACAAAAAAGTCGTGAAACCAAGGTTGTCTACAGTGGGTAACGGCTGTAATCGAATAAATGCGGCCAGATTCAGAAAAGCGACCGCTCCGCAGATGAGACGTATGGTAATAGGGCATTCCTTGCCTCCTGCCTGCATGCAACCTCAGGTATAGACTGTAGGAGCGAGCTCTGCTCGCGAAGCTTCTTAGACTCGCCGATGTTCGCGAGCGGAGCTCGCTCCTACAAGGCGCTGTCCGGCCAGAACGCGCGGATACCGGCCACGCCCTGGGCGCCAATCTGCCAGGCCCGTTCGATATCGGCCGGGCCTACGCCGCCCAGCAGATAAGCCGGCAGGTTGAAATGGGTCAGCATCTCGCTTGCAGCGTCCCAGCCCAGCGGCTGCGCCTCGGGATGAGTCGCGGTCGCCTGCACGGGGGACAGGGTGACGAAGTCCACGCCCATCTGCGTGGCCAGCGCCAGCTCATCGGCATTATGGCAAGACGCCGCCAGCCAGCGATCCTCAGGGAAAGGGCGGCCGCTGGCGGCGTACTTGCGCAGCTGTTCGGCCGTCAGGTGCCAGCCAGCCGCGGGAAAATCCCCCAGCCACTCCAGCGGTCCCTTGAGCATCAGTTGCGCCTTGCCGGCACACAGGCCCTGCACGTCGACAGCCAGGTCGCGGTATTGCGGGTCGAACATGTTCGGCGCGCGCAGCTGAATCAGCCTTACCCCCTGCGCCAGCGCACTGCGGATGCCAGCAAGCAGCTCACTCGACTGCAGGCCATCCGGGGTGATCAGGTAGCGCTCGGGCAGGCGCGCGGCAGCGACTATGGGTTTGTTGGCCGCGGGAAATTCGTATTCCAGCAACTGCCGTTCGCTGACCCAGGCCAATGGCTGGCCCTCGGCACCATGCGGCTCGCCACTGAAGGCCGACACTTCCCAGACGTCCAGCAGTACCTGTTTGTCCGGGTAATCATGACGAATCTGGATCAGCGGGCGCGCAGCCTGCGGACGAATCCCCAGTTCCTCCTGCAGTTCACGATCGAGGGCGACCCGCACCGCCTCACCGTCCTCCACCTTGCCGCCGGGAAACTCCCACAGACCGCCCTGGTGTTTGTCATCGGGTCGCCTGGCGATCAGGATGCGTCCATCGACACCCCGAATCACCGCTGCTGCGACATGCACACGCTTCACCCCTTTACCTCCTGCAATGCTGCCTGATACCAGCGCCGGAACGCCGGCCAGCGGTAGATGGTTTCGACATAGGCCGCTGCCGTTGTCGGTAGCGCCACATGATAACTGCGCAGACGCGCGGCGACCGGCGCATAGAAGGCATCGGCAATGCTGGCCTGACCGAACAGATAGTTGCCCGAAGTGGCGAAGCGCTCGCGGCAATCGGCCCAGATCGCGCAAATACGATCGATATCGGCCTGCGCCGCGTCCGGCAGCTCGGTCAGCGCCTTGTCACGCGCCAGATCCATCGGCAGGTGGCTGCGCAGAGCGCTGAAGCCACTGTGCATCTCCGCACAGACACTACGCGCCAAGGCGCGGGCCTGGCGATCCTGCGGCCATAGCTGCGCCTCGGGATAGCACTCGGCCAGATATTCGGCTATCGCCAGGGAATCCCACACCGGTCCCTGCTCGGTGAGCAGCACAGGCACCTTGCCGGTGGGCGAATGACGCAGCAATTGCGCGCGGCTGTCGGGCTGATACAGGCGCACCAGCACTTCTTCGCATTCCACTCCAGCCAGCTCGACCGTCAGCGCGGCACGCAACGACCAGGAGGAATAGTTCTTGTCGCCAATCACCAGTTTCAGGGCCATCTCGCGCGTCCTCGGGCATGAAGTCACTCGACGTTAAAAGCCTGCCTCCCGAATAGCAAATTCCCGCGCGTCATGGGGGTCATGAGGCGCGGGAATACGAACGAGCAGGACGCGATCAGGTGCGGTATTCGGCGTTGATCTTGACGTACTCGTGGGACAGGTCGGTGGTCCAGATGGTCTCGCTGCAGCTGCCGCGGCCCAGCTCGATACGGATGGTGATTTCCTCACGGGCCATCACCGCCGCACCCTGCTCTTCGGTGTAGGTGGTCGCACGGCAACCCTTGCTGGCGATGCAGACTTCACCGAGGAACACGTCGATCTTGCTCACGTCCAGTTGCGGTACGCCGGCATAGCCGACAGCAGCGAGGATCCGCCCCCAGTTCGGGTCGGAGGCGAACAGCGCGGTCTTGATCAGCGGCGAATGAGCCACCGCGTAAGCCACGTCCAGGCACTCCTGATGGGTACCACCGCCATTGACCTGCACGGTGACGAACTTGGTCGCGCCCTCACCGTCACGGACGATGGCCTGCGCCACCTCCATGAACACCTCGAATACCGCCTGCTTGAGCTTGGCGAACAACTCGCCGGAGGCCTCGGTGATTTCCGCCAGGGCCGCCTGGCCGGTGGCGATCAGCATGCAGCAGTCGTTGGTGGAAGTATCGCCGTCGATGGTGATGCGGTTGAACGACTTGTTCGCCGCGTCGCGCACCAGATCCTGCAGCACGCCCTGAGCGACCTTGGCGTCAGTGGCGATGTAGCCGAGCATGGTCGCCATGTTCGGCCGGATCATGCCGGCGCCCTTGGAAATACCGGTGACGGTAACGGTCACGCCGTCGTGCTGGAACTGCCGGCTGGCGCCCTTGGGCAGGGTGTCGGTGGTCATGATGCCGGTGGCGGCCGCTTCCCAGTTGTCGGCCTTGAGATCATCCAGCGCAGCCTGCAACGCGGACTCGATCTTCTCCACCGGCAGCGGCTCGCCGATCACACCGGTGGAGAACGGCAGTACGGCGCTTTCGGTTACACCGGTCAGCTCGGCCAGGCGTGCACAGGCACGGCGCGCACGGGCCAGGCCATCGGCGCCGGTGCCGGCATTGGCATTGCCGGTATTGGTCAGCAAATAGCGCACTTCACCACCCAGGCGCTCGCGAGTGATCAGTACCGGCGCCGCGCAGAAGGCGTTGGTAGTGGTCACCCCGGCAATACGCGAACCTTCGGCACAGCGCATCACCACCACATCCTTGCGCCCGGGACGCTTGATGCCGGCTGAGGCGATGCCCAGCTCGAAACCAGGAACCGGGTGCAGGGTAGACAGCGGGCCAAGACCAACAGCCATGAGATGCGCTCCTTCAGATGTGCGGTGATCGCTTCGGCGACCGGATGAGATGGTAAAACGCCGCGAGCGGCTGAACCGTTCGCGGCGTTGTCAGGGCGCTGGCAGCATAGCCGAAGCGCCCGCTACTGCAAGCGTCCCAAACGGGCCGGTGATCAGCCGATCTGACCGTGGCAGTGCTTGTACTTCTTGCCCGAGCCACAAGGGCACGGTTCGTTGCGGCCGACCTTCGGCTCGGCGCGCACTGGCGCTGCAGCCACAGCGACGTCGCCCTCATCGCCATTGCTTTCTTCAGCCGCCAGGGCCGAGGCGTCAGCGTGCTGGAACTGCATGCGCTCGGCCATCGCTTCAGCCTCGCGACGCAGTCGGGCTTCTTCTTCAGCCGGATCTTCGCGACGCACCTGAACATGGCTGAGCACGCGGATGGTGTCGCGCTTGATCGACTCCAGCAGCTCCTGGAACAGGGCGAAGGACTCGCGCTTGTATTCCTGCTTGGGGTTCTTCTGCGCATAACCGCGCAGGTGGATGCCGTGACGCAGGTGATCCATGGTCGACAGGTGGTCTTTCCACAGATCGTCCAGCACGCGCAGCAGAATCTGCTTCTCGAAGGTGCGCAGGGCCTCGGCACTGGCCTGGGTTTCCTTCTCGTTGTAGGCCGCCACCAACTCGGCGAGGATGCGCTCGCGCAGGGTCT
>OGCL01003101.1_pt1 | contig 10355 bp, 8 predicted proteins | sample 1570041 | NCBI WGS metagenome assembly OGCL01 (sample SAMN06266162, study PRJEB24511) | hot springs metagenome | isolation source: Hot spring water | place: South Africa: Limpopo | collected 2015-06-22 | reverse complement strand
CGCGTGGCGGACAAATGCCCGATCCACAAGCTGATGACCACCACCGACATCCAGGTCGAAACCCGCCTGGCGGGAGCTCCGGCATGAGCGAGCTACAGCTGATCCGCCCGCGCGCCGAGGACATTTCCGGCCAACCGATTCTGCGTCCCCTGCCCTCGGCACGCTTTCGCAGCATCGGCCCCTTCGTCTTCTTCGATCACATGCTGGAGCATGATTACCCAGCCGGCAAAGGCATTAATATTGCCCAGCATCCGCATATCGGCCTGTCCACCCTTACCTACCTGTTCGAGGGCCAGCTGCAGCACAAGGACAGCCTGGGTTCGGACCAACTGGTGGGCCCTGGCGATGTCAGCTGGATGACCGCAGGGCGCGCCGTCGCCCACGTCGAACGTACGCCGCCCGAGCAGCTCGGGCAGAACAAGCGAGCCCACGGCCTGCAGGTATGGCTGGCCTTGCCAGAAGCCGAGGAACAGTGCGAACCGGCTTACAGCCATCATCCCGCCGCTTCGCTACCTCGCAGCGAAGCCATGGGCGTGCAGATCACCCTGGTCGCCGGCAGCGGTTTCTGCCTCGAATCGCCAGTGCCGGTTCGCTCACCGACCCTGTATGCCGAGCTGCGCCTGGCCGCCGGTGCCAACCTGCTGATACCCACCGAGCACAGCGAACGAGCCCTGTACCTCATCGATGGTGAAGCGGAGCTGGATGGCGAGCCCCTGCCCCGGCATACCATGGCGGTGATCCCGGCAGGCGAAACGCCCGTGCTCAGCGCCTGCGGTGAATGCCACCTGGCCCTGATCGGCGGTGAGCCCATCGGCCCACGACGGATCAACTGGAACTTCGTCGCCACTACCCCGGAACTGATCGACCAGGCGCGCCAGCGCTGGGCCGCGGGCGACTGGCCGCAAGTACCAGGCGAAACCACACGCATCGAACTGCCTAGCTGAAAGCGCGCCATCAACGACAGGCGTGCAAAGGCGCCTGTCGCTCGCAAAGGATTGCCCTCTTGTACTCGTATCGCCCCCTCGCTGGCCTGCTGTTATTGCCCACGTTGGCCCTGGCTGATCTGCCCCGTTTCGAACCTGAGCCCGGGCAGCATGCCCAGGTACAACAGCAAGGCGAAGGCTATTTCCTGCAGCAACCCGACGGCACCCGTCTGGAACTGAGCATCCCCGAAGGCAACGACGCAGAACCGCCGAGCTTCGCCGTCGAGGACTACGATTTCGACGGCCACCCGGATCTGGCGATCCGCGTGCCGGCCGGGATGGTCAACTCCGCCTACCACGTTTACCTCTACCGCCCGACCCTGCGCCGTTTCGAGCAGTTGCAAATACCGCCTGCGCTGATGGAACGCGTCAATTGCTCATGGCTGTCGGAGCTGCGGCCCAACAGTGAGGAACGAGCACTCTACAGCCACTGCCGCAGCGGACCACGCTGGTACTACGACGCCTATCGCTTCGCTGAATCCGGCGCCCCCTGGCTGTACAAGACGCTGCAAGTACGTCACGACTACGATCCGCAAGCACCTGTATTTTTCCCGGTATTCGAGAAGACGCTCGACCCTCAGGGCAAGGTCATCGCCAGCCGCGCGCTCGACGACAATGACCAAGCTCAGACCTGGACGGTACCCACCTCACGCCTTTACCTCCACACCCGCCCGGCCGAAGCCAGCCGCAGCAAGGCCTACCTGATCGAAGGGGACGTCTGCGAAGTCCTGGATCAGCAGGGAAACTGGCTGCTGATCCGCTACGTCTCGCGCAAAGGCCCGCTGCAGCGCTGGGTTTCACTCGACGAGGCCTACGCCCAGGCTCAGCCCTGAAACCTCACCCATTGAATGCACTGCAACGCCTTCGCAGTTTTTTGTTACCTGTGCGTGATCCAGAAGCTCAGTAGCCGGGTATAAGCTGCATGCGGATTTCTCAGGCCAACGGATGACCCATGGCAGATCGCGAGTTCGATTACGAAAGCACCCTGGAAGCCTGCGCACGCGGCGACGAACGTGCCTTCCAGACGCTCTACCGGCAAGAGGCCGGGCAATTGCTCGGTCTGGCCATCAACATGCTGGGCCGCCGTGACATTGCCGAGGACTGCCTGCATGACGCTTTCGTACGTATCTGGCAGCACGCCGCGCGCTATCGGCGCGAACTGGGCAGCGGTCGCGCCTGGGTGCACAGCATCCTGCGCTACCGCGTGCTGAATGCGTTGCGCAGTGGCAACCGGCATGCCGAAGTGGACGATGACTTCATCGAACGTGTGCTCGACGACAGCCCGCAGGCCGAAGCACAGGCGCTGGAGCAATCCGAGCAGCGCCTGCTGCGTCGCTGCCTGCAGCGCCTGGAAAGGCCGCGCCGCCATCCGATCCTGCTGGCGTTCTACCGTGGCCTGACCCACGAGCAGATCGCCAGCCGCCTGAGCACACCGCTGGGCACCATCAAAGGCCGTATCCGCGCCGGTCTGCGCGCGCTGCAGGAGTGTCTGCAAGCATGATTCCGCACGAACCCGAAGAACGCCGTGCCCTGATTGGCGAATACCTGCTCGGCTTGCTCGATGAGCATGAAGCGGCCGAGGTGCGCCAGTTGCTCAAAGAGGATGAGAGTGCCGCCCGTATGGCCCTGGAGTGGGAACGACACTTTCTCGAACTGAGCGACCAGCTACCGGCACATGCACCCTCCCCGGCACTCTGGGCACGTATTCGGCAGAGTCTGGGCCTGCACGATGAGCCACATTCGAGCCCGCTGGCCAACTGGTGGAACAGCCTTCTGACCTGGCGTCTGACTACCGCCGCGCTGGCCGTTGCCCTTTTGCTTGCCGTGCTGATACCGCTGTTGCGCACCCCGGATATCGCCGGCGAACGCTATACCGTGGTGCTGCAGCAGCCAGGCGAAGCGGCCAAACCCGGTTGGGTGATCCAGGTCAGCAGCGATGGCACGCTCTCGCTCGATCCGCTGGTCGCCGATCAGGTCCCCGAAGGTCGCGCCTTACAATTCTGGACGCTGATCGATCCGGCCGACGGCCCACGCTCGCTCGGCCTGGTTGAAGCTGGTCAGCCGCTGCGCCTGCCTGCCGAACAGATCGGCGCGGTGCAGCCGGGGCAACTCTTCGAGTTGACACTGGAACCGGCCGGCGGCTCGCCCTACAACCGCCCCAGCGGCCCGGTGCTGTATATCGGTCGCGCCGTGCTGGCCAACGCTAACTGAGTGGGTTGCCGGCCACATGGCCGGCAACCTTTCCACCCCCGATTACCCTGCGGAAAAAATATTTTCCTCCGCCGACATCCAACTCCGTTCCTCGCGGGTATAGCTCACAGGTGTTTCGTCGAGGCACCTGCGAAGCCGGCCAGCCGGCTTCGTCTCGATGCTGAAACCTTTATGAGGAACAACCATGAAACGCATCACTACCCTTTGCACCGCCAGCCTGCTGTCCCTGAGCGCAGGTGCCGCCAGCGCCACCGAACTGCTCGCACTGGGCGCCGATGGCAAGCTGTTCAAGGTCGATGTCGCCAACCTCAAGGTCACCGCCAGTATGGCGGTCAGCGGCGCCAGCGATCTGCGTGGCCTGGATGTGCGTCCGGCCAGCGGCCAGCTCTACGCCCTCAGCGGTACCGATCAGCTCTACACCCTGGACGCAGCAAGCGGTAAAGCAACTGCAGGTAGCAAGCTGCAAACTGCGCTGTCCGGCAGCGGCCAGGCCGTGGTCGATTTCAACCCGGTGGCCGACCGCCTGCGCCTGCTCGGCCCGGACGGCACCAGCCTGCGGGTAAACGTCGATACCGGTGAAGTGGCCGTAGACGGCAAGGTCGCCTATGCCACCGACGGCCCCCACGCGGGCAAGCAGCCCAAGGTGGTCGCCGGTGCCTACAGCAACGCCTACGCCGGTACGCAGAGCACGGCGCTGTACAACATCGACCTGGCCAGCAGCAGCCTGATGCTGCAGAACCCGCCAAACGATGGCGTGCAGCAACTGGTCGGCAAGGTCGCCGATGGCCTCAAGGCAGCTGCGTTGGATATCGCCAGCGACGGCAAGGGTGGCAACACCGCCTACGTATTGACCGGCAAGACCCTGCACCAGCTGGATCTGGCCAGCGGCAAGCCCACTACCCTGGGCGACGTCGCCGATCTGCCGGACGGCATCATCGACATCGCCGTGCTGCCCGCGAAGTAAGATGAAAAAAGGCTGCGCCCATCGGGCGCAGCCTTTCGTTCAACGCATCGCAAACCTGGCGTCACTGCTCGGCGAATACCTCATCGAACAGATCGTTCATCGCCTTGAATGCTCGCGCGGCGACTACCGGATGGTATTCGTTGCGACCCGGCACGTTGGCCTTGGGGTTGGTGAACGAGTGCACGGCGCCACCGTAGCTCACCAATTGCCAATCAGTCTTGGCCGCCTTCATCTCGGCGATGAAGCCGTCGACCTGCGCCTGCGGTACGGCGGGATCATCAGCCCCATGCAGTACCAATACCGGCGCCTTGATGTTCTGGGCATCGGCCGGATTGGGCGTATCCAGATTGCCGTGGAAGGATACGAAGCCTTTCAGCGGCGCCCCAGAGCGCGCGAGTTCCAGCACCGTGCCGCCACCGAAGCAGAAGCCGATGGCACCCAGCTTGCTCAGATCCACTGCCACCTCGCCGTTCTGCGCCTTGAGTACCTCGACTGCAGCCTGCGCACGCTTACGCATCAGCGGGCGATCTGCACGTACGGCAGTGGCCGCGGCCCCTGCTTCTTCGGCATTGCTGGGACGAATGGATTTACCGTACATGTCGGCGACGAACACCACGTATTTGTCGCCTGCCGCGCGGGCGGCCTTGGCCACGGTGTCTTCATTCACCCCCATCCAGTTGGGAACGGCGAGCAGCCCAGGGCGCGGCGTGGTGACCGAATCGTCGTAAACCAGCACGCCTTCGAAGGCTTCGCCATCGATTTCGTACGCAACTGTCTTGGTCACGACCGCCGCATCGGCAAGACCGGCGAATGCGGCGCACAACAGGGGAACCAGTGTCTTCTTCTGCATGATGAGGCCTGCCCTTGGCAATGGTAGGCCCCTAACAATAGCCTCACCGTCGACAATGACCAAATCGAGAGGGGGCGGGTTTTAGACAGGAGATTTCAGGCGGCAGGTTGTTCGGCCCAGCGTTCCTTGATCTGCAGAATATCGGGCAAACAAGCGATGAACAGCTCGACCAGACGCGGATCGAAGTGGCGCCCACTCTGTTCACGCAGGAAACCGACTGCATCGTCCACGGACCAGGCCTGTTTGTAGGGGCGCACACTGGTCAGCGCGTCGAACACGTCGGCAATGGCGACTATGCGGCCCTCCAGGGGAATGTCCTCGCCACTCAGACCGTTGGGGTAGCCGCTACCATCCCACTTCTCATGGTGCGACAGGGCAATGCGTTGCGCCGTGCGCAGCAGCCCCGAGCTGTGCTCACCGATGATCCGCGCACCGATCTCCACGTGCTGGCGCATCACCTGCCACTCCTGCTCGTCGATCTTGCCCGGCTTGCGCAGCACCGCGTCGGGAATGCCGATCTTGCCGACATCGTGCATCGGCGCCGCGTTGAGCAGTTCCTCGGCCGCGCTTTCGCTGAAGCCGGCGGCCAGCGCCAGCACCTTGGAGAAATGGCTCATGCGAATGACGTGCAGGCCGGTCTCGTTGTCCTTGTACTCGGCGGCCATGCCCAGGCGCTGGACGATCTGCAGGCGGGTCTGCTTGAGCTCATCGACACGCACCAGCGACAGGTGAGTACGCACCCGGGCACGCACGATGGGTGGGCTGATCGGCTTGGTGATGTAGTCCACCGCACCAACTTCGAAGCCGTGTGCCTCATCCTCGACATCGCCCAGAGCGGTCACGAAGATCACCGGAATCGTCTTTAGCAGAGGGTTGGCCTTGAGCCGCTCGCAGACCTCGTAACCGGTCATGCCCGGCATCATCACATCGAGCAGAATCAGGTCGGGCCGTTCGCGTTCGGCCATTTCCAGCGCGCGCGCGCCCTCCTTGGCGAATAGCAGGCGATAGTCCTCTTGCAGGATATGGCGCAGCACCTGCAGGTTAGTGGGTTCGTCATCGACCAACAGCAACAGCGGACGAGTATCGGCAGCCAGGGTCATGATGGGGTCGTTTCCTCGTCTTGCAGTTGCAGCAACAGTCGATCGAGCACCAGCAGAGCCTGATCGAAATCGAAATCTTCCAGCGCCTGACGCATATCGTTCAGCGCGGCGCCATAGGCTGTGCCCCTGGCGGCCTGCTCCATGACAGCAAGGGTTTCATCATCCAGACCGCCCCGCTGCAGCGCCTGGCGCAGCTGACTTGCCTGTTCACGCAGCGAGCGCACGTCGACAGCCGAGCTTTCAGCCGAAGATACGGCCTCCGGCACCTGCGGCACCACCTCCTTGACCGTCAGCAGGGCCTGCTCGAGCTCCACGATAAGTGCGGGCAACGCCTGCTCGTCTCGCCTCTGAAAGGCCCGCTCGATCGACTGTCCAAGGCTGGCAAGGCTGCTCATGGCCAGGTTGCCGGCGGCGCCGTGCAGACGATGCGCCAGAGCCTCACCCTCGCGCCAGTCGCGCGCCGTCAGCAGTTGGCTGAGGCGCGCCGCCAGATCATGCTGTTCGGCAATGAAGGTACTGATCGCCTGCGCCATACGCAGCGGCCCGCCCCACAGGCTGCTGCCACGAACCCAGTCGAACAGGCCATCGTCGGCAACCCGAGTGGCACTGACCACTGCACTGGGTACATCGGTCAGCCCGCGCAGTCGGGCAATTTCCCAGAGCAGCGCGTTGACATCCAGTGGCTTCGAAGCAAAGCCATTCATACCCGAGTCCAGCGCTGCCTGACGATCCTGGTCGAGTACGCTGGCGGTCAGGGCAATGATCGGAATCGGCTCTCGTGCCTCGGCCGCTTCCAGCTGACGAATCCGCCGAGAGGCTTCCAGGCCGTCGACACCCGGCATCTGCACATCCATCAGGATCAGATCGAAGCGCTGCTGGGTGAACGCCTGCAGTGCGCCTTCACCATCGGCGACGCAGTGTACGCAATGGCCGAAATGCTCCAGAGTCAGCTGCAGCAGCTCGAGGTTCTGCGGCACGTCATCGGCCGCGAGGATGTTCAACTGCCCCAGCTCAGGCAGCACGGCACGTTGCTGCGAGGCCAGACGCTTGCCGGCACGCAGCGGCAATTCGACGCTGAAGCAACTGCCCTGCCCTTCGGTACTTTCGACCCGCAAACGCCCTCCCATCAACTCGACCAACTGCCGGGAGATGGTGGTGCCGAGGCCAGTGCCGCCAAAGCGCCGGCTCATCGAGGCATCAGCCTGAGCGAAAGGCTCGAAGATCTTCTCCAGGCGGTCGGCTGCGATACCGATGCCGGTGTCCTTCACCGCCAGGCGCATCGCGCCCGGCTCACCCGTCACTTTCAGGCGAACCTCGCCGTGCAGGGTGAACTTGACCGCATTACCGAGCAGGTTGGTCAGGACCTGTTGCAAGCGCAGCGGGTCGCCGCAGAAGAACTCGTTGGTCGTTGCCGGATAATCCAGATACAGCTGCAGGCCTTTGCTTTCGGCCGTCAGGCGCTGCGTCGCGAGTACCTGCTCGCACAGCTCACGCAGGGAGAAATCCAGTTGTTCCAGCTCGATGGCACCACGGTCGAGTTTGGCCGTGTCGAGGATGTCATTGAGCAAGCCCAACAGCGAACGCGACGAATGCTGCACGGTACTCAGATGGCGACGCTGTTCACTGGAAAGCGGCGTTTCCAGCAGCAGGTCGGTAAAACCGATGATGGCATTCATCGGCGTACGAATTTCATGGCTCATGTTGGCCAGGAAGCTGCTGCGCGCGGCAGCGGCGGCCTCGGCGCGATCACGGGCAGCCCGCAGATCCTGTTCCATGACGCGGCGCGGGGTCAGGTCGGTCGACAACTTGACGACCTTGAACGGCTTGCCGTCGGTATCGAGGATCGGGTTGTAGCTGGCCTGAATCCAGACTTCCCGTCCTCCCTTACCAAAGCGATGGTATTCACCTGCACGAAAATGACCTGCCCGCAGATCCATCCAGCCCTGGCGATAAGCATCGCTTGCCACCAGTTCAGGATCGCAGAACATGCCGTGGTGGCGCCCTACCACCTCCTCCTTGTCGTAACCATACAACGCCAGTGCATTATCGTTGATGTCGAGGATGTTGCCGTCGAGGTCGAACTCGATCAGCGCCATCGCCTTGCTGATCGCGGTGACCTTGCCTTCGTATTCGGCATTGCGCCGCTTGGTTTCGGTCTGGTCGAGCAATACGCCATCGATCCAGCGCGGCACACCGTTTTCGTCGCAAACTGCGCTACCACTTTCCCAGATCCAGTGTTCCGCGCCATCGCGGTCGAACAAGCGGTATTCGACAACGTAGTTGCGGCCTTGCTCGATAGCCTGCATCACCTCGGCGGCAACTCGCTGATAGTCGTCCGGGTGATACATATCGGCAATCGAACAGCGGCGACTGATGAAATCCTCCGCACGCCAACCGGTGAGGGGCTGCACCGCATCGCTGATAAATATCATGGTCCAGTCCTGATCCAGCGTGCAGCGGAACGACACCCCAGGAATGTTGCTGATCAACGAACGGTACTGCTGCTCGCTGTCACGCAGGGCCTTCTCCATGGCTTGTCTTTCGCTGATATCGGCGACGAATACCACGAACAGCGGACGGCTGCCTGAGTGGGTGATGCCAACGCTGATGCGCACCAATTTCTCTTCGCCGTCGCGGGTCAGACACACCAGTTCCTGCTCACCGGCCGGCATCGTCAGGCGACCCGTTCTGAGGTAGTTCGCCAGCAGCACCTCCACCTGCTCGACATGGCGAGCAGGCATCAGTGAGCGCATGTGCATGCCCACCAACTCCTCCGGCGTCCAGCCGAACAGACGCGAGACTGCGCGATTGGCCGAGCGCAACGTGCCGGTGTGATCGACGGTGATGATGGCATCCAGAGCCGTGTCGAAGATCGAGCGCAAATGCTGCTCGCTGGCCTTGAGTTGAAGACTCATGCGGCGGTAGCGCAGCAGCGTATTGACCGCCACCACGAAGACCGTCAGAGCGACGGTCAGCAGCGTGATGGCAATGGCGATATAACCACTGTCGACCACTGCCATCGGAGCCTCGGACTCCGGCGTACCGACGAAACGTGCCGCAGCCATGCCGGTGTAGTGCATGCCACTGATCGCCAGGCCCATCACCAGGGCGCTGAGCGGAAGCGCCCAGAGTGTCGGTAAACGCCCCTCCAGACCGAAGCGTACCCACAACGCCAGAATGGCCAGGGCGACGGCAACGACGATGGACAGGGCGAACATCCAGGGGTCATAGCGCAGCAGCGGCGCCATCTGCATCGCCGCCATACCGCTGTAGTGCATGGCTCCGATACCGGCTCCGACCAGTACGCCCCCCACACACAGCTGCAACAGGCTCAAGTCACGCCGCGCCAGCAGGCTCAGCGCGACCCACGAAGCAGCCAGGCTCGGCAGCATCGACAGTAGCGTGATGCCCAGATCGAATCGCACCGCCGCACACAGCTCGAAGGCGAGCATGCCGAGAAAATGCATGGACCAGATGCCGCCGCCAAGAGCGAGCGAACCGGTGAGAATGGTGATTTGCCTGGCGACCGGATGCGAACTGTCGCGTGCTTCGCCAGCCAGCTGCAGCGCCATACCGGCGGCGAATACGGCAATAGCCAGTGACAGCAGCACCAGGGAAGTGTCGTAACTACTGAGCACAAGGACACTCGGGTCCGCGCCCACCAAGAAGAACAGCTCGAAAATCGACATACCACCCCAGGGCACTGCAGAAAGCCAGCCAATTGCCAGCATCTGAAACGACGGGGTCGCGCTTGTCAATTAAACCCGATCAATCGCGCGCATAGAAAAGCCCGCCGAAGCGGGCTTGTTCCACTACCTGACCTATCAGGCAGAAAGTTCCACCAACAACTTGTTCAGACGCTGCACATAAGCGGCAGGATCTTTCAGGCTGTCACCAGCGGCCAACGCGGCCTGATCGAAGAGAATGTGCGACAGATCGGTGAAACGGTCCTCGTCCGGCTCGGCATCCAGACGCTCGATCAGCGGATGCGCGGGGTTGAACTCGAAGATCGGCTTGGCATCCGGAACCTTCTGCCCGCTGGCCTCGAGAATCTGGCGCATCTGCAGACCGAGATCCTGCTCACCGATGGCGAGAATCGCCGGCGAGTCGGTCAGTCGGTGAGACACGCGAACCTCGGCGACCTGCTCGCCCAGGGCACCCTTGAGGCGTTCGATCAACCCCTCCTTGGCCTTGGCGACTTCTTCCTGGGCCTTCTTGTCCTCTTCCGAGTCCAGCTCACCCAGATC
>OGCL01003100.1_pt1 | contig 10357 bp, 11 predicted proteins | sample 1570041 | NCBI WGS metagenome assembly OGCL01 (sample SAMN06266162, study PRJEB24511) | hot springs metagenome | isolation source: Hot spring water | place: South Africa: Limpopo | collected 2015-06-22 | reverse complement strand
CTTCTCCGAGCCAAACAGGCTAAGCTGTGTTACAGGGCTTAGATAGGCAATTATACACTAAAATAGCCATAGGAAGGGTTGGTGAGGAATTTTTATACGACACCTTATAAAAGAAGTCTTGAGAAACTTTAGCAAAAGGCATTGCATTATAAAACTTAAAATAACGCTTAGGAAGGGCTGTCCTTAAAATAGCGCTTAGGAAGGGCTGTTTTTGGGTTTACACAAAATACTTGACAAGCCCTTGTAATGTCATTGCATTTCTTACGGCAAAACCTTTGTGACAATTATTAAACATTATGAAGACAACTTTGGATACTTTATTACTTTTTTGTATTGAGGGGATAAAACCCTTTAGTTCTTCATTGGAATACTCATAGGCATATCTTAAACTGGTCTCAATGCCTTTTTTATGCCAATTTTCTTTGTTTCTTCCGTGAAGCCTGTAATAGGCAATATCGGTAGTTACATCAGGACAAAATCTTACTGTAGATTCATCATTATATTGGGGTTCATCTGCAGTTATGTATGTGATGTTATGCTTACTTAGTCTGTGGATTGTGATTTCTCTATTATTATCATTTAACGCTGATATTTCTCACGCCCTCAGGTCTCCATGCAGGGGATATTACCTTTGAACCGAGTGATGATTTTATGTAAGAACCCCAGGTTATTTTAAAATCACCAAAGGTGTCATTTATCTTGTCGATTGCCTTATATAAAGACCTCTGCCTACTGTAATCATCAAATAATGATAGGTTATCTGCATCAACGGTAAGTTTACTAATTGATACACCAATAAGCCTTATGGGTGATTTGATTTCCATATCTTTTAATATGCTCAAGGCATGGTGATAAACTTCGTGGGTGTTATTGGTTGGTTGATGAATAGATTTTTGCCTTGTGTTGCTCTTAAAATCTGAATATCTTATTGTAAGTGATAGTGTGTTTCCCTTAAATCCATATGCCCTTGCCCTTCTACATACCATTTCGCATAATTGAAGCAGATAAACTTGTATTTCTTCATCCATTGTAATATCTCTTTGTAGAGTCATACTATGTCCTATTGATTTAGGTAAGGGTTCTTCCTTTTGTATTGGTCTATGACAAATACCAAGTCCCATTTCTTTAAGATTCTCGCCTATAATCCCAAAATGACTCCTTAAAAAACTCGCTGGCGTCCTTGCTAGATCACCACAGGTATGTATGCCCAATTTATTAAGTCGCTCTGAAATCTTATTGCCTATTCCCCACAATTCCTTTACTGGCAGGTCTTCAAGTAAACTTTTTATCTCCTCACCTTTTACCCATCTAAGTCCATTAGGCTTGCTGAGATCGCTAACAAGCTTTGCAATAAGTATGTTGGGTCCTATACCTACGGTGCAGTTTATACCAAATTGTCTCTTGATGTCTGACTTTATAAGACTACCTACTTGTAAAACACCCCCAAAAAGGTGAGAAGTAGTAGTAATGTCTATAAATGCCTCGTCAATAGAATATATCTCTACATCAGGGCTATATTTTTGGTAAATCTTTTGCAGCTGGCTACAGGTATAGGTATATTTTTCGTTATCACCCACTACAAAAATAAGGTGAGGACATAACTTCTTCGCCTCATAGATGTTCATACCTGTTTTGACACCATATTTTCTTGCTTCATAAGAACGTGTGGTGATTACTGTGCGCATTCCTGAACCTATTACTGCTATTGGTTTGCCTCTAAGTCGTGGATTATTTTGCTGTTCCACAGATGCAAAAAAGGCATCCATATCTACACATAGAATTACTGGTTCTGTGTATCTAATCTTTCTAACCTCCATATTAGTGAATGAGTGTCAAAGGTCAACTCATAAAGGCTGCCACCAGCGATTACTGAGAAGTGATAGATTGTCTTTAGACCATCTTTTGTAACCCATTGATAGGTTATCTCATTTATATCAAAAAGCCTTCCTGACCACTTAAATCTCAGCGGTTTCATCTTATAACTACTACTAAAAGAAGCTAATACTGATATGTTCTCACCTATAGAAATCATATCTTTCTTATGACCCCTATGACTTTACCAAGTATTGCTACCTCTGAAGTCTTATAATGACTTTCTTTCATGGCACTATTTTCTGGTCTTAAGATTATCCTATCTTTTTCTATAAACACACGCTTGATAGTAGTCTCATCTTCAATCAGCACCACTGCAATATCACCATCTTCTACGGTCTGTTGTGGATTGACTATTACATAATCGCCTTCAAATATACCAGCCTCTTTCATGCTATCTCCCTTTATCCTTAAAGAAAAGGGGTTTTCTGAAGGGAAAAGGTCTTTGTCTATATAAATCCTTGCACTTATATCCTCAAAGGAATAAATAGGCTCTCCTGCCCTTATGTTACCAATTACTGACACAGCCCTACCCTCTGTGATTGAAAGCCCTGTAATCTCTACGCCTCTTGATATCTTTGGGTTAATTTTTATAAACCCCTTTTTTTCTAAGGCTGAAAGATGCCCCTTGACTGCATTTTGATAAATGTTAAATTCTTTGCCAATCTCAGCAATAGAAGGCGGATAACCATTCCTAAATGTGTATGACTTAAGGAAATCAAGTATTTTCATCTGTTTATTGGTTAAGGTGTTCATACAAACAGTGTATAAATATACACTATTTTAAGATTATTGTCAAGCCTTATGAGAATCCTTAAAATAACGCTTAGGAAGGGCTGTTTCAGGATTTTTATAATCGACAAATTTTATTTATAATTTTGATTTATACATTTAAAACAATGCCTTATGACGAAGCCCTACAAACTTTTTTTATAAGGTGTCGTATAAAAATCCTTCACCAGCCCTTCCTATCTTACTTGCTACTTTTTAGTTTTATTGTTGATTCTGGGAATAAAAAATGAAATCGTTGATTATATAAATTCAGAAACAGCCCTTACTTTCGCTAGAGTTGATAACAAGTTATTACTCCAGAAGATTTACAGATTGATAGGTTAAATAATGAATGCCCTTTAATTAAATTTTTCTGCCTTAAGGAAAACTGTAAATCTTGTTAACTAATTATGAATTCTCTACTACTTTCAATGTAGGGGGACTTGCAATTATATCACTTATTTTTTTGAACAGGTCTTTTTTGATGTCATCAATCTTGCCTTCAATGGTGCATCCGGCAGCATTTTTATGACCACCACCGTTGTATTGTGATGCTACGGCAGCAACATTGATGCCATTCTTTGACCTCATGCTTATCCTGTATTTGTCTTCTGATATTTCTTTTATCAGCACAGAGACCTTTATATAAACAGTCCTTTTTGGGAAATCCACGAAATTGCCTGCATCATCATCATCACAGCCCGTATCTCTGAGCATATCTTTTGTTACAGTCATGATGGCAATATCATTTTGTTCTTCAATCCCTTTTATAACCTCTTTGAAGAGTTTAAATTTAGAAGATGACCAAGACTCAAAGAGTTCCCTGTAAATCTTTGATGGCTTTATACCTTTACTTACTAAATCAGATGCAATTTTCAGTGATTCTGTTGATGTATTTTCGTGTCTAAAGTTGCCCGTGTCAATACATAAACCTGCATATAGACAGATTGCTATGTCTTTAGTTATTTCAATGTCGAGAGACTTAATGAGTTTATAAATCATCATAGTTGTTGATGCAATAGGGGGTTCAATCCATCTTATATCTCCAAAAACATCAGATATTTCATGATGGTCTATTACGCATGAGGGTAAATTGCTTAATAATGCCTGATGGTGTGTCTCTTGAGAGATCCTTTTGATGCTGTTACAGTCAACGACAATCAGGGCCTCTCTTTTAAAGTTAAGCTCCCTGAGGATATCAATATTATAAACCTCATTTATAAAGGGCATAAATTGACAATCCTTTGGAGTCTTATCTTTGTTGATTACAATGGCTTTTTTATTAATACTCATCAATGCCTGATAAAGTGCAAGTCCTGACCCGATGGTATCTGCATCAGGGTTGTAATGGGTTGCAATGACAAAGTTGTTTTTATTAATGATAAATTGTTTGACCAATTCAAGAGACATTTTCTTTGGTTGACTCCTTAGTTATCTCACGTAAGAGTTTATCAATCTTGATACCTTCTTGTATGGATTCATCTAACATAAATTCAAGGGTTGGTATGAATTTTACCCTTAGCCTCTTTGCTAATTCTGCTCGTATCATTTTTTTTGCTGATTTGATTATTTGTAATGACAATCCTTCTTCCTGTTCTTTTAATACGCTTATATAAACTCGTGAAATCTTTAAATCCTCCGTCATCTCAACATCTGTAATTGTTACAAAGCCAAGACGAGGGTCTTTTACTTTTTTAAGGACTATGTCTGCTATCTCTTCTTTTATAAGAAGGCTTAAGCGGGTTGATCTTTTATATGGATGCATTTTTTAGGGAAGATTAGAGTTTTCCAAAGACTTTTTCTATGTTGTAGTTTTCTATAACGTCATTGACCTTTATGTCGTTAAAATTTTCTATTAGGATACCGCATTCATAACCCTTTTGAACCTCACGGACATCTTCTTTTTCAATTTTTAAAGAGCCTATCTTACCTTCATAGACAACAATATTATCTCTGATTACCCTTGCACCATCACTTGATCTAACTATTGAGCCTTCTAATACATAACAACCAGCAACATTGCCAATTCGTGATATGTTATAAGTCTTTCTAATCTCTGCCCTTCCTAATATCTTTTCTTTTAAGGTAGGTTCAAGGAGACCCTCGAGTGCCTTCTTTACATCTTCCACTGCATCATAAATTATGTTGTAAAGCCTAATGTCAACGCCTTCTTTTTCTGCAATACCAAGGGCCTTTTGCTCAGGGCGGACATTAAAGCCTATCAATATGGCATTTGAGGCAGAGGCTAAGTTTATATCAGTTTCATTTATACCTCCTACAGAGGCGTGGATTACCTTTACCTTTACCTCTGGATGGGTAATCCTCTCAAAGGCTTCTTTTATGGCTTCAACAGAGCCCTGAACATCACCTTTGATGATTAGATTGAGATCCTTTATCTTTCCTTCTTGTATCTTTGCATAGAGTTCATCAAGGGTGAGCTTTTTGTGTCTTGCTATATCTGCTAATTTAAGCTTTTGTTGTCTTGCTATGGCTATTTGTCTGGCTTTCTTTTCATCTTCAACACAGTTAAATACATCACCCGCATTAGGCACCTCTGAAAAACCTATAACCTCAACGGGTGTAGATGGTCCTGCTGAGTTTATCCTCTTGCCTGTATCGTCAATCAGGAAGCGAACCTTTCCTGTAGTCACACCAGCTACAAAGGCATCACCGGTCTTTAATGTTCCTTTTTCAATGAGAACTGTGGCAACGGGTCCCCTTCCTTTGTCTAACCTTGCCTCAATGATAGTACCCCTTGCCTGTCTGTTTGGATTTGCCTTGAGTTCCATTACCTCTGCCTGAAGGAGTATCATCTCAAGTAAATTTTCGATACCTATACCTTTTTTGGCTGAGACTTCAACGAAGATATTCTGCCCTCCCCATTCTTCAGAAACTACCCCATGCTCAGCCAATTCATTTTTGACTTTTTTGGGATTTGCCTCAGGTTTGTCAATCTTATTGATTGCAACTATTATTGGCACTTGTGCTGCCTTTGCATGATTAATAGCCTCTACAGTTTGAGGCATAACTCCATCATCTGCAGCTACTACAAGGACAACTATATCTGTTACCTTAGCACCTCTTGCCCTTAAGGCTGTGAATGCCTCATGACCGGGCGTATCGAGAAATGTTATCTCTTTTCCTTGCAAAGAGACTTTGTATGCACCAATATGTTGGGTAATGCCGCCAGCTTCAGTCTCTGTTACCTTTGTCTTTCTTATGGCATCAAGGAGCGATGTCTTGCCATGGTCAACATGACCCATAATAGTTACGACAGGTGGTCTTATAATGAGGGTTGAATCTTGATCAACTTCTTCTTCAATTATATCAATATTTTCTGCAGCAACTGTGTCAATTTTGATACCAAAGCTTTCTGCCACTATAACAGCGGCGTCCATATCAACAGGTTGATTAATTGTAGCCATATAGCCAAGTTCCATAAGTTTTTTTATAACATCGGATATTTTGATGCCAAGTAATTCTGCAAATTCCTTGACAGTAGTCCCTTCTTGCATCTTTATGGATTTTTTCCTTGGCGCAGTTATTTGAGTTTGTTGAATCGTTTCAGGTTTTTTAAAAAATTTATCTTTTGGTTTTTTAGTTAATTTATTATCAATCCATTTCTTTGGCTCTATTTTTTTAATAGCATGAAAGGCCTTTTGCATGCTTGGTTTAATTTTTTCGACTTTAGTTACATCGATAATATCCTTTTGAAATTTGGATGGCAACAAAACATCATCAATGTCTTCATTTAGATTAGGAATTTCTATAGATACAAGATCTTCGATTTGAGAAATTGAAGTGTCTTGGTCTTCTTTATCTATGATTGGCTGTTCTTTAGTAACTGTTTGTAAAGGAGGAGTTTCAATTTTATCTTCTGCTGGTTTATCAGGTAGAATTGCTTGTTCTTTTTGAGCAGTCACTTCTTGAACACAAGATGTTATGATTGATGAAAGAATTTGTCTAATCAGATCAACTTCTTTATCAGTAAGTTTTATGTTTGTAACATTCTTTTTGAACTCAACATTTCTTAATTTTCCTGCCTCTGCAACAATTATAGAGGGCTTAACATTTAACTCCTTAGCGAGTTTAAAACTATTCATTTCGTTTGATGACATATAAATCAGGTCCCTCCAATTGATGAAGCATTTTATTGTAATTAACTTGTCTTAAAAAGATTAAAATGTTATCATAAAAAACTTTGCAAATGCAAACATAAGCCAATGGATATATTAGGAGGATTGAGATTATGGCAAGCTGTGATATTTGTGGGAAGAAAAAGGTAATTGGTAATAATGTAAGTCATGCTAATAACAAGACGAGGAGGATTATCAAGCCTAATACCCAATCTGTAAGGGTTTTAACTGATAGTGGTGTAAAGAGAATGAATGTTTGCACTCGTTGTATCAGGTCGGGATTTATAACAAAAGCAGCCTGATGGTTTCGGCAGGAGTAGTTTTAAAAAGACTCGCAAAGGAACTTGCAATAGAGTCTGCAATAAAACTCTCTGAGCTTGAGGCAAAATGGGAAAAAATCTTTGATGAGTCCTTAACAAAACACATTTACCCTTCAGACATCAAGGATGACATACTTTACATTAATGTTGACTCACCTATCTGGATTCAAGAGCTGACTTATATGAAAAAAGAGCTTGAAGAGAAATTAAAAAATTTTTCTCCAAGCTATTCATTTAAAGATATAATATTCAAGACAGGCAGAATTCCAAAAAACAAAAGACCTTTAAAATGCAAAACTGATACTAAAGATGAGACAATCTCGCCCAAAGAAGTCCCTGAATGGGCAGATGAACTATTGAATGAAATCAAAGATGGCTATCTAAAGGAAAGCCTTCGCAATATTGTTGCTATTAATTTATTAAAGAGTGGAGGTTGAAGATGAGGATATGGTTTCTTTTTTTAGCAACTTGGATATTATTATCCTTTATCTTTAGTAATTCATTTGCAGTTGATTCAGTAATTACAACTGCAAAAGAACAAACAAACCTTGAGGTTACTATATACAATAGCAACATAGGGCTTGTAAAAGATCAAAGAAAGATAAATTTCCTTAAAGGTTTACAAGAATTAAGATACATGGATGTAGCGTCAAAGATAATTCCTGAAAGCGTAAGTATTCGTTGCCTCACAAACAGTAAATGTATGAATGTGTTTGAACAAAACTATGAATACGACCTAATTAGTCCTGAAAAACTCCTTGAAAAATATATAGGTAAAGAGGTCAAGCTTTATACCAAAAATCCATATACTGAGAAGGAAGAAATAGTTAAGGCAAGGGTTCTTTCTAATCATGGATACAAGACAGTTTTTCAGATTGGTGATGAAATAACCTTTGGTCATAGCGGCAGGATAATATTCCCAGAGATGCCAAAAAATTTCATATCTAAACCTACTCTTCTATGGCTCTTACAAACACCAAAGGAAGGTCAACAAGATATAGAAGGGGCTTACTTGACAGAGGGCATAAATTGGTATTCTAACTATGTGCTTACTTTAAACGATAAAGATGACATGGCAAATCTGACTGCTTGGGTAACAATCATCAATAAAAGCGGTGCAACCTATATGGATGCAAACCTCAAACTCGTAGCAGGTGATATTCAGCGAATACAGAGGAAAAAAGATATGTATGATTCAAGGTATGTTATGTTAAAGTCGGCTGAGGCACCAACAATGCAAATGACAGAAAAGGAATTTTTTGAATATTACATCTATAATCTCAACAGAAAAACTACTCTTAAAGACAATCAGACTAAACAGATTGTAATGGTTGAGGCATCACAAATTCCCTTGAAAAAAGAATATGTCTATAAAGAGACAAATCCTTTTTATTATACAAGTAGATATTTTGATACATTATCAAATACAAAGGTTGATGTGTTTATTGAATTTATGAATTCAAAAGAACATAATCTCGGGATTGCTTTGCCTAAAGGTGATGTAAGGGTCTATAAATATGACCATGATAAGAGCCTTCAATTTATAGGTGAAAATAGTATTGATCACACTCCAAAAAATGAAAAGATTAGATTCAAGATTGGAAGTGCCTTTGATATTAAGGTTACAAGGAAGCAGACGGAGTGGACAAAGTTAACAAACAATATTTACGAGTCTTCTTATCTTATAAATTTGAGAAATCACAAAAAAGAAGACATAGTTGTAACGGTTATTGAAAAAATTCCAGGTTCTTGGAAGGTATTAAATTCATCCCTTGGATATAAAAAGTACGATTCAGGCACCATACATTTCACTGTGCCTATTAAGAAAGAGTCAGAAGCTAATCTCACCTATACTGTGAGGGTTGAGTATTAATGATAGACAATAATAAAATTAGATTTTTTCGTTTCTTTGCTGGTTTATTGATTAGTCAAATAAATGACCCTCTTTGCAGCAAATGTAGGGCTTTGACTAACAGTTACAATAGTGTAAAAGAGATGGTTGAACAATTCACAAAAGAGACAGAGGATAGAGAAATCATAGCATCGATTGAAAAAATCAAAGAATTGCTTGGTTCAATAAACCCTCTCCCTGATTTGCCTGGGCAGAAGAGAGAGGGTAATTGTAAGATGCCAAAAGGGGTCTGCTTTATCAAATCACCTAAAAAGATATTTGATGAACTTCAGTCTTAACCAATCCAGACAGTCTTTTTATATTCCTTTGTGCCCTCAACTATGTGATTGGTAGTCCCTCGAAAGCCAATCTTGAGTTGGTCTTCAAGATTAAAATGTTTTAGACAGGTGCCACAGGTAAATATCTCTACGCCCATATTTTCGATATCTTTGATAATTGGGATTATTTCGTCATCAATAGTAGTCAGCCTTACTGCGGTATTCATAAAAAACATTGCATCAGGGAGTTCTTTATAGACCTTTATGGTCTCAAGATAAGCCTTCATTAGTATCCTTCCCAGTTTTTCATCTTTTCCAAAGGTATCAGTGGCAAAAATTACAAAGAGGTTCTTTTTATCTGCTTTTGTATCATCCGTTGAGATATTACACTCATAGCCCTTTAAGATAGTCAAACTCCAGTAGTTATCAATCTTTTCAACCTCTGCAGAAAAACCATTTTTTGTAGAAAATCTCTTTAAATTACTTACTGCAGGCTCGTTATCAACAAGTATCTTTATAGAACCTTCCTTTATCTTATTTAATGCCTCTTCAGCCATTAAAACTGGTTTTGGACAGTTAACTCCACGGGCATCAATTACATTTGACATATAAACCTCCATTTTTAATATTGGGATAGGACAATAGTTTTAAGAAACTATTTTTTACTCACAAGCAATTCCGTTTAACAAACATTTAATTTATAACTCACTAATGTTGCCTTAATCAAATTGATAATTTCTATGGATAGTTTTAGTTATTATAGAAAATTCTTATTTTGAAGGGGTGGACGACGGGGCTCGAACCCGCAACAGCTGGAGCCACAGTCCAGTGCTCTGCCATTGAGCTACGCCCACCATAATACGCGCCTGAAGGGATTCGAACCCCTGGCCCACTGCTTAGAAGGCAGTTGCTCTATCCAGCTGAGCTACAGGCGCTTGTAGCAAGCAGGATATTTAATAAGAAGGGGTATTCTTGCATATTTGTAAAAAAACTGTCAAACTGACAATTAAACTCCTTAAAATAGCGCTTAGGAAGGGCTGTTTCAGGATTTTTATAATCGACAAATTTTATTTATAATTTTGATTTATA
>OGCL01003098.1_pt1 | contig 10360 bp, 6 predicted proteins | sample 1570041 | NCBI WGS metagenome assembly OGCL01 (sample SAMN06266162, study PRJEB24511) | hot springs metagenome | isolation source: Hot spring water | place: South Africa: Limpopo | collected 2015-06-22 | reverse complement strand
TCCAATTATTACTGATTCTATTTTATTAATAAATTTCTTTCGTTTTTTTTTGTTTTAAAATAGATATATATATATAAATAAATCTCATACCATGTTTTACTTTTAAATAAGCTTTGATTAACACACCTGTTAATAATATAATCGAGAGAAATAATAATAATCTACTATCCTATAAATTCAATGAATAAAAAAATCATTTAAGCACAAAAAATGTATAAGGTTAATGGACTTTTTAAACATTAGCTGCATGGTGTTCATTTAATTTATTGATTCCCCGTACAGGTAAACTAAGAGTGGAATCACAATATATTTTGATTTACAACTAAGAATTATCTATCCCATCAAGAGTAATTTCTCATTCCAATTCAAGGTAATTTGGGTAGGTGTCGATGTGGGTATTACAATCGCACCTATGAACAAAGATTCTTAGAATGAAAATTTGTAAAATTCTTGCTTTACTTTCCTAAAAACAAATGAAAAGTTTTGCTGATAAAAATAATCCACGTTCTATTTTAATCACTTGCTCTCCTAAAACAAATTTCAAAAATAAGGAATAAAGCAAATTCGACCCAGTTGTATTCCTGAGGCTTAATAATACAAGATATCCTGACCATTTTATAACAATGTGAAGAATGACCTGCATTACAAATATATAAGGTCGAGAAGGTTAATTGTAGATAATTTAGATTAAACAGGCACAATATGGACCTTAATGAGAAATTTTCACATTTGTGTGCAATCAGATCGGTGCCAAGGTAATCGTCAGAGCATTCATTTAAAGCTAAAGCAAAAGAATTCATTAGCTCTGATTACTAATGAAATCTTGGCTGGCAGTATTCTGCAATATTCACCATGTTATCGGTAGTATCGGATCATTCCCAGAGCCTTCACATTCTAAATCCAATTCTATTTTTTGGAATCTATCTTCGTTGAATAAGCAGTCTGTTGAACTATTCACAAAACCTTCGCAATAGGGAAGTATATTTAACCCTACCAGAACATAATACATAGGTGCTGTAATCCAGACTCTTTGTTTCATTTTAAAAAGCCGATTAATCTTATCGATAAGTTTTAGAAAGGAAGATTTTTTGGTAAAACTGTGGAAACTTTTGAAAGGAATAATAATTATATTTTTATTTTGCAACGTGTAATTATGATAATTTATCTAATGATTTAGAGATAACACCTTGAAATTGACGCTGTGTTAATGTACTTTCTAAAGATTAAACAGGCTCATCTATGAGATTCAAAATAATTTCGCAGCTGTTACTTTTAATATTTCCTCACCTGCGGATGTGGACACAATTAGTTGCCGGTTTTTCATCCAATACGCAGGCAATATGTCAAGGTGAATGTATCAATTTTATTAATCAAAGTAGCGGACCCATCGTTACTTGGAACTGGAATTTCCCTGGTGGGACTCCTTCCAGTTTTCTGGGACCTAACCCTCCTCCTATTTGCTATCAATCTCCTGGCATCTTTGATGTACTGCTCGTTGTGAGCAATGGACTTCAAATTGATTCTATTCGAATTGCCAATTACATCGTTGTAGCTCAAACACCTACACTTAGCTTTCAAACTCTGGATGCTTCATGTCCGGGGCTCAACAATGGGATGGCAGCAGCTACATTAAGTGGGGGCACAGGTAATTACTCCTTTCTTTGGTCTCCTGGAGGTCAGACGACTGCTTCATTAGATAGTCTGGCTCCGGGAATTTACCATGTAACGGCATCCGATAATGTACCTGTTTCTGTTATGCATGTTCTTTATGAAGAGGATTTTTCTGATGGTTCTGGCTGGACACTCAACCAGCCGACTGGTCCCAATGATGCGGATGCAAATTTCTGGGTGATTTCAGATGCGGAAGGAGGCCTTATAGCTCCCGCTTGTGGAGTCGCTTTTAATGGTAATCCTACACTACATGTAACATCAACTATCTTTCCTAACGGAGGAGCAGCTTATAATGCCGGTGGTTTATGCCCGGGTGTTATGTGTGTCAATACCAATAGAAGGGCTGAATCTCAGATCTTTTCAACAAGTGGCTATAATAATGTGTTCATCTCTTTCCATTACATTATGACGGGTCAGGTTGGCCTGGATTATGCGGAACTTTTCTTTTTTGATGGTGTCAGCTGGCAACCTGCTCCTTTGTCAATTCCTATTACACCTACATGCATTGGCGGTCAGGGATTATGGTCTCTTTATTCAGCACCACTGCCGCCCAATTGTCAGAATAACCCCAATGTGCGTATCGGCTTTAATTGGAAAAACAATGATGACGGCCTAGGCACAGATCCTTCATTTGCAGTAGATAATATCAAAGTGTATAATTTGACTACTCAAATTGCTCAATGTACAATTACTGATTCTGTTATTATAAATCAAAATCCTGGTCCTCAATTAACTTTTAGTTTTACCAATCCGGGCTGTACTTCGACAAATAATGGATCCATCACCGCGCAGGTACAGAATTCAAGCGGTGGCTTAAGTTATCAGTGGACGCCCAGCCAAACGAATTCACCCACCATCAATAATTTAACTGCCGGAACTTATATTTTAACAGTGTATGATACTATCAGTGGGGGAGTTGCTGGAGGTGGTCAAGTGGTCTGGTCGGATGATTTTGAGGGTCCCATGCAGTGGATTTTAAATGTTCCTTTTGGTCCCAACGACCCGGATGGAAATTATTGGATTATTTCTGATGCAGAGGGCGGTATGTCTTCAGGTAGTTGCGCTGCCCAGTTTAATGGGAACAAAACCTTGCATATTACAAATACGCTTACAAACGGAGGTGCTTTGTACAATGCGGGTGGGCTTTGTCCTTGGCTGATGTGCGTTACCTCGCATGTTCGAGCCGAATCAGTCCCCATCAGTACTATTGGCTTTAGTGATTTAACTCTTCAGTTTGATTTTATTGCAATGGGACAAAGTATGATGGATGAGTCGGCGGTCTGGTACAACAACGGAACGGGGTGGAATATGTTGACTTCTCTACAAAGCAACCTATGCGCCGCTTCTCAGGGATTATGGACTCAGCTAACCCTATCCCTTCCGTCGTCTTGTGAGAATATTCCCAATCTCCAAATTGGATTCACCTGGCGCAATAATGACGATGGATTAGGTGCTGATCCCTCGGTAGCTATAAATGATGTTTATATTCATGCTGGCGCAAGTACAAATGTTTCAGGTTCCTGGGTATGCAGCGTCACGGATACGGTTACTCTCATTCAGTTACCTCTACTGGGTGTGGATATTGAGTTAATTGAACCCATGGCCTGCGGGGAACCTGGAATTCTTGTTGCTGATATTGAAGGCACCGGCGGGCCTTTTTCTATTACTTGGAATTCAAACCCACCCCATTCGGGCGATACACTAATAGTGTACCAGCCTGGTGATATCATTTTGACTGTTTCGGATACCAACGGGTGCACAGTTCAGGATATTCTTAATTTGCAGCCCGATGATGGGGTCATTCAGGTCCAGGCGCAAATTACACAAGCTAATTGTTTAGGAGAAGGAGGCACTATTGATTTGACCGTCTCGGGTGCATCAGGATCCTACAATTTCATGTGGAGTAATAACGAAACTACAGAAGATCTCAGCAATTTGAGTCCAGGTGTGTACAATGTACAAATCAGCTCGGGGGGCTGTTCGCTGGATACTTCTTTTAGCATCAGCACATCACCAGGTTTTACTATTTTTCCCACTCTCATAAATCCTAAATGTCATGGAGAAAATTCCGGTGCCATTAAATTAAACATCAATGGAGGCTCCCCCCCTTATCAAATTTTTTGGAATGGACAGCAGGGTCCTGCTTCTAATTATTACCTCACTGCCGGGTCATACCAAATCTATGTTATAGACGATATGGGCTGCGATACCACAATAATTTTTACTCTTGCTGATCCGCCATCCATCGAAGTTTTTTCAGACACAAGTCATACAATTTGGATGGGGGAAAGTGTTCTTTTGTGGTCTTCAGCGAGCGGGGGAACAGGTACTTTAAATCTTAATTGGTCCCCGAATTATTACATTGAATGTACCAGCTGTCCTGTTACAGTGGCCTTCCCACCCAGAACCACAACATACACTATTCAATACACAGATACTGTAGGTTGTAAAGTTTCTCGAGAGGTTGAGGTTATCGTTGTGCGGGACGGGCCATTTATCCCTACAGCCTTTACTCCAAACGGGAATGATCGTAATGAAGAATTTAGGATAATCGCATACGGTGTGAAAAAATTTGAGCTGAGAATTTATGACAGATGGGGGCATGAAGTTTTTTTCACGGATGATTTGTATACCGGTTGGAACGGGAAGTTTAACGGAGAGGAGGTGCCCCAGGGAACTTATGTGTACAAATGTTATATCAAATATTTAAACGGCGACGTAGGTAAATATTTAGGTCACATAATTTTATATAGATGATGTGCTCACTGGTCTTTTTTAATATCTACGACGGATACAAGTAGACAACCACCATAGGGCAATGCTCCCGGCTATAGCCGCATTTAGAGAGTGTTTATGACCAAACTGTCGAATTTCAATAGCAGAGGAACACAAGTTCAAGGCATCTTGCGAAAGTCCGTGGACCTCATTTCCAATGTAAAGAGCTAACCCGCATAAAGAATGACAATCAAAATCCTCTAAAAAACATGGTACATCTGTTTGCTCTAGGGCTAAGGAAAGCCAATTTGGAGGATAGTGTTTCGGAGCCTCATTAATGTAGCTCTCCTGTATCCATTCTACAACATCTTCAGCGCCTAAAGCGGCTTTTCTTATTTCTGGGTGGGGCGGCTGAGGAGTAAAGCCGATCAGTATGATTTTTTGGATAGCAAAAGAATCAGCTGATCTGAACAGGGATCCCACATTAAAGGCACTACGCATATTTTCAAGTACCAAAACTATGGGGAGTTTTGGTGAACGACGTGCCTCAACCACATTTAGGCGTTTCAATTCTTCTAATTTTAATTGTCGCACAGTGCTTTAGTAGTATAATCCTTTAATTAAAAAATTTTTTAAATATTGGCTGACAGCCTCTTCTAACCCAGTAAATGGATTTTTATAACCCAGTGTCTCAAATTTTTCCAAATCTGCACAAGTGAAATATTGATAATTATTTCTAATTTCAAAAGGAGTATCAATAAATTCAATATTTCTAGTAAGCTGGAGGGCATTAAAAAGAGCAGCACCAAGATCCAGAAATGTTCGCGCCCGGCCAGTTCCTATATTAAGTAAACCACTTCGAATAGGTAAATTATTACAATTTTTAAATAAATAGTAAATTATCTCTGCTACATCATCCACATAAATGAAATCCCTAGACTGGTGGCCATCAGAAACATCTTGTCTGTGACTTCTGAAAAGCCTCATTTTACCCGATTGCACAATTTGTTGATATCCATGGAAAATTACTGAAGCCATTCGCCCTTTATGATACTCGTTGGGTCCAAACACATTGAAAAACTTCAAACCAACCCACATAGGGGGTGATTTTGTTTGATTTAATGCCCATTTGTCAAACTCGTTTTTAGACCAAGCGTAAGGATTAAGCGGCTTTAAATCTGCCGGATGAGTTTTGTCGCTGAAACCACGACTTCCGTCCCCATAAGTGGCCGCACTTGAGGCATATATAAAAGGTATCTTGTGGAGGCAGCAAAATTCCCATAATTTTTGGGAGTATTCCAGGTTAAGCTCTTGAAAAATTACTTGATCTGCACTAGTCGTATCAGTTCGTGCACCGAGGTGTATGATTGCTTCTAAGGATGGAGCCAGGTTATGAATTTCAGAAAAAACACTTCTTCGTTCAATGAGCTTATGGAATTTTTTTTGTATCCAATTGTTTCTTTTTAGGTCTGAGCTAAAATCATCACAAAGTATCAAATCATAAACACCTTTGTCATTTAATTTGCCGACCAGATAACTTCCGATAAAGCCGGCTGCTCCGGTTATCAGAATCATAATACAAGGGAAAATATTATTGGATATTTTTTTCTCGCATCACGCTAATTAACCAACGCAAAATCAGAATTAACATAAGCGCTGCGGTCATCACCAGAGCGAAATTCAAAAGGAAGAAATTTGACTTATCTTCATAAAGCTCCCACATCCCGGATAGAACTCCGGAAAGTTTGTTGCCCACTGAGGTTGAAAGAAAAAACCCGCCCATCATAAGGGCTGTGATGCGGGGAGGGGAAAGTTTAGAAACAAGAGACAAACCCATAGGTGATAAACATAATTCGCCAACCGTAATCACACCATAGGCTGCGATGAGCCACCAGCTGGAAGCTTTTTCTTGATCAATTTGCGTTGATTTAACAGCTGCCACCATAACAAGTGCAGAGATTGCAGTGATTACAAGCCCTATAGCAATCTTGGCCGGTGTGGAAGGTTCTTTTCTTTTTCTACGTAACCAACCAAAGAATCCCACCACAACAGGAGTAAGTAAAATAACCCAGAATGGATTAACACTTTGAAATAGCTCAGCAGATACCAGTTTTAATTCGCCTTGAGGAGCTGGATGACGTTCTGATGGCAGATTCTGAACATACTTTTTATAAACTGCGTATTTCCCGGCATCCACGGAGTCATTTTTAATTACCTGAGCTAAGTTGACAGAATTCATAATCGAGGCAAAACCTTCAGGCATTTCTCTGTCGGTATATTCTTCAGCCCATACGGTTAGAGCATCTCCATTTTGGTGAAAAATAGCCCAGAAAATTACAATGCAGGCATAGACTGATAGTAATGCTCCAATAGGCCTTTTCTCTTCAGCTTTTGATTTGATAAGTAAAACTATGAAAAACAGGATAACAGGAATACACCCAAATAAAAAAGCATCATTGGTATCGGTTCCAAAAATGTTGCCATAAGGATTCTCAGGTGAAGTAACTCCTTTAAGAAAATAACCAATAACACCAAAAAGAAACATGGGCGCCAAGGTGCCTAAGAGGATGTGACTCGTTTTAAGATCCCCCGGTTGTTGAGGTTTCAGAACGTCTCCTTCTTTTACGTGCTGTGTACCGGCTATAAATATAATCAAACCTATGAGCATACCAACACCAGCAGCGGCAAATGCCCACCCCCAGCCATAATTGATTCGCATGTAGGCAGCAACAAAATTGCAGAAAAAAGCTCCGATATTAATCCCAGCGTAGAAAATGTTGTAACCTGCATCTTTGTTTTTTATGAATTGTGGGTTATTGTAAAGATTACCTAACAGGGTAGAAATATTGGGTTTGAAAAAGCCGTTTCCCAAAATGATGCTTAATAATGATAAATAAAACACACCTTCCCCAGGCATAGCCAAACCAAAATAACCGAGAGCCATTAATAAACCCCCTATGATTATGGATTTACGGTAACCGAGAATTCTATCAGCTAGTAAACCTCCAATAAAGGGAGTAAGGTAAACCAGTCCTATGTATGTTCCATAAATGTCAGATTTTTTTTGCTTTGTAAAACCCATACCTCCATTCTCCACACTGTCCATCATATACAAAGCAAATATCCCCAGCATTAAATAATATCCGAAACGTTCCCACATTTCAGTAAAAAACAGGTACGGAAGTCCTGATGGGTGCTTTTTATTAGTTGAGCTCATAAAAAATATTTAATCAGCAGCGAAACTACACTTTGAACTTATTTTAACAAAAAATTTGTGTGTTGACTAATCAGGTACTCTTTTCATTATTTTTTATTTCTGGAGTAGATTAAATTGTCATTAATACATTCGTTTTCTGATTTTAATATCTTTAAATTGTGATCGAAAGGAAAAATTTTGGGAACTTTCCAAGTTGAAAAATCATCCCTAAATTTTGAAGCCGTAAGATTTTCTAACTTATTTCCTGAATCTATTTTAAATATCAATCTATTGATAGACAAACCTTCATTAGAAAAAAACTCCTCAAGATTAATTGGCGGCATTTTAGGCCTAGCCGGTAAGGTTTCACTTGTTTCAAACCATATGGAAATAGCGTCGTTTGTTTTTATCCATTTAAACTCCTGAGCTCGTCCTTTTATTTCTCCTCTTGCTGCGGTTGTTTGAGAGGAATCTCCCCAGGATTCATAAGTTAAGTTCGTGAATATAATTTTTTTTAATTCGGGAATACCAGTTATCTGGGCTACTTTTTCCTGAATCATGGAACCAGTGATTTGACCACTGCCCCCATTCAAATTAATCGTCCATTTGAGTTTGGGAGAACTAAAGCCCCCCATCGGACCAGAGATCTCAAAATAAATTTTTGACATCATGGTGCTAACATCCGTAAATTGAAGTTTTGGGAGGATAGATTTTAGCGATGTATTCCAACAAATTCCTTGAACATTCAAAAATTGCCCTTTTGAATAGAATTCGGGTAATTTTTTATCTGTATTATCTACAATAAATAAGGCATCCAAACGACCCTGGCAAATGTCGCCGTTAAGGCGTATAGAATAAATTCCCTGCCCCGGGCTGCAGATGGATAGATCTGCATTTTCCAGATAAAAGTCTTTGTACACAAGCTTTGAAGCCTCAACATGTAAGTTGCACCAATTTGTTTTTAATAGGTCATTTAAAGTAAAGTCATTAAATAATATTGTTTCAGTAAATAAATTTTTGTCCCATTGACTAATATTTAATAAGGGAAAAGAAATATTGGAATGAATTATCCATTTGGTATCAGTGGGTTCTGAAATCATTTGGTCCAAGGAAACATTTGCGCTCATGGAGAATGAGTTGCCAAATAAGGCACCATCTTTAACTGTTACTGAAATATTTTGGTTGTTTAGCTTAACATTTAGTTCAGAAGTAATAATCGAATCTTTGCCCTCATCTAATACAAAAATGATATGCTGACCATAGAGATTTCCTGTTGTTAAGATAGATTTTTTGTTTTTATTATTGTTGAAGAATATTGCTGCCTGACCTTCTAATAAACCTGAAATCTTTGACGAATTATGCTTTTTGGAAGATAAAATAGTGTATAAATCTGGAAGTGAAATCTTTCCATTAAAACGTATGTTCATTCTATCTTTATCCTCCGTTCGTTCGAATTTTAGGGCAGATTTTATCTGAGTGCCTGATTGTGAGGCACATGCAAGGTTTAACTCTAGTATTTTTTTGATCTCATCTATCAAAATTGAGCCCTTCCCTAAGATAAAAATTTCTGTATTTCTGTCTATTTCGTTGTATAACCTTCCTTCCTGTAATTTAAACTTAACCTCCAGTGCAGGCCAATGTCCTTGTGAAAGATGTCCTTCTAGAGTGGCTTCTGCTTCTACATTGCCACTCAATTTTAGCGATTCTGGCCATAATGAAGTACTCATTTTAAAATAATTATCTAGGAAATTTAGTTGAGAAGCTTTGAGTGTGCCATGAAAACGGGTATAAAATTCACCGGTTGAACGTGCATGTAATTCTCCTGATGATTTTATTGAAATACCGTTATCACTCCGAAGTTCGCATGTTTTGAGTAGATATGATTTTTTTTCACTGTCGGCCTCTAGTCCAGTGATCATATAGTAATTTCCTTCTTTTAATAATAATCCACTGGATAATTTTAAGGAGTCAAGCGCAAAATCAGATTCCAAAATAAGATCGGGCTTTTCACTTAGAAGATTTCCGATTATCTCAAGATTATTTATTTTAAAATCCCCATTATTATTGAAATACTCATCTCTGAAATTTACAATCATATTTTTTATATGTATTCTGTTTAATGAAAGTAAACTTTTAGCGGCTTCTTCATTTCTGGGTCGATTGGTACTAATTACTGTCCAGTTGGGTTTATTGTGTTCTGTTCGAAAAAAGTTAAAAGCCCCATCTTGTAATATGATTTTTTTAAGACTAATATCCCCCATAATTAAGTCCCATAAGCTTAATAGCAAATTGACTTTTTTTGCTGTAAATAGATTTTGAGGCGGCTTACCTACGAAATTTTCTTTACATCGGACATCATGAATTGTTATTGAAATATATGGAAAATTATTATATAAATCTAATTCTATATCTGATAAGCTCACCTCCGTACTCAGTGATCGACTAATCAAGGCTAAGGTTCTAGCTTTTATGGAATCTGAAAGAAAAAAAGTTATGTAAGTAACCGATATGACGATAGCTCCCAGTGTGATGATAACCACTAATCGTGTGAGTTGAGCCAGTAATCTTAAAAATCTGGCATTTTTGACATTTAATGCCACAACCCAAATTTAGGGACGTTGAAATTACAAATATATTTTTGCAACGTGATTTACGTCACGAGGAAAGAACATTTTAATGCGGCGCACAAACTCTGGCGCGACGATTGGAGTCAAGAAAAAAATCTGTTAGTTTTTGGCAAATGTGCTAATCCCAATTGGCACGGACACAATTTTGATT
>OGCL01003095.1_pt1 | contig 10370 bp, 9 predicted proteins | sample 1570041 | NCBI WGS metagenome assembly OGCL01 (sample SAMN06266162, study PRJEB24511) | hot springs metagenome | isolation source: Hot spring water | place: South Africa: Limpopo | collected 2015-06-22 | reverse complement strand
GGGCAGGCAAGCAGGAGCCGGCCATCGCCGCGCTGTTCGAGCAGTACCGCACGCTGTCGCAGAGCTACAGCAGCCACACGCTGACCGGCCCGACCGGCGAGCGCAACAGCTACAGCCTGCTGCCGCGCGAGCGCGTGCTCAACCTGGCCGACGAGCGCAGCGACCTGCTGGCCCAGCTGGCCGCCACCCTGGCGGTGGGTAGCAAGGCGATCTGGCTGGACAGCCAGCGCGCACTGCATGCCGAACTGCCGAAAGAGGTGCAGAAGCACATCCAGCTGGTAGCCGACTGGAACAGCATCGACGTGGAGCTGGACGCCATCCTGCACCACGGCGACTCCGACCAGCTGCGCGCAGTCAGCGAGCAAGCCGCGCAGCGCAAGGGCGCCATCGTCGGTGTGCACGGCCTGAACAAGGGCGAGACCGACATCGCCCTGGAACGTCTTCTGGTGGAGCACGCCCTGAGCGTCAACACCGCAGCGGCCGGCGGCAACGCCAGCCTGATGACCATCGGCTGATCGCAGTCGATAACGCCGTGGAAAGCTGACTGAAAGCTTTCCGCGGCATGCTGCACCCACACAGCGCAACTGCCTGCAGGGGCTACCCGCCCGGCGCCGTGTTCTCTCCTCCTGACCTTAGGGTCTGCGCCAGCCTATCCGGCCGGTGCGTCGAGCGGGGCCAACCGCCCCGCCCATCCCCTCTCCCCGCGAACAATCCATCGCAACTGGCCATCATTGCGTAACAGAAAGTTCGGACTATGTTGATGGGACTGGCGCCTCCCCGTGCCAGACAGAGCTGCAGTCCTGACGCTTGTCAGGTGCTCGACAACGCTTGGAACAAGGATGTGCGTTGACGAATCCTGACTATTGATTCAAATCAGGATGCTGTGCTCGCCAAACGCGCTCAATACCTATGTCCCCTTGTGACACGGAGGTAATTGAGATGTCTGATTCGACGCAAAAACTCCGCCTTGGCGCGCTGATCGCGCTGGTCGTCGGCTCCATGGTCGGCGGCGGTATCTTCTCGCTTCCGCAAAACATCGCAGCCAGCGCCAGCGCCGGCGCCACTCTGATCGGCTGGCTGATCACCGGGGTCGGTATGCTGACCCTGGCGTTCGTGTTCCAGACCCTGGCCAACCGCAAGCCTGAACTCGACGGCGGGGTGTATGCCTACGCCAAAGCCGGTTTCGGCGACTACATGGGCTTCTCCTCAGCCTGGGGCTACTGGATCAGCGCCTGGATCGGCAACGTCAGCTACATGGTGCTGCTGTTTTCCACTTTGGGTTACTTCTTCCCGATGTTCGGCGAAGGCAACACCCTGCCGGCGGTGATCGGCGCCTCGGTGCTGCTCTGGCTGCTGCACTTTCTGGTACTACGCGGGATCAAGGAAGCGGCCTTTATCAACACCGTGACCACCATCGCCAAGATGCTGCCGCTGGCGCTGTTCATCGTCATCGCCGCCATCGCCTTCAAGATGGACGTGTTCACCGCGGACTTCTGGGGCCGTGGCAACAGCGAACTGGGCAGCGTGATGGATCAGGTGCGCAACATGATGCTGGTCACCGTCTGGGTGTTCATCGGCATCGAAGGCGCGAGCATCTTCTCCGCCCGTGCCGAGAAGCGCAGCGATGTCGGCAAGGCCACGGTGATCGGTTTCGTCGGCGTGCTTCTGCTCCTGGTGCTGGTCAACGTCCTGTCCCAGGGCATCATGGCCCAGGCCGAACTGGCCGGGCTGAAGAACCCGTCCATGGCCGGCGTGCTGGAGCAGGTGGTCGGCCCCTGGGGCGCGCAACTGATCTCCATCGGCCTGATCGTCTCGCTGGCAGGTGCCTTGCTGTCGTGGACGCTGCTGTGCGCGGAGATTCTCTTCGCCAGCGCCCGCGACCACACCATGCCCGAGTTCCTGCGCAGGGAGAACGCCAACCAGGTTCCGGCCAATGCGCTGTGGCTGTCCAACGGGCTGATCCAGCTGTTTCTGATCATCACCCTGTTCAACGCTTCCACCTACCTCAGCCTGCTGTACCTGGCCACTTCGATGATCCTGGTGCCCTACTTCTGGTCCAGCGCCTACGCGGTATTGCTGGCGGTACGGGGCGAGACCTACGAGAACGCCGGCGGCGAGCGCAACAAGGACCTGCTGATCGCGGGCATCTCCACCCTGTACGCGGTGTGGCTGGTGTACGCCGCCGGCGTGCAGTACCTGCTGCTCTCGGCGCTGCTCTATGCCCCTGGTGCGATCCTCTTCGCCAAGGCCAAGCGCGAACTGGGGCAGCCCATTTTCACCAGCGTCGAGAAGATCATTTTCGTCGCCGTACTGATCGGTGCCGCCATCGCCGCCTACGGGCTGTATGACGGTTTCCTGAGTCTGTAAGAGAAGGAGTTCGACATGTCCAAGAAAGCCCTCGGCGTTCATTCCGAAGCCGGCAAACTGCACAAGGTGATGGTCTGTTCGCCAGGCCTCGCCCACCTGCGCCTGACCCCAGCCAACTGCGATGAACTGCTGTTCGACGATGTGATCTGGGTATCCCAGGCCAAACGCGACCACTTCGACTTCATGACCAAGATGCGCGAACGCGGCGTCGAAGTGGTGGAGATGCACAACCTGCTGGAGGAGACCGTCAGCGATCCCAACGCGCTGAAGTGGATTCTCGATCGCAAGATCACCCCCAACAGCGTAGGCCTGGGCCTGCAGAGCGAAGTGCGTTCCTTTATCGAAGGGCTGGAGCCACGCAAGATCGCCGAGTTCCTGATCGGCGGCGTATCCGGCGCCGACCTGGCCAAGCACAAGGATTCCGAGGCGGCGAAGATGTTCAACGCCTACCTCGGTGAAGCCAGCTTCATCTTCCCGCCGCTGCCCAACACCCAGTTCACCCGCGACACCACCTGCTGGATCTATGGCGGCGTCACCTTGAACCCCATGTACTGGCCAGCGCGCCGTCAGGAAACCCTGCTCGCCAGCGCCATCTACACCTTCCACCCGGACTTCGCCAATGAGCCCTTCGAGATCTGGTACGGCGACCCGGACCAGGACCACGGTTCGGCCACCCTCGAAGGCGGCGACGTGATGCCCATCGGCAATGGCACCGTGCTGATCGGCATGGGCGAACGCAGCTCGCACCAGGCCATCGGCCAGGTGGCGCGCGCACTGTTCGCCAAGGGCGCGGCCGAGCGGGTAGTGGTCGCTGGCCTCGGCCGCTCCCGTGCGGCCATGCACCTGGATACCGTGTTCAGCTTCTGCGACCGCGACCTGGTGACCATCTTCCCGGAAGTGGCCAACTCCATCGTGCCCTTCACCCTGCGCCCGGACGAGAGCCGCCCAGGAGGCATCGACGTGCGCCGCGAAGACAAACCCTTCGTCGATGTGGTCGCCGAATCCCTCAACCTGAAGAAACTGCGCGTGGTGGAAACCGGTGGCGATGCCTACGAGGCCGAACGCGAGCAGTGGGACGACGGCAACAATGTGGTCTGCCTGGAGCCAGGCGTAGTGATCGGCTACGACCGCAACACCTACACCAACACCCTGCTGCGCAAGGCCGGCGTCGAGGTCATCACCATCAGCGCCAGCGAACTGGGCCGCGGTCGTGGCGGCGGCCACTGCATGACCTGCCCGATCATCCGCGACCCCATCGATTACTGAACAAGCCAGCCCCGGCGGTGATCCGCCGCCGGGCCCGTTTCAAGCTGCCCACAAGGAGAGAGAACCATGGCTTTCAACATGCACAACCGCAATCTGCTCAGCCTGATGCACCACAGCACCCGTGAGCTGCGCTACCTGCTCGATCTGTCGCGCGATCTCAAACGCGCCAAGTACACCGGCACCGAGCAGCAACACCTGACCCGCAAGAACATCGCGCTGATCTTCGAGAAGACCTCGACCCGCACCCGCTGCGCCTTCGAGGTAGCGGCCTACGACCAGGGCGCCAACGTCACCTATATCGACCCCAACTCCTCGCAGATCGGCCACAAGGAGTCGATGAAGGACACCGCCCGCGTGCTCGGGCGCATGTACGACGCCATCGAGTACCGCGGCTTCAAGCAGGAGATCGTCGAAGAGCTGGCCACCTATGCCGGCGTGCCGGTGTTCAACGGCCTGACCGACGAGTACCACCCGACGCAGATGCTCGCCGACGTGCTGACCATGCGCGAGCACAGCGACAAGCCGCTGCACGACATCGCTTACGCCTACCTCGGTGACGCACGCAACAACATGGGCAACTCATTGCTGCTGATCGGCGCCAAGCTCGGCATGGATGTGCGCATCGCCGCGCCCAAGGCGCTGTGGCCCAGCGAGGAACACGTCGCCGCCTGCCGAAAATTCGCCGAAGAAAGCGGCGCGCGCATCCTGCTCACCGAAGACCCGAAGGAGGCGGTCAAGGGCGTCGACTTCGTCCATACCGACGTCTGGGTGTCCATGGGCGAGCCGGTGGAAGCCTGGGGCGAACGCATCCAGGAACTACTGCCCTATCAGGTCAACGCCGAGATCATGAAGGCCGCCGGCAACCCACGGGTGAAGTTCATGCACTGCCTGCCGGCCTTCCACAACAGCGAGACCAAGGTCGGCAAGCAGATCGCCGAGCAGTATCCGCACCTGAAGAACGGCATCGAGGTCACCGAAGACGTGTTCGAGTCGCCCTGGAACATCGCCTTCGAGCAGGCAGAAAACCGCATGCACACGATCAAGGCGATTCTGGTGGCGACCCTGGCTGATATCTGACGCTGCACGCTTGTCTCCCCTCTCCCATTAATGGGAGAGGGGCCGGGGGAGAGGGTCTGGCCGGCAACGCAGTCATGTAGCCCGGATGAAATCCGGGAATGGCCTGTTCCACTGCCCCGGATTGCATCCGGGCTACGAACACGAACAAGGAGAACACCATGCGACTCGTCATCGCCCTGGGCGGTAACGCCCTGCTTCGCCGCGGTGAAGCCATGACCGCGGAAAATCAACGAGAGAACGTACGTATCGCCTGCCAGCAGATCGCCAAGGTGGCACCCGGTAACGAGCTGGTCATCGCTCACGGTAACGGCCCGCAAGTCGGCCTGCTGGCCCTGCAGGGCAATGCCTATGACGCGGCCAACCCTTACCCACTGGACGTGCTCGGCGCCGAGACCGAAGGCATGATCGGTTACATGATCGAACAGGAGCTGGGCAACCTGCTGCCGTTCGAAGTGCCCTTCGCCACCCTGCTCACCCAGGTGGAAGTGGACAGCGCCGACCCGGCGTTCAAGAAACCGAGCAAACCCATCGGCCCGGTCTACAGCAAAGAGGAAGCCGAACGCCTGGCCGCCGAGAAAGGCTGGAGTATCGCCCCGGATGGCGACAAGTTCCGCCGCGTGGTGGCCAGCCCGCGCCCGCAGCGCATCTTCGAAATTCGCCCGATCAAATGGCTGCTGGAAAAGGGCAGCGTGGTGATCTGCGCCGGCGGCGGTGGCATCCCGACCATGTACGACGGCAACCAACTGCGCGGCGTCGAGGCGGTAATCGACAAGGACCTGTGCTCGGCGCTGTTGGCCGAGCAGCTCAATGCCGACCTGCTGGTGATCGCCACCGATGTCGACGCGGCCTATGTCGACTGGGGCAAACCCACGCAGAAATCCATCGCCGAAGCTCATCCCGACGCCATCGAAGCGCTCGGCTTCGCCGCCGGTTCCATGGGTCCGAAAGTGCAGGCCGCCTGCGAGTTCGCCCGCAATACCGGCAGCAGCGCAGTGATCGGTTCGCTGGAAAATATCGAAGCCATCGTCCAGGGTCGTTCAGGCACGCGCATCAGCCTGGACTGCAAGGGCATCGTCTATCGCTGAGAGGGCACGATCATGTTCACCCCCGGTCACCTGCACCGCGACAATAACGACCGCCCCGAGCACATGCGCCTGCTGCCGCCCTTCTCGGTGGATTTCTACTACGAAGTCCGCAAGGACCCGCAGCAGGGGCCGATGCTGCACATGCGCCTGGTCGGCGAGGTGGACGGCAAGCATTTCGAGGAGGAATTCGAACTGCATCGCGACGTCGCCTTCAACTTCGCCAGCGTCGCCACCCGCATCGCTGCCCGCCATGGCCTGCACCCCAACGCCAGCCCGGTGATGCGCGGCCATGACGAGTACGACAAGGTGTTCGCCGACATCCGCGCCAAACTCAACGCCCAACCGGGCGAACCGGTAAATCTCGACCACGTGCTCTGACGCCGCCCATAGCCCGGATTGCATTCGGGCTATGCCTCTACCCGTAGGGTGCGCCGCGCGCACCGATGCAGTTGCTCAGGTCAGCGGATACTCCGACGTGCATGGCCTCAAGAAGTGATAGCAACTCAAGACTCCCGCCGAACTGCCGATCCACACCACATGGCTCGATAACTAACTGCGCGTGCAGGACAGCAGAAACCAAGGGATGTGGAAATGACAAACTTCAGCGTGGAAGGCCTGCTGGCATACCGCTCTTTCAAGGCGGGCACGTCAAGTTCCATTATTCAGCGCAACGTCGATCAACCCAAATCATCATCTGGCCTACAGGGCGTTGCCACTGATGTGGGCGTGAAGGTAACCCTCTCTCCCGCAGCCACGAAGATATCCTTGCTGCTCAAGAGCGAGTCCGCGGGTAAGGCCAGCGCGGCAGTTGGCTTCGACGAGTTTCTGGAAAGCAACCACCAGCAGATCAAGGCTCATGGCAAGAATGCCGACCTCCTCAAGGAAGTACCTCAGGACCCGAGCCCAGAACGGCAAACGCTGGCTCAGCAAGCAGCCAACTATCTTCTCAGCCACCATTACGGTGAAGAGAAAATCCATAGCCGTCGCTCGGCAGAAAACCCGTTCGCCGCACTGGACCGGGTCACGCTTTCGAAAATCTCCTTCGATGACTCAGGACTGTTTACAGCGGCAGAGCGCCAAGTCGCGTTTCTGGAAATGACCAATCGCGACATACTATTTCGCAATGCAACCTATGACTTGGCCGACGAGCTGCAACGGCGAGACGGTTCCGCCCCCTGGTTCCAGGTAACCGCCTTTCTGCGCGACGCACAGTTGATCGGCACCATGAGCGAGGGAGAGAAGGCCTGGAGAAACTGGCCACCAGCAGCCGAGCTGGAGGCCTTTGCGGCGTCGATGCTGCGCAATGACCCCAGCCGGGAACCGACCTTGCCCAAGTATCAGAACCTCAATAACCAGGACAAACCCATCCTGGCCTACATGGTTGGCAAGGATGGTTCAGGCAGTTGGCAGAACGTCGCAGTTGAAGATCTGGCGTCGGATACCATGCCACTCAGACTCCTGCAGTCCTTGATCGAAAAAAGCAAAACCAGCCAACCCGAACATCCCTGGCTATCGCTCTACCTCAGTATCGACAGTATCGGCCGATAGCGACGCCCCCCTCAGGCCTGCATCGTCCAGCCATGCACACCCATCGCTGCTTGGCGCCCTGCCTCAGAGCGAGTCGGGTGCGGATGGCAGGTCAGCGCGATGTCCTCGGCCGAGGCGGAGAACTCCATGGCCACGCAATACTCGCCAATCAGCTCACCTACGCTCGGGCCGATCATGTGCACGCCGAGAATCTGGTCGGTATTGGCGTCGGCGAGGATCTTCACGAAGCCTTCGGTCTCGTGGTTGATCTTCGCCCGGCTGTTGGCGGTGAAGGGGAACTTGCCGACCTTGTAGGCGCGGCCTTCGGCCTTCAGCTCCTCCTCGCCCTTGCCGACGCTGGCCACCTCCGGGCGGGTGTAGATCACTCCGGGGATCACCCCGTAGTTGACCTCGGCGGCGTGCCCGGCGATGCGTTCGATGCAGGCCACCGCCTCGTCCTCGGCCTTGTGCGCCAGCATCGGCCCGGAGGTGACGTCGCCGATCACCCACACGCCGGGCACGCCGCTCTGGTGCTTGTCGTTGCCGAGCATGCCGCGCTTATCGGTGCTCAGGCCGACGCTCTCCAACCCGAGCCCTTTGGTGTAGGGACGCCGACCGATGGCCACCAGCACGTAGTCAGCCTCCAGGGTCTCGCTCGCCCCACCTGCGGCCGGCTCCAGGCTCAGGGTCACGCCGGACTTGCTCGTCTTGGCGCCGGTGACCTTGGTACCCAGCTTGAAGCTCATGCCCTGCTTGCCCAGGGTGCGCTGCAGGGTCTTGGCGGTCTCGCCGTCCAGACCGGGACAGATGCGCTCGAGGTATTCCACCACGGTGACCTGGCTGCCCAGACGGCGCCACACCGATCCCAGCTCCAGGCCGATCACCCCGGCGCCGATCACCACCAGATGCCTGGGCACCTCGGGCAGCGACAGCGCGCCAGTGGAATCGAGGATGCGCACGTTGTCGATCTCCACACCCGGCAGCGGGGTCGGCTCCGAGCCGCTGGCGATGACGATGTTCTGCGTCTCCAGCAGGCGCTCGCCGCCTTCGTGCAGCTTGACCTGCACCCGCCCCGGCCCGTCGATGCGCGCCCAGCCCTTGACCCACTCCACCTTGTTCTTGCGAAACAGGAACTCCACACCCTTGGTCAGCGCTTCGACGCTGGCGGCCTTCTGCTTCATCATCTGCGCCAGATTCAGCGACGGCGTGACCTCCACGCCCAGCGCGCTGAGCTCGCCGCCGGCCGCCGCCTCGTACAGTTCGGAGGCATGCAGCAGGGCCTTGGACGGCATGCAGCCGACGTTCAGGCAGGTGCCGCCGAGGGTTTCACGCCCCTCCACGCAGGCCACCTTGAGCCCCAGTTGGCCGGCGCGGATGGCGGCGTTGTAGCCGCCGGGGCCGGCACCAATGATGACCACGTCGTAGCTGCTCATGAAGAGACTCTCCTCGCTTCGGGGATTGGAATCGGGCGCGCACGCAGCAGGTGGAAGCCGGCAAACGCCAGCGCGGCGAACAGGGCGTGCAAGGCAACCATAGGCCAGGCCGAACCGTCCTGCAGCCAGGTCAGCAGCAAACCGCCAAGGGTCGCCCCGGCCATCTGCGCAAAGCCCATCAGCCCGGCCGCCAATCCGGCGCGCTGCGGGTTGGGGATCACCGCGCCGGCCACCGCCGCCGGCAGGACCATGCCGCCGCCGAGAGTGACCAGCATCTGCGGCAGCGACAGGCCGAGCAGCGACAGGCCAAACAGCAGATAGATCGCCAGGGTCAGGAAGGCGCCGGTCAGCACCAGTGCCACACCGATGGCCACCACCCGCTGTGGCCCCAGCCGCTGCACGTTGCGCAGGGTGAACAGGGCGCCGCCGAGCAGGCCGGAAACGATGGCCGCGAAGGTCATGCCGTACTGCGCAGCCGTCAAGCCGAGCAGGCCGATATAGACCGCCGAGGAGCCGGCCACTACGACGAACATGGCTCCATAGGTGGCGGCGATGGTCAGCGCCAGGGCCCGGCAGCTGCGCAGCAGATCGCGGTAATCGCCCGCCAGGCGACTCAGCCGCCCGGCCTGTGGGTCGCGCTGCACATGGCTCTCGCGATAGCCGCCGAGCACTGCCAGCAGGGCCACACTGCCGACCACCAGGCTGGCCACCAGCGGCGCGCGCCAGCCGCCGTACTGGGTCAGCAGGCCGCCGAGCAGCGGCGACAGGACGATGGCGGTGAACATGCCCAGCACCGTCAGCGCCAGAGCCGGCCCCGCCTCGGCCTGCCACACGTCACGCACGATGGCGCGCGCCAGCACCAGCGCAGCACAGGCGCCGAAGCCCTGCAGCACGCGGGCGGCGATCAGCATCTGGATGTTCTCCGCCAGCAGCATGCCCAGGCTCGCCAGCAGGTACAGCGACAACCCGGCCAGCAGCACCGGGCGTCGACCGAGGCGATCGGACAACGGCCCGAAGAACAGTTGGCCGAGGCCGAAGGCGGCGACGAACAGTGTCAGCGCCAGCAGGCTGCTGCCGGGCACCGCGTGCAGCCCCCGCTCCAGGGCGCCGAGGGCGGGAATCAGCAACTGCGTGGAGATTTCCCCCAGCGCGGTGAGCAGCATCAGGATCAAAAGCAGCAGGCGGGACGGGCGCATGGTGGGTTTCCGGTATCGGCCATTTATATTTCGACCATAATATGAAACATTAGATGTCGTCCATCATAAAAACTGGAGCCTCCGATGAACGAGCACAACCGTGATACCCGCCTGGCCGCCTGGATCGCAGAGGAACAGGCCGCGCGCGACCGAGGCCATCAGGTTGGCCTGCGGGGCCGCCAGCGAGTTCGGATGCGCCGGGGTCGGCGCACCGATGCCGTAGGCGTTGGCCAGCAGGTTCAGCACCGGGGCCATGATCAGCGCGCAGGAGAACGCGCCGATGCCCAGCATCAGGGCACCGTAGGCGGCCACCACCACCCAATCCAGCCACGACATCGTCAATTGCTCCGGGCATCAGACGCCGACGCTATCGCATCGCGTGATGGGAACAAATCCTACTTATTGACCCAGACAAGGTC
>OGCL01003094.1_pt1 | contig 10373 bp, 10 predicted proteins | sample 1570041 | NCBI WGS metagenome assembly OGCL01 (sample SAMN06266162, study PRJEB24511) | hot springs metagenome | isolation source: Hot spring water | place: South Africa: Limpopo | collected 2015-06-22 | reverse complement strand
TGGCTGAAAAAGGATCGCTCAGAATGGCGGTGGGCACTCGAATACATGGAGTACAACGCCAACCAGGCAATAGCCGAAGACATCAAGGACGCCCTCAAGCACAGAGCGCCCAGCCATGAAATCGTCGAGGAGGTCATTCGTCATCTCCTAAAGACAGAGCCCGGCCGTGACTTCATAAGGCGCCTCAGAAATGCTCTTCGTCAGCACCGTTACCGCTCATCGGATAAAGACAAGAAAGTCAGCACCTTTGCACTGCCGATCAAAACCAAGGAGGCTCTGCACTGCAATGCAGAGCTGCTAAAAAAGACTGAAAGTGAACTGGTAGCAGAAGCGCTCAATCAGTCCGAGAAGCTGATTAAGGAACACCGGCAGCGGGAACAAAGACTTGAGAAGATGCACGAGATCGAGCGCAAACAAGCTAAACAAAGCATCGACTTACTCCGGATAAAACACCACGAAGCGATGAGGCAGATCCAGATGCTCGCGACACGCCTCTCTATCTGGGAGCTGGCTCTAGGCCAGGAGCATCCCGATATCACCGTCGAACAGACCATGCTGGCCGACACAACGAGGAAAAAGACTAAGGCGGTCAAGAAGGCAATCAAAACGGCTGTGGATAGGTGGGAATTTCTTCAGCCGAGGGTATGAGAGGCTAGTTAGCCTTCATTAGCTGCATGGGCTCATTGAGCACTGCAAGCGCAATATGACCAGAAGCGGCCCCCTCGCCTAAACAACGCAAGCAGCAACGGAAGTAAAAAACCGGGTACGAAACCGGGTACAAATAAATTAGAAATCGACAACAACGCTGCATCGCCTTACATCCTAGGCAGGACTTAGTGGTCAACGTCTAACGCAACACAAACCCCGCTCCGGCGGGGTTTTGCTTATCCAGGCCGCGAAACCCGCCGCGCAGCCTAAACGCTTGATAAAAATAAAAATATCTACGGAACAGGGTTGACAGCAGGGCGCCAGACACGGAAAATGCGCGCCACTCGGCTACGTAGCTCAGCTGGTTAGAGCATAGCATTCATAATGCTGGGGTCCGGGGTTCAAGTCCCTGCGTAGCCACCAAACAAAACAAGGGTTTAGCGAAAGCTAAGCCCTTTTTTGTTTGCGAGTGACTACAGCGTACCTACCGCGCTTTCAGGTTTGCCAGGGATTGACGATGGAAACGCCCAGGTAGTCGAAGTGCCGAACATTGCGCGTAGCCACTTTCGCATCATGCAGAGCCGCAATAGCGGCAATCTGACAATCAGCCATATCGACCACCTTCCCTTTCGCCTCACTCTCAGCAGCAAGGCCGGCATACTGAACGGCCGCATCTGCATCAAACGAGAGAATACGACCGGCAAAGTCCTCATCGAGCATTAGCGTGGCGAGATCCAGCAAGCTTTGCTTGCGCTTACCGTCTGCCATACGTGCGATCCCGTAAAGAATCTCGGCAACAGTGATAGCGCTGATATAGAGCTGGCTTGTCGGCTGGGCATCAATCCATGTCAACACCTCGGGAGCCGGCTTAGCCCGCATCAGCTCAGACAGCACATTGGTATCCAGCAGAATCATTCGTCAAAGCTCGCAGCTCGGGCCTTGTCTTTGCGGGCAGGAATATCAAGATCAGCCCCACCCACAGCAGCAAAACGAGCATGGATTCGGCTACCCAATCCCCCCATATTTTCAGTCTTGAGCAGTGCATGACGGATGATCACTCGGGCCTCTTCTTCCATGGAACGTCCGTGGCTTGCAGCTAAAACACGCAGTTGAGCCTTGAGGTCGTCATCCAGGTTTCGAATCGTGATACTGGCCATAAACCCTCCGAATGAAATCAATGCAATCATTGATAGCATACTTGTAGACATGCGCGCACGTATACAGGTCCACAAGTGGACAGCCACTTGGCTTTAGCCTCCCCCGGGCAGCGCGCTGTTACAGCTGCGCCCTCTTCTAGATCACCAATTCAACACAAACATGCCCTTGGCCAGCAGCAGGATCAGCAGCATCTGCACCAGTACGCTGAGGTGGATGGCGCGGGAGCGGCTGGGGGTCATGCGGCCGCTGCGCAGCAGGTAGACCACGCCGATAAAGTGGCCAAGGATGCTCACAGCCAGGAGGATTTTCAGGCTGAGCAAAGTGGCGAAGCTGCTGGCCAGGGGGTCGCGTAGCAGTGCGCGGTAGTTCCAGGCCAGGGCAACACCGGCGCCATATAGAGTCAGCACCACCCAGTGCATGACGCGGCGGGCGCGCTGGCCAAGGGCCTTGCTCAGTTGCTGGCGCGGGCCTTCGTCCAGGGCCTGGGCGGCGCGGCTGAGGATCATCACTTCGAAGAACACCCCGCCGACAAAGAAGGCGGCGGCGATCAGGTGCAGGGTCTTTAGCGACAGATAAAGCATACGAATCTCCCTTCTATAAATGCCGCGCGGTAGGCCGTTGCTTAAGGCTGTGCCCCTGGCAATGCTTAACAGACCAAGGCACTGCGCCTGTAGGAGCCAGCTTGCTGGCGATGCCTTTCTCGGTGAGCCGGATCGCCAGCAAGCTGGCTCCTACGAAGAGCTACGACTCAGGACAACGCTAACGGACTGGGGCCTTAGCCGGGATGGCCGTCGGCGCGGGTGCGCAGCAGCATGGGCGCGTAGCACCAGAGGTACTGGGCAAACGCCAGGCTCCAGCACAGGCCGGCCAACCATAGTGCTTCGCGATACCAGAAGGGTGTGGCGAACACGCGGATCAGCCCGCCCAGGTTGAGCAACACAAAGGCCAGGGCAAAACCCTGGGGCAGCTCCAGCGGGCGCCCGGTATGGCCCAGGGAGACCCGTGCCAGCATGGCCAGGATCAGCCCGGCCATGGCGCCGACGGTCAAGGCGTGCAGGGCCAGACTCACATTGTTCAGCCAGCCAAAATGCCACAGCGCCATGCCCATACAGGCCAGCACCAGCCAGGTGTAGGCCAGGTGCAGCGACCACAGCAGCGGCACCCGCAGCAGGCCGCCATCGAACCAGCGCAGCAGGCGCAGCAGATGGCCCAGGCCGAGGGCGGCGAACAGCGCGCCGATCCATAGCTGCGGCTGCATGGCCGGGCCTGCGGCGTGCAGCAGGGCGATCAGGGCGCTGCCCAACAGCAGGGCCCAGTCCAGCCAGATCCAGGGTTGTACCGCCTGCTGCCGACCCAGGCCGCGCTGGGTGAAGAAGGGAATCACCCGCCCGCCGATCAGCCCCATCATCGCCGCCACCAGCCACAGGGCAGTCCATACGCCCTGGCGCTGCCAGGCATCGTTGTGCTGCAGCACGCCGGCCAGGCTCAGGGCGTCGGCACCGCCGAGCAGCAGCAACAACGCCACAATCGGGTAGTTGCGTTGCTGGCGCACGGCCCACAGGGTGCGGCCCATCACCCAGGCGCAGGCGGCGAAGAAGGCCAGGTTGCTCAGCAGCAACAGCCAGGGCGCCCCGCCCCACCAGCTCAAGCGGCCCAGCAGCCAGACCAGCACCAGGGCCGCCAGGGGTTTGCCGGACAGGCCCGGGCGACCGCTCCAGGTCTGCACCGCGGTGAGCAGAAAGCCGGCGATGATTGCTCCGGCAAAACCGAATACCAGTTCATGCCGATGCCAGGCCAGCCAGCCGCCGGCCGGGCTTGGCAGCAGCGCGCTGCCGTTCAGGGCCAGCAGCCAGAGCGGAATGGCCAGCAGGGCAAGCAAGGCGCCCAACAGAAAGAAGGGACGAAAGCCCAGGCGCAGCACCGGCCAGATGGCCAGGGCGGTGCGTTTATCGAGGATCTGCATGGAAGCGTCCTTAGCGGTTCAGGCTGTCAGGTAGTCCGGGGTATTGAAGTTGCACAGGCGCGGGTCTTCCGCCGCGCACGGCAGGATGGCCGCGCCCTGCTGCTGCAGCCAGCGCCGCGGGCTGCGCTGGCCCAGGCTCCAGGCGCTGTCCAGCGCGGCCAGGCTGCTGCGCGGCAGGACGCAGGGCAGCGGCACCGCCTGCTCGCCCTGCTGCAGCAGCAAGGGGCGCTGAGCCTGGGCGGCGCGCTGGCGCATCTGCTGCAGCAGCGCCATGTCCAGGCGCGGCAGGTCACAGGGCAGCACCAGCAGCCAGGGTTCGCGCATCACCCGCAGGCCCATGCGAATGCCGGCCAAAGGCCCGGCATAGTCCTGGGTGCCATCGGCCACCAGCTGGTCGGCCAGGGCGCCATAGCGGGTGAAGTTGCGGTTGCAGGAGATGATCAGGTCCGAGGTCAGCGGCCGCACCAGGCGCTGCAGGTGTTCCACCATGGGCAGGCCCCGCCAGGGCAGCAGGCCCTTGTCGCGCCCGCCCATGCGCCGCCCCTCGCCGCCGCAGAGCAGGAGGATGGAACAGGCGGGCAAGGGGCTGATGGAGTTCACTGTGGCGGTCTCATGATCGGCATGGGTGCACTATGCCGAGGCGGTTGGTCGCAGTGCATGACTCAGATCAATTCCGAGCAAAATACTCTGTTATTGAGTCGGTAGGCTGTGCTGTACGCCCCGTCATTCGTCGCTGGGGGCGGTGCGCATGGCGCACCCTACGGATGGCGGCGCTGTGCCGCACGCAATTATCCGCAGGGATCGGTGCGCATCGGGGGCGTATTGCCTTATGCACTGCGCAGTTCGAAACGGGGAAAGAGTTGCTGCAGATAGGGCCACAGGGCCTCGGCCTCGGGCGGGGTGATGGAGGGGCCGAGGCTGGGGTCGAGCATGCGCTGGCTGCGCACCTGCTGCACCACGAAGTGGCTGACGCCAAGGCCAGCCAGGCGTTCGGCCAGGCGTTGCAGGCGGCGGCAGTCGAACAGCTGCCAGTGCACCGTGGTGCGGCATTCGTAGGCCACCTGGCTGTCGAGCAGCAGCTCCAGGCTGCGCCAGTTGGCCTGGCCGCTGCCATTGGTGCCGGTGATCAGGGTGGTCTCCTCTTCCAGGGCCTTGACGTCGAAGCCCACCCAGTCGCACAGCGGCAGTACCCGCTGCAGGCTGCCCGGCTTGATGCCGGCGCTGTGCAGGCCGACCTTGAAGCCCAACTCGCGCACCTGTTGCATGGCCGCCGGCAGAGCCGGTTGCAGGGTCGCCTCGCCGCCGCTGAACACCACCGCATCGAGCAGACCGCGGCGGCGCTGGAGAAAGGCCAGCAGCTCGGGCCAGGGAATGGCGTAGGCTGCGCCTTTGCGGATCAGCTCGGGGTTATGGCAGTAGCCGCAGCGCCAGGCACAACCCTGGCAGAACAGCACGCAGGCCAGCTGCCCAGGGAAGTCAAGGGTGGTCAGGGGCACCAGGCCGCCGACCCGCAGGCGCTCGGCGGCGGTGGGAAGAAACTCAGTCATGGGTAGCTCCTGGCGGGCCGGCCCCGGCGCCAGACACAGGCGCCGGGGCCAGGCGCTTTAACGGGCTTCGCGGAAGTGCTTGCGCTCGCGGTGCTCCGACTGCTTGCCCAGGTTGAAGGCCGCCACCGGGCGGTGATAACCCATCACCCGGGTCCAGACTTCGCAGCGCTGGCGCTGGGCTTCGGGCAGTTGCACATGTGCATTCATGGTGTTGCTCCTTGCTGTGGATGGAATCGTGATGCAGTAGGCTGCTAGCCGCCGCAGGCGCCGCAGCAGCTGGGCTTGTTCAGCAAAGCCTCGTCGCACTTGGGGCAGAACTCGTGTTCGCCGGCCAGGTAGCCGTGGACCGGGCAGATGGAGAAGGTCGGGGTCACCGTCAGGTAGGGCAGACGGAAGCGCGACAGCGCGGTGCGCACCAGCTTCTTGCAGGCCTCGGCCGAGGAAATGCGCTCGGCCATATAGAGGTGCAGCACGGTGCCGCCGGTGTATTTGCACTGCAGCTCGTCCTGCAGCTCCAGGGCCGCGAAGGGGTCGTCGGTAAAGCCCACCGGCAGCTGCGAGGAGTTGGTGTAGTACGGCGCCTCGAAGCTGCCGGCCTGGAGGATGCCGGGGAAGCGGCGCTGGTCTTCCTTGGCGAAGCGGTAGGTGGTGCCCTCGGCCGGGGTGGCTTCGAGATTGTACAGGTGGCCGCTGTCTTCCTGGAACTGCACCAGGCGCCCGCGCACATGGTCGAGCAGGCGCAGCGCCAGCGCGCGGCCGGCCTCGGTGTGCAGGCCCTCGCGGTCGTCGGTGAAGTTGCGCAGCATCTCGTGCAGGCCATTCACCCCGATGGTGGAGAAGTGATTGCGCAGGGTGCCCAGGTAGCGCTTGGTGTAAGGATAGAGGCCGGCGTCCATATGGTGCTGGATCACCTTGCGCTTGACCTCCAGGCTCTCGTAGGCCAGTTGCAGCAGCTGGTCCAGGCGCAGGTAGAGGCCTTCCAGATCGCCGCGGTAGAGATAGCCCAAACGCGCGCAGTTGAGCGTCACCACGCCGAGGGAGCCGGTCTGCTCGGCCGAACCGAACAGGCCGTTGCCGCGCTTGAGCAGCTCGCGCACATCCAGCTGCAGGCGGCAGCACATGGAGCGCACCTGGTTGGGCTGCATGTCCGAGTTGAGGAAGTTCTGGAAGTACGGCAGGCCATAGCGCGCGGTCATGTCGAACAGGCGCGTGGCGTTGTCGCTGTCCCAGGGAAAATCATGGGTGATGTTGTAGGTGGGAATGGGAAAGGTAAACACCCGGCCCTTGGCGTCGCCAGCCATCATCACTTCGATATAGGCGCGGTTGATCAGCTCCATCTCGGCCTGCAGCTCGCCGTAGCAGAAGGGCATTTCCTGCCCGCCGATCACCGGCACCTGCTCGCGCAGATCCTCGGGGCAGACCCAGTCGAAGGTCAGGTTGGTAAAGGGCGTCTGGGTGCCCCAGCGCGAGGGCACGTTGAGGTTGTAGATAAATTCCTGCAGGGACTGGCGCACCTGCTCATAGCTCAGGTTGTCCTTGCGCACATAGGGCGCGAGATAGGTGTCGAAGGAGCTGAAGGCCTGGGCCCCGGCCCACTCGTTCTGCAGGGTGCCGAGGAAGTTGACCATCTGCCCCAGGGCGCTGGACAGGTGCTTGGGCGGCCCCGCCTCGACCCGCCCGGGGATGCCGTTGAGGCCTTCGTGCAGCAGGGTGCGCAGCGACCAGCCGGCGCAGTAGCCGGCGAGCATGTCCAGATCATGGATATGCAGATCGGCCTCGCGGTGGGCCCAGCCGATATCGCTGCTGTACACCTCATCCAGCCAGTAGTTGGCGGTGACCTTGCCGGCCACGTTGAGGATCAGCCCGCCCAGGGAATAACCCTGGTTGGCGTTGGCCTGTACCCGCCAGTCCTCGCGGGACAGGTATTCGTTCATCGAGGCGGCCACGTCCACCAGGGTCTTGCGGTCGCGGCGCAGCCGACCGTGGCGCTCGCGGTAGACGATATAGGCGCGGGCGGTTTCGTAGTAGCCGGCCTCCATCAGCACCAGCTCGACCTTGTCCTGTACCTGCTCCACGCTCAGGGGCTTGGCATCCAGCAAGCGGGCCAGCACCGCCAGGGTCAGGTCGCGGGCCTCGGCCAGGCCGAAGGCACCGCTGGCCTGGCCGGCGGCGGCGATGGCGCGCTGGATCTTGTCGGCATCGAAGGGCACCTCACTGCCGTCGCGTTTGTACAGCATGCGGGGGCCGAACTGCAGATCAAGCGGGCTCATCACCACCTCCTTAAACACATCATCTTGTTGTTTGAGTTAATTCAAGACACAACATGATGTGCATAGTCCCTATAAAGGCCTGTGCGGAAATTGATGATGGTCAAGAAGGGGGAATTAATCGCTAGGTAGCCGATCTGGGTTGAATCGTGGTGCCTGTTGATGCTCAGGCCGCAGCGTGGGCTTACCGCTCCCTGCCGCCGCTGATCGTTCCTCACGCTCGGCGTGGGAATGCAGTGGGCGACGCTCCGCGTCGCAGGGACGCAGAGCGTCCCGCATAGGGTTACCACGCCGAGCGTGGGAACCATCATCGTCACCCGGTGGATGTAAAAAGCGACATCCAGCCTACGGGCTGATCGTTCCCCACGCTCGGCGTGGGAATGCAGTGGGCGGCGCTCCGCGTCGCAGGGACGCAGAGCGTCCCGCATAGGGTTACCACGCGGAGCGTGGGAACCATCATGGGGTGCAGAGGTAAAAAAGGGCCGTAAACGGCCCAATGGGAGGGTAAAACTGGGGGCGGTGGGATTAGCCGCCGCTGGCATTCATAAAGCGCAGCACCTGCACCTCGCCGCCGATGCTGAAGTCATGGCGCTGGGGTTTGCGCGCAAGGCCGGCGTGGATGGCGTCGAGCAGGGGGGCGTCGCTTTGCGGGTGGCGGCGCAGCAGGGCGCGCAGGTCCACCGAGTGTTCGTGGCCCAGGCACAGCAGCAGGCGGCCTTCGGCGGTGAGGCGTACGCGGTTGCAGGTGGCGCAGAAGTTGTGGCTGTGCGGCGAGATAAAGCCGATGCGGCTGTCGGCATGGCCTTGAATCCGAACATAACGGGCCGGACCGCCGCTCTGTTCGGCGCTGTCGATCAGGCTGTAGCGCTGGCTGATGCGCTCGCGCACCCAGTCGCTGGAGCAGAAGCTTTCTTCCCGGGAGCGGCCCACCTGGCCCAGGGGCATTTCCTCGATAAAGCTGATATCCAGACCGCGCTGCACGGCGTAGTCGACCAGGTCCAGCACCTCATCGGCGTTGCGCCCCTGCATCACCACGGCATTGAGCTTGATGCGGGCAAAGCCGGCGGTGCGGGCGGCGTCGATGCCGGCCAGCACCTGGGCCAGCTCGCCGGTGCGGGTGATGGCGGCAAAGCGGTCGGGCTTGAGGCTGTCCAGGCTGATATTCAGGCGCTTGACCCCGGCATCCGCCAGGGGCTGGGCCAGCTTGCCCAGTTGCGAGCCGTTGCTGGTCATCACCAGTTCGCGCAGGCCCGGCAGTGCGGCGATCTTTTCGCACAGCCCGACTATGCCCTGGCGCACCAGGGGTTCGCCGCCGGTAAGGCGGATCTTCTTCACCCCGTGGGCGACGAACAGCCGCGCCAGGCGCTCGATTTCCTCCAGGCTGAGCACCTGCTGGCGCGGCAGAAAGGTCATGTCCTCGGCCATGCAGTACACGCAGCGAAAATCGCAGCGGTCAGTCACCGACATGCGCAGGTAGTCGATACTGCGGCCAAAGCCGTCCTGCAGTGGGCTGTTCATGCTCGCTCCGAAATCGGACCTTGTGGATGGACGGGTGGAAAGCACTTCGCGGTTTTCCACCCTAGGGATTGCAACCTGCAGCGTCGTAGCCCGGATGCAATCCGGGGCTTGCACTACATCTGCGCCATCGCTCCCGGATTGCATCCGGGCTACACCGTATTCGCGCCCCTACTGCAGCAACGGGCTATCGGCACCTTCCAGAACGATGCCCTGGATATCCGCTAGGCCCACCAGGCTTTTCAGGTATTGGCCCACCGCCACTTGCCAGACGCGCTGGTCCAGCTCGGCGCGGATGCTGCCTTCCACCAGTTCGAAGGGCAGTGGTTCACCCTCGATGCGCTGGTCGACCCAGACCAGATGGAAGCCGTAGCGACTCTCCAGTGGGTGGCCGGCCAACCCCAGGGGCAGGCGCAGCAATTGCCGCTCGAACTCGGGTACGGTCTGGCCCTGGCTGATCTGCCCCAGGGCACCGCCCTGCTCTTTCGACGGGCAGGCGGAATGGGCCAGGGCCAGCTCTGCAAAGCGCAGGCTATCGGCCTTGAGCTGAACCAGCAGGGCCTCGGCCTGCTCGCGCACCAGGCTGCGTTCTTCGGCGTCATCCGCCGGGCAGGCCAGCAGAATATGCCGCGCCGCCACCAGCGGGGCGCTGGAGAACCGGCTGCGGTTGTTCTCGAAATACTGCAGGCAGGCCGCCTTGTCCGCGTGCGGCAGGGGCACTTCGTGCTCCAGCAGGGTGCGGGTGGCCGCCTCCTCGTCGCTCTCCCCCGCTGCCGGCTGCACCACCAGGCCCAGGGCATTGGCGCGCTGCTTGAGCAGCTCGCGCAGCACCAGGGCCTGGCTGGCGAGGAAGATCGCCTCCTGGCGGGTGCTGGCCGGGTGGTACTGCAGCTCCTGGGCGATGGCCTCATGGCCGATGCCCACGCCATTGACCTTGATCCGCGGCCACTCCTGCTCACTGCTGGCGATCAGCTCCAGGCTGGGGGCGGCCGCCTCTGCTGCCGGTTCCTCGTCGTGATCCACTTCCCGGGGCAGCTCGAAGGCCTGCACCCCGGCCGGGATCGGTTCCACTACCGGGCTGGCATTGCCGGCGCAGCCGCCTTCGCCGCCGTCACTTCCACCACATCCACAACCCATCACACACCTCCGCATCGTTGTTTGTGGGTGGAAAAGCCGCACGCGGCGTTATCCACCCTTGGCCCCGGATTGCGCTGCGCTTATCCGGGCTACCCCTTGTTTCATTCGCTATGGATCGAGCGAGCTAGAGCCAGGCAA
>OGCL01003093.1_pt1 | contig 10375 bp, 10 predicted proteins | sample 1570041 | NCBI WGS metagenome assembly OGCL01 (sample SAMN06266162, study PRJEB24511) | hot springs metagenome | isolation source: Hot spring water | place: South Africa: Limpopo | collected 2015-06-22 | reverse complement strand
CACGATACCACCTCGCCTGCCGCAAAGCAATAGCCTCGTGGCGCAATCCGAAAGGAAAAGGACGGAATATTGGGCCTCCGCGCAATTCGGAAAACTGCCCTTCAAGTTTCGTTGCGGATGCTCCTGGCACGCCGTATATTGGAATGGCGGCAGCCGGGTCATCCCCCGCAGGAGGCAGCATGAACCGACAACAGCGAGCGGCTTTTACTCTCGTGGAACTCCTGGTGGTCATCGGGATCATCGCGATCTTGGCGGCGATTCTCTTTCCCGTGTTTGCACGGGCGAGGGAGAAGGCGCGGACAGCAAGTTGCCAGAGCAATCTGAAACAGATTGGCATTGCAGCGATGATGTATGCTCAGGACTATGACGAGGGTCTGCCCAGTTACCGGGCGGGCACTACGCCACCAGGGTGTTACATCAACTGGTGGAACCAGCTTCCCCCCTACGTGAAGAACGATCAGGTGTTCACATGCCCGAGCGCGGACCCGGCGGTGTCGTGGTCGGGGGCATGGGCGAGTTCGGCCGCGTCCTCGCGGAGGTCGCCTCCTCGGCCGGCGTCCAGATCCGCACGGGCCGGGCCGTCGACCGCCTGCTCACCGACGACGGTCTGAGCCGGCTGGAAGAGGCCGTGCGCGACAGCGAAGCGCGCCATCTGGGCGAGTTGCGCGTGTGCATAGAGGCGGGGCTGGATGCGGCAGACCTCTGGCGCGGCGTGGACGCCCGTCAGCGCGCCCTGACCCTCTTCAGCCAACTGGGCGTGTGGGACACCGAGCACAACAACGGCGTGCTGATCTACCTGCTGCTGGCAGACCGACGCATCGAAGTGCTGGCAGACCGGGGGCTGTCGCGGCAGGTGCCCGAGGCACAGTGGCGGGCACTGGTCGACGAACTCAGCACATCGATCCGGCATGACAGCATCGAGGCCGGCCTGCAAAAGGCGATTGCGCGGGTGTGTGAACTGCTGCGGCAGCACCATCCGGCGATGGCGCACAATCGGCGTCCGAATGAACTGCCCGACAGCGTCGTGCTGCTATGACCCGACCGATGACCCGCGCGAACATCGAACAGATGTTCGCCACGTTCCAGGCCGCCAACCCCCACCCTGAAACCGAACTCGAATACACGACGCCGTTCGAGTTGCTGACGGCTGTGCTGCTGTCGGCCCAGGCGACCGATGTGGGCGTGAACAAGGCGACCCGCAAGCTGTTCCCGGTGGCCAACACGCCGCAGGCCATTCTGGCGCTGGGCATGGACGGCCTATGCGACTACATCAAGACGATCGGGCTGTACAAAAGCAAGGCCAAACACCTGCTGGAAACCTGCCGCATCCTGATCGAGCAGCATGGCGGCGAGGTGCCGCGTTCACGCGAGGCGCTGGAGGCCCTGCCCGGCGTGGGCCGCAAGACGGCCAATGTGGTGCTCAACGTCGCTTTTGGCGAGCCCACCATGGCGGTGGACACGCACATCTTTCGCGTAGGCAACCGCACGGGGCTGGCGCCAGGCAAGACGCCGCTGGCGGTCGAGCTTCAGTTGCTCAAGCGCGTGCCGCCGCCGTATCTGGTGCACGCGCACCACTGGCTGATCCTGCACGGGCGCTATGTGTGCCAGGCGCGCAAGCCGCGCTGCTGGGAATGTGCGGTGCGTGAGCAGTGCCGGTTCAGCCCCAAGACGGCCGCACCGGCTTGACACGCTGGCCTGACGCGCCAGTCTGGCGCGCCCAGCGCGATCAGGCGCGCGGCTGACGGCGCCAGATGACCAGACCGACGCACACCAGGCCAACGACCAGCATCAGCCAGGTCGACGGTTCGGGCACCGCAGCGGCCATGGCCGTGCCGACGGCCGCATGCACGCGGGCGGTGGGGTGCACGCTGTCGAACAGGAAGTACTGATCCGGGTTGGCGCACACCGAAGCGCCCTGACCCAGGTAGTTGCCGGCCCAGCAGCGGGCGACACGTTGCCACCCTCGGCCACGATCTGGCCGCGCACGGCAGCCAGCACGGAAGGCGTGTCGAAGACGATGATGTCAGCGCCCGCAAGCTGGCCCTGCAGGCCCTGCATCACACCGGACAGCGCCTGGTTGAACGACAGCGTCAGCTGGCTGAGCGCCGGTGCCAACGCGGGATTGCTGGTTCCAAAGTAGCTGGTCGCGAAATCGGGCATCAAGGGCACCAGGAAACTGCGAGCGCCCGCGCCATACAAAGACTGAACGTGGCTCGCCAGGTTGCCCACCGCTGTGGCGGCGGCCTGCGGCAGCGCGGCCAGGTCGTCCGCGCTCAGCGCGGCCAGGAAATCGTTGCCGCCACCCCAGACGACGTGCAGGGCCTGGGCATCAGCCTGCTGCCCTTGCGAGGCCAGCAGCCCCGTGTAGGTGGCCACCTGATCGGCCATGCCGGTGCCAGCCATGGCCGCAGCGACCTGCGGCACGGGGAAGGACTGAAACTGGTTGAAGTTGCCGGTCTGGGCGCCACCGAAGGCGTAGCTCACCAGCGGCAGGCCCAGCTGCTGGGCCATCACCTCGACGGCCACCGGGCCATTGGAGAAGCGGCCATCGACATACGGCGAGGCAGGGGCCAGGCCACCCAGGCGCGCAGAGGCGTTGCCGGTGTCGGACAGGCTGTCACCGAAAACGATGATCTGGCTGTAGGCCTGGGCGGACGTCACGGACAAGCTGGCAAAACCAGCGACCAGCGCGGCGGCAAGGGCGTGGCGGATGGCCATGGGGTGCTCCTGGATGATGAAATTCGGCCGACACCATACCATCCGAACAGCCGTGCCTGAACCCTCCCCCTCTTCGGGGGGGCGTCACGCTTACGCTGTCCCCAGGCCCAGCCCTTGCTCGATGGTGGGATGGCGCAACACCAGGCGCAGCTCGCGCTTCATGCGGGCATTGACCAGGCGGCGCGACTCGCTCATGAAAGACCACTGCATCGGGCTGACAGCTGCCTGAACCGCCTCGCGCGGCAGCCGCGGCAGCCGCGCCAGACCAAAGCCATCTGCCACAAGGTCGAAGTAGTCACCCATGGCCAGATGGGTGTCATCACACACGTGCAGCACCCGGCCCGGCCGCGCGCGCCACATCGCTGCCACGCAGGCCCGCGCCAGGTCGTCGGCATGAATGTGGTTGGTGTAGACGTCGTCCGGCGCCGCCAGCAACGGCGCGCCGCGGCGGATGCGATCACGCGGGTCACCGCCCTCCCTATCAAGCGCATAGATGCCAGGAATGCGCAGCGTGCAGGCGCGCGTGCCCGCCAGCAGCGCCATGCGCCGCCCCCACCAGCGCACGCGGGCCTCGGCGTCGACGCGTCGATGCGCGCGGTCGGTGGTGGGGTTCACCGCGCGGGTCTCGTCAAACAGCGCCCCCCCCGCATCGCCATACACCCCGCTGGTGCTGCCATAGACCAGCGTGTCCACCGCACCGCGCCGCGCCAGGGCGGCCAGCAGTCGCGCCGTACGCGGGTCGGTGCGCCCTTGCCCAGGCGGCGGCGCGAGATGCAGCACACGCGTGGCCAGCCCGGCCAGCCGGCCCAGCGAGGCGGCGTCGTCGAGGTTGCCGATCAACGGCGTCACCCCGCGGGCGCGCAGCGCCGGCGCGCGCTCGGGCGACGAGGTGAGCGCCCGCACCACCGTGTGGCGCAGCCCAGGCAGCGCGCGCAGCCCCACATCGCCGCAGCCCACGATCAGCACACGGGTGCGGCGAAAACGGGCGGGACGGCTGATGGGGATCATGGCAACACGGGAGTGGGTCTGAGCGAAAATCGCAGGTTCGGATCACGGCGGGGCCGAACCCCGATTTTGCACAGAGGTTGTCACCATGAGTTTCGAAGTCCGGATCGAGCCCAGCGGCCGCGCATTCAGCATGCAGCGGGATGAGACGGTGCTCAGCGCTGCGCTGTACGCTGGCGTGGGCCTGCCCTACGGCTGTAAGGACGGGGCCTGCGGTTCGTGCAAGTGCAAGCTGGTCGAGGGCCGTGTCATCCATGGCGCCCACCAGACCAAGGCGCTGAGCGACGCCGAGGAGGCCGCGGGCTACATGCTCAGTTGCTGCGCCACGCCGCAGACCGACCTGGTCATCGAGTGCCGGCAGGTGGTGGGGCTGGACGACTTCCCCGTGGTGAAGCTGCCCACGCGGGTCACCAGCCTGGAGCGCGCGGCCGACGACGTGATGATCGTGCGACTGCAGCTGCCGGCCACCCACAACTTCGGCTGGCGCGCAGGCCAGTACATCGAGTTCATCCTCAAGGACGGCCACCGCCGAAGCTACTCGATGGCCAACGCGCCGCACACCGTCAAGGATCCGGCCGTCAACGGCATCGAGCTGCACATCCGCCACATGCCCGGCGGCCTGTTCACCGACCACGTGTTCAGCGAGATGAAGGTCAAGGACATCCTGCGCGTCGAGGGCCCCCAGGGCACCTTCTTCCTGCGCGAGGATTCCGAACGCCCCATTGTGCTGCTGGCCTCGGGCACGGGCTTCGCGCCCATCAAGGCCATCATCGAACACATGCGCCACAAGGGCATCACGCGGCCCACCACGCTGTACTGGGGCTGTCGCGCCAAGGCCGATCTGTACCTGCACGCCTGGGCCGAAGAGCAGGCGGCCGAGCTGCCCTGGCTGACGTACGTGCCCGTGTTGTCAGAAGCCCGCGTGGGCGACGCCTGGACGGGCCGCACCGGCTTCGTGCACCAGGCCGTGCTGGCCGACCTGCCGGATCTGTCGCGGCATGAGGTGTACGCTTGCGGGGCACCGGTGATGGTGTCGTCCGCGCGCAAGGATTTTGTTGGGCAGGCCGGTCTGCCCGACGAGTTCTTCTATGCTGATGCCTTCACCAGCGAAGCCGACAAGCACGCTTGATCCTGCCCGTCCCCGTTTGACCCGAGGAACACCATGGCCTACGACACGAACAACATCTTCGCGAAGATCCTGCGCGGCGAGATCCCCTGCATCAAGCTGTACGAAGATGCACACACGCTGGCCTTCATGGACATCATGCCGCAGGCCGAAGGCCACGCCCTGGTGATCCCCAAGGAGGCCGCCACCACGCTGTTCGAGCTGTCAGACGAGGCCGCAGCGGCCTGCATGGCCACCGTGCGCCGCATCGGGCTCGCCCAGAAGAAAGGCCTGGGCGCCGAAGGCATCGTGCTGATGCAACTCAACGGTGCAGCAGCAGGCCAGACCGTGCCGCACTTTCACATCCACAGCATCCCGGGCTCGATTGCGACCTTGCGTCAACCGCACGCCAGTGTGATGGCCGACATGGCGCACCTCCAGGCGGTGGCTGAGAAGATCAGGGCGGCGTTGTGAACTGGTACCTCACACCCCCAGATACGCCGCCTGCACCTGCGGGTTGCCCAGCAGCTCGCTGGCTGGCCCGGTGAGCACCAGTTCGCCGGATTCGAGCACGTAGCCGCGGTCGGCCATCTCCAGCGCCCGGTGGGCGTTCTGCTCGACCAGCAGCACGGTGACGCCCTGGCGGGCAATGTCGCGGATGACGTCGAAGATGGCGTCGACCATGATGGGCGACAGGCCCATCGAGGGCTCATCGAGCAACAGCAGTTTGGGACGGGCCATCAGCGCGCGGCCCATGGCCAGCATCTGCTGCTCGCCACCCGAGAGCGTGCCGGCCAGTTGCGTCATGCGCTCTTTAAGACGCGGAAAGCGCTGGTACACCGCCTCGATGTCGGATTCAACCTCGCGGTCTCGCCGCAGGTAGGCGCCCATGCGCAGGTTCTCGTCGATGGACATGCGCGTGAAGATGCCACGCCCCTCGGGCACCATGACCAGGCCTTGCTCGGGCAGGCGCCAGGCACCCTGCCCGACGACGCTGCGTCCCTGGTAGACGATGTCGCCGCTCAGGGGTGCCAGCAGGCCGCTGATGGCCTTGAGCGTGGTGGTCTTGCCTGCGCCATTGGCACCGATCAGGCAGACGAGTTCGCCCCCATCCAGATGCAGGGTAAGGCCCTTGACGGCCTGGATGCCGCCATAGGCCACCCGAAGGTCGCGCACGGCCAGCAGCGGAGAAGTCGAGGTGGAAGCCATGTCGGAGCGAGGGTTCATGCGACGCCCTGCCGGGTGCCCAGGTAGGCGGCGATCACCTTGGGATCACGTTGCACCTCGGCTGGCTGGCCGGCGGCGATGCAGCGGCCCTGGTCCAGCACGGTCACCTCGTCACACAGGCCCATGACGAGCTTGACGTCGTGCTCGATCAGCAGCACCGCACGCCCCTGGGCGCGGATGCGTTCGATCAGTTCGCGCAACTGGATTTTTTCGGCGCCGTTCATGCCGGCTGCCGGCTCGTCGAGTGCGAGCAGCTTGGGCTCGGTGGCCAGCGCCCGTGCGATCTCCAACCGCCGCTGGTCGCCATAGCTGAGGGTGCGGGCGGTCAGGTGGCCACGGCCTGCCAGGCCCACGAAGGCCAGCAGCTCTTCGGCCTTGTTGGTGATCAGCAGCTCTTCGTGCTGAAACGCGCGGGTGCGGAACACCGCCTGCCACCAGCCCACACGGGTGCGCACATGGCGCCCCACGCGCACGTTGTCAAGCACCGTCATGTCGGGGAACAGGCGGATGTTCTGGAAGGTGCGCGCGATACCGGCGCGCGCCACCTGATGCACGGCCGTGGGCCGATAGGGCCGGCCATCGAGCACGAAGCGGCCCTCGTCTGACGGCACCAGCCCGGTGATCATGTTGAAGAACGTGGTCTTGCCCGCGCCATTGGGCCCGATGAGGCCATGGATCTGACCCGGCTGCACGGCGAGCGAAACACCTTGCAGCGCCTGGACGCCCCCGAAGCGCTTGGCCACGCCCGTGACCTGCAACAGCGGCGCGCTCATGCGCCCCCTCCGGTGGTCTGGGCGGTGGGCGGCACCTGCTTGCGCGAGGCGGGCGCGGGCCACAGGCCTGTCGGGCGCCACAGCATGATGAGGATCATGGCGCTGGCCACCAGCAACTGGCGCAGGATGGCGGCATCCAGGCGGCCATCGGTCATGGCCTGCAGCGGCCCGGCCACATGGCGCAACACCTCGGGCAGCGCAGCCAGCAGGAAGGCGCCAAGGATCACCCCGGGAATGTGGCCCAGGCCGCCCAGCACCACCATGGCCACGACCATGATGGACTCATGCAGGCTGAAGGATTCAGGCGAGACAAAGCCCTGGAACGACGCGAACAACACGCCCGACACACCACCGAACGTGGCACCCAGGCCGAAAGCCAGCAGCTTGATGTTGCGCGTGTTCAGCCCCATGGCCTTGGCGGCGATCTCGTCTTCGCGCACGGCCATCCAGGCCCGGCCCAGCCGAGAGTCCTGCAGGCGCTGGCAGATCACCACGGCCACCACCACCACGGCCAGGAACAGGTAGTAGTAGAGCGTGACCGAAGGCAGCGTGAAGCCACCGATGTGCCAGGGCTCGCCCAGGCTGACACCGGCGATCGAGATGGGCTCGATCTGGCTGACCCCCTTGGGGCCGTTGGTGATGTTGACCGGGGCGTCCAGGTTATTGAGGAAGACGCGGATGATCTCGCCAAAGCCGAGCGTGACGATGGCCAGGTAATCGCCGCGCAGCTTGAGCGTGGGCGTGCCCAGCAGCACGCCGGCGAGCGCCGCCAGCCCGGCACCCAGCGGGATGACCAGCCACACCGGCGTGTGCAGCCCATCCGGGAAGGCCGCGGCAATGGCCGGAAAGTTCTCGACCAGATGCGGCGAGGCCAGCAGCGCAAACAGGTAGGCGCCCACGGCGTAGAAGGCGATGTAGCCGAGGTCGAGCAGGCCAGCAAAGCCCACGACGATGTTCAGCCCCAGTGCCAGCAGGATGTAGAGCAGCGCAATGTCGAGGATGCGGATCCACGCTTCGCCGACGCCGGCCACCTGCATCAGCAGCGGCAGCACCAGCAGCCCCGCAGCGCTGGCGATGAACACGGGCAGTTTCTGAGCAGCCATGTTGCGGTTCATGCGCGGGCTCCTCAGGCGCGGTCGGCCACACGCTCACCCAGCAGGCCCTGAGGGCGCAGCGTGAGGATGAGGATGAGCACGGCAAAGGCGAAGATGTCCTGATAGTGGCTGCCCAGCACACCTCCGGTCAGATCGCCGATGTAGCCCGCGCCCATGGCTTCGATGATGCCCAGCAGCACGCCGCCCAGCATGGCCCCGGGCAAGTTGCCGATGCCGCCGAACACTGCGGCCGTGAAGGCCTTGATGCCTGGCAGGAAACCCATGGTGTGCTGCACCGAGCCATAGTTGGCGGCCCACATCACGCCGGCCAGCGCCGCCAGCGCCGCGCCAATGGCAAAGGTGGCTGCGATCACCAGATCGGGCCGCACGCCCATGAGCTGCGCCACACGCGGGTTCTCGGCCGTGGCCCGCATCGCCCGGCCCAGCCGTGTGCCGTTGATCAGCAGCATCAGGCCAGCCAGCGTCATGGCCGTCACGCCGATGATCAGGATCTGAACCAGGTTGATCGTCGCGCCCATGACTTCGTAGGGCTCGTCGTTGAGCAGGATGGGATAGGGTTTGTAGTCGGGCTTCCAGATGATCATGGCCAGCGTCTGCAGCAGCAGCGAGATCCCCATGGCCGTGATCAGCGGCGCCAGGCGCGGCGCGTTGCGCAGGGGCCGGTAGGCCAGGCGTTCGATCACCACGCTGAGCGTCATGCACGCGACCATGGCCGCCAGCAGCGAGAGGCTCAGCAGCAGCCAGCCGGGCCAGCCGGTGTCGCCCAGCAGGGTGACCACCGTCCAGCTCACCAGGGCCCCCACCATCAAGACCTCGCCGTGGGCGAAGTTGATGAGGTTGATGATGCCGTAGACCATCGTGTAGCCCAGGGCGACGAGCGCATACATGCTGCCCAGCACCAGGCCGTTGATGAGTTGTTGGATGAAGACGTCCATGACCGCAACGGATGCAAAAAGCCCGCCAAGTGGTCAAGCCAGTCGGCGGGCCGTGGAAGATCAGGCGCCCGGATTATCGGTCATCCAGACCGCCCGCTCGTCACAGAGAGGGCAGTCTCAGGGAATCCACTGTCCAGCGGATGAGCTTTTGCTTGAAGCCGGTGTAGGGCGGGAAGAACAGCTTGGCCACCATGATGGGGCCCGACTTGAGCACAGCGCGCTCGTGCGAGAAGGCCTTGAAGCCGAACTCGCCGTGGGCGCTGCCGATCCCTGAGTTGTTGACGCCGCCAAACGGCAGGTTGCCATGGGCGTAGTGCAACACGCAATGGTTGATGGCCACGCCACCCGAGCTGGTCTGGGCCAGGATGCGGCGCGTGCGTGCGTTGTCTGTGCTGAAGATGTACAGCGCCAGCGGCTTGGGCTGGGCGTTGATCTCGCGCACCACGTCATCGAGGTTGCGATAGCTCAGCACCGGCAGCACCGGGCCGAAGATCTCCTCGCTCATGATGCTGGCGTCGGGCGCGACCTGGTCGATCAGGGTGGGCGCAATGTAGCAGCTCGACACATCCACCTCACCGCCCATCAGCACGCGGGCGCCCTTCTGGCGGGCGTCATCGAGCAGGCCGGCAATGCGCTGGGTGTGACGCTGGTTGATCACGCGGGTCAGATCGGGGCTGCTGCGCTGGGCCTGGGCCGTGTTGCCGTAGCGGGCCTCCAGCGCCTTGCGGCATTCGGCCACGAAACGGTCCTTGACCGATTCATGCACATACAAGTGATCGGGCGCGACGCAGATCTGACCGCAGTTGGTGAACTTGCCCCACATCAGCGTCTCAGCGGCGAGCTTGATGTTGGCCGTCTCGTCAACAATGACGGGCGACTTGCCACCCAACTCGAGCGTGACGCTGGTCAGGTGCTTGGCGGCGGCGGCCATCACCACCTTGCCCACAGCCGGCGAGCCGGTGAAGAAGATGTGATCGAAAGGCAGTTCCAGCAATGCCGTCGAGGTGGGCAGCGAGCCTTCGAACAGCGCCACCTCGTTGGGCGAGAACACCTTGGCAATCACCTCGGCCATCACGGCGCTGACGGCGGGCGTCATCTCCGACGGCTTGAGGATGGCCGTGTTGCCCGCAGCCAGGGCCGACACGAGCGGGCCAAAGCACAGGTTGAGCGGGAAGTTCCACGGCGCCACGATCAGCACACGGCCACGCGGCTGGTACTCGATCCAGGCCTGGGTGCCCATGGTCGTGACCGTCGCGCTCACGCGGCGGGGCTGCGCCCACTTCTTCAGATTGGCAATCGCGTGGCGGATTTCGTCAAGCACCGGCATGAACTCGGTGCCTTCGACCTCGGCCGACGGCTTGCGATAATCTTTCTGGAAGGCGGCGTAGAAATCTTCGCGGCGGGCCATCATGGCTTCGCGCAGCTTTTTGAGGCGGGCGATGCGCTCGTCGAGTTCCGCCAGTTTGCGCTCGCCGGCGACGATGTAGCGCTCCAGCG
>OGCL01003091.1_pt1 | contig 10381 bp, 5 predicted proteins | sample 1570041 | NCBI WGS metagenome assembly OGCL01 (sample SAMN06266162, study PRJEB24511) | hot springs metagenome | isolation source: Hot spring water | place: South Africa: Limpopo | collected 2015-06-22 | reverse complement strand
GGAGATCACGTGAAGCTGAGGAGGCCTTTAATGAATTTCTAACCTTGCCAGGAACACGGAATTCAGAATATTATGCTTTGGCTCTTTACAATTTATCCTACATTTATTTTAAACAAGGAAAGTATAAAGAGTCTTCTGTACAATTTCGAAATTTATTAGATCAAAAACCCACAATTGATGGCATTCGTAGAACTGATGCTATGATGCGCTTAGGGGATTGCTATTATTCTATGCGAAAATTCGAAGATGCTTTGAATTATTACAATAAAGCACTAAGTGCAGAAGACAAATATGATGTTGATTATGGGTTGCTTCAGAAAGCTATAGTATTAGGTATATTAAATCGTCCCAATGAAAAGATTGCCGTATTGGATGAGCTCATTAAAAATCATCCCAAATCAGTGTATATGGCAGAAGTCTTGTATGATAATGCCAGCACACGCATGAGGCAGGGTGATGCCGTACAGGCAGAACAGATATTTAACCGATTGATTAAAGAATTTTCCCAGAGCCGATTAAGACCGCGTGCGCTGCTCAAATTAGGGCTCCTCGCATATAACAAAGACGACAATCTTTCAGCACTGGAGGTGTACAAGAAGGTTCTTGAACAATATCCAGGAACAACTGAAGCTTCTGAAGCGCTCAGATATATACGGAATATATACGTAGAGGAGGGCAGAATAGAAGAATTTCAATCAGTACTTTCCAAATTGAATGGGGTTTCTCTTTCACAAGGATCGTTAGATTCGGCCACCTATCAAGCTGCCGAAAATAGAATGATAAAAGGTGATTGCCCTTCAGCGATTCAAGGTTTCACTACCTACATTAATGAATTTCCAAAAGGCGTATTTAGTCTTAATGCACGTTATTTCAGGGGTGAATGTCTTCAAAAATCAGGACAAACCTTAGCCGCTTTAGAAGATTATGAATTTGTTGCTAACGCTCCAGCCAACCCTTTTACCGAAAATGCGCTTCTAATTGCTTCGGAAATTTCTTTAAGCAACAAGAACTGTCTACGCGCAGCACCCTTTCTTGAAAAATTAGAAAGAATTTCCGAATTAAAAGACAACAAATACTTTGCGCAAAGAAATTTGATGGTATGTGCCTACCTAATAAAAGATTTTAAGCGAGCAGCACAGTTTGCGCTGAAATTACTAGAATATGAAAGATTGCCTCAAACAGATGAGGAGATGGCTTGGAATTCGATTGGCTATGACAAGCTGCTATCCAATGACACTTCAAATGCTGAGAAATATTTTTATAAAACAGCTCAACGAATCTCTTCCTATTATAGTCCAGAAGCCAAATATCAAATCTGTCGAATAATTTATCTGAAAAAACAATATGAGTTGTGCGAGAAAAAAATTTTAGAGTGGTCTAACAGTGTGAGCACGCAAAGAAACTGGCTAGCCCAAATGTTTATTTTATTGGGCCAGGTTTATGACGCACAGGGTAATATCTTTCAGGCAAAAGCCACTTTGCAGAGCATTATTGAAAATCATGACGGGCCTGAGGAGGTTAATGAAGCACGCAGAATCCTGTTTGAAATTGAAAAACGAGAAAAGGAAATCAAAATTCAGGAACAAATAATTGAAGAAAATTAAATCATATGAGCATCAGGTTAATAATTCTTGGAACTTTACTTGGGCTAATTATTCTAGATAAGGCTTTCACACAAAATATTAGCGACGAGATTGATGTTCAAGGAAATTACATGCCCAGACTTAAACCAAAAGAAAAATTTTACGATCGTCCCATGATGCAGGATACTTTTCGAATCACCATAAAGCCCGAATATGATTTGGAGGCTACTGTTTTAGAAACTTCATTTGAGCTGGATACCATTAAAAGCCTTCGGTTTAAAGCTAATCCTACTGCTACAGGAAACAGGTTTTTCATAAAAGCCGGATTCGGTAATTATTTAACCCCTTTTGCACAATTAGATTTCGGAAACAGGAGAAATAAAAATCATATTTACAATGTTAAATATAATTACCTAGCAGGAGCTGGAAGAATAGGAAAATTTGGCTATCCGGGACTCTCCTCTCATCATGCGGGAGCACAATGGCTATTTAGAAATGACCAAAAAAACCAATTTGAAGCTCAGCTCCAATATGAAAATAGCAGAACTCATTATTACGGCTTCCTGACAGATAGTTTCCCAACTATAAGCCGAAAAGATATTCGACAACGTTACAATTTCTTAGGGCTTAACCTTGCCTTCAGCAATACTCATGAAAATGATTCAGACAAAATATACTGGCGACCCGTTCTAAGTTATCACTTTGTAACCGATAGATTTGGGACTGCCGAAAATAGCCTGGCAGTGAATGCAACCCTTCAAAAATTTTTAAATAGAATTCAAATCGGAGGAAAAGTGAACGGAGGCCTTTTTCATAATTCAGCTCAAAATCTTAAGGGAACCACATCAGGATGGTGTATGATAAATCCTTACTTGAACTTACTATTTGGAAAATTACATTTTAAAATAGGAGCTGCTGGATACTTCACTACTGATTCATTGAAAACCGAACTGTATGCCGTACCAGATTTTGCTCTTCATACAGAAATAATTGGGAAATACCTACTGCTCGATCTTCGGGCACAGGGCGGGGTTTATAGAAATACCCTTGACCGTTTAAGACGAGAAAACCCATTCATTTATACAAATCCGATATACGATTTTACAATTCATCAACTGGAGGCCTCTGGCGGATTCAGAGGCTCTTTTTCCAAATCATTTTCATGGACTGCAAAAGGGATCTTTGACATATTTTCCAATTATGCATTTTATGTAAACAGTCTAGCTGACACCGCTCATCGTATTCCCGATTATGCAGGATTTGAAGTTGTTTACGGAAATTTAGTACGCACAACTCTACATGGCGCCGTTCGATTTCATCAACCTGATAAAATTGAATCCGGCATATCGGCCGATTACTATTTCTTCCATCAAAAAAACAATTTTTTCCCTGGAAATAGCGTTCCTTATCACCCACTGTTCAGAATAACGGGCAGATTGAATTTACAAATTATTAAAAATCTAAGAGCCGGGCTAGACATATTTTACATCCACACTCAAACGGGATTTTTACAAATAAATTCGACCACCTTTGATACAGTAAAAATCAAGGGTGTGACAGATATAAATTTAAACGCAGAATATAACTATAATTCAATGCTGGGATTTTGGGCGGGATTTCACAATTTGGCTGCTTTTGCCTATAACAGATGGTTTCGATATCCAACACAGGGATTTAATTTCCTGGCAGGTTTTTCTCTCCGATTTTAAGATTTTTACTTTTGTCTTCATATGGTTGGACTGTTTAAATATTTGGGAGGATTCATTATTGAACTTTCCCTCCTGCTAATCTCAAATTCTACTTTTTCTCAAAATTTAATATGTCAACTGAATGACCCTGCCAGAGCTCCAAGAGAAAGACATACAGATTTTAATCATTTGGATTTACTTGTTGAATTTGAACCTCAACGAAGCCTAGTTAAAGGAACTGTCACCCACACATTTAAATGGATAAGAGACGGTATTGATACTCTTTTTTTAGATGCTCCGGGAATAATTATAAAATCAGTGAAAAGAGAAGCTGAAAATTTAAAATATGACGTCAACAAAGAGGGTTTAATAATTAAATATCCCGAAAAGAGTTTAACAGGCAAAACAGAAAAATTAACCATCACATATGAAGCTAAACCTCGAAAAGGGATTTATTTCATAGGATGGAATGATCCCAACAATATTTCCAAAAAACAAATTTGGACGCAAGGTCAAGGAGTTGATAACAGGTACTGGATACCCATGTATGATGAAATGAACGACAAGATTAAAACACGAATTAGAGTATTATTCGATAGTAGTTACAAAGTATTAAGTAACGGGAAGCTTGTTAAAAAAGAACTTCAAAAAGATAAAAGATTTTTATGGGAATATGTAATGGATAAACCTCATGCCCCTTACTTAATCATGTTAGGAATAGGAGAATATGAAATTAAAACCCAAAAATCAAATACAGGAATAAAGCTAAACCTCTACATGTACAAAGACCGTTTAAATGAATTTGAACCCACTTATAGATACAATAAAGAAATATTTGACTTTCTTCAAAATGAAATAAACGTAACTTACCCATGGCCAGAGTACTCGCAAATTCCTGTTCAAGAATTCATATATGGCGCTATGGAAAACACTTCTGCAACAGTTTTTGGAGATTTTTTTATCGTAGATGAGCGTGCATTTTCAGACAGAAATTACGTAGCCGTCAATGCCCATGAGCTGGCTCATCAATGGTTTGGTGACTTGGTTACAGCACGCAGCGCCCGACATTTATGGCTTCAAGAAGGATTTGCTACATTTTATAATTGGTTAGCAGAGCGAGAAATTTTTGGCCAAGATCACTACGATTGGCAACGTAGGCAAGCTCAAAACTCAGCCTTAGAAGAAGGAAAGAAAAATACATTTCCTATTGCACACTCTAAGTCAGGACCCGTACGATTTTATCCTAAAGGAGCCTTCGTACTTCACATGCTGAGGCATCAAACCGGGGATGCTCATTTTCGTAGAGCTATTCAAAATTATCTTAAACGTCATGAATTTGAAAATGTCACTTCAGATGATTTATTAAAAGCTTTTCATGATGAACTGGGGATAGGCTTGGAATGGTTCTGGGATCAATGGATTTATGGCGGAGGAGAGCCCAAAATAACGGTTAAGGAACAACTGCTTACAGGAGGTATTCAGCTCCACATAAAACAAAGTCAAAATGGTGATGGTGTCAGCCAAACATTTCGTATACCAGTAACAATTGAGCTATATTTTTCAGATGGTAGTTTACAGGAACACGAGATTGTGGTGGATAGTATTGAGGAAAAGATGTTTATTCCCTACCCCTCAAATATAAAATTGAAATCCGTCATATTTGATGCTGGAAATCATATTTTGCGTGATTTAACGCATGAAAAATCTGATGAGGCCTTAGAATATCAGGCCAAACATGCACGTCATATGCTGGACAGATATGATGCTTTGGTATCTCTTAGAGAAGTTAAGCTGCCTGACAAACTAAATTTCTTAAAAGAAATTTACAAGAAGGAAAAATTTTGGGCTGTAAAAGGAGAGGCTATTTCGCAATTGATGAAAGAATTTGGTTTTGACACTGAAGTACAGCTGTTGTGGAAGTCGTCTTTAAAGGGCCCTGATAACTCTCTTCGTAAACAAGCCATGCAAGCTTTTTCGGAAAATCCTATAAAAGAAATGGAATCAGAACTTCTCACTGTAACCGAACTTCCTGACGCTTCCTATGGTCTTTTAACAAGTGTCCTTCGATATCTGAGAAAACATAATCCGGAATACGCTAAAGTTTTTATTCAAAAGATCAAGGACTTACTACATAACCCAAATGCATCGGGATTAAGGATTGCTGTTTTAGAAGCTCAAACAGAATTAGATCCCAATAATAAGCAAGCATACATTTCAGAGATCATAAACCTTAGTAGTCCCTCATACGAATTTACTACTCGAGCCCAGGCATTTCAAGTGCTTAGCGGACTTAGTCATTTTGAGGCAGTTTCTGTAAATAATGGACTACAAGCCTATTTATCCTTCAATAAAAGACTTTCTTCAGCAGGAGAAAGTTATCTCCAGGAAGGTTTTAAAAAAGGAAAACTTTCTCGCGAACAATTAGAAAAATCGGCCCTGCTAATGGAAGAATTTCCAGAAAAAGATGAACTCATTAAAAGACTAATTCAAAAAAATTAATTGTTTTATTAGTCAAACACACTTTTTAACAACATAAATAGTTCTTTAAAGAAATGGAGTAATCGTGCTTGTAACTTTGTTAAAATGATGCCTCTTAAATTGTTTTTCTGCTGGACGTTTGTCATTTGTTTTACAGGTTTTCAAAATGTCTGGAATCAAACCACTAAAGTATCCGGAACTGTTTTGGATGGCATCACCAAAGTTCCAATTCCATTTGTAAATGTCTTGATTAAGAATAGCTTTACCGGTACCATAACAGATGAAAATGGGTATTTTTCACTAGAAACCCGTAATAAGGCTGATACTTTGCTTATCTCAGCTGTAGGTTTCAAAAAAAAATATATCCTATTAAAACCCAAAGAATCCAACAAAATTGAAGTGCTTCTCGAGCCTGACAACGTAGAGCTGACGGAGGTTAATATACGCTACGAAGGAAATCCAGCTGAAATGCTCCTAAAGAAGGTGATTGAGCGAAAACCTGAAAATGATTTTGAAAATCTTGAATCTTATTACTCAGAAATTTATAATAAGGTTGAAATAGATGTTTACAACATTAATGAAAATCTAAAGAAGAACCCTATTATAAAACCTTTTGGATTCATTTTTGAATATACAGATTCAATAGGCTACAAAGGCAAAAAATATCTTCCAGCATTTTTAACTGAAAGTATTTCAGATAGGTATCGTCAGAAATCCCCTCCAGTTTCCAAAGAGATTATAAAAGCTCTTTCAGTTGCTGGAAGCAACAACGAGAATGTTGGACAATTTACAGGAGATATGTATCAAAGTGTAAATATCTACCGAAATTTTTTAGTCATCGCACAAAAAAGTTTTGTCAGCCCTATTTCTGCTTCAAGCATTTTTTTCTATAAATTTTACCTTGATGACAGCGTTAGCTCACCTGATGGCACATTGTATAAAATAGTTTTTTATCCCAGACGTAAACAAGATTATACATTTAACGGGGAGATGTGGATCCATGATAGCACTTTCGCTGTAAAAAGTATATATCTCGAAATTTCGGAAAACGTAAATGTGAATTTCATAAAGGGACTTGAAGCCCATTTGGACTTTAAATACATTGACGGTCGTTGGTTCCCATCGAGTGAGATTGTCCAGGTAGACTTTAATCTAGTTTCAAAAAATGCACTTGGCTTTTTGGGTAGAAAAACTACTTTGCATAATAATCAGAAACCTAATTTTCCAATACCAGATTCGATATTAAAAAATCCTAATAACATAATCATTGTTCCCAAGGCCTCTGAAAAGACTTTGGAATTCTGGAATGATAATAGGCCTGTTCCGTTAAGCAAAAGAGAGGAGGGTATATACAAGATGATTGATACCATTAAGAGCACTCCTACTTATCGTTTGTACAGGTCTTTAGGAAATTTACTTACAACAGGTTATTTAATTGTCGGTCCTGTGGAGTTAGGACAGTATTATAAAGTGATTAGTTTCAATCCTGTGGAAGGCTATCGGCTAAGACTGGGTGGACGTTCCAGTATGTATTTAAGCGAAAGATTTATGATAGAAGGTTGGGCGGCTTATGGTTTTACGGATAAGAAATTCAAATATAGAGGAGGACTTTATTATCATCTGAACAAAAGGAAAAATCCCTGGCGTCTTATTTCCATCCGTTACAAGAGCGACCTAGAGCAATTTTCTATTTCTGAGGGGCAATGGGATCATGATAATCTTTTGAATTCAATTTTACGCTGGGACAATATGCGTAATCTACTTTTTGTTAAGCATTTGGAGACCTCGTATGAACATGAGTGGTTTAATGGGTTCACCCAAAAGCTAACATTTCTAAGACGATCTACAATTCCAGTGGGGAATTTAACGTTTGTTCGGGGCGATGATACCAACCAGGTTTTTTCAAAACTAACTACATCGGAATTCACTTTATCTACCCGGATTGCTTTTCGGGAAAAATATATTGTACGTAGAATTGACCGATTGTCCACAGGAACGCGTTTCCCTGTTATATTAATTGATTACACAACAGGTATAAAAGGTTTATGGGATTCTGATATTTCTTATCACAAGCTGAGAATTCAAATAGAAGATAGAGTACGTCTAAATCCTGTTGGTTTTTTTGACTTCAGGGTAGATGCCGGTAAAATTTGGGGGGCAGTTCCATGGCCTTTTTTATTTAATCATCCAGGAAACACTACGTATATGTATGACCCAAGAGCTTTCAACCTTATGAATAATTTGGAATTTGTCGGGGACGAATACACAGCAATCTTTCTGAGTTATCATTTTGACGGCTTTTTCTTCAATAGAATTCCAGGTTTTCGTAAACTTAAATGGAGGGAAGTAATTACAGCCAATGCTTTGTATTCCTCGTTAAGAAATTATGATGCACACAGCAAATGGATTCAATTCCCCCAACAATTTGCCCAAAATGGATTCACCCCGGCACTGCCACAACCTTATTACGAAATTGGTTTTGGTATTGAAAACATTTTCAGAGTATTTCGAATCCATTTTATTTGGAGGCTTACCAACCAAAACCCAGACAGAAATAATGATCAAATATCAGATTTCAAAGTGCCGCGTTGGGGAATTCGGGGAATGCTATATTTCCGCTTTTAGAAAATTATTATCCCTATGGACAATCACACGTTAAAAACGTTATTAGAATTATCTCAGCAGGCTTACAATCTTTATATCCAAAATGGAAGAAAATTCTTCCATGCGCTCACATTGTATGAGATAAACTGTAGAACTATAGAAACTTTATTTAAAAAAATAGATAGTGGCCTTTTGCTTTCAGAGTCAGAAAATCAATGGCTAATTCACCTTATACAATGGAAAAATTCATTTGACTATTTTAAAAAGGTGTGGCAACCAAACCCAGATGACGTTTTTGCTTTTGAAAAATTTCAGGGAAGTTACTCCATGCCACAAAACTTACATTATTGAAACATTATGAAATACATTTTCGCAGGTGACCGTCAAATTAGTGTTAATATTCTAAAATTCATGATTGAGGAAGGATATCCTCCCGGTGGTTTAATCTTGAATGATATCCAAGTGGCCAGTCATAATGAGAGTTTATTAAAACTCGTTGCAAAATTCGATTTGCCCATTTTATACGGTGATGAATTCAAATCAGAAAAAGCTCTTCAATATTTCGAAACTTTTAGGCCTCATTATTTTATTGGCATTCATTTTCCTAAAATAATACCCGTTAAAATTTTACAAATTCCTGAGATAGGATTTCTGAATCTGCATCCTGCTTATTTGCCTTTCAATAAAGGATGGCACACGCCTTCCTGGGCGATTCTGGACGATACGGCCTATGGCGCGACACTTCACTTTATGAGCGAGACTTTGGACGGAGGCAATATTATACACCAAAAATCGATTGACATTGACCCAGGAGATACGGCACATACACTTTACCAAAGAGTTCTTACGCTCGAGGAAGAGGTTTTCAAAGAATCTTTTCCTTGGATTAAATCACTTTCACCTCCCAGAATTCCGCAATCTGAGTCTGGGACAGCCCATAAACAAAAAGACCTGGCCAAGATGCAAAAAATCAATTTAGATGAGGTTTCTAAAAACTCAGATTTAATCAAAAGGTTACGAGCACTAACTACGAATAAATGGGGTGAGGCGGCTTATTACGAGGTTGGAGCAAAGCGTTATTACATCCAAGTAACTATAAACGCCGAAGATATTTGATAATGGTTCTGGGAGATTATATTGCTCTGGGTCTTTATTTTATTTTTCTCATCTCAGTTGGTCTTTGGTTAGGTTTCAGAAGACGCATAGCCGATGCATCGGATTATTTTTTGGCTGGCAGGTCTTTGCCCTGGTGGGCCATTGGTGCGTCATTAATAGCGTCGAACATCAGCGCTGAACAATTTATTGGTATGAGTGGGTCAGGTTTTGCAATCGGATTGGCTGTAGCTTCTTATGAATGGATGTCAGCTGCTGCGCTTTTAATTATCGGGAGATTTTTTCTGCCCTATTTTTTAAAAAATAAAGTGACCACAATGCCAGAGTTTTTGGCCTTAAGGTTTGGTCCTGAACTTAGTCGCGTTATGTCGGTTTTTTGGTTGATTTTATATGTTTTTGTGAACCTATCCTCTGTCTTGTATTTAGGTGCATTGACAATTCAAAGCTTACTGGGCATAAGCTTGGTTTCTGGGATATTTTTATTGGCAGCCATAGGGATCACCTACTCAATAGTTGGAGGGTTGCGTTCTGTAGCATATACAGATATCATTCAAGTGGGTGTATTGATTGTGGGCGGTGTAACTGTTGCGATAACAGCGCTAAACCTACTTGGTCAAGGGAGTTGGATTACTGGCTTTCAAAAACTTCGCCAATCGGCACCTGAACATTTTCAAATGATATTTGCAAAAGGACACCATTATTTCGATGATGGAAGCGGCGTGCTACATGATGCCTGGCAAGATATTCCCGGATTTTTGGGGGTGTTTGGTGCTCTCTGGATTGTGAATTTGTATTACTGGGGATGTAATCAATATATTATCCAAAGAGCCCTAGGAGCTCCCAATATCATCGAAGCGCGCAGAGGAATACTTTTCGCCGCATTTCTTAAATTATTAATGCCTGTCATTGTGGTCA
>OGCL01003090.1_pt1 | contig 10382 bp, 8 predicted proteins | sample 1570041 | NCBI WGS metagenome assembly OGCL01 (sample SAMN06266162, study PRJEB24511) | hot springs metagenome | isolation source: Hot spring water | place: South Africa: Limpopo | collected 2015-06-22 | reverse complement strand
TCGACGTGGCATACAGACCTCCTTCCATGGAATTCCATAACCCTAGGCCAATAAACGTGGTCTGCCCCCTATTGTTCATTGTTCTTCAGCTCTTCAATGCTGCCAGCGACAGCACTTGGTCATATTGCGGCCAGTCTTCCCGTGCGCGTTTGAGCACACCTTGCATCAACGCATCTAACTCAGGCATTGGCTGCTCGGACGGCAATTGGTCAAACGGCGCAGCCATCAGCGGGTGATCGATCTTCTGCGGATTGGCTAAACCCTCCCACTGTCGCAGCCGCAGGATGTAGAGGATTTCCACCGGCACGCGCTCCAAGTGCCAGTCCTGGTTGAAGTCATAGGAGTTTTTCTGGCTCTCTTTGCCGGTTTGCCACGTGTGGCGGTCACACGCGGCCAGCAGGCAGGGCATCAGGTCGTTAGGGTTGGGGGTGCGCCAGTTAGCCAGCAAGGCTTCGTAGATGGGTTCATCGTAGGCGTAGGCCGTCCATTGATGCGAGACATCGCCCACCCAGTCGGCAAACACGCGCAGCATAAAGGCTTGGGCGCGGCGGTGCTGATCTTCGTACTCAAGCACCAACTGATGCCCACGGTTGAGCGCCGCATGGGTGAGATAGCCTTGGTGGATGACGGCATCCTTCCAGCCCAAGATCGCCATGGCCGCCATCATATTGGTGGCGGTTTGGATGCTGTAGTTTTGTTGGCGTCGGTCATTGCCTACTGCTTTGGCCAGAATGTCGAACTGGCCCGCCCAGAAAAACAGTTGTTTGATACCAACTTGGTAATAGCGCATCCAATGGGCCAACTCCTCAAGCCATTGCGGATTATCTGGAGCGGTTGCCAATACCTCGTGGGCGCGCGTGACGGCCATCCATTCGGCATTGCTACGAGTAGCATTGTTTCTATTTGGAACAGGCATTGAGGGCTTAGCAAATGCATCGCCGCGCGTCACATATTCACGAATACCATTCAACTCGTATTCATCTGAGACGCGTGGCCCTTTGGCAATACGGGCTAACACACTTTTGTAAGAGGGCCATTTCGGGTTCACGCCCGAACGCTCGCGCTGAATTACTTCTTGACCCATGGTTCCACCTTAAATTCTGCTACACCTGTTTTACCGGGGGCGGGAACACCGACTTGACTGTTACACCTTGAGGGAATAATAGGGGACAGACCACGATTTAAGGAAAACGTGGCCTGTCCCCTATTGTTACTGCACTATCAGGACTTTCGGGCGTAACCAACAAATGAACATGATTGGTCATCAGACACCAGGCATGGATAGCACATCCATGCTTCTTTGCTTGCTCCATCAATACATCCAGATAAAAAAGATAGTCTTCGTCAGCGTAAAAACAGGCTGAGCGATTATTCCCTCTCTGAATCAGATGAACTGAAACACCTGGCAATGATATGCGCGCTCGACGTGGCATACAGACCTCCTTCCATGGAATTCCATAACCCTAGGCCAATAAACGTGGTCTGCCCCCTATTGTTCTCGCTATCACTCGCCCTCATACATTGCAGGAAAATAATCATTAATTAGACTACTTCGCAAAAGTCTATCTGTAGAAAAATCCACTTCATTTGAGACGACAATTCCTTTGCGCAAAAACTCTGGAAACTCCTTGATACCGGCAAATTTTGTAGGAACTAGAAACCTAAAATAATCGCCCATCTCTGACTCTCCCGAATAACCAACGGGGTAGTCTACACCCGGATTATCTCCCTCGACTCCGTGATAGACATAAAACCCTTTATTGACAGGAAGATTGAGCTCAGAGAAAACGCCGCGATCAAACAAATCCTCTTGCAAATCAGCAAAAACATCATCAGTGCTACACCCCCGGTAACGCCACGCAGAAAATAAATCGACCTCAGCACTGCCTTTTTTTTCCTCAGGATAAACAGAAACCTGCGGAGACTCCTCCCATACAAACTCAGAAATACTATCAAGAAGAGAATCAACATCATCAAGACCTAGCAAAATCCTAGGTAAATCGCCAAAGCAATTATTAACCATTACCGCTATACGACCATATCGATCCATAGCAAACCATGTGTAAATAGTCCCAAACCCTGGCCGCCACTCTTTATTTAAATAACCCATACCAAATCCTCAGGGAATAATAGGGGACAGACCACGATTTAAGGAAAACGTGGCCTGTCCCCTATTGTTACCCTCCCATGCTGAAGAAATTGCTTCCTCTGCTGCTCAGCGGCGTCAGCCAATGTACTCACTCCGGCCGCATTAGTTGGGTCCAATCGGCTGAGGGCCCTGCCTGCAAATCTGGATTCCCCAGTCGTTGAATCTGATTCAATGACGAGACTGCGGAGCCTCGCGAACCATTTGCGCAGCGCGCTCACAATCCATGACCTGCTGAGCATTGCTCGGACGAGCGCAGATGTTGAAAGGCTCCGAACGCAAGGATCGACTCTGAGTCGCGTCTGGGCCGATCAAGCGAGACAGCAGAACGACCCCGACAATGATCAGAACCCAGAACAGTATGGGTTTGTACAGATCCATGGAGGGCAACGAACGCCTGATCAACGCCAACCATGCATAGGGCGAAGCACCTTGAGTAACCCGCGCGAGAAAATAGAGGCTCACTGCAAAAATTGCCGCCCCCTGTGCGAAGCTCAAAATAGGTGGAAGGTGACGCGCCCATGACCCGACAACTATTGCAAAAGCCAGGGCCGGCAACACATGACGAATCATCAACAGCCCACTGCCCTGCCTCAACAGAGATGGGGGTACGAGAAAACGGCTTATCCAAATGTCCAGTCGCGCAAGTGCACGCGCCAAGCCAGACCAGCCCCGCCCAAAGTAATGCAGAACCAGCATCATCAAGATGCTGGCAACCGAGGCGAGTAGAAGATCATGGATCAGGTTTCGCTCGACAACAGACTGTTTACGGAGAACCTGATCGACACTCAGCACCAAGAACACAATCAAAAAAGCATACAGAGTGGCCCAACCACCCCATTCCTGAGGCCTCCACTGGCTCCAACAGGCAAAGTAGCTGACACCTGCACGTTCGGGAATATAGGGCTGATGTTGCTCGATCTCGCGAGCCAGATAGTCGCAGGCCGCCCAATCGGCGAGCTCGAAGCGATCTGCAATTCGTCGACGCTCGCCATCGCTCATCGGCTGGAGCAGGAACCAGCAGGCCTTCTCCTTCGGCTGTTGCGGTTTGGCTAGGGATAACTGCTTTTGCAGCGTCCGCCATGTCCCGGTGTAGGCTAGGTGCTTGCCCAGGCGCTCCCAGCGCCCGGCGTCACAAGGCAGATAGCCGTCGCTCTCATTCCAACCGAACAGTTTCGATAGTTGCTCCAGCAAATCTGTCGAGCCACTGCGGTAACTCTCCAATAGCGAGACCAACGCCTGCTGTAATTGAGTATTCAACTCCAGTGGCTGCATCCATTTCTGGCCTGCCAAAACCTGAATCCGCTCGAAGAACACGGTCTCATCGGCACTGGGCAGTATTTCCCATAGCTGAGCCAACTCGTGATCGAACAACCGCTGGGACAACTGTGTCATGGCAGCCAGAGGGAGGTAGCTGGCTTGCCACGGGGTCAGCCAATTCAGCTGCTTGATCGCCCATTGCAGGATTTCAAGGGCGCGCTCCCCAGGCAGTTGGCAACGGCGCAACAATTCCAGCTGCAGCACATCTTCCATCTGCGCCTCATGCGCCTGCGCCAGCGCCTCGTCTAAGGAGGCGCATGTATCCGGCAACGTGCGAACCTGCACTTCCTTGCTAGAACACTGCGATTCCGTATGCTCACCGGCCAAAATGGACGGCGGACAGTCCGCTAGTGCAGTGTCGGCGGTCTGTTTCAATACCGGAGCAGACGTCACTTCACCCTGGTCTCGCCCCACCCATTCCAGCGCGTACTCATAAGCGTCGCGCAAACGCTGGAAAGCCAGCGGATCGTCATCTGGCCTGTATTTCTTGAGCAACTCAGCGTAGCGGCGCTTGATACTTCTGGCATCAACAGCAGATTCGAGATCGAACAGATCCCAGGGCGTCATCATGCTTACCACTCCGCCTTATGGCTGTAATCGACTTTGAACAATCCGCTGAGACCCGTAGCCAAGCGTGGCCAAGGCGCCCCTCCGCTGCCGACTCGACCAAGGAACAACAACGCCAGCGCAAAGACCCCAGCCGCAAGCGCCCAGCCGCTGTCCCAGGGGTCGAACACCGTAACGAGAAAGGCGAACGCCGCCGCAGGTATACAGTGGCGCAACACCAGCATTCCTGCGCCCAGGTCATACCACGCGGCAGGTAGCAACAAGCGACTGAGGGGGAGATCGACCCGAATCATGTAACGCGTTAACCAACTCCACCCTCTAACCAGACTGGCCAGCAGGCCGATGATTACCAGGCTGGTAATCATCGTCTCTACCACGGAGCCCTGGAGGCCTTTGCCACGCGCAGCCACCTCTCGCGGGGCATCGCTATACAGCAAGTTGAGCAACATCGTAGCGATGAGCAACAGCCAGGCATAACAGGCCGCAGCGGATGCCCATTTACGCGGTTGCCAGCGCTGCCAATCCTTCCAGTCCGGAGCACCCAACTGACTGGGCAAAGCGGGATAGCTTTGCCTGAACAGGCTGTCGAGTGACTCGCAAGCCCACCAGTCCTCCTCGCTGAAGCAGTCGACTAGGTAGCGCAGCTCACGCGGACTCAGTGGCTTGAGCAACAACCAAGCCGCCCGCTGCTCGGCATTCAATGGCCATCGCTCGCCCAGATGTTTGAGCAGGCGCTGCTTCATGGCCTGGCCTTCACAACGCCCGCACAGACGCTCCCATCGTTCGAGCGGGCACGGCAACTGCCCCTGCTCTTCATGCCAACCGAGACGATCCGTCAAGCGCTCAAAGAAGGCAGGCGACCAATGCTCACTGCGCTCCAGCAGACGCAACACGCCCTCCTGAAATTGCAGTCGCCGCTCGAATGGTTGCAGCCACTCACTATTTGCGAGTGCAACCAAACCATCCAGAGCAGCCCGTTCCTCTCCGGCATGCAGAAACGCCTCCGACTTCTGCAGCTCCTGCGCGAGCAACCTCGCAGCCAGTATCTCGAGATGGGCCTGGGGCAGGTAGTCTGCCTGCCAGGGCGACAACCACTGCAGTCGTTCAATTGCCCAGAGCAGAATGGCTTTTTCGTCCTCATTACCCAGCGAACTGCAACGAGCCAGCAGGTACAACTGCAACTCTCGCTCGAGCTGCGTCTCTACCGCCTGCTGCAGCGCAGCATCGAGCGAGGGCGATGCCTCGACAAGCCCTGCAACCTGCTCATGTACCGAGTCCGGCACCGCGACTGCCGCTACCGGCAGGACATCGCCAGGTGCCAGTTCGATCGCCTGCAACGGCAAGGCTCCATCCTGTTCTTCCTGCGCGATGCTCAATGCTCGCTCATAAGCGTCGCGCAAGCGCTGGAACGCCTCGGCATCTTCATCGGGTCGCGTGTTTTTCAGCAATTGCGCATAGCGGCGCTTGATACTGCGCACATCAGCGTCGGGAGTCAGCCCCAGCAGGCTCCAGATTCCCATCTCAATAGCCACTTTCGATGGCCTCCAGGCGAGCCGAAATATCCTGGTGCGCCTCACGTATCTCGCGCTCGTCCTGGCGTTCGAGGACGCCGGCGAAATGTCCGGCCAGAGCACCGACATGCTCACGCACATCGCCCAGACACTCCTGATACAACCGCTCCAGACGCGCCATCAGGACGCTGTTGACCTGCTGATCGCGCGGATGAATCTTGAGTGCCTGCAGGGCTGCAAAACGCTCGGCAATTTCCTGTGGCGTCAACACACCCGGGTTGTTCTCGATCACCAGCGTTCTACTCTGGCCAGTCAGCGGTGTATCCACCTGAGCCTCAAGCAGACCGTTGATGTCGTAGGTGAAGCGGATATCCAGCGACACCTCACCCGCCGGTCGAGGCGGAACATCGACCTCCAACTCGCCGAGGAAGATATTGTTGGCCACCAGGCGGCTCTCACCCTGAAAGATGCGCACACTGACCTGCCGCTGACCATCGCGAAGCGTCTGCACGCTCTTCACCCGGCTCACCGGCACCACGCAGTTACGCTCGATGATGGGCAAGTAATGTCCATCCTGCAGTTGCCCACCAACGCTATTGGACACTTCCACACCCAGGCTGTAGGGGCACACATCAGTCAGCACCACCTCTTCCAGCGTCGCATCGCGAGCCTTGAGCGCCGCCTGGATTGCAGCGCCTTGAGCGATCACTTCATCAGGATTCAGATGCATCGCAGGGAAGCGACCAAAGAGACTGGCTACCAGTTTGCGCACCAACGGCATACGCGTGGTGCCGCCCACCAGCAGTACCTCGTCCAGATCCGCCACCTTGATGCGCGCATCGCGCAGCGCCCTTTCGATTGGTGCGCGCAAGCGCTCCAGAAGCGGCTCACAGATTTCCAGGAGCTTTTCCTGAGTCAACGGCACTGCCCATTCATGCCCGTCTTCACTCAGTTGAAACACCGCCTCGCTCTGCTGCCCGAGCGCATGCCGCACGCGTTGTGCCTCACGGCGCAGACGATGACGTGTGGCGGGGCGCTCCGCATCCGGCATCCCCTGAGCACGTAACACACCAACGACATGGGCGACTATCGCGTCATCAAAATCCTCACCACCCAGGAAGTTGTCACCGGCACTGGCGCGAACTTCCATCACACCATCGAAAAGCTCCAGAACGGACACATCGAAGGTGCCGCCACCAAGATCGAACACCAGAAACGAGGTATCACCCTTCTGATGCACACCGTAAGCCAATGCAGCAGCGGTGGGCTCGTTGATCAGCTTCTCGACCTTGAGGCCTGCCAGCTCGCCGGCAATACGCGTCGCCTTGCGCTGCGCGTCACTGAAATACGCTGGCACGCTGATGACCGCCTCGGTGACGGCCTTGCCATAGGTACGCTCCACATCCTCCTTGAGGCTCCGCAGTACCAGCGCCGAAAGCTCCTCCGGGCGAAAGCGATGTGAGCCAAGCTGGGTACTGTGCGCACTGCCCATATGCCGCTTGAAGAGTGCAGTTGTGAGGTGAGGATGGGTTTGCAAGCGCTCACGGGCGATGTCCCCGACCACCATCTGCCCCTGATCGTCCAGGCCAACGACGCTGGGGGTCAACATACGGCCAAGGGCATTAGGGACCAGTTGCGCCGTCTCGCCGTCCCAGACACTGACAAGGCTGTTGGTGGTACCCAGGTCTATTCCGATGATCATGCTTATGCCTAGCCTCCCTGGCGCTACAGCAGGGCCCCATGCCCTGAACGGCGCGATATTGAATGTTCGTAGCCGCCCCTAATACCTGCGCACAGGGAGGCGTGATAAATGTTGAAACCTAGAAAAGGTCTTAGCAGGCTGGTGATATGCCTCAAGCAATAGGCCACGCACAGGTCCGAGACCCGATTGAAGTGCATGGCTCAGAAGCGATGCACTTCAGCGCCGCCATTGCGTAACTTGCCCAGGCGATAGACACACAATCCTCTTTTTCAGCGCACTGCAGCCAACACTTGCTTCGCGTAGATCCACTCAATGTTGCCGTACGGAGCCAGATCGTTCAGGTGTTCGAACAACACCGTAGCCGCGCTCGGATCCTTCCCCACATACTTGACGTAAGCCATTCTGTGGAACAAGGCCTCGCCCAAAGCGTCCTGTTGTGCCGTCCCCTGCAAGGCCTTCAAGCCAGTGGTCAGTTCGTCACTATTAAAATGTCCCTGCCACATGCGGATCAAGGCACCGTAGTGCCCGGTATGCTTGGCCGCCGAGAACTCGGTCTGCGCATCCAGCCATTCATCAGCTACCTGCCCAGCAGCTCTGGCTTTGACATAGGCATAGGTCAGTGCCGCATAGGCAGCGAGATCATCCTCTGGCCCCGATGGCTGGATACGGGAAAGAGCCCGCACCGCATCGGGCCAGCGCTCCAGCCTCATGTAGCAGAACGCAGCCACGATGTACTCATGGGAGGGATCATCTTCAGCGGCCGATGTCTGTTTGTGCGCAACAGGATGCTCCAGCTTGAGCATGGGAACCAAAATCGCCAGCGCATCAGGCGCCCGATCCAGGCTGAACAGAATCGATGCCTTGGTCGAAAGCAACTCCTGCTGCTCCGCTTCCGGTGTCATTGCCAGCGCTCGGTCGATGGCCACCAGTGCGGCCTGCGATTGGCCAAGCGTATCCAGTGAAGCGGCCTTGCTCTTGAGCGCACGAGCCAGCTCGACATCATTGGTCGCGAGCTCCTCCATCCGCTCAGCCAGAGAAAGGAAGAGTTTGTTCGTGCCCTGTAACGGGTTTATCGCTTGCTTCGGTACTTCGGTACCTTTACCTGCACACCCCGCAACCAGCAATGCGAATAGGAGGAAGACAAACCCACGCGGCCAGGAAACATCAGTCTGGGTATATCCAGTGCCAACAGCGCCACCTTGCATCGTAAAACTCCATACTTTTACTGCCAAACATCCCCAACCCTTAGCATCACTCGATCGAGTCGATTCGCCACTGCCAGCGGCCCAGCGGACTGTTCTCGGCAGCCCTGACGAACAGCTGATAATCGCTCAGATACCAATAGTCCATGGTCCAAGCCATCTTTCTGGTCTTGATCTTGATGCAATTGAAAGGCTTAGCCGCCCCTTTGAGCGCGGGATGAATACTGCTGGCGGGGCGTGCAAGACCGATACGACAGGTAACTGTGTTGAAGTCACTCGTTGCCCCGTCATGTGCTGACGGAACCTTGCTGAAGGTACGGGTATAGCTGACCTCGGCCCCGGACGGCATGCCGTACCAGTCCCCGGCGAAGCTCAGACCTATTAGCGGACGACCATCAGCGACTTCCTCACCACTTTCTTTGTTGATGGAGCGGGCAGACAAATCGAACAAGCCACGAAAGGTAAGGTGAAGTGAAGCCGGGTCTACCGTGGGATCCTGGATATGTTGCAATACCTGTCCAGACGCCTTGTCGGTAGAGATAAAGACCTCATGAGACAAGTCTTTCACCTGTATCCGATTGAGAACGTGCGCATCGTAGCGGTAACGCAGTTTGCGCATTACCTGGCCAGGAGGGGGGAGTTTCAGGCCATCGATAGCCGCGATTACCTGGGGGTCTACCTCTGGCATTTTAAGTACGACTGGCAATGGCGTACGCGGTAAAGCCGTCGGCAACCCCGCCCCACTCTCTTCCGACGGACAAACAGCCTTGAACACTTTTTGCTGGTAGTCGGAGGCGGCGGCAAGCGGTTGCATGATCGCCTGCCGCGGGATCTGGCCACCTACAACCTCGTCCTGAATGCCAAAGTTGAATTGGCTGACCTGCCTCAGGGTGTTCTGCTGACAGTCCAGTGCCAGTCGCTCCTGGCTGCGACCTTTTAACCCCGCCCCCTTTGAACCGACCGTGTAATGCAGTGGATTCTGCTCGAGCCAGACATACAGCAGACCGTTCTCACGCTGCAGGCTGTTGAGATCAAACGACAGCCAGTCGCTACCTTGCGCCTGCTCCAGAGCACGCCAGTCAGGTGCGGGCCTTTGCGAGCAGACATCTCGTAGCTGGGCGCTGCCCAAAAATTGCTGAAGCTGAGGCGCTGGCAAGGAATCATTTGGCGCAGAACGCTCCGAGAAGGAAAGCATGCCCATAGTGGTCGGGAAGCGCATGCTGGCTAGACCTTGACTGCAAGATGCATCGAAGCGGGCATAAATCGACTGCTCATCGGGGCTTATCACCAGATAAGTCACCTGATCGCCTTCACGCATAATTGAATGAGGACTCGCCGGTAACACAATAGCTTTGTCGAACACTGCAAGCCCTGGGTGAACTGCCGGCGCCTTGGGTGTGGAATTGCAACCGGCCAAAACCAGATACAACAGCGAGATACAGAGGAGCAAAACGCTAGAGGAAAAACCACGAATTACAGAACAACTAATCGTGCCCCCCGCCCTATTATTTGCGTGGATACGGTCACGATCACCTGGCGATTGCGCCAGCGATACGGCGGGAATAAGGGAACACATCAGCCAGACGACCAAAAAATGGCCGGGAGCCATTTTTAATGTCGCGCAGCGACGGCCTGCAGGGTGGCAGCCAGAAATGGCTGACCATAAAGGTCTAATACGAAGTGCCATGCCTTCAGTCCTTTGAATAGCGAATCAATCAAGCAAAAATGCGGCGCGCATTAAAACACATGGCGACTTGCCATCAGCCGCACCACGTGTGAGCTAGCGCACAGAACCGGGCATTCATCCTGAACTTCTGACCACTGGTTGCTGCCGCGCGAACCCTACAGAAAACCCGACCAATTGCGAAGCTCAATCATCCACGCAGCAACAAAAAGCCCCGCCAGATCGCTCTGGCGGGGCTTTTCATTTACAG
>OGCL01003089.1_pt1 | contig 10385 bp, 8 predicted proteins | sample 1570041 | NCBI WGS metagenome assembly OGCL01 (sample SAMN06266162, study PRJEB24511) | hot springs metagenome | isolation source: Hot spring water | place: South Africa: Limpopo | collected 2015-06-22 | reverse complement strand
GATCCACGACAGGAAGTCCTCCGGCCTCAGCTCGGGGAAGGTCAGCAGCAGATTGGTGATGTCGCCTTTCGGATCAATCATGATCGCCGGCACACCGTCCAGTGCGGCCTCTTCGATCAGGTCAATGCACAGGCCGGTTTTGCCGGAGCCGGTCATGCCGACCACGAGGGCGTGGGTGGTCAGGTCGCGCGCGTCGTAGTTGACCGGCCTGTCCGGCAGCACCTGTCGGGTCTTCAGATCATATTCGCGGCCCAGGAAAAAACTGCCGAGTTTTTCGACGATGGGCATGGTGCCTCCTCATTCGATCACAGCGAGGCAAGAACTTTTTCCAATGTCTCACGGCTTGGCCGCAGCACCTCGTCGGGCAGATACACCAGCGGGGTGTCCGAGAAGTGCAGCAGCTCGTGTAAGTCGGGTCGTTCGTGCTCGTTAACGTAGATCAGACCGGTGATGAACTGTTGCTTCTGCCGCGCCTCTTCCAGCGTGCGGAAGGCATTCAGTTTGTCGGTCGGGTCGTAGTCCGGGTCGAGTTTTTTGAGGACGATCTTCGAGCCATCATGCATTTCGACCTGAAGCTCCCCCTCGTACCGGCCGTCAATCGTGATCTCGGCGTAGTCCGGGATGAAGTTCAGCTCGTTGAGGGGGGTTTCCTGAGCACGGCCCCAGCTGTAGCTTTTGGTCGAGTCGTCGTGGTTGTTGAAGGTCACACACGGGCTGATGATGTCGAGCACGGCGATGCCGCGATGGCTGAACGCAGCTTTCAACAGGCTTTCCACCTGCTTGGGATCGCCTGCGAAGCTGCGCGCGACGAAGGTGGCGTTGGCGGCCAGTGCCTCCATGCAGATGTCGAGGGGCGGCAGGTTGTTCACCCCGGCATATTTCAGCCGCTGACCCAGGTCGGCGGTGGCGCTGAACTGGCCTTTGGTCAGGCCGTAGACGCCGTTGTTTTCCACGACATAAATCATGGGAACGTTGCGCCGCACGGCATGTTTAAATTGCCCTGTGCCGATGGACGCGGTGTCGCCATCCCCGCTGATGCCGAGGATGATCAGGTTGCGGTTGGCCACGGCAGCCCCGGTAGCCACCGCGGGCATGCGGCCGTGTACCCCGTTGAAAGCGTGGCTCCAGCCCAGGAAATAAGCCGGCGACTTGCTGCTGCAACCGATGCCGCTCATCTTGACCACCTGGGTTTGGTCAATTCCCAACTCCCAGGCGACGTTCATGATCCGCTGGCTGATGGAATCGTGGCCGCAACCCTTGCACAGGGTGGAAGGCGCACCCTTGTAGGCGGTTTTCTCTAAACCCAAGCTGTTGACCTTAGGCGCAACGCCTTTGGCTGCAGTTTCCGTGATCGTATCCATCCTACACCTCACATCTTGCTCTTGATCGTTTCTGCAATCCACTCGGCCGCCAGCGGCAAGCCGTTGCAGCGGGCCACAGAGACCAGCCCGCCGCTGCACAGCGGTTCCTCCGACAGCAGGATCTGATGCAACTGGCCATCGTGGTTGTTCTCCACTACGAAGACGCGCTCGTAGCTGTGCAGGAAAGCGCGCACGGTGTCGTTGATGGGCAGCGCGCGCAGCCGCAGATAGCTGGTCGCGATGCCGGCCGACCGCAACAGATCGCGCGCCTCGACCACAGCCGGATGGTTGGAGCCGATGCTGATGATGCCGATCCGCGCGCCCTCCACCTCGTCTACCACCGGCGGCGGGACCAGCCTGCGGGCGGTCTCGAACTTGCGGGCCAGGCGGTGCATGTTGTTCTCCCAGTCCTCAGGACGCTCGCTGTAGGTGGCGTATTCGGTGTGGCCTGTGCCGCGCGTGAAGTAGGCGGCGGCAGGGTGCGGCGTGCCGGGCAGCGTCCGCCAGCCGATGCCGTCCCCGTCTACGTCCTTGTAGCGCGCCCATGACCCGCCCAGCGCTTTGAGCTGCTCCAAGGTCAACACCTTGCCGCGATCCAACGGCTTCTCCGGATACTCGAACCGCTCGCTGATCCAGATGTTCATGCCCAGGTCCAGGTCGCTCATCACGATCACCAGGGTCTGAAGGCGTTCGGCCAGATCGAAAGCGACGATGCCGAATTCGAACGCTTCCTTGGGGTCAGCGGGGAAGAGCAACACGTGGCGAGTATCCCCGTGGCTCAAGTAGTAGGCGGCGGCGATGTCGCCCTGGCTGGTGCGGGTGGGCAGACCGGTGCTGGGACCGATGCGCTGGATGTCCCAGATCACGGCCGGCACCTCGGCGAAGTAGGCCAGCCCGGCGAACTCCGCCATCAAGTCCAGGCCCGGCCCCGACGTGGCGGTCATCGCGCGTGCGCCAGCCCATCCGGCTCCGATCACGATACCCAGGGCCGCCAGCTCATCCTCGGCCTGGATCACGGCGAAGTTGGCCAGGCCGGTTTCGGGGTCGGTGCGCAACTGAGGCAGGTACTTATTGAGCGCGTCTACCACGCTGGACGCCGGCGTGATCGGATACCAGGCCACCACCGTCACCCCGCCGAAGATCGCGCCCAGGGCCGCGGCCGTGTTGCCGTCCACCAGGATCTTGTTCTCGTTGAAACCCGACATGCGTTCGACGCGATAGGGGTCAGTCTTGGGCAGATTGACCACCGCCCACTGATAGGCACTGCGCACCATGTTCATGTTGAGCTCGATCGGCTTGGGCTTGCCGTCGAAGCTCCACGACACGGCGTTTTCGATCTCGGCCATGTCAATGCTCAGCAAGTGCGCCAAAACCCCGACGTACACCATATTGGCGATGTAGTCTCGCAGCTCGAAGGGCAGCTTGGCTTCCTTGACCAGTTTGCTGACCGGCATGGGGTAGTAGGTCACATCGCTGCGGCGGGCGGGGATGGGCAAGGAGTCGTCATAGATCACCACGCCCCCCTCCGCGACGCCGGCCATGTCCTCCGCCACAGTGCGGCCATTCATGCACACGACGATTTCGTACGGCTCACGACGGGCGAGGTAGCCGTCCTTGCTCAGCCGGATCACGTACCACGTGGGCAGCCCCTGAATGTTGCTGGGGAACAGGTTCTTGCCGTTGACAGGGATGCCCATCTTGAAGAACGCGCGCAACAGGACGCCGTTGCTAGTCTGGCTGCCTGAGCCGTTGACCGTGGCGATCTTCAAAGTGAAGTCGTTGACGATCGGCGGCCGCGCTGCCGCGGGCGCCGGTTGGGGATCTGCGATGGACACCTCTTGTTCTACTCTCATACGGGTTCTCCTTGGAGTTATTTAGTATTGACCGATAGCTCGTGGGCGACGCCCATGCGATCAATGAGGCGCATATGCTGGATCAGTAGCTCCTTGCCGGCCGCATAATCTCCTTCCTGAATGGCCCTGGCGATCCGGGCATGGTACTCCCACACCTCCTGCAGATAACCGTAATCCGCGTAGGTGTTGAGTTCGACGGCCTCGTACGCGTCCCAGTACGCCTCCAACAGGCCCAACACGAAGGGGTTTTCCAGGCACTTGAAAATCGTCAAATGGAAGGCGCGGTGTTCGGGATACGGGATCTGAATCCGTTCGTCGGAGAGCTTGTCCTGCGCCTGGACGACGAGTTCAACAAGGTGGGCCTTATCCTCCGGGGTCAGCAGCGCCACAGCTTCATCCCAAAACGCTGTCTCCAGGTGGATACGCAAGGCGCTGTAAGCCTGGAAGGCGTTGGGCTGCATGGCCAGCGCGATCAACAGGCTCAGCCGCACGGCCGGCGCGAATTGATAGGGCAGACAGCGGATGCCGCGACGGGGGCTGGCCTCCACCAAGCCCAGGGTGCGGGCCACCTCGAACTGCTCTCGCAATTTGCCCGTGCTGATGCCGATCTCAACGCCGATCTCATCTAGGGACGGCAGGCGTTCGCCCGGTTTGCAGCCGCAGGTCAGCAGGTAGCGCAGAAACTCGGAATCAATCCTGGACAAGATCATCTGACAGCGCCTTGGAAGACCGAGATATGTTTAGATTGATTAGATCAATTGAATTGATTATATTATAGCAGAATGCCGGCGCGTCGGCAAGTAAGCCCCCTGCCATTGTGGGGCGAAATCAGCTTGAGGTGGCCGCGCAGGGCTGTCCACCTGAAACCGCCCTGACGGCCTCACAAGCTTACAGGTGCGCGATAAGCTGCGGGCTCCCTGACGGCTGTCATTGACAAATCGCCAGCCCAGATGATATGGTGGTTGCGCCCATGCATGGCAGAAGGACGACACGTACCCTTGATCGGATTTCTGCTGAACGGCAGGTGCGGAGGAGCGTGATGGCAGACCAAACAGATAAAACGATCCCCCCGGCCGTCACCCACGCCGGGGAGACGGAGGTGGCGCCGGCCGACCGCCGGCTGCGCACCATGTTCGAGATCACCCGCATCATAGCTTCCCAGCATGATCTGGACGAGATGGTGCCTGCGCTGTTGACCAGCCTCATCCAGGGTGTGCCGCCCGCGGATGCGGGCCTGCTGATGCTGTATCATCCGGCCTCCGTCGTCCTGGAGGTCAAGGCGGCGCAGGGGTATGACCTGGAGGTGTTGCAGGCCTTGCGGCTGGTGCCGGGGGAATCCATCACCGGCCAGGCGTTTTTGACGGGGCAGGCTGCCGTGTATCAAACGCCTGAGGCGGTGGCTGCGGCCATGTCCACCATGAGGCCGGCCAATCAAGAGATCTTTCAACGCGCGACGGTGGGGGTGCCGAGGCTGCGCAGCGCGATCTGCGTCCCGTTGATCACCGGGACGAACAAGGTGGGTGTCTTGCTGTTGGAGAACTTGCGGCAGCCGGGTGCCTTCAACGCCGATGACCTGGCTTTCCTGATCCCCATCGGCGACCTGCTGGCGCTTTTCATCGAGAACACCCGGCTGTCCGAAGAGCTGGCCGCGGTCCGCTCGCAGGAGGAAGCCAATCGCCTGAAAGCAGAGGTGATGTCCACGTTGGCTCACGAGCTACGCACGCCGTTAACGTCCATCAAGGGGTACTCGACCATGTTGCTGATGGAGGAAGCGTCGTTCAGCCCGGAGATGCAACGGGAGTTCTTGAAGATCATTGATCAAGAGTGCAACGTGCTGGAGGACTTGATCCACGACCTGCTGGAGTCGTCAATGATTGACGCCGGCTTTTTGCGTCTGGAGCTGCAGCCGGTGCGCCTGCCGCGCCTCGCGCGGGAAGTGGTGGCCGATTTCATGCATCGCAGCGAAGATCATCGCTTCGTGGTGGATTTTCCCGGCAATTTCCCGCTGGTGGAAGCCGACCCGCAGCGGATCATTCAGGTGCTGCGGAACCTGATTGACAACGCGGTGAAATATTCCCCTGACGGCGGCCTGGTCGTGATCCGAGGGCAGGTGTTGGGCGACGAGGTGGTCGTCAGCGTGGCGGATCAGGGCGTGGGCATTGCGCCGGAGCATTTGAACCGGTTGTTTGAGAAGTTCTTCCGGGTCAAGACAGGGCTGGGCCGCCACGTGGTAGGCACCGGCCTGGGGCTGCCCATCTCGCGCGCGATCGTAGAGGGTCACGGCGGCCGCATCTGGGCTGAGAGCCAGGTGGGCCAGGGCACCACGCTTTACTTCACGATCCCGCTCGGCGATCTGGGACGGAGAGGGGACGATGAATCCGAATGAACTCGGACGCAAGACGAAGATCCTGGTGGTGGACGATGAGCCGCGCGTGTTGCGGCTGGTCGGTGAGATCCTGAAGACGGTAGGCTTTCAAGTGATCACTTTGGGCAGCGGGAGGGCCGTCGCCGATACGGTGGCTGTCGAGCAGCCCGACTTGGTACTGTTGGATGTCGTATTGGGGGATGGCCCCAGTGGATTCGAGGTGTGCCGCCGGATCCGCGAGTTCTCAGACGTTGGGGTCATCATGCTGACCGCCAAGGCCACGGAAAGCGACATCCTGGCCGGCTTTGAGGCCGGCGCCGATGACTATCTCACCAAGCCTTTCAGCGCCAAAGAATTGATCGCGCGCGTGCAGGCGGTGCTGCGGCGGACGCAACGGCCAGAGGAGACGGTCACGGCTACCTTTCTGTGTGGCCCGTTGGAGATCAACTTCGCCCGGCGGTCGGTGACGCTGCACGGCCAGCCGGTCACGTTGACCCGGACCGAGTACGAGTTGCTATACCAGTTGGCGCGCAATGCGGGCTGCGTTCTCTCCCATGCCGACCTGCTGACCAGGGTGTGGGGCCCTGAGTGCCGCGATGACCTGGACTATCTGCGGGCCTATATCCGGTACCTGCGGAAAAAACTCGAGGCCGATCCGGCCAATCCGCAGTTGATTGTGACCTCGCCAGGGGTCGGCTATATGCTGGTCTGCCCGGAGGTGTAGCCGGTGGAGCCGTGATCATCCCCGAGGCCACGGCGCCGTCCCATGTGGGACGGCGCTTTTTTTCATGCGCTTTTCATGAATTGATCGAGCCTTTCTATGCGTTTTTCATGGGTATCGCGCTATGATGGGGGCGTAATTGAGGATCAGATTTCGACCTGCCCGCTGAAGGGGCATTCCGAAAGGAGAATGATTATGAGCGACACCTATTCCCCGACCAAGACGCTGGATATTCAGTTCTCTTTGCCTGATGTAGCAACCGCGGCAACCAACGCGATCACCAATGCGTTGGCGTTTTGTGCCCGCAAGATGCAACTGGGTGATCCGGCGGCTGTGCCCGGGTTGTTGCGCCAGCGCAACACCACCGCTTTGAACTATTTCGAATATGGCCTGGCCCGTGAGCTGGCGGAACATATCGCTGCCCTGGATGATCAGGTGCAGGCCGTCTACCTGTACACCCCGGACGCCACAGCCGAAGATGTCATCTTCGGCGACATGAAGCCGACGTTGGTGCATCTGGTGGTGCGGGTGCAGCGCAAAACCAACGCCCTGATATCGCTGCTCGACTCCCTTGACTGCGCGCTGGCCCAGGCTTACGCTGAAATCATCGGTGTCCCGGAACAAGAGCACCTGATGGACGCCCACGTGCTGGACGAAGCGGAGATCAACTCGCGCACCGGGCTCGGCGCCATGCTGAGCTGGCTGTTCAACCGGCCATTGATGGTTTGGAAGCGCTCGGCGTTAAGGGCATAGATGGAACCTCGGGACGCCGGGGCTTGCCCCGGAACGCAGCAAGCTGTTTGCAAGCACCAGGAGTTGGAGGCATAAATGAAACCGACAATGACGCAAGTTCAAACCCGGCCCGCAGCCGAGTTGCTCGTGGCTGAGCCTTCGCCGAAACAAGACTTGTGGGACACCGTCGTGGGCACGTTGGACGAGGCAGCGGCGCGTTTGAACCTGGACCCCGGGATCCACGCGATCCTGCGCGAGCCCGAACGGGAGCTCATCGTCAGCGTGCCGGTGGTTCACGACGACGGCAGCATCAGGGTGTACAAAGGGTATCGAGTTCAGCACTCCAGCGCACGGGGGCCGTGCAAGGGCGGCATCCGCTACCATCCCGACGTGAACTTGAACGAGGTCAAGGCGCTGGCCGCGATGATGACCTGGAAGTGCGCCGTGGTCGGTATCCCGTATGGGGGCGCCAAGGGCGGGATCCAGGTGGACCCGACCGGCATGTCCCAGCGCGAAATCGAGCGCATGACCCGCCGCTTCACGGCAATGATCTTGCCCATCTTGGGCCCCAAGCGCGATATCCCGGCGCCCGACGTGAACACCAACCCGCAAGTGATGGCCTGGATCGCGGACACCGTCAGCATGTTGGGCGGCGCTGCCATCCCGGAGATCGTGACCGGCAAGCCGATCAACATGGGCGGTTCGCGCGGCCGCAAGGAAGCCACGGGGCGGGGCGGGGCGATCGTCACGGGCGAGCTGCTGAAGCAGATGGGCCGTGCCCTCACCGAAACGTCTGTCGCAGTACAAGGTTACGGCAACGTCGGGTCATACGCTGCCCGCATCCTCCGCAGCATGGGCTGCAAGATCGTGGCGGTCAGCGACGTAAGCGGCGGCCTCTACAACCCGCATGGCCTAGACCTGGACGCCATAGACAGGGCGGTCGCCGACCATCCCAAGCGGCTGTTGGCCGGTTACACAGCCGGCGATGTGGATCGGATCAACAACGAAGAGCTCTTGACGTGCGATGTAGACGTGTTGATCCCGGCTGCCCTGGAGCATCAAATCCGGGCGGATAACGCCGATCGCATCCGGGCGCGCTACATTGTGGAAGGGGCCAACGGCCCAACCACACGCGAGGCAGATGCCATCCTGGAGAGCCGCGGCGTCGTCGTAGTGCCCGACATCCTGGCCAACGCCGGCGGCGTGGTGGTGAGCTATCTGGAATGGGTGCAGGACCTGCAAAACTTCTTCTGGGAGGAAGAAGAGGTCAACCAGCAGCTCTCCAACATCATGGTGCGCAGCTTCCGTGAAGTATGGGGGTATGCGGAGGCCCAAGAGGTGCCGATGCGCCTGGGCGCATTGATGTTGGCGGTGGACAAAGTGGCAGAAGCAGTGCGCTCGCGCGGCATCTGGCCCTGAGCCGGGCCGCGGGGGCAAGGCATAGCGGTTCCTGGCCCGCGTGAGGCGCGTTCGCATCCGGGCATCCGTGACGCCGCCAGCGTTGCACAGGAAGCACGCAGCCCACAACAGGCCGTTTAAACCGGGCAGGGGCCCGATCCAGCGTAATGCTGAATCGGGCCCCTGTCGCGCTTAATGCGCGGCAATCGCCTTTACGGCGCCGCGTCCCCGCGTTGGCCCCTTGCGTCCAGGGGCGGAGGCGGAATTGTACGCCGCGCTGCTTACTGCCGTGTCGAAGCTTTGTATACTTATCAAATAGCTGCGTGTACGCCGGTTCTGCAACAACCCGCCGTGAAAACCGGCCGTATCCGCTTCCCAGGCACCGGGCAGAGCGCCTGGCGCGTCCGCAGCGGTTCTCAAAGCCGTTTATTCAAAGTAGCTGAAAAGGAGCAGGCAATGACACCTTCGAAACCGACTTCCATCCCCGACAGCGTCCCTCAGGTGGGAACGCCGGCGCCGGACTTCGCGCTGCCGGCCGACGATGGGACCCTCGTCCGCCTCAGCGACCTGCGCGGGCAGCGGGTGGTGCTCTACTTCTACCCCAAAGACGACACGCCGGGCTGCACCACCCAGGCATGTGGCTTCCGGGATCACTACATAGAGATCGCGGAGAAGAATGCCGTGGTGTTCGGCATCAGCCCGGACGGCGTGCAAAGCCATGTGACGTTCCGGACCAAGTACAACCTTCCGTTCCGGCTGCTGGCCGACGAGGAACACAAGGTGGCCGAATCCTATGGCGTCTGGAGCGAGAAGAGCATGTACGGGAAGAAGTACTACGGCATCATCCGCTCTCACTTCGTCATAGACGAAGAGGGCAAGATCGTTGATGTGCAGTACAACGTCAGCCCAGCGTTGAGCGTGGAAAGCGCCTTGGCTGCGTTGCGGTTATGACAAAATAAATGCAAGGCCACCGGCCGTGGGACCTGACCGGTGGCCTCGCAGAGGTGAGAGCCGGGACAGAAGTCTCCCCCTAACCCCTGTCCCAATAAGTAGAGTGCACATCGGCCGGTTTTCTTACACCGCCGCGGACGAATTTTGAAAATCCGTCTCGACTACGGCCGGGAGGGCGGCCAGCAAGCCCAGGATTATCCAGAAAGCCACGCTGGGCTTTGAGCCCAACGCCAGCGCGTCGGTGAGGCCGTACAGGTGCAGGCCGATCAGCGCCGCCAGCAGGCCGATGGCCAGCGCCCGCAGCAGCGGCGATCCCCTTCGCATCACCTGCCATGCAATCGCAGCGGCCACCCACAGCAGGGCCAGGTAGGCGATCAATCCGGGCAGCCCCACATCCAACGCCACCTGCAAGAACATGTTGTGCGCATGGGCGATATCTACGTCTGGGCTGATAGTAAACAGGGGGTAGAGCAGGTGGACGACCCGCCGGAAAGTGCCCAGGCCGGTGCCGGTGAACGAAAAATCCTGGATGGCATAAAGCGCTCGCGACCAGATCTCGACCCGGCCGGACAACGAAATGCGCCCTACGACCCCCTCAACGCTGAGAGTGGCTTCGTCGGGCCACAGCGCAGCGAGGCGGTCCGACCCAAGCGCGGCCAGAAACCCGGCCAACACCACGATCACCACCGCTATGGCGAGAACGGTTGCGACGCGCGTTCGACGTGTGCAGCTGGAGAGGCCTGTGAGAAAGATCAGGGCCAGGATGCTGCCTGCGCCGCCGATCCAGCCGCTGCGGGATTGGGTCAGCAGCAACACCCCGGCGACGATGGCGGTCCCGGCCAGGGCGACCAGGGCCGTCCCACGTCGCCTTTCCTGCCACCAGCCCACAGCCAGCGCAGCGATCACCGGCAGATAGAGCAAGGTGGCGCCCGCCAGCTGATTGGCGTTGATCCCCCGGCCCTCGGTGCCCGGCAGCTCGGCAAGCTGGCGGGGGATCTGTTGCA
>OGCL01003086.1_pt1 | contig 10389 bp, 11 predicted proteins | sample 1570041 | NCBI WGS metagenome assembly OGCL01 (sample SAMN06266162, study PRJEB24511) | hot springs metagenome | isolation source: Hot spring water | place: South Africa: Limpopo | collected 2015-06-22 | reverse complement strand
CCAGCTTCAGCATGCCTAGCCAATCGAACGGCAAGCGCGGCATGACAAGCGCCGGAAAACCAAATCCAGCCAAGCCCAAGGGGTTTGCTGCTGTTACTTGACAAAGTCTGCGCCTCGCAGGCTAGAAGTCAAGGAAAGTATCTAGCTTAAAAGGCGGATGCGAGAATGGGGTTTGCGAGGCTTGAGCACCACGGTGCAAGCGGCGGCCGGGGCCGGCTTGACGGGTGATCATCCGTGGCAGGAACGTTTCATGACATGACGCTGGCAGTAACGTCGATCGACTGCTTGCTGATCAGATCGACTGCGGATGAATGCGAGGATTACGGACCAAGCCATGCCGCCGAAAAAACGTAAGCGCTTGATTTAAGTGGTGCCGAAGCCGGACTAGAACTGTCAGCTACAAGTTGCGCAGATACTGGGCATTCTCCTTACAAGACCAAAGCCATATACCTAAGCGTATACCTAAAACCGAAAGTACCCCTGCTCGCCCTTCCCAATCGATCACTTTTTGACCACCCTTTTTTAGCGTTCGTGGTCATCGTGAAAGCGCACTTCGCTAGCCCTCTTAAGTCGTGTAGGCAGCACTGGCAATATGATGCCATTATGAAGCTTTCAAGGTGACAAGGAGGCTGCCATGCGGGCTGCCACTATCGCTCTAATTGCCCTTGCTCTCGCTGGCTGTGCAGGTAAACCACCTGTCCTACGCGAGGGGGCCGACAGAATTCAGGTCGCTAAAAACGACCCTCCCCCTGGATCAACCTACCTCCGCGAGATTTCCGTGCAGGACGGTTCGGGTTGTGGCCTGTACGGATATAAAGGGAGCTTCGCCAGGGCCGTGATTCACCTTCGCAATGAAGCCCAAAAGCTCGGCGCCGACTATGTGCAGATCATGGGTAGAGATACCCCTAATCTGGAGTATGGATGCTACGACAACACCTATCGGATCGACGCCACAGCATACCGAACCCCAAGCGCACCACAGACCTATGAACAAAAGGTGTATCGCTTAGGCATGCAGCCAGCCGTACACAATCAAGTGGGAACATCTTCTCTGTCGGCTGGTGGCGGCGGAGCCTCAGGTGATGGCGGTGGGCTGACCCCTGAGCAATGGAGACAGCAGCAGCTCCAGCAACTGATGTCGGAGAAAGGCCTGCCCTATGAAGAGTACCAGCGCCGGTATCGGCAGATCATGGGGCAGTAAGCCCAGGTTGTGGCTACCCCCTGATGTTGGCCGTGCACAGCCCAGCCACAGGTATGGCCTAGTGGTTCAGGCACTATGCAAACAAGCAACCAGTCGATGAGCGACATCAGTATGAGTTCGAGGAACGGGAAACGAAGACCCGTAGCATCGGGCTATGGCAGGACAAGAGGTCAGTGGCGCCATGGGAGTGCCGTAAGCAATAAGCTGCCCGAATCTGTCAGAACCCTGACAGGCGGTAGTGGTCAAAAAAACAGCATTGCCGATTAACTGTATACTGGCTATACAGTATCCAGCATGCACAGCAGTTAGCATGCTTATCTTCGCCCAGAGGGCACTAAATGAAAGGTATCGACTTCGCTTCACCCAAACATGCAGTCTCGCATGATGAGGTGAATTTTGACCAGAAAGCGCTTGAGAAGGCGATTTCAGGGCAGCGCTTTGTCATGCCTGACGGCCTTTCGCGTGAGGAATTCCGTGTATGGATGCGCGAGAATGCCCGTAGATGCCGCGCAAAATAGAATTCAGCGAGCACTTTACTCAAAGGTACGATGGGCTTAGCGAGGTTGAACAAAACCTCATAGATGATTTTGTCTACCATTTCCTAGAGCACGGACTTGATAGGTTCATCGGCAAGATCGCGCCAACCGATAACGTTCCAGCCCTAGACCCCGAGCGGATAAACAAGATCTGGTGGGCGAACAAACATCACCTCTACCATGTGCACATTGGCTATCCATGTTGGATTAGAAGCCGCAACCCTTGGGGCACGTATCAAACTTCGGATTACCTCGTCCATTTCCAAAAGATCAATCCGAGCTACATCGCTCTGGTTGATTACGGCTCTCACAATCCTTTCTTGATCCCCGAGCGTCAAATGCTCTTCAAGCGGTACTAGGCGCAATCGTTTTCACTATCCTCCCAAGGCTTGCCACAACGGCACACTGCTAGCCGTCCTGACCTGCCTCAAGCATCCGTAACGCACCGCATCTGCGCCATGGTCAGGGCCTGAGCTATCCACGTCTTCGATGCGCTTCTGATCGCGGGCAAGGGTTGGCAGCGTCTCCCAGAGGTAGCTGCAGGATCGGCTGATATAGAGCCCTGGCTTATCGACCTGGCCAGCATCGGCGAGCAGTCGGCGCATGATGTTCCAGCCGGTGATACGGTCGGCCTTCTTGGCAGGGTCGAAGCGCACGCCGCAGCGCGAGAACTCGTCCGCGATCGAGCCGGCCGCATGGCCTCCCTTCGCAAAGATCGCATCATCAGCAACGCCGGTGGGCTTGATCCGCCAGCGCTTGCACATCGAGATGATTTCCTCGGCCAGGATGGGCACCGTCCAGTTCAAACCGGCATTCGGGTTGTCTCGCTTGCAAGTAGCCAGCTCGTCGACCAGCACCAGGCTGTCGCGAGGGTAGAACTTGCCATCAGGCCCAGCACCACCTGGTGACTTGGCAACCACATAGGTGGCGCTGGGCGCGCTGCTGCCGAAGTCGTGCGTGAGGTAAGTCGTCCACCCATGCGGTATGTGATCCCACGGGTCTACCGCGTTCCGGCTTTCGTCCAGCACACTAGCGAAGTAGGCGCCGCGGTTCACCGCCCAATCACCGGTTGACCATGCTCGCAGCAGCTCAGGGTCATCCGGGCACGCTGACTCCAGTTGATCCTTGTACTGCTCGGTATCAATGAAACGGTTGCTGTCGAAGGTCGATGGCGCATACACCCATTGGCGCTTGCTCTTGGGCTCGAGGAACGGTTTCCAGGGCGCCGTGGTGAAGACGTAGCGCTTGGCCAGCCAGTAGTGCCCTGGGCCGCCTGGGTTGGCCGCGATGATCATGCGAATCGGCATGTCCTTCGGGCCGCGCAGGTTCGAGCGCATCAGATCCAGCAAGTCAGGCGTCGGGTACTGGCCGGCCTCGTCCACCAGCAGCAGCGTAAAAGATCGGCCCTGGTACTTGGTGTAGTCGGCGTGGCTTTCGAGCTGGCCAAGCTCCAGGTAGCCGCCATTCGGGAAGCGCCAGACGTGCTCGGCAGCGTTATAGCGGGCAGCGGTGCTGTAGACCGTCCCGAACAGCTCACGACAGACCAGCTCGAAGTCGGCCAGGCCCTTGTAGGTGCGTCGCAAGTAGAGGATCCGCGCCTTTTCACCGTACTGCTCGACGTGACGTAAGCACAGCAGCGCCAGCCCATAGGACTTGCCACCTCCCCGGCCGCCGCCGCAGAAAACGTCCAGTTCTTCAGGAAGCAGCATCAAGCGCTCTTGGAAACCATTGAACTCAATCATGCCCAAGCCCCCCAACGCGAGGTGTTACGTCTTTCGTGAAGTCTTCCAGCTTCATGGCGCCGGGCATCTCGAACACCACGCTGACGCGGTTGGCGATTTCCGCCTGGTCACCCTCGCGATAGCCGTGGCGAGCCTTCAGGAGGAATATCGCCGCTGCGACATTTCCGCCCTTGGTGGCACTGTCGAACAAAGCGGTGAACAGCGCGTTGTGCTCGCGCTCCCTGCCCTCATCCAGGGCCTGCTGCAGTTCAGGATAGAGCTCTAGCCACTTGTTCAGGGTCTCAACCGTGGTGCCCAGCCGATAGGCAAGCCCCTTCTTGTTGTGCCCGGCTGCGGCCAGCTCGAGCAGCTTTTCAGCAGCATCGCGCGGCGGTTTCTTACGGGTGCCTGTGTACCCGCGAAGATCTTTCTTCTCGCTCATCAGCCCACCTTTTCAGGTCGCGACGGGAACTTGAAAGCCTGTTCTATGCGGATGCTGTTGCGTCTGGCTTCAGCGATGAAGAAGCGACCACCACACGCAAAGTCAGTTGGCCTCTCCTCTCGCGCCTTCCGGCACTGCTCCCCGGCCAAGACTTCCATCCCTTTCCGATCAGCACAGATGCCAAGAGATTTGAGGTGTTCATCACCCCAGTACGGCGCATAGAACTGAGGAATAGAGCGGTGGTGCTCAATCGGCTGGGTGTGCTTCGTCCGCTGATAGGCATGCAGCGCCATGGCGCCGGAGGACTCAGAAAAACCCGCAAGCACGATGTCCGTGCTTAGCTGCTCTTTGGGCTGGCCATGAGCGTTAATGCAATGTTCCTCGCACAGGCGCATCAGCTCGGGGACGTATTCGGCCAAGGCATCGAATGTGCCCTTCCAACCCGAGAAGACAGGCGCCGCGGCCATCTGCATCAGATCCAGTCCACGGAATCCAACAACTGCGCTAAGCACCGGATTGACGACGATCTTGCATACCTGTTGAAGGTCTCCATTCGGAAGCATTGCTTCGGTGTCGACGCCAATCAGTGCGCGCTCAGGCGTTACGAATGCATTGAGAATGCTCATTGCATATCCTCCAGGGCGTCGTCTTGCTCTTGGTTTTCATCGCTGGTTGCGCTCAGCAGGTTGCCTACCCCGGCAGCCAGCTCTGCGCTTGCATATGCCCCTTGAGGCGTCCAAGTGATGAGGGCGCCGACCACCGCCCCAACAATGCCGCCAATGATCTGACCATTGCTGCTCATAGCTCATGCTCCTAGGTTGTAATGGCCCAGGTGCTTTTGCACCAGCAGCCGCAGAATCACGCCAAATGCGCTCATGAAGGGCACCGTCGCCTGAGACCGGACGTCCTCAACGACTCGATTGAACTCCTGCAGAATCGCGTCGTGCTGATCCTGCGTGAATCCATCCGGGATGCTGAAAGAGGTGTTCAGATCAGACGCGCACTCGATCAGATACCCCTTCATCTCATCGAGGATGGATTTGATTTGCTGGTCAGCGATGCCGCAGCGCTTGAGCACTTTTCGATACTCCGGCTCCAGCATTCGCCAACTGCGGCGGTGATCAGTCGGCAACTCGATAACCTGGCCCATTAGCTGTACCTCGCAGACTGCTGCGCAACAGCGCTGAACTGACGGGCTGCCGTAGCGGTTGCCTGTCGCGCCTCTTTTGCGTCGGTGATGCCGGGGAAGGAGAAGTAGTTGTTCTGGGTGTTGCTGCCTCCCATCCACCCATTGGCCGACGGCTTGGTGTGGTCGATAACGGTCTCCTGCGGGTGCATGATGGCTAGGAATCCGCCTTTGCCATCGATGCCACCAGAGCGCGGGGCGTTGCCGGTGTAGCCGCCACCGTCGAAGCCGAAAGCGCCCGTGTATCCGCCTCCAGCGCTGAACAGAGAAAGAAGGCCACCAGCCCCCCCGGAAGCGCCAGTGACAGACGATCCAGCGCTAGCCGCTGCGAGGCTTGCGGCAGCAGCCTGGATTGCAGCGGCGCCAGTAACGAGAGTGGCGCCGGCCGCAGAAAGCGTCGCAGCCGAAGCCGATACGGCAGCAGCCCCCGTCGTCAGGCTGGCCGATTGATCGGCACCGGGCAGGAAGCTCATCAGCCCCTCGGCCAGGTTCGCAGTGAGCTGGCGGGCACCCATACGCGCGATGTCAGCAACGAATGAGTCGACCAGATCCTTTACCGACGCCTTGCCAGTAAGGGCGAACTGAACAAAGGCATCTTCGGTGCTGGCCAAGGCATTCGAGAAGAGGTCATAGGTTTGACCGGAAACATCCTGCGCGCTGGTCAGGTAGTCAGCGAATGCCGCACTGGCGCCGTTGCTCCACTCGCCGCGAGCGTCATCCATCGCCCGGAAGCTTTCACGCAGCAAGGCCTGACGCTGCTCCAGGGCGCGTTGTAGCGCCTCGGTCTCTGCGTCGTACAAGCTCTGGCTGATGTCTCCGCGGTTGAACTGCTCCTGTAGGCGGGACTGCTGGCGGGAGTATTGATTCTGCAGCCGCAGGCTTTCCTGCAGCCGCTCGGCCTGCTGACGTCCCAAGCCGAGCGTAGACAACTGCAGCTGGTAGGCTTCTCGAGCGTTGGCGATCTGGTCGGCTAGCGTCTGCTGAAAAGCCGTCAGCTTCTTGGCCTCGTCGGCGATCTGGGCCCGAATGCGGACTTCTTCGCTCAACGCTACGTTCTGATCGAGCTGCGCCTTAATCGCCTCCTGATTCACCAACAGCGACTTCTGATCGGCGGTCAGGATTGCCTTGCCCTTCAGATCGGCGATCAGTGATTCGAACTCTGCTCGTTTCTTCTGCGCATCGGTCAGTTTGGTTTCGCTAAGCAGCTGAGCCTGATACTCGGCTGACTGTTGGCGCAGCGAGAGAAGCATTCTGGTAGCAGCATCGTCACGGAAAGCCGCTTGTCTTGGCTTCCTGTTCGCCCGCTCTTCTGCGTCAGCGATCTGCTTATTCAGCGCTGTGACGCTCTTTTCATACTGCCCTTGGGCTTCTGCCGTCCATGATCGGTTACCAATGTTGAACGTCCTGGCTTCGCCAAGCTCTTTCAGGCGCTCGCGCAGCTTCTCGACGTTTGACCTGGCGGACTCTGCCTCCTTGCCGATCAGTTCCAGCCCCAGGATGGCGCGCTTCTGGTTCTCGGCGCGCAAACCTTCGGTGGCTGCGTCCAGGCCTTCGCTCTGGATACCCAGCAGGAGGCGCTGCTCTTCAGCGTTAAAGCGGCTTGCCTGTGAGTCCGTCAGCGATGGGAATGCCCGATCACCGCGAGGGCCATAGGCGGCCTCGACCCTGGCGCGGCGCAGTTGCTCCAACTGATCCTGCAGGGTCGTTTCCCGGCCGATGCCGAGCATCTCGTCCCAGGCCTCGCGGGCGACGTTCTTGATGCCCTTCCAGGCCGACTCGATCAGCCCCAGGTTGTCCTCAATCTGATTGGCGCGGCGCTCCATCGCGTCGCCAAATGTCTCGATGGCCAGTTCCTGGGCGCCCACGGCGTCGCCCTGAGCCTCAAGAGCTGCGATCTGTGCATACACCGAGGCGGTGAGGTAGTTGTACTGTTCGTTCAACTTGGCGGACGCTGCGGCCGGCTCTTCAGCCAGCTTCTTGAACTCGGCGATTGTCTCGGAGACCGCTTTGCCAGTGGCCTCTTCCATCGCAACCGCAGCAGTGGCCACGGCCTGGATCTGATCGGCAGCAAACTTCCCTGTGCCAGCGACCTCAGCCAAGGCGGCAGCAGCCTGGCGCTGCGTGCCCACGGTGCCGTCGATGGCCTTGGCCATATCGCCAAGGCGGCCGGCCGTGGTTCCGGCTGCGTTGCCAGTGAGGATCAGCGAGCGCTGATAAGCGGTGATTTCATCGCTGCCCTGCTTGTAAGCGAACGCAGCGGCACCCACAGCTGCGGCGGCCAGAGTGAAGGGGTTCACCAGCCCCAAGGCATAGCGCGCCGTTTCGCGCAGCGCAGGGCCGACTCCGCCGAAGGAATCCTTGATCTGCGAGCCCTGCTGCAGGAACACGGTGAGCGGGCTCTGGCCGGCCTGCAGGGAGATGAATATGTCGGAGAACTGGGCGGGGAGCTGCCGCATTGCCTGGGCGGTCTGCTTCGAGGTGTTGCCAGTGCGGAACAAAATGTCGTCGAACGCGGTAAGGCTTCTGCGCGAAAGGTCGATCTTGTTTTGGTACTCGTTGAACGATTCAAACTCAATGAGGCCGGCAACCTTGAAGTTCCGAAGCTCCTTTTCCATGGCGTCGAGGTCGCCGAGCTTCTTGATTACCGGATCAATGCGGCCGAGCAGGTTGGTCAGTGCGTCCTGCTGCTGCCGTATGGCATCGGTTCCCCTTTGAAACTCACCGGCCGAGCCTGAAGCCTTCTTAGCCGCACCGCTCCAGGCAGTGCCGACACCTTTGGCTGCTGCTTCTGTCTTGGCGCCTGCATTGTTCAGGCCGTCAAGCGCAGCCTCTGCGCGTGATACGTCACTGGTGTCGATCGAGAATCCCAAAGAGGCAATATCTACCATCGCAGCGGCCTCCTTAGCGTCTCTGCTCTTTCGCCATGCGGTCGCGCATCAGCGCCACCTGCTTGGAGTCAAAGCCGAAAATGTCGAAGCCATGGGCGACGGGCTCATATGGCGACTTGATGAGGGTTCGCAATATCGCTTCGGCTTTCCAGCCAGAGACGCGCCCAGCGATGCCGGCAACATGAGCCAGGCCGCGGCGCGACGTTTCGACCAAGCGCCGGTCGTTGTCGATGGTGTCGGCGGTGACAGGATCTGCAGCGCGCTTTGCCCCTTTCCAGGTTTCAGCGACGACCTTGGTTTGCCAGTCCAGCAATGCCAGCGGCGTAGGCGCGCGCATTAGGGCGATCATCAGGCGCTCATGCTTGCCAGGATCGGTCTTTACCTCATCCAGCAACTTGGTTTGCTTGTCGATCTTCATGGAGCGCCACCAATCACGAATCTCGCGGTCTTCGATTGCAGCAACTGCGTTGCCTGGATCGATGGTTGGGAAGGCGTAAAGCCTCGCCTCCATGTTCGCGATGGTGCCCTCGAACATCCGAACCTGACCCGCTGCCGCAGCAATGCGGCTAACCATATCGGTCTTCACGGGCTCTGATTTTTGATCGATACCCAGCGCGGAAAGAGTCCCGTCTTGGCTGATGCTTTTCAGCTTGTCGAAATTCTCTGCAGCGAGAGAAATCGAGTTATTGAGGATCTGAATCGGGTAGGACGCAAAGTCATCATCAGAAATGGCTGGCAGAGCAAAGCGGTGGCCGCCCTCGAATGCGACCTCGGTACCGTTATCGTTTCGAACAATCTCAAAGCTCATACGTAGACTCCTGCAGGTGCGGGAAATAGCGGTTTGTTTTCGGCGAGCGCCACCAGCAAGGCCGTGGCCTGAATATCGCCTTGATCAGCAGCAGTACGGAGGCGTACCCAGGCTGCTTCCAATTCGCGACGGGTTGGCCGGCATTGGCGCCCGCGTTGCGGTTTGTTCATCGTCGATATCTCCACTCGTGAAGATGGTGTTTCTGCCAGATTTGGCCAAATTAGCCTTAATTAGGCCTAATATGTATATCCATACAGTATTTGTCACTACCGTACGTCGGAATCAGGCCATCGCCATTGGGCGGCCTCCAAGGCTTCTTGGCGGCTCATGGGTTCACCGATCATCACGCAGATGACCTTCCCCTCAAGGAGCACGCGCCAGTTACTCGAGCGCATCTGGCCGTCATTGGCGGCCAGCTCTGCGAGCAGCTCCAGGCGGTGCAACTTGATGTATTGGCGGTCGTCTTCAGTCAGCTTGCTGGCCGGGGAAACGACCAGGCGCTTGCCGGATACCCGGGCGGAAAATCCGTGTTCGGTGAGGTAATCGATGGCAGCCATCACACTGCCTCCGAGTCGGATTCGTCGAAGGACGCAGCGGGAACGGCCCCGAAGGTGCTCACGTCTTCCCGAAGGTGCTCATACTTTTCAGTGAGCACCTTCGGAGTTTGTTGAGCACCTTCGGTAGCTAGGCGCCAAACCCACTGCTGCTTTTCACCCACAGTCGGGCTGCCCTCTTTCACCGCAACAGCGCCAATTGCCTTCTGAGCGCGCCGCACTGTTGCCCAGGACAGACCCGCATCACTTGCATCAGCCTTGATCTGTTTTGTGGGTATAGCGCCGTACTTCAGCAGGTCACGTAGGAAGTCGCAGGCTTCATCCAGCTCGCTGCGCTGATCGTCATCACCATTACTCTCGACTTCGGCCAGGATCTCCCGCGCACTACCTTCGATCCTGTCGCCCCACAGCACGCGGGTCGTCTCGATACCGTCGCCGACGGTGCAAGGCTCGATCACATACCCCACGCCGCCCTGGTCGTCGGCGATGTTGGATTTCGCCCGGGCCAGGACGCGAACGTCAGAGTCCTCCTGCTTGGCCGCGACCAGCACCGCACGAGCCAGGGCACCAAACGCCTGGCTGCCGATCACGCGATCTGCTGGTGACGAAGCGCCGCTGCCCTTGCTGAAGTGACTGATGCCCAGCACTGCACACTGATGAGCCTCAGCGAAGTCGACCACCGATTGCAGGGAGCGGCGAACCTCATTGGCGCGGTGCATGTCGCCCTTGACCACGTTCACAACCGGGTCGAGCAGCAGCAGAGACGCGCCGCCGATCTGCTCCACGGCGTCACGCAACAGGTCGAAGTCTGCGGCCGGGTCGAAGGGTTCCCGCTCACCCGCAGAGTTCACACGCCCTTCGATGATGTGGACGCGGGCCAGGTCGGCACCCGCTGCCATCAGTCGCGGCACCAGGGTGTCGGCCGGATCATCCTCAGACGACCAGATCAGGGCGTTTCCGGGCTCTGAGCAGATCTCACCGTCAGGCCAACGGCCGCAGTTCGTCACCGTGCCGATCAAGCCAATCGCCAAAGTCGTCTTGCCGCTGCCGCTC
>OGCL01003084.1_pt1 | contig 10390 bp, 9 predicted proteins | sample 1570041 | NCBI WGS metagenome assembly OGCL01 (sample SAMN06266162, study PRJEB24511) | hot springs metagenome | isolation source: Hot spring water | place: South Africa: Limpopo | collected 2015-06-22 | reverse complement strand
CTACAGCAGATGACGGTACATTATTATCCACATGCGATTGTTGCGCAGACACTGGCAACGAGAGAAGAGCGTACTTGATGAGCCAAATGATTGATTTACAAAAACTGCCGCAGCTTGTCGAGCTGTTTAGACTGTTTAATACAGGCAAACACCTCAACCACTTGACTGATGCCGCGCTGTGGGTCGCCTTAGAACAACAGCATGCCGCCTACCAGCAGGTCTTTCATGCTTTAGGCTATCAGTTGTGTGTTGATCCGCGTGGTTTTGCGTATTTTTCGACCGGTGATGCACGTCCAAACGTGTCGAAGACCTCGCGTCAATTGGCACTGATGCTGATGCTGCTGTTTGAGCAACAGGCTGATAGCGGTGCAAACCTTGCTGACTTTAGTCGCTGGCGAATTGATCGCGAATGGCTGAGTAGACTGATTAAAAACAACCATGAGCTGCTCGAAGTCGAGCAAATGGACAGCGTGGAGGCACTAGAGGGCATCCTAAAAACCGCCGTTTTTTATGGCTTTGCCGAAGCAAAAACAGACGGTTGGCGACTGTTGGCAGCGGTATGGCGCTACTTGGAGTATTTTGAGCAAGTTGCGCAAAAACCTGAAGTGATCAACATGGCTGACCCATTGGAGCAGTCAGCGCATGCATCTTTAGATGATCAAGATGACCATGAGCAAGACGACGGCTTAACGGATGACAGTACGGCAGATGACAACACAGCAGCGGAGGTTTTGCCATGACCGTGCAGTACGGTTTACAGCGCTTGGGTTTACTGAACAGTGCCGGATATCGTCGCGCCGAAGTGCCGTTGGATGCAGCCGTATCGGTGATTGCCCCCAATAATACCGGTAAAACCAGTCTGATCAATGCCTTGCAGTTTATGTTGATCGTCGATCAACGCCGCATGGATTTTGGCGCACACAGTCTACAGCACAGCCGTCGCTTTTATTTTCCACATAGCAGCGCGTATATTTTGCTGGAAGTACTGTTACCCAATGCAGGCACCGTGGTGCTGGGCTGTGTCGGCAAAGGGGTCAGCCATGATTATGAGTATTTTGCCTATCAGGGCACATTGAACTTGGATGATTTTTGTCTGCCCAATGGCCAACAAGTACAGCAACATCAACTGGCAAGCCATTTTGCCCGTTTGGGAAAAATTCTCTATCACTATGCGCCACCCGAGTTTGCAGCGGCAATCTACGGCAGAGCCCGTAAACGTCAAGCCGCAGAGCCAGACATCACCATTTTTAAGCTGGAACACGCCGATGACGCTGAGGTATTTCAGCGGGTGTTGACCCGTACCTTGCGCTTAGATCGGCTACGTGCTGGCGATGTCAAAGACTATCTACTGGCGATTTTTAAGCGGTATTTGCCGGATCATCGTATTGATTTTAAGGCGGAATGGGATAAGGCGTTTGCTGAGGTAAATACCGAGCGGGCACAATATTTGGCTGCTAAAAACCAACTCAGTCTGATTCAGGAGATGCAGCAACGACAAGACAAACGCTTGACCTTGCGCGGTAAGCTACTGGCCCACCGACCACAGATCCAACAGCAACTGACCGCGTGGCAACAGCACGTCATCGCGCACACCGATTTTCTACAGCAAGCGATTGCCGACACTGAGCAACAGATGACTGATTTTTATCAGCATTGGGAGCGGCAAAAACTGCAAGAGCTTCAGCTCAGGCAACAGCGAGAGGAATTGCAACAACAGCAAGATCAGTTTGAACAATTAAGCCGTCGCCTCTGCTTGCTGAATGCCGAGCAGCTTCAGGCCGATCGACAGCACGCCCAACAACAACTGAATCAGCAAACCGCGTTGATTGAAAATGCCAGCGGCCGTAGTCTAAATGCCATCGCGCAAGAGCAGGCCTTAGTTGAACGTGAATTATCACAGGCGAAACGTGAGTTGGCGTCGCTGGGTGATAATTTGTATTTGGCATTACAGCGTAACCTGCCCGAACAGCAGCATCGACAACTCTGCCAAGTGCTCAACACGCAGGTACTGACGTTAAGCCCCGCTGATTTTTCGCTGGATGCGCAACAATTGCAAGATCAGCTACACCGTATATCAGAGCAGACCCCAAGCACCGAATGCCGTGTCTTGGCAGGCATTCATCTCAACCCCAATGCACTACCTGCCGCATATCAGCAAACCAGCCCTGACGATTTGTCGATACGCATCCTTGACCTTGAGCAACGGCAGCAAAAACTCGCGGCACACTATCAGGCCGCACAGGATCTACAGCAAGCCAAACAACAGCTGCAACAACGCCGACAGAATCTACAAGAGATCGAACAACAGTTGCTGGATTTTGCCAACCTACAACAATTCCAAGCCACAGAGCCAGCACGCCAACAGCAACTTGAACAATTCGCCCAACAGCTTAGCCAAGTCCAAGCTGGATTGGCACAGCACAGTCAGCAACGTCGTGCGCTGTCACAACGTGAGCGTGAGCAACAGGCTGAGCTAGAGCAACTGCGTAAAGACGCGCAACAGATCACCCAAATGCGCGAAAAACGTGTGGACACCACACCAGAGCTACAGCATCTCGACCAGCTGCCACATCACCCTTGGACAGCCGACATTGCGACAGACTTAGCGGGTTTGGCGAATCGTCTGGGTGAATACCAACGCGATTGCCAGCAGCTACTGCAACTCAATGAGACGATTGTGCAGCAACTTCGGCAACTACAAGCGGGCGGCTTAACCAAATTTCAGTTTGAGGCAGGCTCAGAACGTGAGATCGAACGCATCATCACCTTTGCCAGCAATCTGGCAGAAGAAGGTCAGGTACTAGAAAGCAAGGCCAGACATACTGTGGTGACTGTCATCTCAGGATTGCGTGACCTGCGTGATGGCGTAGACCAATTTAAGCTTAAAATGCGGGAATTTAATCGCCTGATTGGCCGCCGCCAATTGTCCGATTTGGCGGTATTTAAAATTGAGCCCGTTGATGAAGGTTTATTGCTTGATGCGGTACGTCAGCTGATTAGCACCGCAGAGCTGATCGATAGCGGTGCTAATTTTGAGCTGTTTAGTCAGACCAGTGTACTGGATGATGAACAGCTCAATCGCGCCAAACAGTTGCTGATCCAAGAAGGTCAAGCACGGGGCGGATTGAAGATTGAGCATTTTTTTCGGCTGGAATTTGTGGTGGGCAAACAAGGCAAAGCTGCCGAGGCATTTACTGACATGGATGCAGCGGCTTCGGCAGGCACGGTGCTGATGGCAAAATTGGTCACGGGTTTAGCCCTGTTGCACTTGATGCAGCACAAACAACAACGCCTGCAAGCGGTGTGCTATTTGGACGAAGCCGCCTCACTGGATCTCAAAAACCAAACCAGCTTGGTCGAAGCCGCACATGAATTTGGCTATACCTTGGTGTTTGCTGCGCCGACACCCGTGCTGAGTGCGCGTTATTGTGTGCCGATTCACCAACACCCGAACGGCGGCAATTTGATCAGCCCTAAACGCTGGCAGATTTTAGAACGTCACACGTTACCGCATGATTTTGTACAAGGCTGACGGTCATGGCACAACCATTGATCGTTGCATTACACAAACTATTGGATGCCGATACGCCGTTATTTGCCAGTCAATTGACCGCAGCGCAACGTCGGCATCTCGACACTGTTAGGCAAAAAATTGGCGGGATTGCCTGTCAGCTGCACGGCAATTCGACACGCTATCAACTGACTGACCGCCAGCGGATTCTAAATTATTTACGCCATTTGCAACCTGAAGTCGCAACGGCTGAACATGCACATTTGCCGCAACGTGCGCAAAATATCGGACAATCTCGCCACAGTAAATCAGGTCAGCAGGCACACCAATTCAGTTATGTCTTGCTCAAAAGCATTTCTGAAAATGTGATCTGGCAGCAGCAACAGCCAGAACAACCACAATTAAAACTGACCGAACTCACCACACAATACGGCGTTGCCGCACTAAAAATTCATCCCAATGACACATGGTCAAGTCAGCAGCCGCTCTGGTTAGTCGAAAATCAAGCGTTGTTTGATCAACCTGATTGGTTCCCAAGCGATGCCACGGGTAGCCTACTGTATTACGCTGGTCAGTTGCCGAACCGACTGTTAGATTGGTTGGCGGCCACCCCACGTTGCTCAGCATTAATCTTATTTGCGGATTACGATGGCGTAGGGCTGAGCAATTTTGTACGGCTCAAACAACGCTGCCCAGATGCGCAATTTTGGCTGATGCCACACTGGCAGGACAAAATTATGCGCTACGGCAATTCAGAAATTTGGCAAAATACCCACGATGATTTTGTCCGCGCGTATGCTCAATTATTGCAGCAGACCAGAGCACAGCCCGACACCGCATTGCAAAAAATCAGTACAGATCACGACGTGTTTGTACTCTGCCAGCAGTTGCAACAACACGGACTCGCTCTCGAACAAGAGGCCGTCTGGTGGTGACCATTTAGCTTGCAAAGCCCATGATAAAATTTAGCTGTCAGACAAAATATTTGATTAAACTGATGATTTAAAATACTAAAACAAATTTCACAACTTAGCTGTCTGACATTTTTTTGCTGGGTGTCTGACAGCCTAATCATATGAATCAGTTGATCTTTTTTCCTTGTAGCGGAGCTGCGTTATGTGTGATAAATCTTGTGGGGTTCGGGTTTCCCGAGATCTGTGTTTTTTTGCAGGTCAATTTGCTGTGGTGCAGTCAGCGGCGACACAAATTTCATCGTGAAATTGTGGCAGGCTCAGTGGGCATGACAACAAAATTGAAAATTCAATTTTTAAAATGCTGCACCAAGGGATGCGCAACTTTTGAAAATGTGTGGGCGAATTTGAGTGGCACATGCGGCAGGGTTGCACAAAGTTTTTGAAAAATTTAGTCCAACCGCCGTAGTATCAGCGCACAACGCTGTTCGATTAATTGCACGATTTGCTCAATAATCGGTGCTGACGAAAAATCTTGTAAAGGGTCATGTGGTACGTTTTTTTGCGACTGAGAGTGGTGCTGTAACGCTCGGGCTACTTTTGGTAATTGGCTTGCCATTTGAATCAATCGTTTTTTGCAGGCCGCCGGTGACAGACCTGCTTCGCTGGCAAACTGCTGCCAGTGGCGAGCTTCAAGCTCACTAAATTTGTATTTGCTGCCAATCTTCATCGCCATTTTTGCGGTGAGGTTTGGATAAACCGCCGTACACAATAAATCGTACAGTGGCGCAAGACTGATCCCATTTGCGCGATATAGCAACGAAAAGTTTTTGCCGTGTGCGTCATGGTTGCCAATCAACGCGTTGAACAATACCGCATTCAGTAAGCGGAGCACTTGGGGCGCATTCGGACGGGTGGCTTGCCGTAGCAGGGCAAAACATTACGCCAGATTTGGCCCACCTTCATTTTGATATTTTAGCTCTGACACCACACCGAGGGCTTGGCAAAAATCCTCTTGATGTAATCGCTCACGCTGACTGAGCGTGCCGGTGGTGTGAATTTGGCGATCATAACGCTCAACCAATAAAAACCGCCGCCCTGCGACCTGATGGATTTGAGCATTGGCACAAGGTAACTTCAGTTGTTTGGCCAGTGCCAAACAAAATGCTTCATTGCTGACGCTATCGGTGACTGACGAAATGGCTGGCTTTAAAATATGTGAGCTGGGTGTGCCGAATTGCGGCAAACCAATTCGCACGCCATCAAACAGCACGGGCAGCTTGTCCTGCGCCCCTGCCAACGATAAGCGTAATCCCACCTGCCCCACCAACATCGGTCGACTGGGTAACTGATCCAAAATTCCGACCAGATCATCATCAGACAGCCACTGTACTGCGGAGTCTGGCGTGACATTTAACCGCTCAATTGAGCAATCAAGCTGTTGAACGGATGTAGACTCCCATGCCGTCAGCGACACTGCACCGGCACACTCGCCACCCAATTGATCAAGCAAGGCAAATTCATTTTGATTCGATACCTGCAACTGTCGGGCAATCACACTGCGTAACTGTCCTTCCGGCAGCAAACCTGCAAAAAATGGCCGTGCCTGTTGATCGTCAAAAATGTCGGCCTGTAGCGGCAACGACATGGACACTGGCATCGCCTGCGGTTGCGCCAGCCACTCAGGCAAATAAGAAAAGTGAAGTCGCCCGTTGGATAAAAACAAACGCCCAACCGGTTGATCAAACAGCCACACTTTCAATTCATGCGTCATGATCAAACATCCGTTGCGGTTGGGTCAGTTACATCACTGATCCGGAGCACCAACCCTAAACCTGACAGCACTTGCAGCACCTTGTCCAATCGCACCGTGGGCTTGCCTGCTTCAAGGTCAACAATAAACCGAATCCCAACACCGACCGCCAGTGCCAACTGCGGTTGGGTTAGACCCAGTTGCTGACGAGTTTGCCGTACCTTTTGACCAATCTGTGCTGTGGAGTGAATTGAGGACATCAGGCGAACACCCTTAAATATCCCGAACGGGAAATATGATCTGTATGTTAGCCAGTATAACGAAAAATATCCCGAACGGGAAATAAAAATCAACATAGCTGAATTTTGCTTCTGAATTGGCTCATCCAGTGAGCCGAATAATCCGAGTAATCGGCTCAAGACACTGCACAATATTTGTCAACCAATCCACGGCTGCCATTGGAAAATGGTATCTGGCGCGTTCCTCAACTTGCGCCAGAATCCGTCATACGCTCAAAACGATATCAACTGCCGCACTTCAGTTCCCCCGATAGGTCGAAAAGCCATACGGACTGAGCAACAACGGAATGTGATAGTGCGGTACGGCGGCATCAACGGAATGTGATAGTGCGGTACGGCGGCATCAACGTTAAAGATCACCGGAATTTCAGGAAAAAAACTGGTGGCCTTTTGCTGGGCAAACCAATCACCGGTTTTAAAGGTGACCCGATACACGCCTTTTTCCAGTGCTTGTTCGGTCGGATATAGCGCGGTGATACGACCTTGAGCGTTGGTCGTACCACTGTTCAAGACCTGCCAACCGCTCCCACTTTGTCTTTCTAAGGTGACCTGAACGCCTGCTGATGGCAGTCCATCTTGAAGATTCAGCACGTGCACGCTGAGCGGATTGTCTGCCGCGAGCGCGAGTGTAGAACAGCCCAGTAACAACATACCGGTTGCGAGTGATTTGATCATGATGATCTCCTGAATCAGTTGGAGGTAGGTAAAACCTGTTGGATCGCTTGCACAGCACATTGCTCATCGGCAACCGCGCCGCCTGCACCACCGACACCAATCGCGCCGATGATTTCTGTGCCGCTAAACACCGGCACGCCGCCCCCGATTATTTGCCATGGTCAGCATGCTGCTGCTCAGTGGGATTGGCGTGTACTTGTACCAATCCTTACAGCGAGAAATCGTATTGCGCGACGATCAAGCCTTGATGGGGCGGGTCGAGCGTATCCGCTCGATTATCGGCAGTACAGACGATCTAGCGGGACTGAGCCAACGTCCACAACTGTATGAAAACATGCTGGGCAATCGGGACAATTTGCTCTGGGTACTCGACACGCAAGGGTGGCCGATCATCGACATCAATCCGCCACAACTGCCCATCCCTCGTGTGTCTGCCCACTCAAACCCACAGTTGTTGGATAAAGTGTCGGCACAACCTGTGCGTTTGGCAGTACAAAGCGTGCCGTATGGCTCGCAGCAATTAACCATTATTGCCGGAAAATTACTGTCAGAATGCCAGCAGATGCTGACAACCTATCAACGCACGATTGGATTAGCAGTATTTCTGGGGACTGTGTTGGCATTTGGTTTAGGCTGGCTGGTCAGTGTACGCGGTCTAAGACCAGTTCGTCGGTTAGCGGCACAAGCGGCTACGATTGATGTGCAGCATCTGGATCTGCGCTTGCAGCATTTTGCGCGGCGGCATGAGCTGTCTGTGCTGAGCGAAACGCTGAATCAAATGCTCGATCGTTTGGAGCGTGGTTTTTTGCAGTTGTCACGCTTTTCTGAAGATCTTGCACATGAAATGCGCACCCCGCTCAACAATTTATTGGGACAAACCAGCCTAGCACTTCAGCAACAGCGCAGCGTGGATGACTATCAAGAGTTGTTATATTCCAACCAAGAAGAATACGAACGGCTGGCGCGGATGATCGACAACATGCTGTTTTTGGCGCGCGCAGAGCAGGCGAATGCCGTAATTAAAACCGAGTGGATTCAGCTTGCTGATTTGGTGGGTCAGTTGTGCGACTACTTCGAAGGCATGGCTGAGGAGCAGCACGTCAGTCTCAGCAATCAAACCAGCGGCGAACTGTGGGCTGAACCTGAGTTGGTGCGGCGGGCACTGGCTAACCTGATCGCCAATGCCTTGCGTTATGCTGACCCAAATACAACCATTATCATCCACAGTCAGCAGACAGCAGACAGCAGACAGCAGACAGCAGACAGCAGACAGCAGACAGCAGACAGCAGACAGCAGAGTATCTTGAACTCAGCGTCTCCAACCAAGGTGCCACGATTGAGCCGGATCAAGTTGGGCTGATTTTTCAGCGCTTTTACCGGTGTGACGCGTCACGGCAGCACAGCGGCAACTCTGGTGGTTTAGAGCTGGCAATTGTGCGCTCGATCATGCAGCTGCATCAGGGACAAGTGAGCGTCAGCAGTGTGGCGGGATATACTTGTTTCCGTTTGATTTTTACAAAACTGAGTAACTGAGTAACTGAGTAACTGAGTAACTGAGTAACTGAGTAACTGAGTAACTGAGTAACTGAGTAACTGAGTAAAATTGTTTCGAATCTAACTTTGTGCAGCAACCTGCTGCACAATTGTCTATCGCGTGTGACCATGTGCTATCAGGCCCAATCCGTTTTCGGCTTACTAACGCAACCAAACAAACATTACGACCATTAACCACGCGACACCAGCGATTTTGACTGGACTGCTGTATTGTGGCCGCAGCAGGAACCAGACAAAAAAATACGGCATCAGTAGCACACCCAAAAACAACCATAACGACGGGGTTTGCGATATCGGTTGTCCGAATGGTGGTTGCGCAGGCGACGGCGGAAGATTAGGCGGTAGGTTTAAATCTGGCGGCGCACTGGACTGCTTGCGTTTGCGTGACGTGGCAGGCTGGCTCAGTTGGCTGCTATAAGACAGCCCCGTACCGGGTAGTCCGACTGTGCCGCGCGTGCCTTTTTTGCCAATATTGATGGAAGCACCCGGTTTGCCCAGTGTGGTACTCACGCCCGATTTACTCAGATTGATATGCACGCCTGGTGCGATTTTAATCCGTTTACGAAATCGAAATCCCATACGACTCATCCTTTGTTGATGACACGCTCGACGCTACACCCGACTGCACACAAAAACAGCCTAAGTTATTTAAACTTAGGCTATTGCTTACGGTCATCTCACACGCACTGCGTCGGTGTCAGTGCTGCAAAAAAACTGATCCGCTCAACATCTTCCAATTGGCTCGCATAAGCCAACCGCATTGCATCGGTATGCACGATGACGGCCAGACACTGCGCCCGCGATACCGCCACATTTAGCCGATTGAGGCTATAAGCAAACGAAATATCTCGTGGCAAAAAATCTGGATGCGAGGTCGCCATCGACACAATCACCACCGCTGCCTCCTGACCTTGGAACTTATCCACCGTTCCGACTCGCGCACCTGCTGGCAAGTGCTCAATCAAGCAATTCACCTGTAGGTTATATGGCGACAAGATCACCACGTCCTCCAGCGTCAAACGGCGCACGTCACCATTTGCCTCTTGTACGGATTGCTGACACAGCCTCGTCAGCAAGTCGGCAATCACTTGTGCTTCCGGCTCACAACGCTGGCTGTAACCGGTGTGCTGCACCGACCACGACAGCAGCCCATATGGCAAAAATTGCTGCCCAGTCGCGTTTAACAGCAGTTGACGTTGATCGGCTTCGGCTGCCGAGCGCAGGCGACCATCGTAAATATGCGTCGATAAAACGCCACTGATCGCTGAGTGCACCCGAAAAGTTTGATCCAAAAAGATCCCGTGCTGTGGCGGAATCGTGGCTTGCCCTTGTAATAAATACTCCAGCGCCGACAAACCAGACTCAGCCGGATGTGTCCCCTGAATCGGCTGCGCCAACTGCATCTGATCACCGAGCAGGATGATGTTTTTGCAAAACTGCCCCGCTGCAATCACATTCGCCAGTGACACCTGCCCTGCTTCGTCAATCACCAGATAATCCAGCGCCTGCTCAGCGTCAGCAAACAATGGGTGGGCAAAGAAATACACTGTACCTGCCAGTAACCGCGCAGTGCTATTTGAAACATCCTGACTGTTGCTGATGTTGTCAAAACTGGGATGCGGATACTCAGTTTCAGGCTCTTGTTTGTTCATTTTTTTACAGCCGCGCAACGGATACTGTTGATCCA
>OGCL01003082.1_pt1 | contig 10395 bp, 7 predicted proteins | sample 1570041 | NCBI WGS metagenome assembly OGCL01 (sample SAMN06266162, study PRJEB24511) | hot springs metagenome | isolation source: Hot spring water | place: South Africa: Limpopo | collected 2015-06-22 | reverse complement strand
GGTTGAAGTGGAAGAACTAACGTCTCCACTGTGGCACTTTCGATGCCGTTTAGGGCGGGGGCGTCCATCCCATTGGTCTTGGAATGATGTGATCCAAGTCATCCAGTGACTTTTCAACCTCGGCTTTCGGAAGCACTTTATGGAATGGCGCAAATTCCGTCAGCACAAGTTGACGCAGCCCGGGCGAAAGCGCATGTTCTTTCCTCGCCACATAGGAAAGCTTGCGCAGGAGATAGATATACCCGGGCGCACCCTTGCGAACCAAATCAATCATCCCATAGCCAGCCATCACCCGCAGGAACGTGTCTGGTCCTAGCGCGAGCGACGATGACATGCTCACCGACAATCCAGGAAAAAGCGAAAGAGGTCGCTCCAACTTCAGTTCCGGGCGGCTGAGCACCGCCAGTTCGGGCGACTTTGGGCGCCGTCGCTTTTTGGGAACGCCTCCACGGGTTGTAGTCACCAGTGCCGCTGATCGATCATTGGGCGCTGAATCTCGCGCAGTCTTCTCATCCATCGCGCCAATATAGCTGTGCCGGCGCACGTCACACTTGGACTGCGCAGGGGGCGGACCGATGGGAGTCGACGACGCTACTGCTGCAGATCAGGCACTTTGTCCCGGCAGTAATGCGATTCGCGCGGGGAGTAGCTAGCTGTCGAGTTCCGTGTGAACATATTCCCCGACGCAGCTGGCCGCTCTTTTATGTACGTGAGCTGATGCGGCTCAACTTGGCTCCATGTGCGGAGGCCCCTAGCCGGTTTGATTCTTTCAGCGCAATCGCCGAGGTGGCTGGCCCAGAAGCCAGGACGGGGCCGCATCGCGCGTGCGCTTTGTCACCACAAAACGCCTCTCAGCCGAGCGCCAGAGCATGCAGTTAATGACCGCTGGGGTGTGGGGTCCCCTCGTTTTCAGTGCAATAACTGGCGGTACGCAAACCCAGCACTGGCGCGGGGGTGGTGTTGGTAGATCGTTGATTCTGTTGGCTTTCCTGTTCACCTTCAAATCCGGGATTCGTGGCGTCAAACCGTGATCGGTTTCATCCGTTGGTGCCAGTTATCGGTGCTCCCTGCCGCGAGGGCAGGATTTGGTCGGCATAACGGTCAACAGGAAAGCGGAACACGCCTCGCAGGTTGATGCTTTCCAGCCTGGTGGGAGCAATTTTTCCGATCAGTTCCGGCGGAATGGCCTGGCGGCGGTTCGACCAGCGATCCAGAACAGCCTGCATTTGTGACGTGTTCCACGCCATGACGATGTTGGCCAGCAGACTCAACGCGTCGGCCACAGCCTGCATTTCGTCCACACGTTTGGCCTGTGCCGGGCTGATCCGGCCGGTGTAAATGGCGCGCTTGAGGGCGTTGACCGCCTCCCCCCGGTTGAGCACCCGGCGCAATTCATTCCTGAAAGCGTCCTTAACAAAGTAGTCGGCAAGGAACGCGGTTCGCAGCAAACGTCCCAATTGCACGCCAGCGTCATAGATGGGGTCACCCTGGGCAGCAGAGCCAAACCGCGCCAGTGCTGCCACCGCACTGGCGTGACCACTCATGACCGAAGCCGCCAGATGCACCAGGCTGTCCCAATGCTTTTCGATCAGGGCAACGTCAACATTGGCCTCGCACACCGCAGCTATTTCGGCTGGCACCTTGGCGCCGCGAGGCACGAACAGGTGGCGTTGTTTCAATTCCTTCAACCGCGGGCAAAGATCAAAGCCCAACAACCGGGCCAGTGCCATCGCAAAATCGGTGTAGCCGTGGGTGTCCACCGCCAGTTGGCTGGTTTCAAGGCGTTCCTGACGTATGACGCCTTCAATGGCCACGCCAGCTTGGCGCTCATTGAGCACGAAGGGCTGTGCGTGAAAGATTCCCCAGCGGTCGCGTACATGGGAGTAGATGCCAATGGAGGGCGTGTTGCGCCGGGGATCAAGCCGGGCCTGCCATACCCGCTTGGTTGTCTCCATGCTCATCATGTCAGAAGACGCCAGGTCTGAACGGCCCCAAGTGGTGGCGATCGGGTGGCGTTGCATAAACTCCAGCACCGCCTGGCAAGCCTGACTCAGACGGCGTTCGTCCCGTGCCCAGCGCATGGCCTGGCGGATGCTGGTGGCAGACAACTGCGGAATCATGCGCGCGCATTCGATGGCTGTCAGACTGGTGCCGTGGGCCATGATGCCGGCATAGACCATCAGCAGTTCCGCTGTTGACCGTGGTTCACGGCCGAGCATGATCCAGCTGAAGCGCACCTGGGCGTCAACGGCCAGAATCACTTCAGGCAATTGCACTTCGCCGATGCGGTGATCCAAAGCCGCCCGTAGCTTGGTGACTTCGGGGTCTTCGTCTTCGGCGGGTAAAACTGAGAGGTGGAGTTCATCGTCGACGCGCAGTACGCCACTGCGTGCCGCCGCAGCCACAGCATCGACACCTGCAGTTACCTTGGCCAACAATGGCTTCAGAAAGGTGGCCGCCTTGCCGGGCAGCGACAGACGGGCATAGTGCTTCTTGGACTCGTCCTTCCAACGTTCGTCCGTGAAGAACAGGCGTGCACGGCCCCTAAAACTCAAGCTGTGCTCGATCCAGACCGATCCATTGCGCACCGCGCGGCGCAGGGCAAACAAGGTGGCAACCTCCAATGCCCGAAACGCCCGTTCCCGGTCTGGGCTGGATATGGCGGCTTGCCAGACCTTCCCCAGGCCTGGCGCGACAACGCCATCCGGCAACTTTCTGATGTTACTGGCGTAATAGGCGCTCAATTTCGTCAGGGCGTCGATGGTGGGATGCTCTCCGGTGGCTTGCCATGGAAGCTTTGCAATTGCCACAAGCAGTGAGCGTACGGGGCGAATGACATCAATCAATCCTTCGCGCACAAGGGAGGCCCGACTGGGTGGCTTGCGTTTCTGGGTTTCGATGACCAAGGCTTCAAGCCGTGCGCGCAGCTCGGCGTCCGGCACAGCGCCCTGGGCGCTCAAGGCCACGAGTTCGGCCAGTAGCGTTTTGTACATCGCCGCCCAGTTGACGGTGGCGGGGACCTCGGCAGCGGTCTGGCGCCACAGATCGGCAATCCGGCGCTGCACCATCAAAATCAACTGGTCCGTGGTGGTGAACAGGCAATACCGCAGAAAGCAGGCGACCTCCACGGTGCGCGCGGGTTCCTTGATCTTGGCGCCGGCAGACGGCGGCCGAGAGACTAGTCGGCGCGCGTAACGGCGCAAGATGAGATCGGGGATGTCGGTCAGGTGTTTATGAACGTCCAGCTCGTACAGCAGATCGATGCGTTCAAGTACCTCGCTGATTTGGCGGGTTGAGTGCTTGGCCGGCGCCGACCACAGCCAGCTTTGTTGGGTTTGTCCATCTGGGCGCAGCTCTGCAACCGAGGTTCGCCACCGATCAAGGGTTGCCGGATCGACGCTGGCGGCGATTGCAGCACCTGTCTCCGCTTCGAGCTGGGTGAGTGCGCTCGCAATCAAAGTCCGGATGGCCCGCTCGTGCACGATCACCAGCTTATTCTTGTACAGCCATTGGCGGGCCCTCCCGAGCAGTTGATCGCGGTCGGCGCAACGGGCCACTTCGTCCCGCAGTTCACGCACCAGGGAGCGGCGTTGGTGCTCGCTCATCCACCGAAAACCAAGGGCCGTGCACGCTACTTGCTGGTGATCGAACAGTGTCTTCTCCCGCCCGTACAGCGTGCGCAGCGAAGCCACATCAGGGGTGGCAATGCCAAGTTCCTCGCTCAAGTGGCGCCACAGGGCGACGGGAACCACCCGAAAGGCATACAGCAGGCGGCCACTCATGCGCAAAAACCCGATATGCAGCGCCAGACCGAGCTTGTGGGCGTCACCCCGGCGCGCATTGATTGCCTCGCGCTCTGCACCATCGAAGGTGAAAAACGCCTTCATCTCGAAGTCACTGATATCGCGGGGCAGCTCACGCATCCCCAAAAACGTCGTTTGCCAGTCCTGCATCGTGAACCCCATTAGTGGGAGGCCACGATACCCGTTTGAGAAGTGAACAGGAAAGCCAACAGAATCAACGATCTACCAACACCACCCCCGCGCCAGTGCTGGGTTTGCGTACCGCCAGTTATTGCACTGAAAACGAGGGGACCCCGTTGAGCATCACCCCGCCAATGACCTCGGCCAGCATGAAGCCGCCGGTGAGCATCAACGCGTACCGCAATGCCTTTTCGTTGCCCGCCGCCGGCAAGGCGTGATCGGAACCTTTACCCATGGTCTGTCTCCTGAGATGGAATACGGCTACGCAGTTGACTGCGGCTTGTCCGCGAGCCACGTTCGGGCTTGGTGCTCAATGTCGACGCCGGTGCCGCGGCTTTACAGTGGTTCGGCACTTCAACCGTACTGCCTGCCGCTCCCTCAGTCGCTTGGCAAGGCGACGGCTGTACTTGGTTCGAATTTCCATCGGGGGATGGCGCTTGAGCCACATGTGCCGCAGTCGCCAAAACACAAACACCGAGATCAACAAGCCGATCCAGATCCAGAACAGCTTGGCAAAGAGCCCTCCCTGAGCCGCTTGCATTGACATGGATCGCTCCTTTTGCCCCTCGGGACGGGAACATGCAAAGCGCCGAGGGGCGGTCCAAGCCCGCCACTACTGTGATGTCGCCTGGACGAGAATCGTTGGCCACAGACAGCTACATCGCCCCCCAGAGTGACGGGGGGCAATCGCCCTTGCTGCGTTCGTGTTACTTCAGCGTGAAACGGACCGAGGCAACCGACTTGCCGGCCTTTGAGACAGCGACGACGGCTTTCGTACCGGCGGGGACTTTGAAGCTGCCCGTGGCTTCCAGCTTGCCGTCACCGGGTTGGAGCTGGACATCCTGCTTGTCGCTGCCTGCCAGCAGAGTGACCTTGGCGGTCATTCCCGCCACTGCAACTGGCTTTCCATGGTCGCGCATGTACAGCTGCAACTTGTCGGCGCTGGCTACGAATTCGTATTCGACGTCCTTGGCTTCTGCAACAGCACCACCGTGCATCGGCTTTACGTCGTGGCCATGGTTGTCAGCAGCAAAGGCCGCGCCCGAGATCGACACTGTGAGGGCGAGGATGAGATTGGAGAGTTTCATGACAGTTCCTTTGGGGTTGGAGAAAAGGGAAGGTCCCGCGATCAGCGGGACCTTCTATGGCTACACGGGCTTCGGTGCTTCCGGGTGAGAAGGCTCAGCGGACACGTCCTCAGCTTCTTCATCTGGCCTGTGGGCCAGACGGTAGAGAATCGGTAGCACGAGGAGCGTGAGCAGCGTGGAGGAAAGAATCCCGCCAATCACCACGGTTGCCAGGGGACGCTGGACTTCAGCGCCGGTGCCTGTAGCGATGGCCATGGGAATAAAGCCCAGTGATGCCACCAAGGCGGTCATCAGAACGGGGCGCAAGCGGGTCAGAGCGCCCTCACGGATCGCTTCGTCAAGACCAACACCGCCTTCCCTCAGACTGCGGATGTACGAAATCATCACCAGCCCGTTGAGCACCGCCACCCCAGAGAGCGCGATGAAGCCGACGGCCGCAGAGATGGACATCGGGATGTCTCGAAGCCAAAGCGCAAGAATGCCCCCAGTCAAAGCGAACGGGATGCCTGTGAAGACCAGCAGACCATCCTTGGCATTCCCGAACATCGCGAACAGCAGCACGAAGACCAGCAGCAGGGATACCGGTACAACGATCTGCAGGCGCTTCGTCGCCGACTGCAGGTTCTCAAAGGTTCCGCCCCAGCTCGTCCAGTAGCCGGTGGGAATCTTGATCTGGGCCAGACCCTGCTCGGCATCCGCCACGAAAGATCCCACATCGCGTCCGCGCACGTTGGTGCTCACCACAATGCGCCGCTTTCCGTTCTCGCGGCTGACCTGGTTGGGCCCTGGCGCCAGATCGAACGTAGCGACCTCACCCAGCGGAATGAAGTTGGTCTTGCCTTCCGTACCGGTTCCCGAGCGTGGCAGCGCAATGGGCAGCCGTTTCATTCCCTCGAGGTCGTTGCGCAGGTTTTCCGGCAGGCGCACCAGGATGTCGAACCGGCGGTCGCCTTCGAACATCGTGCCGGCTTCCCGACCGCCGATGGCTGTGGCCACGGTGTCCTGGATGTCGGCAACATTCAGTCCATAGCGCGCGGCCTTCTGACGGTCGATATTGACCGTGAGCATTGGCAAGCCTGTCGTCTGCTCGACCTTGACTTCCGATGAGCCTTGGATCTTCTGCAGCATTGCAGAGACCTCTTCGGCGGACTTGTTCAGCACGTCCATGTCGTCGCCGAAAATCTTCACCGCCACGTCGCTTCGCACACCCGAGATCAGCTCATTGAAGCGCAGTTGGATAGGCTGCGAGAACTCGTAGTTGTTGCCAGGAATCTTGCCAAGGACTTCCTGGATCGCGGCAAGCAACTCGTCCCGGGTCTTGCGAGGCTCAGGCCATTCGTCCACGGGCTTGAGCATGATGTACCCGTCCGAGATATTCGGCGGCATTGGGTCCGAGGCAATCTCTGCGGTACCAGTTCTGGCGAAGATGCGTTCGATCTCGGGAAACTTCGCCTTCAGGGTCCGCTCGATCTGCTGCTGCATGGCCACCGACTGGGACAGGCTGGTGCCCGGAATGCGCAGTGCCTGGATGGCAAGGTCGCCCTCATTGAGGTTGGGAACGAATTCGCTGCCCATGCGGGTGGCAATCAATCCGCACAAGACAACAGCGACTGCGGCAATGGTGAGAACCAGCGTTTTGGCGCCCATCACGCGATCCAGCATCGGGCCGTACATGCGCTTGGCATAGCCAAGAAGAAAGTTTTCCTTCTCGCTGACCCGGTTGCCAATGAACAGCGCAACGGCCGCCGGAATGAAAGTCACCGACAAAATCATGGCGCCGAGCAGTGCGGCAACCACGGTGAATGCCATCGGGTGGAACATCTTTCCTTCAACGCCCGTGAGCGCGAAGATGGGCAGGTACACCACCATGATGATCAGTTGCCCGAACAGCAAGGGGCGGCGCGACTCCTGGGATGCCAGGAACACTTCGTGGAAGCGCTCTGCCCGGGTCAGCGGTCGGCCGTGGTGCGCCTGTGCGTGGGCAAGGCGCCGCACACAGTTTTCCACGATCACGACTGCGCCATCAATGATGATGCCGAAGTCCAGCGCCCCGAGGCTCATCAGGTTGGCGCTCACCTTGTACTGGACCATGCCTGTGAACGTGAAGAGCATCGACAAGGGGATGACCATTGCCGTTATGACCGCCGCGCGGATGTTTCCGAGGAAGAGGAACAGGATGACGATCACGAGAACCGCGCCTTCCAGCAGGTTCTTCTTCACCGTGCCGATGGCCTTGTCGACGAGCACCGTGCGGTCGTAGACCGTCACCGCATGCACACCCTCTGGAAGGCTTTTGTTGACCTCCACCATCTTCTTGTCCACCGCTTGGGAGACGGTCCGGCTGTTCTCGCCAATCAGCATGAACACGGTGCCAAGAACCACCTCGCGCCCGTTATCCGTCGCAGCGCCAGTCCTGAGTTCTCGGCCGATACCCACTTCGGCCACGTCCTTGACGCGCACTGGCACGCCGTTGGCACTGCTGAGGATCACGTTGCCGATGTCTTCCAGGGATTTCACCTGGCCAGGCGCGCGGATGAGGTACTGCTCGCCACGCTTTTCGATGTAGCCGGCGCCCACGTTGCCGTTGTTGCGGTCCAGGGCGGTGACCACATCCTGCAGCGTCACGCCCAGCGAAGCCAAGCGCTCGGGGATGGGCGCGATCTGGTACTCCTTGGCGAAGCCGCCGATGGAGTTGATTTCCGTCACGCCAGGAACGTTTCGCAGCTGCGGCTTGATGATCCAGTCCTGGATCTCGCGCAGGTCGGTCGGGGTGTAGGGTGAGCCGTCGGGCTTCTTCGCTCCGTCCTTGGTTTCGACGGTCCAAAGATAGATTTCCCCCAGCCCTGTCGAGATGGGCCCCAGCGCCGGCGTGATGCCTGCTGGCAGTTTGTCCCGAGCCTCCTGGATACGCTCGTTGACGAGCTGGCGAGCGAAATAGATGTCGGTGCCGTCCTTGAAAATGACGGTGACCTGCGACAGTCCATACCGCGAAAGCGACCGCGTCTGATCCAGGTTCGGCAGGCCGGCCATGACCGTCTCAATCGGGTATGTGACCCGCTGCTCGGTCTCAAGGGGCGAATACCCGGCCGCCTGCGTGTTGATCTGGACCTGGACGTTCGTGATGTCGGGCACGGCGTCAATAGGCAACTTCTGGTAGCTGAAGACGCCGAAGGCCGCCATGGCGAAAGCCGCAAGCAGCACCAGCCATCGCTGCTCGATGGAAAATCGAATGAGTTTTTCAAACATGTATGGGCTCCGGGATCAGTGCGTGTGTTCGGCGGATCCCTTGCCGAGCTCAGACTTCACGACGAAGCTGCCAGTCGAGGCGTAAGGCATGCCGGCCTTGAGGCCTCCAAGGACCTCGATCCGCTTGCCATCGCTGCGGCCCAGCTTCACGGGCTGAGCAATGAACCCACCGTTGACCTTCAGGAAGACAACGGGCTTGTCTCCAAGGTTCTGCACCGCGTCTGCCGAGATCGTCACGGGTGCCGCTGTTTCCTCGGAAATAACCTCGACGTTCACGAACAGGCCGGGGCGCCAGGCTCCTTTGGGGTTGTCCAGAACCACGCGGGCTTTGGCTGTACGGGTTTGCTCGCCGATCAACGCGCCCACAAAAGCGACAGTGCCCGTGGCCGTTGCGTCAAACGCCGTGGCCTTGATGGTGACTTTCTCGCCCACCCGCACCGAAGGCAGGTCCTTCGCTGGAAGGTTGATTTCCGCCCACACGGTGGAGAGGTCCGAGATGGTGAACACGGCGGCATCCTCCTTGACGGCTTCGCCCAGGCTCAGATGCTTCTCGATGACGATCCCGTCAAATGGCGCACGCAACTCGATGCGATTGAGACCGGACGCCGACGAGGTGGACAGGCCCAGCGCACTGAGCTTTTGATTGGCGTTGGCCACAGCCACCTCTGCTTCGCTCAGGGCTTGCCTGGCCTGCAGGTAGTCCTGTTCGGCAGATACCTTCTGCTCCCACAGCTTCTTTTCTCGCTCGTAAGTCGTCTTGGCCAGCGCCAGGCGCTTGTGGGCCGTCTGCAGCTCGCTGCGTTGTTCCGAGGCAGTGGGGCTGGCAATGGCAGCCAGGACTTGTCCCTTCTTGACGACCTGGCCAAGGCTGGCGCTGACGCTTTCCACCACACCGGCGAGCCGTGGAACCACATGCGAGGTGCGGTCCTCGTTGAGCTTTATCTCGCCAGGCAACAAGAGTGCCGTTTTGATGTTGGCAGGGGATGTCGTATCCACCGTGATCGAGGCAGCCTTGATCTGGGCGTCTGCCAATTCAACCTTGCCTTCTTCCTTGCTCATCACGAACATGAAGGGCTCGGTAGCCGTCTGCGCGATGATTTCGATCTCAAATGCATGGGGTTCGGGAACGATTTCCTTACTGACCAGGCTGTCTTTTTCCTGGACGAAAGTCAGCTTCTGCTTTTCGTCGGTGAGGCGGGTCAGCGTTGCGGTGACCGTCGCGGCAGTCAGCGGCAGAGCCTTGTCCTTGTCGAACAACCAGATGCGCAGCCGCGGCTCTCCACCGTCCTCGGACAGCAGTGCCTCCAGGCTGAAATCGCCTTCCTTGAAAACGGTACCGCCGTGAGCGCCCTTGGCCTCGCTCTTTTCATGGTGTTCGCCGTCCGCATGGCCCTTGTCATCACTGTGGCCCTTTTCTCCTGCCTTGCCATGGTGCTCGCCGTCGCCGTGGCCCTTGGCTTCAGTGTGGCCGCCGTGCCCGTGGCCATCGCCTTCGGCAGCAGCCGTCTTGGGCTTTCCGCCGCCCTGCAAGATGAAGGCGCCGGCCCCGACCCCCAATGCGAGGACGACCGCAATGGCGATCAGGTGCTTTTTACTGATGGTGGATTTACTGGTGTTCATGGTCATTCTCAGTTCTGCGTTGCGATCAGGCGGGAAGCGGTGGTACCGCCGAGCAAGCGGTCAACATCGGCTGCTGCACGGTGCGCCTCGCCAAGTGCTTTGAGGTATTGGGCTTTGGCTGTGAAGTAGGTGCGCTGTGCATCCAGCACCTCCAGGAAATTGAACTTGCCGTTCTCAAACCCAATGGTGGCCGCGTCATACGCCGACTTGGCCCCTGGAAGGACGTCCTGCTGCAGGGCCTGGATCTCCGATGCGATCGTGGCGAGCCGCTCACGGGCCTGCGCCACTTCGCTGTGCAGTCGCACCGTGGCGCCCTGCAGCTCGTCGCGCGCCTTGTCTTCCAGCTTGAGGGCTTCGAGGAGGTTGCCTTGATTGCGGTCGAACACCGGCAGAGGCACGGAGACCCCGAAAAGAAGCACGTTTCGCTGCGTTTCGTTGCTGCGCTGCATGCCGACACT
>OGCL01003081.1_pt1 | contig 10396 bp, 8 predicted proteins | sample 1570041 | NCBI WGS metagenome assembly OGCL01 (sample SAMN06266162, study PRJEB24511) | hot springs metagenome | isolation source: Hot spring water | place: South Africa: Limpopo | collected 2015-06-22 | reverse complement strand
TGGCCAGCCGGATATGCCCCATGCGCTCGCGGCGCACCCGGCTGTGCGCAACCTCAACCCCACACTTGTCGCAAATGATCCCCTTATAGCGCGTCCGCTTGTACTTGCCGCACTGACACTCCCAATCCTTGGTCGGTCCGAAGATGCGCTCGCAGAACAGGCCATCTCGCTCCGGCCTGAGCGTCCGGTAGTTGATGGTCTCAGGTTTCGTCACCTCGCCATGGGACCACTGCAGGATCTGCTCCGGCGAGGCCAACGAGATACGAATGGCATCAAATTCGTTGACTTCCACAAGTCCTCCGTAATCACTCCAGACCCTTGCCCATCGGGCCGGGCAGGCTCAAGCTAAAGCCGAGATTCGGCAGCTTCTCTTCGGTGTCTTCGCGGCCAAACTGGATGACCTCTTCTTTGGCGTCCACCACCTCGACAGCCAGGCCCAGCGATTGCAACTCTTTAACCAACACGCGGAAGCTCTCGGGCACACCAGGCGCCTCAATCGGCTCCCCTTTGACGATGGCCTCATAGGTTTTCACCCGGCCGGTCACGTCGTCCGATTTGACCGTCAGCATCTCTTGCAGGCTGTGCGCGGCGCCGTAGGCCTCCAACGCCCACACCTCCATCTCGCCGAACCGCTGGCCGCCGAACTGCGCCTTGCCGCCCAACGGCTGTTGGGTCACCAGGCTGTAGGGGCCTGTGGACCGCGCGTGCACCTTGTCTTCCACCAGGTGATGCAGCTTCATCATGTGGATGATCCCTACCGTCACCGGTGAGTCGAACGGCTCGCCGGTCTTGCCGTTGTAAAGCCGCGTCTTGCCCCAGGTGGGCAACGGCTCGCCGGTCTCCCGGCTGATGCGCAGCGCTTCGGCCACCACTTCATCGTCCGTCAGCCGCGACAGCCGCTCCATTTCGGCGTAGACCGCCGCGCGCTCCTCGAGCGTCTCGGGGATCTCCACGAAGGTCCGCACCTCCGTCCCGTCCTCGGCGATCGCGACTTGCGGCTCCATGCGGGTAAACCGCATGCGCTCGCGTGTGATCCACTTGAGCCACTCCCTCAGGCAGACCAGCCGGGCCAGCTCGTTGGAAGCCTCCCGGTCACCCAGGGAGCGCTGATCGTCGGGGAAAAACAACAGCGCATCAGGGTCGTAATTCTGCGGCTCTTCGCGCAGCCACTCGCGCAGCATCGCCCGCCGGGCATAGCCCATGTCTCGGTACACCCGCTCAGGGTCGTAGCCCCGCTCGCCCAGCCATTCGGCCAGATACATGGCGCGCACTTCGTCGTCATCCCGCAGGTCGGCCGCGGACAGGCCCTGGCTGGCCGCCCAATCCCAGGCGCGACGGGTTGCCTTTTCCCATGCGCGGTCGGCCAGCCAGGCCCGGGCCAGTTCGGCCTCGATCTCGAGCTCGCGCGCGCCGTCGAACACGGGCGTCTCGGCCCGGAAGCCCAGGCGCTGAGCCGCCCAGCCCAGATGCGTCTCCAGCACTTGGCCGATGTTCATGCGCGCCGGCACACCCAGCGGGTTCAGGATGATGTCCACCGGCGTGCCATCGGGCAGGAAGGGCATATCCTCGATCGGCACGATGCGCGAAATGACGCCTTTGTTGCCGTGGCGGCCGGCCATCTTGTCCCCTTCCATGGTCTTGCGGCGCTGCGCCACGCTGACCCGCACCATGCGTTCCACACCGGCAGGCAGATCGCGATGTTCATCGCGGCTGAATTCTTTGATATCCACCACCTTGCCGTATTCGCCGTGGGGCAGGCGCAAGCTGGAGTCTTTCACCTCCCGCGCCTTCTCGCCGAAGATCGCGCGCAGCAGCTTCTCCTCGGGGGTCAGCTCCGTCTCGCCTTTGGGCGTGATCTTGCCCACCAGGATGTCGCCCGGCGACACCACCGCGCCGATGCGCACAATGCCGACCTCATCCAGGTCTTTCAGCGCGTCCTCGCCGACGTTGGGGATATCGCGGGTGATCTCCTCGGCGCCCAGCTTGGTATCGCGCGCCTCCACCTCATGCTTCTCGATGTGGATGGAGGTGAACTTATCCTCCTGCACCATGCGCTCGCTGATCAGGATGGCGTCCTCGTAGTTGCCGCCCTCCCAGCTCAAAAAGGCGACCAACACGTTCTGGCCCAGGGCCATCTCGCCGAAATCGGTAGAGCTGGAATCGGCGATGACCTGGCCTTTGGCGACCCGGTCCCCTTTCTGCACCACGGGCCGCTGGTCAATACATGTGCTCTGGTTGGAGCGCTGGTACTTGCGCAGCGGATACTCCCGCCTGGTGCCGTCCTCCTCCAGGATCCGGATCTTCTCGCTGGTGCTCGAGATCACCTCGCCGGCTTGCTCCGCCACCAGGACCTGGCCCGAATCCACGGCGGCCTGCCGCTCGATGCCGGTGCCGACGATGGGCGCCTCGGGCCGCAACAACGGCACCGCCTGGCGCTGCATGTTGGACCCCATCAACGCCCGGTTGGCGTCGTCGTGCTCCAGGAACGGGATCAGCGCCGCGGCGACCGAAACGAGCTGCTTCGGCGAGACGTCCTGGAAGTCGACCTTGTCGACGGGGGTCACGATGACCTCGCCGGCGCGGCGGCAGACGATCAGGTCGTCCGTCAGGCGGCCGTCCTTGTCGACGGCGGCATTGGCCTGGGCGACGTTGTACTTCGCCTCCTCCATCGCCGAGAGATAGATGATCTCGTCGGTCTGGCGGCCGTCGCGGATGCGGCGGTAGGGGCTCTCGATGAAGCCGTACTTGTTCACCCGCGCGAAGGTGGCGAGCGAGTTGATCAGGCCGATATTCGGGCCTTCCGGCGTCTCGATCGGGCAGATGCGGCCGTAATGCGTCGGGTGCACGTCGCGCACCTCGAAGCCGGCGCGCTCGCGGGTCAGACCACCCGGGCCAAGCGCCGAAAGACGACGCTTGTGCGTGACTTCCGAGAGCGGGTTCGTCTGGTCCATGAACTGCGAGAGCTGCGAGGAGCCGAAGAACTCGCGCACGGCGGCAGCCGCCGGCTTGGCGTTGATCAGGTCCTGCGGCATCACCGTGTCGATGTCGACCGAGGACATGCGCTCCTTGATGGCGCGCTCCATACGCAGCAGGCCGAGGCGGTACTGGTTCTCCATCAGCTCGCCGACCGAGCGCACCCGGCGGTTGCCGAGATGGTCGATGTCGTCGATCTCGCCCTTGCCGTCGCGCAGGTCGACCAGCGCCTTGACGACCGCGAAGATGTCCTCCTTGCGCAGGATGCGCACGGTGTCCTCGGCGTCGAGGTCGAGGCGCATGTTCATCTTGACGCGGCCGACGGCCGAGAGGTCGTAGCGCTCCGCGTCGAAGAACAGCGACTGGAACATGTTCTCGGCGGTCTCGAGCGTCGGCGGCTCGCCCGGGCGCATCACGCGGTAGATGTCGAACAGCGCCTCTTCGCGGCGCGAGTTCTTGTCCACGGCGAGCGTGTTGCGGATGTAGGGGCCGACCGTGATGTGGTCGATGTCGAGCACCGGGATCTCGGTGTAGCCCTTGTTGATCAGCTCGACGAGATTGCCCTTGGCCTCGCCGGTCTTGGCGTCGACCGACATGGTCAGCTCTTCGCCGGCCTCGGCATGGACTTCGCCGGTCTGGAAGTCGACCAGATCCTCGGCGATGTACTGGCCGACGAGATCCTCGTCGGTCGCGCGCAGGAACTTCAGCCCCTTCTCGGCGAGCTGACGGGCGGTGCGGGCGACGAGCTTCTTGCCGGCCTCGACCACGACCTCGCCGGTGTCGGCGTCGATCAGGTCGACGGTCGCCTTGAAGCCCTTCATGCGCTCCGCGTCGTAGGGAACGCGCCAGCCCTTGGCGTCGCGGGTGTAGGTGATCGTGTTGTAGAAGCGGCTGAGGATCTCCTCGCCGTCCATGCCCAGCGCGAACAGCAGCGACGTGACGGGGATCTTCCGCTTCCGGTCGATGCGCGCATAGACGATGTCCTTGGCGTCGAACTCGATGTCGAGCCAGGAGCCGCGATAGGGGATGATGCGCGCGGCGAAGAGCAGCTTGCCCGAGGAATGGGTCTTGCCCTTGTCGTGGTCGAAGAACACGCCCGGCGAACGGTGCATCTGCGAGACGATGACGCGCTCGGTGCCGTTGACGATGAAGGTGCCGTTGTCCGTCATGAGCGGCATGTCGCCCATGTAGACATCCTGCTCCTTGATGTCCTTGACCGACTTGGCCTGGGTGTCGGGATCGATATCGAACACGATCAGGCGCAGCGTCACCTTCAGCGGCGCCGAGAAGGTCATGCCGCGCTGGCGGCACTCGTCGACGTCGTATTTCGGCGGCTCGAAGGTGTACTTGACGAATTCGAGCAGCGAGGCGCCCGAGAAATCGCCGATCGGGAAGACCGACTTGAAGACCGACTGCAGGCCCTCGTCGCCACGGCCGCCCTTGGGCTCGTCCACCATCAGGAACTGGTCGTAGGACGCCTTCTGAACCTCGATGAGGTTCGGCATCTGCGCCACTTCCTTGAGTTTCCCGAAGAACTTGCGGACGCGCCTGCGGCCCTGGAGCGAATTGACCATCTTGTTCCTCGCAATCTCTACGGACGGCTCACCCGGCGGTCCGGGCGACGGGCGGACGGGCCGCCGGGTGAGCCGTTCGGCGCATCATCGCGCCGCCAACTTCGTCACATCGCGCCTGCGCAACCATAAGCTGCAATCGGCGCTCATTCGATCGTTTCCGCATCAAACCGCGGAAACGACGCGACAGCCCCGGAGGCGGATGCCCGCCCCGGGACTGTCTGGTCTCGTCTAGGGTCGGACCGGCAAGACGCCGGCCCTGCTCACTTGAGCTCGACCTTGGCGCCGACGGCCTCGAGCTGCTTCTTGAGCTTCTCGGCCTCGTCCTTGGCCACCGACTCCTTGACCGGCTTCGGAGCGGCCTCGACCAGGTCCTTGGCTTCCTTCAGGCCCAGGCCGGTGATGGCGCGGACTTCCTTGATGACCTCGATCTTCTTGTCGCCGGCCGAGGCCAGGACAACGGTGAACTCGGTCTGCTCCTCGGCGGCGGCGGCAGCGCCAGCGCCACCGGCGGCCGGGCCGGCGGCCACGGCGACAGCGGCGGCGGCGGAGACGCCCCACTTCTCTTCGAGCATCTTGGCGAGGTCGGCCGCCTCGAGGACGGTCAGCGAGGAGAGCTCGTCGACGAGCTTGGTCAGATCAGCCATTGTAGGCTCCTATATAGGTAAGAGGTTCGAACGATATCAGGGGTAACGGGCCTGGATCAGGCCGCATCCTTGTCGGCATATGCCTGGAACACGCGCGCCAGCTTGGCAGCCGGGGCGGTCGAGAGCTGGGCGATCTTCGTTGCCGGGGCCTGGATGAGGCCGAGCAGCTTGGCGCGCAGTTCGTCGAGCGAGGGCATCGTGGCCAGAGCCTTGACGCCATCGGGGTTCAGGGCGGTCTTGCCCATCGCGCCGCCGAGGATGACGAGCTTGTCGTTCTCCTTGGCGAAGGCGGTGGCGACCTTCGGCGCCGCGACCGGATCGCTGGAATAGGCGATCAGGGTGGGACCCGTCAGCAGCTTGCTGATGGACGCGACGTCGGTGCCTTCAAGAGCGATCTTGGCCAGCCGGTTCTTTGCGACCTTCACGGTGGCGCCATTGGCCTTCATCTCGCGACGAAGCTTCTGGAACTGGGCCACCGTCAAACCCGCATAGTGGGCCACGACGACGACCGAGGTGGTCGAAAACACCTCGTTCAGCGTCGCGACGGCATCTGTCTTTGCCGCTTTATCCACTGGGCTCTCTCCGGTAGGCGGCGCGCCCGCGAGGGTTCGCCGCCGGTTGCACTGCCGCTCCTGGAAGCCCCGGTTGACACCGGCGCATCGAAGGAGCGACGCTCAGTGCCCTGTCCCCTCTCCGGCGCGGACGCCGTGATCGGGCGAGATGGTTCGAACCGTCTTCGGAGCCTTTCGGCGCCATTCGAGTTCTTGCACCGTCTATGCAGGCCTCTTGGCGAAATTATGCCCTCGGGCCGGGGCCCTCGAAGCACCTGCAGTCTCAGACAGGACTGGGCGATTCGGGTCCCGCGATCGCTCGCTGCACCCCAAACACCCATCTTTCGGCGGCGAACCGCCGAAAAACGCGAAACGGACCCCTGCGCGACGAGCACGCCGAGGCCCACATCACTTATGGAAACAGGCCGGCGTCATAGCGCCTTCGCCCGTCTCTGCCAAGGGGCATCCTGCGGATCTCCGTGCGGAGCCTCCGCCGATGCCTCCTTCGGCAGCCGAAACGCCGCGCCGGCACGAGGCCCGCCGCGGCGCAGACGGCATCAGCCGCCGAGAACCGTATTCGGCTCGATCTTGACGCCCGGACCCATCGTCGAGGAGATCGCGACGCGCTGGATATAGGTGCCCTTGGCGCCAGCCGGCTTGGCCTTGGCGACCGAGTCGGCGAAAGCCTTGATGTTCTCGGCCAGCTTCTCGGCCGAGAATGAGACCTTGCCGACGGCGGCATGCACGATGCCGGCCTTCTCGACGCGGAACTCGACCGAACCGCCCTTGGACGCCGCGACCGCATTGGTCAGGTCCATGGTGACGGTGCCGACCTTCGGGTTCGGCATCAGGCCGCGCGGGCCCAGCACCTTACCGAGACGGCCGACCAGCGGCATCATGTCCGGGGTCGCGATGCAGCGGTCGAAATTGATCTCGCCCTTCTGCACGGTCTCGACCAGGTCCTCCGCGCCGACGATGTCGGCACCGGCCTTCTTGGCCTCTTCAGCCTTGGCGCCACGCGCGAACACGGCGACGCGCAGGACGCGGCCCGAGCCGTTCGGCAGATTGCAGACGCCGCGGACCATCTGGTCGGCGTGACGCGGATCGACACCGAGATTCATCGAGACCTCGACGGTCTCGTCGAACTTGGCGGTCGCCCGCTCCTTCACCAGGCCGACGGCCTCGGTCAGGGGGTAGAGCTTGGTGCGGTCGATGCCTTCACGGCCCTTGACCACGCGCTTTCCGATATGTGCCATCTTCGCCCCCTCAGCCCACGACTTCCAGGCCCATCGACCGGGCGGAGCCCTTGATCATGGACGCTGCGGATTCGACGCTGTCGCAGTTGAGATCGGCCATCTTCTTCTCGGCGATCTCGTTGATCTGCGCGGCGGTGACCTTGCCGACATTGCCGCCGCGGCCCGGGGTCTTGGAACCCGAGGTCAGGCCGGCGGCCTTCTTCAGCCAGTACGAGACCGGCGGCTGCTTCATCTCGAAGGTGAAGGAGCGGTCCTGATACGCGGTGATGATCACCGGGATCGGCATGCCCTTCTCCATCTGCGCGGTCTTCGCGTTGAAGGCCTTGCAGAATTCCATGATGTTGAGGCCGCGCTGACCCAGCGCCGGGCCGATCGGCGGCGACGGATTGGCCGCGCCCGCCGGAACCTGAAGCTTCACGTAGCCCGTGATCTTCTTCGCCATGATGGCTGCTCCTGCCGCCTGCCCCGATGCCGATCGGAACGACGACGTCCCGCCCGCGGATCGGATCCGCCCGGGGTCGGGATGGTTGCAGAGCGTGGTGCGGCAGGGTGATCCGGCTGGCGACCGGCATGCCTCCCACGCAAGTGAGGCCGGTCCTATGGCACAGAAGCCGCCGGAGGGAAAGTCCTTTTCGCCCGCGCGGCCTGCCCGGTCACTCGCGGACGGCCGCGAGATACTTCACGCCCGCGCGCGCGTCTCGGCGAAAAATCGGTCGACGACGTCGCGCAGGCCCCTCGCCTGACTGTCGAGGTCGGCCGAGGCCAGCATGGCGGCGTCGGCCGTCTGGCGCCACCGCTCCATCATCCGGGCCACCTCGCCCACCTGCTCCGCCACCTGCCGGACATCGCCTGCGGTCTCGCCCGTGCTGGCGCCGATCGAGGCCGAGTGCCCCTCCTGCTGCTGCGTCAGGCTCGCGATCGAATCCGCCGCCGCCTCGACGTCGTCGACCGAATCGACCAGCGCCACGACGCGGGTGGTGATGCGCTCCGCCGCGACCCGGATCAGGTCCAGGCCGCCCTGGACCTCGAAGGTCGCCTGGGCGGTACGCTGGGAGAGTTGCTTCACCTCGGCGGCGACGACTGCGAAGCCCCGGCCGCTCTCGCCGGCACGCGCCGCCTCGATCGTCGCGTTCAGCGCCAGCAGATTGGTCTGGCTGGCCACGGAGGAAATGATGTCGATGATGCCGGAAATCGTCGCCACCGCCTCACGCAGGGCCTCCGTATCCGCTTTCGCCTCACCCACGAGCGCCTTGGCATCGACGCTGACCTGCGCGCTCCGCCTCGCCTCGCAGGCGGCCTCGCGCAGCAGATGCGTGACCTCGCCGATCGTCGCAGCGACATCCTCGACATGCGACGCGGCGCGCTGGGTCGAGGAAGCGGCGGCATTGGCACGCCGGTCGACCTCCGTCGACAGCCCGCCCAGCTCCCGGGCGGCCTCCGACATCCGCTGTCCATGCGCCTCGAGTGCCGTGGCGATGGCGGCGATCTGGTCCTGGAAGGCCTTGTTCTGTGCCTCGACCCGCTCGCGCAGCCGGATCTCGTCGGTCATCGCCGCCATTTGCAGGGTCGCGGCTTCCTCCGCGGCCTTCTGGGCACGCAGATGCGCGAGGATGGCCCGTGCCAGGGCGCCGATCTCGTCGCGGCGCGCAGCGACGGTGCCGAGCCAGGCTCGGCGGCCGCTGCCCTCTCCCTGCCGCATCACGCGGACCATCTCGATAATCGGGCGTACCAGCCAGCGATACTCCAGCGTTGCAATGAGTGCCACGAGCCCGAGGCAGAGGGCGCCGAGCAGGCTCTCGCGGTAATCCGCACCGGTTTTCTGATCTCTGAGTCGGGCGCTGATCTCGACCAGCACCTTGTTGAGCGCGAGATGCATGTTCTCATGCACCGTGGGCCACTGCCGCATCAGCATCTGCGCCGAGGTGTTGCTGCGGTCGGAGCGGACATCGGCCAGAAGCGCAACCGCCTCGAGCGCGCGCTCGCGCACCTCGCCGCGTGTGACGGCAGCGACAGCCTCCATCGCCTTCGCCATCGCCTCGACATGCGCCCAATCCTCGGCGCGCGTCGGCGACTCGACATGGAGAGAATGAATCTTTTCGAACAGGGCCGAGGCCTCTTCGGTGCGAAGCAGGGCTTCGGCGTTGCCGGAGAGCTGGGCCGCGACGTCGTCCATGCGCTCGGAGGCGACGAACTCATTGGCGACGAAGAGCGAGATCACGAGGCCCAGCACGACGCTCCACAGCGCCATGCGCTGGCCGACCGTCGCTCTGAACCGCTTGAACACCATGAGACCGCACGCGTTTGTGGCGAAGGACGGTAGTCACACCGCCTTAAGGGCCACTTAACGCAACGTCACACGGAAGGGGGGCCTCCGTAACGTCCCCGAAAGCTCAGAGCTTCTCGACCTGGCCGTATTCGAGCTCGACCGGCGTGGCGCGGCCAAAGATCGACACCGCGACCTTGAGGCGGGCACGGCCATGGTCGACATCCTCGACGACGCCGTTGAACGAGGCGAAGGGGCCGTCGGCGACCTTCACCTGCTCGCCGATCTCGAAGACGATCGTCGGCTTCGGCCGCTCGACGCCTTCCGCGACCTGACCCTTGATCCGCATCGCTTCGGATTCGGGGATCGGCATCGGCTTCGCCTTGTCGGCGCCGAGGAAGCCGGTGACCTTCGGCGTGTTCTTGATCAGGTGATAGACCTCGTCGGTCATCTCGCACTTCACCAGCACATAGCCGGGGAAGAACTTGCGCTCGGCCTCGACCTTGCGGCCGCGGCGGACCTCGACGACCTTCTCGGTCGGGACCAGCACCTCTTCGAACTTGTCGGCCAGGTTGCGCTGGGCGGCCTGGTCGCGGATCGACTGCGCGACCTTGTTCTCGAAGTTCGAATAGGCGTGGACGATGTACCAGCGGGTGCTCACGTTCTTGATTCCGTTCAACGGGCGCCGAGGATGAAGCCGAGCGACCAGCGGATGATGGTGTCGGTGAAGAGGAAGAACAGCGACGACACCACGACCATCAGCAGCACGAGGCCGGTGGTGATGAGGGTCTCGCGGCGCGACGGCCAGGTCACCTTGGACGCTTCGTTGCGCACGTCCTGCAGGAAGCTGAAGGGGCTGCTCTTGGCCATGGGTCACCTCGGGTTCCGGACCGCCCGGCAGCCACCGCCGCAGGGCCGATTCGGCCGTCCTGAAACATTCGCGGCGCGGGGCTCAGGGAGCCGCGCGCCGTCGTGAGAAGGCTTCTACAACGCGCGGAGGCGTTCGCCAAGAGGTTTTGCCGGCTGGCCTCGGCAGGGGCTTCCCGCGGCGGCCGGACGCCGGACGAAGGCGCCCGTCGGGCGCGGAGTCATCGTCTTACCTCTGGAGAAAACCGACCGAAGGCGCTGGGCGCCG